>Ga0190275_10000280_pt1 | contig 50472 bp, 42 predicted proteins | sample Popmic550T_FD_133745 | JGI IMG/M metagenome (GOLD analysis project Ga0190275, IMG submission 133745) | Populus adjacent soil microbial communities from riparian zone of Yellowstone River, Montana, USA - 550 T | ecosystem: Environmental > Terrestrial > Soil > Riparian zone > Trees stand | place... | reverse complement strand
GCGGATGTGCACCGTCCAGGAAGTGGCCCGCTTCGTCTCCGTGCTGGTGGGCGAGGACGTGGACTGGTTCAACGGGGCCACCATCGACTTCACGGGCGGCATGACGCTGCGGCTGCTCGATCTCGTGCTCAATGAGCCTCGCTGAGACTCACCCGAGCTCGAGCTCCGCCTGTACCCGCGCGAGCTCGTCCGGCATCTCCAGCTCGGAGAAGAGGGTGCGGGCCTTCAGCAGGTGAGACTTCCGGTTGGGATCCTGGGGGGCCAGGTGGCGGCCGAGCTCGAGCCGGGCGTACGCCTCCTCGAAGGGCATCTTGTGCTGCTTGGCCTCCGCCAGCGCGCGGACCCAGGCATGGCGAGCCGCCGCAGGGCGTCCCGAGAGCCACGCCTCGCTCCCACCGCTCAGCCATGCGAAGGCCCGCGCGAATGGGAGGATCAGCGCGAAGGTGCGCAGGATCTGGATGCCGTCCCGCGCCTCCTTCATCAGCTGCTCCCGCTCGGGCGAGCTCTCCGCCGAGCGCTCCCAGAGTGTGAGGTGCACCTCGTTCATCGCGATGATGCCCGGGTACAGGAAGAACGTGACGGGCTTGATGGACTTCAGCACCTGGAGCGTCTGCGTGGCCATGCGGCGTGCCTGCTCGAGGTTGCCCTGGCGCAGCCAGGCCAGCCCGAGCGTGCCGTAGAGCACGATCTTCTCCGCGGCCTCGACGTGCGCCTCGATGCGGGGAACCTCCGAGACCACCGTGACGATGGCCTCGGAAGAGCGCCCGAGCCGCACCATGGGCCCCAAGCGCATGACGGGGCCCCAGAGCTGGGTCTGGGTGGCGCCGCGCCGCTGCGCCGAGTGCTCCAGCCGCTCCACCAGCTCGAGGGCACGCCGGTACCGTCCGCGGCACGTGTTCGCGCAGGCGAGGATCGCGCTGGTCTCCTCCGTCAGCCGGTAGTCACCCAGGCTGCTGGAGGTGGCGATGGAGCGGTTCCCCCAGCCCTCCAGCTCCTCCCAGCGGGCCTGGCCGATCCCGCTGGCCGCGCTCCTGGACAGCACATAGGCCACATCGATGGGCGTGCCCACTTGCGCGGCCATCTCCTGGGCCCGGCGCATCCAGATCTCGGCAATCGGGCGCGTGGGAGGGAGGCTGAAGGCCACCACCGACATCAAGGCATAGCCCCGCGCCAGGGTGGGCGAGGGGCCCAGGGGCTCACAGGCGTTGAGCGTCCGCAGGCCTGCCCAGGTCAGGCGCGGCATGTCCTGCGTATAGATGTACATGTCCGTGAGCCGCAGCAGGATGTGCCCGGCCTCGGCCTGAGGCTTCACCCGCTCGGCCCCATGGACCTCGAAGGCCTCTGGGACCGTGGCCTGGGCCACGCGCTGGAAGATCTGGCCCAGCACGCCCGCGCCCCAGCCCGCGGAGGAGGAGGGGACTGTCCAGCCAAAGTGCCGCAGGGCGCGCTCGGCATGCGTGCGGAACTTGTCCAACAGGCCCAGCTGGAAGAAGGCATCCGCCAGCAGCGCCTCGAGGTGGCCAAGCCGCGCGCGCTTCTCGTGCGTCAGGGACTGGCTCTCGGCTCCGGGGGGGGCCAGCAGCACCAGGGCTCGCTCCAGGTGGGGGATGGCCTCGCGGCAGGCGTAGGCCGCCAGCGCCTGCTCGCCGGCCTTCTGCGTGGCGTGGAGCTCCTTGTCCGGGTCGCCCGCCTTGCCCCAGTGGAACGCGAGCGCCACCAGCCAGTCGGGGGACTCCGGGTATGCCGCCTCGATGGCGCCAGCGGCCTGGCGGTGCAGGAGCTGCTCGGTGCGCGGCGGGAGATCGGCGAGCACTCCCTCGCGCAGCTTGTCGTGCGCGAAGCGCCACTGCCCTTCGGAGAAGTCCAGCACCGCGGCGCTCGCACACTCAGACAGGAAGGCGTCCATGCGCACGGTGGGAGCGCACAAGCTCAGCACCTTGGGATCGATCCGGCGCCCGATGACCGCAGAGAGCTGAAGCAGCGCGGCCGCCGACTGTGGGAGCTTTGCCAGCCGGCGTTGGACGATCTGCTTCACGCCGCCCGGGAAGACCTTGGCTGGCAGCGGAGCACTGCCGATCCTCGCCAGCTGGCCGCTCTCGTCCGCCAGCGCCCGGACCACCTCCACGAGGAAGAAGGGGTTGCCCTCCGTCTCCCGCCGCAGCATCTCCACGATCTGGGGCGAGCGTCCCGCGGCGCCAATCATCGACTCGGTGAGCACGGCGATGGCGGCCTCGCCCAGCCGGGGCAGCCGCAGCACCTCGGCCACCGGCAGCAGGCCTGGCAGATCGGGGCGCTCGTCGTCCCGGTAGCTGGCGAGGATGAGCAGCGGCAGCGTCTGGGCCAGGGCCGAGATGCGATCGAGCAGGCGCAGCGACTCGTCGTGCGCCCAGTGCAGATCCTCCAGGATCAGCACCGTGGGCTGGGGCACCCGCCGGAACAGATCCTCCACCACCGCGAACAGGCGCGCCTGCGCCATCTCGGGATCCAGCTCGACGAGGGCGGGCAAGGGCCGTCCGAGCAGCGCCTCGATGTCCTCCACCAGCGGCCGGAGGACGCCCGCCTCGAAGGCGGTCGGCTCGGCCAGCAGCACCAGCCAGCGCAGCACCGAGCGCCACTCCTGGTAGGGGCTGCCGCCGCCGCTGACGGCCTGGCCGCGCACGGCCACCGCGCCCCGCACCAGAGCCAGGGTGCGCACCTCGTCCAGCAGCCGGGACTTGCCTACGCCGCTCTCACCGCCCACCAGCCACGCGCTCCCCTTGCCATGCAGCGCGTGGTCGAGCACCTCCTCGAAGCGCGCCAGCTCGCGCTCGCGGCCCACGAAGCGCGCCGCCTGCAGGAAGCTCTCGCGCGTGGCCGAGGTCTCGGTGACGACCTGGTGGCCGGTGGCCTCGGTCAGCGCGCTCAGGGCCTCCTCGGCGCTGCGATAGCGCTCGCGCGGATCCGGAGCGCTCAGCTTGCGCAGGACGAGGCCCAGCGCGCTCTCCTCGAAGCCCGCGGGCAGACCCTTGGGCCCCGCGAAGAGCCGGTAGGCGATCATGCCCAGGCTGAACAGATCCGAGGCCGCCGAGGCCGAGTGCCCCTCGAAGAGCTCCGGCGCCACGAAGCCGGGCGTGCCCACCATGCCCTGGGCGTCGGGCCGCTCGCGGGCGATGGCCAGGCCGAAGTCGAGCACCTTCACCTGGCCGTCCACGACGAGCACGTTGGCCGGCTTGAGATCGCGGTGGATGACGCCCCACCGGTGCATGTAGGCCAGCGCCTGGAGCACCTGTGCCAGCAGGCCCACGCGCACCTCGTGGGGCTGCTCCTTCCCCGCCTCGGTGATGGTCCGCGCTCCCTTGAGCAGATCCATCGTGTAGTAGGGGCGCGCCTGATCGTCGAACCCGTAGTCGAGGACGCTGATGACGTGCGGGTGGTGCAGGGAGGTGAGGACCTTGAACTCGTCCGCCAGCCCGAGGGCGATCTCCGGGTGCGCTGTCTTCGAGCCGATGCTGCGGGTGGCGTCCTCGGCCAGCTCCTCCACCGAGCGATGGAGCCGCTTCAGCGCCACGACGCCCGCGAGCCGATCCCGCGCGAGGTAGACCGTCCCCATTCCACCCCGGCCGACAACCTCCAGGACCTGGTAGCGCCGCCCCAGCACCTCGGCGGTGGCAAGGAGCGGAGGGGTGGAGTCTCCCATCTGGCTCCCTTGCACAGCTGCATTCATGGAGTTCATCTATCACGTCTTACAGGGCTCGCAGAGCTTGACGCGGGACGGCGCGCAGCGGTTGCGGCGCACGGCAGGCCCTCCGCAAAGCTTGCGTGCAGCGCTGAGCGCCCACCGAGGGCAGAAGCTGGCGTGCGCTTTGCTGCTGCAGGAGCACGGCGTGGGGTTGTTCTCCGTGGACGGAGTTTTACAGGGTCACCTGCCTCGTCTGGGCCGGCGAGGGAAGGAACTGTCTGGGGCTCCGGCTGGCGTTAGTCTCCAGCGCGTATGGCGGAAACCTTGTTCGAGGAGCTGAAAAGGTATGTGGGCTTCAGCCCGGGGGATGAGCAGGCGCTGCTCTCCCTCCATGCTGTGACGCGCGGCCACTTCTCGCGCATCGCCGAGGTGTTCTACGCCCGCATCCTCCAGCATGAGGGCGCCCGCACGGCGCTCGAGGGAGGGGAGAGCCAGGTGGGCCACCTCAAGGGCACCCTTCAGATCTGGATGGATCAGCTCCTTCGGGGGCCTTGGGACGAGTCCTACTACGATCTGCGCTGCCGCATCGGGCGCATGCACGTCCGCATCGCGCTGCCCCAGCACTACATGTTTGGAGCTATGAACGTGCTGCGCCAGGAGTTCAACGAGCTCATCGACAGCCACTACTGGGAGCAACCGAAGGAGCTGGCAGTGGTCCGCAAGGCGCTGTCGAAGATCCTCGATCTGGAGCTGGCCATCATGCTCCACACGTACCGCGAGGATCTGCTCGCTCAGCAGGCGCGCAACGAGCGGCTGTCCACCTTCGGCCAGCTCGTGGGCTCGATTGGCCACGAGCTGCGCAACCCGCTGGGCGTGATCGAGACCTCGCTCTTCATCCTCAAGGGCCGCCCGGGAGAGAAGGACGAGCGTACGGCCAAGCACCTGGATCGCATCGGCGAGCAGGTCGCCATCGCCAACCGGATTGTCTCGGATCTGCTGGACATGATCCGGGACAGGCCGCTGAAGCACGAGCCGGTGCGGCTCGAGGAGGTGTGGCGCAGCGCGGTCTCCGCCGTTCCGCTTTCCCCGCGGGTGGTGGTGAGTGCGCGGGGACTGGCAGAGCTGCCCGCGGTGTTGGGAGATCCCAACCAGCTCCGGCAGGTCTTCCTCAACCTCCTGGAGAATGCCGTCCAGGCGATGGGGGAGGGCGGGACGGTGGAGCTGACAGCCAAGGCCATGCCGGGCGCGGTGGAGCTCGCCCTCGAGGACTCCGGGCCGGGGGTGAGCGAGGGCATCCGCCGGAGACTCTTCGAGCCGTTGATGACCACCAAGACGCGCGGCATCGGCCTGGGGCTGCCGCTCGTCAAGCGCATCCTGGAGCGCCATGGCGGCTCCATTGTCTACGCTCCTCGTCCCGAGAGTGGGGCGGGCGCGCGCTTCCTGCTCCGGCTTCCCATCGTGTCCTAGAGAGAGCTTCATGCGTCACTACCTTCTGCTCGATGACAACCGGGCCTTCGCGGAGAACCTCGCCGAGATCCTCCGGGACTCGGGGGACTCGGCCACCGTGGTGACGGAGGGCGTCGAGGCGCTCGCGCTGGCGAAGACCCGGCGCTTCGACGTGATCCTCACCGACATGAAGATGCCGGGCATGAACGGCGCGGCCGCCGTGCACCACATCCGCCGGGAGGATCCGGGGATTGCCGCCGTGGTCATCACCGCCTACCCGGGAGTGAACGACCTGGAGGCGGCGCGGCGCGAGGGGCTGCTGGCGGTGCTGCCCAAGCCGGTGCCGCTGCAGACGCTGATGGAGCTGCTGTCGAGCGCGAAGCGAGATGGGCTCGTGGCCCTGTTGGAGGACGATCCCTCGCTGGCGGACAACCTGAGCGAGGTGCTGCGCGCGCAGGGCTTCTCCTGCGCGACGGCCCAATCGGTGCTGGAGGCGGACCGGCTCTCCATGGTGAAGCCCTTCGCCGCGCTGGTGGACCTGCGCCTGCCTGGCGGCCCCGACGGCGAGGCGCTGAGCCGGCTGAGAGCCCGCTTCCCGGAGCTGCCCATCTTCGTCATCACCGCCTACCCGGAGCTGGCCCCCCTGCATGAAGCCAGCTGGGTCTTCGCCAAGCCCTTTGACACCGCGGCCCTCCTGGCGGCGCTGGAGCAGGCGCACCTCTCGCGCCTGTCCGCGGCATGATCTCCGCCGCCCGCCGCCCGCGTGTCCTCGTGGTGGACGACAACGTGGCCTTCCTCGACAACCTCCAGGAGCTGCTGAGTGACGCGGGCTATGACGTCAGTATCGCGGCTACCTGCCAGGCCGCGCGCGAGCGCGCGAAGGGAGGCTTTGACCTGGCGCTGGTGGATCTGCGCCTGCCGGACGGGGATGGCACCGTGCTGGCCGCCGAGCTGAAGGGGGGATCTCCTGAGTCCGAGGTGGTGCTGCTCACCGGCTTCGCCACGCTGGAGACGGCGATGGCGGCGGTGCGGGCGGGGGCCTGCGCCTACCTGATGAAGCCCTGCGCCCCGCAGGAGCTGCTGCTCACCCTGGAGCAGGCCATGCGGCAGGTGCGGCTGCAGGCGGAGAAGCGCGAGCTGGCACGCCGCGCCCAGGTGACGGAGAAGCTGGCGGCGGTGGGGACGATGACTGCGGGGCTCTCGCACGAGATCCGCAACCCCCTGAACGCGGCGGCGCTGCAGCTGTCCGTGCTGGAGCGGCGGGTGCGCAAGCTCGCGGAGGAGCAGCAGGTCCCGTTGCTCGAGCCGCTGAGCCTGGTGCGCGACGAGATCCGCCGGCTGGATCACATCCTGGAGGACTTCCTCCAGTTCGCGCGGCCTCGCGAGTTCAAGCCGGAGCGCGTGGAGGTGGAGCCGCTGCTGCGCCGGGTGGTGGATCTGCTGGCGGGGCAGGCAGAGTCGCGCAAGGTGCGGCTCGAGGTGACGATCCCCAGCCCCTCGTTCCAGGTGTCTGCTGAGGAGGAGCGGCTGCGCCAGGTGCTGATCAACCTGGCACTCAACGCCGTGGACGCGACACCCGAGGGAGGTGTGGTCCACGTCTCCGGGGGGGAGGATGACCGGGGAGTCTGGGTGATGGTGGATGACTCGGGGCCAGGGATCCCCGTGGCGCTCCGGGATCGCATCTTCGAGCCCTTCTTCACCACGAAGGCCCAGGGCTCGGGCCTGGGGCTCTCCATTGCGCATTCCATCATGGTGCAGCACGGGGGGGCGCTGGAGGTGGGGGAGGTGCCCGGAGGAGGTGCCCGCTTCGTGCTGCGACTGCCCAAGGCGGCGCCCGTCCTGGCGAAACCACTGGGGTAGCCTGCCAGGTCCCCTGAGCCTGGGGGGCCCCCGCTACTTGCCGCTCTTGGCGTCCTTGCCCTGGGACTTGTCATCGGCCTTGCGGATGTCCACGCGCGAGCTCCACAGCCCAGCGCCGAGGACCACGACGAGCACGATCATCACCACCATTCCGATCAACAGCTCCGCCCAGATCCCCACAGGTCCTCCTTCTCTGGCCCAGCCGGACCTGACGGGACAGGCCGGACGCTCGGTCGATCAGCCGTCGGACTCTGAGGAAGGCTCTTCATCGGCCTCCTGTGGAGCAGACGTCTTTCCGCTGCTGTACTCCTTAAGCCGGTACTGGATCTTCCGCACGCTGATCCCGAGGATCTCCGCGGCCCGGCTGGTGGAGCCCTGCACCATCTCTAATGTTCGCAGGATGGCCTCTCGCTCGATGGTGCCCATGGAGGCCCCGGGGATGAGGTTGGTCGAGGTGGTGCCCAGCGGCCGAGGGCCTCGCAGCACGGGCGGCAGATCGTCCGTGGCCACCTCGGCACCCAGGGCCAGCACCACCGCGCGCTCGATGGCGTTCTCCAGCTCGCGGATGTTGCCCGGCCAGTCGTGGGCCAGCAGCGCCTGCAGCGTGCCCGGCGCCAGCCCCTTCACCTCCTTGCCGTAGCTCTCCCCGTACTTCTCCAGGAAGTGGCTCACCAGCGGGGGGATGTCGCTCTTGCGCTCTCGCAGCGGCGGCAGGGTGACCGAGACGACGTTGAGCCGGTAGAAGAGATCCTCGCGGAAGCGCCCTGCCTTCACCTCGGCCGTCAGGTCCCGGTGCGTGGCGGCCACGATGCGCACGTCCACCTTCAGCGTCTGCGTGCCACCCACGCGCTCGAACTCGCGCTGCTGGAGCACGCGCAGCAGCTTCACCTGCACGGAGGGAGAGATCTCGCCGATCTCGTCCAGGAAGAGGGTGCCACCATCCGCCAGCTCGAAGCGGCCTTCCTTGCGTGCCGCGGCGCCGGTGAAGGAGCCCTTCTCGTGGCCGAACAGCTCGCTCTCCAGCAGGTTCTCGGAGAGCGCCGCGCAGTGCACGCGGATGAAGGGCTTGTCCCGGCGCTGTGACTCATGGTGCAGCGCCTGGGCGATGAGCTCCTTGCCCGTGCCGGACTCGCCGAGGATGAGCACCGTGGCGCGCGTGGCGGCCGCGCGCCGGATCACGTCGTAGACGCCCTGCAGCTGAGGCGAGTCACCGATGATGTTGTGGAAGCGGGAGCGCTGGCGCACCTGCTCCCGCAGGGACTCGGCCTCCCGGCGCAGGCTGCGCTTCTCCAGCGCCTTGCCCAGGATGACGAGCACCGTGTCCGCGTTCAGCGGCTTGAGGAGGTAGTTGTCAGCGCCTGCCCGCATGGCCTCGACGGCGGTCTCCACGCTGGCGAAGGCCGTCATCATCACGAAGGTGGTGTCCGAGCCCAGCTCTCGTGCCTTCTTGAGCAGGGTGAGCCCATCCATCTGCGGCATGCGCACGTCCGACAGCACCACCGCGGGAGAGAACTCCGCGATGCGCGCGAGCGCGTCCACGCCATTGGAGGCCTCGGAGACCTCATAGCCCTCTTCGCCAAGGATGGTGACGATGGCGCGGCGGGCGTTGTCCTCATCGTCGACAACCAGGATGCGTTCAGCTGGCATGGGAGCTCACACTAGCAGGCCGCCTCGAGTGAGAGGGGCTGACGGCGCGGACCGGAGAGGCCGCGGCAGGGGTTGGGTGAAGGGCAGTCATGGCAGTCCGAAGAGGCGAAGGACCCAGGCGCCGGTGAGGGCGACCACCCCGCAGCCCAGCACCATCAGCGGCAGGCCCAGGCGCAGCAGGTCCGAGGAGTCCACTCCCCCCTCTCGGGCGACCATGGCGTTGGGCGGGGTGCTGATGACGAAGGGGATGCCAAAGGAGCAGCCCACGGCCACGAGGATGGGCATGGAGGCGGAGGGGAAGAGCTGGACGGAGATGGGGATCAGGAGCGCCGCCGTCCCGGTGTTGCTCATGAGCGCCGCGAGCAACGCCGCCAGGCTCACGAGCAGCCCCACCTGGGCCAGCTGGGGCCAGGCGCTCCAGTCCACCCCGCCCAGCGCCGTGGCCACCACGCCCGAGCGCTCCACCAGCCGCCCCAGGGAGATGCCCCCGGCGATGAGGAGGAGGGTGGACCAGTCCAGCTTGCCCAGATCCTCGCGCCGCAGCAGGCCCGAGCCGAACAGGGCCACCACGGCCCCCAGCGCCACCAGGGGCGCGGGCAGTCCGTGCAGGGGCTCGGTGAGCCACAGGGTGGCGCAGGCCGCGAAGACACCCAGCACCCAGTGCGCGCGAGCGTCCAGCTTGCGGGGGATCGCGGCGGGCAGCTCGAACCGGCCGCGAACCCGGTAGCCCACCACCAGGAGCAGGAAGCCCACCAGGAGCATGAGCGCGGTGAGGGGCAGGGCGAAGGCCATCCACTGGACGAATGTCACATGGGCGTAGGGCGTGGCCGCGGAGATGGCAATGGCGTTGGGGCCGGAGCCTACCGGCGTGGCCATGCCTCCGAAGTTCGCCCCCAGCGCGACGGACAGCAGCAGGGCCCGTCGCAGGGCGGTGTCCTGGGAGGACTGGATCAGCGGCCGGAGGGAGGTGAGCATCATCGCCGCGGCGGCGATGTTCGACATCCACATGGACAGGAAGGCCACCCCGGCGATGACGAGCAGCATCAGCAGGCGCCGGCTCCCGCGCGCCAGCCTCACCACGTGCTGCGCGACCGCGGAGTCCAGGCCATGCCGCGAGGCGGCCACCTCCAGCGTGAAGCCGCCCAGGAAGAGCGCGAGCACCGGATCCGCGCACCACGAGAACACCGCGGGGAGCGTGTAGCCAGGGTCCAGCGGGCCCAGCAGCGCGGCCGTGGCCCCGAGCAGCAGCAGCGTGGGGACGAAGGGGGGCACCAGCTCGGTGAGCCACAGCGTCAGGCACACCCCGGCGATCACGATCGAGCGCGCGACGATGGGGCTGTCCACCCCCAGCCATGCCACCAGGAGGCTCGCGCTCACTCCGGCCAGGGCCACGGCGGGGCGTACCCAGCGTCTCGGGTGGGAGCCCTTGGGGGCGGGGACCTCAGGTGCCGGGAGCTCCTCCCGGATCGCCTGGGTGATGGGGGGGCTCATGCGTCACTCGTCTCGCGGGGGGCGGACCATGAACATCGGCCGTGTCCCGTTCATCAGCACTTCCTGGGCCACCGAGCCGGCCAGGGCGCGCGTCAGCCCCGAGTGCCCATGGGTGGCCAGGCAGATGACATCGCAGTCCAGCCGCTCGGCGGCCTGGCAGATGGCCTCGGAGACCTTGCGGCCGGTGACGAGCTCGATGCGCGTGGTGATGCCGCGCGCGGTGGCCTCGGGCGGGATGAGGGCGCGCAGCTCCGCGGTGAGCTGCTCCCGATCGGCGCGCTCTTGGGACGAGGAGGGCTCTGGCAGCGCAGCGCCCACCAGCGGCACAGCCGCGGGTGGGGTGAGGGCGTGGAGCAGGTACACGGTGCCGCCGGCAGGGGCCAGGGAGTAGGCATAGCGCACGGCGCTGGAGCCCAGCTCGGACAGGTCCGTGGGGGCCAGCACCCGGCGCAGGTGGGGGATGGCCCGCGTGGTAGCGGCGCTGGCGGGCACGCAGAGGACGGAGGTGGGCGCATCATGCAGCACGCTCTGTGAGACGGAGCCGTGCCACCACCGGCTCATGCCCGTGCGCTGGTGCGTCCCCACGACCACCAGATCCACGGCCTCCTTGCGCGCCAGGTGGATCAGCGCCTCCGACGGGCGCCCGAGGCCAGGCTCGAGGTGCACCCACACGGAGCCGCTGCCCGGCATGTCCCCCATCCGCGCCGTGAGATCCCGCCGGAGCGCCTGCTCGGCCTCGGGCGTCACCTCTGCCTCCGGAGAGAGCGGCAGGCCATAGCGCACATGTGCGTCCGCGCCCCAGTAGTGGTGGGCGGCGATCACCTCGCAGGGGCCCAGCGCCCTCATGCGCCGCACCCACGCCACCGCGGCATCCGAGGGCACCGAGAAGTTCAACCCGAGCAGCAGCCGCAGCGACCGCTCTCCGCGTGCCCAGGCCTCGAGGGGCTGCGGCGCGCGCAGCACGAGCACCGGGCAGCGTGCCGCCTGGACCACGCGATCCGTCACGCTGCCGATGCGCCAGCGAGGCGCCCGCTGCCCGTGGTGGGTGAGGATGATGAGCGAGGCATGGACCTGGGAGGCCAGCTCGACGAGCACCTCGTCCGGGGCGCCTTCCAGCAGGTGGATCTTCAGGTCGACCCCGCGGCGGCGCAGCTCCGTGGCCTGCTGCTCCAGGCGAGCAGTGGCCTCGCGCTTCATCGCCTCGACGAGGGAGGCCGAGCTCCCGGCGCTCCCGTACTCGATCACATGCACCAGGTGGAGCGCCTCGCCCGTGCGGTGGGCGAGTGCGGCCGCGGCGAGTGCGGCCACGGTGGCGTGTTCCGAGAAGTCCGTTCCGAAGACGATCGCCATGGGGCTCCTGCCTTTCGCGGTTCAGCCTCACTCTTCGTACGAGGCCGCCTCACTCAGCCGGTCCAGATCGCCGATGAGCTCCTGGGCATAGCGCACCAGATCGGCCTCCGTGAGGATTCCCAGGAGGGCGTTGCCCTCGCCGAGGACGGGCAGGCAGCCGATCTTGTTGTCCAGCATCACCTTCACGGCCTCTCGCAGGGACATGTCCGGATGCACCGTTCGCATCTCCCGGGTCATGATGTCGGCTGCCCAGATGGGATGCTTGGACGGATCCGGACACTTGAGGCCCGTGGCCTTCAGCAGATCGCGATGGGTGATGAGGCCTACGAGCTTGCCCTCACGGACCACTGGCAGGTGCCGGATGCGGTGCAGGCGGAGCAGCTCGTCCGCGACCGCGAGGTTCTGGGTCTCTTTGAGGGTCACCAGGTCCCGGGTCATCAGCTCGCCGACGGTTTTCATGGATGAAGGGGCTCCAAGCGAAGAAGGTCTGATGGCCCGCAGTGCACATTCGGGTCCAACCTATGGTGTCTCCCAGGGACGGTGGGGCTGCTCACCAGGGGGCGCAAGCGTTGCGCTTCTGCCTGCTATCCCGCAGATCCTGCGTCACGGGTTGAAGGAGCTGCCTCTGTGCGGTAGACAGCCGCCCGTCGCTAGGGGTGCCCCTCGGAGGGGCTGAGACGGCCGTGGTATCGGCCGGACCCTTGGAACCTGAACCGGGTCATACCGGCGGAGGGAAGCGGCGGGCGCTTCGCCTCTTGCCTGCCTCCCGTTCCGCCACCAGGAGGAGTCAGATGAGCGGAGCGTCGAGGAGTCTCAAGGTCGATGGCAAGGTGCTCGAGGGGATGACCCAGGGCCCGCTTCCCGCCTCACGCAAGGTGTATGTCCCGGGTGAGCGGTACCCGGAGCTGCGCGTGCCCATGCGCGAGATCAGCCAGACGCCCACGCGTCATGGCCAGGGTCCGGAGGCGCAGCTCACCCCCAACCCGCCGGTCTTCGTCTATGACTCCAGCGGCCCGTACACGGATCCCCAGGCGTACATCGAGCTGAGGCAGGGCCTTGCTCCCCTCCGCGCTGGCTGGATCGCGGCCCGGGGGGATACCGAGGAGCTGGCCGGCATCACCTCCGAGTACGGCCGCGCCCGCGAGGCGGACCCCCGCCTGGCCGGGCTGCGCTTCTCCCACCGCCGCAAGCCGCGAGTGGCGAAGCGGGGCGCCAACGTCTCGCAGCTGCACTACGCGCGCAAGGGCCTCATCACCCCGGAGATGGAGTTCGTGGCGGTGCGGGAGAACCTGAAGGTGGAGGCGGCGCTCGCGGCGCAGCACCCGGGCCACTCGTGGGGCGCGGCGATCCCCCGGAAGATCACGCCGGAGTTCGTCCGGGACGAGGTGGCCCGCGGCCGCGCCATCATCCCGGCCAACATCAACCACCCGGAGCTGGAGCCGATGATCATCGGCCGCAACTTCATGGTGAAGATCAACGCCAACATCGGCAACTCCGCCGTCAGCTCCTCCATCGAGGAGGAGGTGGAGAAGATGGTGTGGTCCCTCCGGTGGGGCGCGGACACGGTGATGGACCTGTCCACGGGCCGCAACATCCACGAGACGCGCGAGTGGATCCTCCGCAACGCGCCGGTGCCCATCGGCACGGTGCCCATCTACCAGGCGCTGGAGAAGGTGGGCGGCAAGGCCGAGGCGCTCACCTGGGACATCTACCGGGACACGCTCATCGAGCAGTGCGAGCAGGGCGTGGACTACTTCACCATCCACGCGGGCGTGCGGCTGGCCTACATCCCCCTGACGGCGAAGCGGCTCACGGGGATCGTCAGCCGGGGTGGCTCCATCCTGGCGAAGTGGTGCCTGGCCCACCACCAGGAGAACTTCCTCTACACGCACTTCGAGGAGATCTGCGAGCTCCTGAAGGCGTACGACGTCAGCTTCAGTCTGGGTGACGGCCTGCGTCCGGGCTCGATCGCGGACGCCAATGACGCGGCCCAGTTCGGCGAGCTGGAGACGCTGGGCGAGCTGACGAAGATCGCCTGGAAGCACGACGTGCAGGTGATGATCGAGGGGCCGGGGCACGTGCCCATGCACCTTATCCAGGAGAACATGACGAAGCAGCTCGCCGTGTGCCACGAGGCGCCCTTCTACACGCTGGGGCCGCTGACGACGGACATCGCCCCGGGATACGACCACTTCACCAGCGGGATCGGCGCGGCGATGATCGGGTGGTTCGGCACGGCGATGCTCTGCTACGTCACCCCCAAGGAGCACCTGGGGCTGCCGAACCGGGAGGACGTGAAGGAGGGCGTCATCACCTACAAGATCGCGGCCCACGCGGCGGATCTGGCCAAGGGGCACCCAGGCGCGCAGGCGCGAGACAACGCGCTGTCCAAGGCCCGCTTCGAGTTCCGCTGGGAGGATCAGTTCAACCTCTCGCTGGATCCGGAGCGGGCTCGGGCCTTCCATGACGAGACGCTGCCAGCCGAGGGTGCCAAGGAAGCCCACTTCTGCTCCATGTGCGGCCCCCAGTTCTGCTCCATGAGGATCTCCCAGGAGGTGCGGGACAGCGAGCTCTCCCGTTGAGGCCCCAAGGGTCTCGGCTGGGGTTCCCAGGGGCTTCCCGGTCATGTGACCAGTCCTCGACGTGACATTTGACGTCGGCGTTGGCTAAAAGGGTGGGGCGCGGTATGCGTGCCACCGACGTCTGTCTCTTGGAGGGGGTTGTCGCAATGGATCAGCAGCAGAAGGAGTCGTCGTTCCTGACGGGCTCACCGGCGCCGAGCCAGGACGACAAGACGATGGCGCTCATCGCGCACATTGGCGGGATCATCGTACCGATCCTCGTCCCGCTCATCATCATGGTGACCAAGGGGGAGAAGTCCTCGTGGGTGAAGGCGCAGGCCGTCGAGGCGCTCAACTTCCAGATCGGGGTGTTCATCGCCTACGTCATCTGCTCGGCGCTCACCCTTTTGTGTATCGGCGCGCTCCTGTTCCCCATCGTGGGCCTCGCAGCGGTCATCATGGGGATCATGGCGGGCCTCAAGGTCAACGAGGGCGTGTCGTACCGCTACCCCTTCTCGATCCGCCTGATCAAGTAGCACCGTGGCGGGAGCTCGGGGGCAGGGCGTGGATCGAGCGCTGAATGCCGTCGTCGGACTGGCGCTCTGCCTCACGGGCGGCTTCACCGCCGCCTCCCTGGTGATCAGCTTCGTGTTCGCCCCCGCTGCGATCGCACGCGGGGAGCACCTGGCCACCCTGGGCTTGTCCCCGGCGCCGTGCCCGGGTTGCGCGATGTGCGGGATGTCTCGCGCCTTCGCCTCTTTCTCCCATGGAGACTTCGCGCGCGCCTTCGAGCTCAACCCCGGCGTGGTGGTGTTCTGGCCCCTCTTCCTCGTGATGACGCTCGCCTGCGTCTGGGGCCTCTTCCAGCTCGTCCGGCACCCGCTGCGGACGCAGAGCCCTGTGCACGCTCACCCTTAGGACATTCATGGAGAACGATCCGCCGAACCCGCCTCAGTCGCCCCCGACCTACGCCACGCGGAGCTCCGTCGGAGCGGATGCATGGGATCCCAGTGCGGGCAGTCTGGCTCCGCCGCCAGCGACGGGGTTCAAGACCGCCTCGCTGATCTTGATGTGCCTGGGTGGGGCCGTCTTCCTCCTGGGCCTCCTCCCGTGTCTCGGGTGGCTGAACTGGTTCGGTGTGCCCCTGAACGCAGCGGCGGCGCTGGTCGGGATCCTGGGGCTGGCCTCGGGGCCGAAGGGGCTGGACGGCAGCCGGGCCTACCAGGGCTACTACGTCGCCGCACTCATCGTCGGCATGGTGGGGTTCATCGGCGGCGCGATCCGCTGCACCCTCGGCGCGGGCTTGTTCTGACCGCGCAGGTCAGCCGCCAATGCCCATCATCGGCAGGAGCGTGGAGGCGTTGCCGGTCTCGGTGAAGCGGTGGCCCTCCGGCTTCTCGCCCAGGGCGCCGCGGATGGCCAGCGCCAGGTCCACATCCGAGGCGCCCCCACGAATGAGCTGATGGAGCGGCGCCTGTGCGCGCCCTCCGAGGCAGCTGCGCAGATCGCCGTTGGAGGCCACGCGCACACGGTTGCACGCGCCGCAGAAGTTCTGGGTGAGGGGAGAGATGAAGCCCACGCGGCCGGTGGGGGAGCTCCAGTAGCGCGCCGGGCCCGCGGTGGCGCTGGAGAGATCCTCCGCCTCGAGGGCCAGGGGCACGCCCGCGGCCTGGATCCGCTCGACCAGCTCCGCGGTAGGGACGGGGGTGCCCTGGCCGAAGGGCATCAGCTCGATGAAGCGGGGAGTGAGGCCGCGCTCATGGGCATAGCGGACGAGGGCGGGGGCCTCACTGTCGTTGATGCCGCGCATGACGACGACGTTGAGCTTGAGCGAGTCGTAGCCCGCCTGGGCGGCGGCGTCGATGCCTCGCAGCGTGGCGGCGAAGTCTCCCTGCTTGGAGATGCGGCGGAAGGTCTCCTCGGAGAGCGTGTCCAGGCTCATGTTGAGCTGGCTGACACCCGCCTCGCGCAGGGGGACGGCCAGGCGCTCGAGGTGGCTGGCGTTGGTGGTGATGGCCACGCGCTGCACGCCGGGGGTGGTGGCGATCCGCTGGGCGATCTCCAGGATGTCCGGTCGGATGAGGGGCTCGCCGCCGGTGAGCCGCACCCGCTGGATGCCCATGCTCGCGAAGACGGCGGCGATGCGCGCGAACTCGGCGGCGGTGAGCAGATCCTTCTTGCCCCCCCAGGAGGCGGGCGAGCAGTAGGTGCAGCGGAAGTTGCAGCGGTCGGTGATGCTCAGCCGCAGGTACGTCATCCGCCGCCCCTGGGCATCCAGGAGGGGAGGCGCGAGCGGATCTCGCAGGGGCGCGGCGGGAGCGGGCGTCGGAAGCATCACAGGTCCACCCTCTTTAACAGCCTCTGGCGCTGGGAACAGCCCCGAGCGCCTGACAGCGTTCACCGCCGCTCAGGCCACCTTGTTTCCAGAGAAAGGAGGAGAGGGGGGCGGGGTGGTAGGGGTGGGGGTAGAGGGCGTGGGCGTCAGCTCCATGTCGTCCTCCTCGGTGAGCCGCTCCAGCTCGGCCTCGGCCTCCTGGGCCTGGACCTCCACCTCGGGCGGCTTCAGCTTGCGCTCGGCCATCTCCAGCTTGATGCGGACCAGGCCCTCCTCGCCAATGTCCAGGAAGGCCCGGACCACCTCGGGATCGAACTGCGTGTTGGCGCAGCGCTTGATCTCCAGGATGGCGTTGGCGAACGTGGTGCCCTTGCGGTACGGCCGGTCGCTCGTCATCGCGTCCAGTGTGTCCGCCACCGCGAAGATGCGCGCGCCGATGTGGATCTCGTGCTTCTGGAGGCCGCGCGGGTAGCCCGCGCCGTCCCACCGCTCCTGGTGCGACAGCACGATCTGCGCCGGCGTGTCCAGGAAGGGGATGTTCTGGATCATCTGGAAGCCGATGTCCGGGTGCTTGCGCATCTCCAGCCACTCGTCCGGCGTCAGCTTGCCCGGCTTGAGCAGCACCGCGTCCGGCACGCCGATCTTCCCAATGTCGTGCAGCAGCGCCCCGCGGCCGATCTCGTCCATCTCCTTGCCGCCAATGCCCAGGCGCGTGGCGATGGCCGAGGTGTAGCTCACCACGCGCTGCGAGTGATCCGACGTCTCATGCTCGCGCGCGTCCAGGGCGGCCACCAGCGCCAGGAGCGTGTTCTGGTAGGTGTTGGCGATGTCCTTCAGCGCGGTGCGCAGCTCCGCCGTGCGATCGCGGACCTTGCGCTCCAGCTTCTTCTGGTAGCGCTTGCGCGCCATCTCGATGCGCCGCTTGGCGAGGGCTCGCTCGATGGCGCGGATGAGATCCGTGAGCTTGGGTGGCTTGAGCAGATAGTCCACCGCGCCCCGGCGCAGACAGTCCACGGCGGACTCGGTGTCGCCATAGCCCGTCAGCATGATGACCGAGGTGTCCGGGTGGCGCTCGCGGAGGTTCTCCAGGAGCCAGAGGCCATCGCGGCCCGGCATCTTCATGTCGCTGATGACGAGGGGCGTCTCGGCCTCGGTGGCCAGATCGAGCGCCATCTCGGCACCGCTGGCGACCACGCAGTTGTAGCCCTCCTCCGTGAGGAGGACGGAGATGACGTCGCGGACGGAGTCGTCGTCGTCCACGATCAGAATGCGAGGAGGGGCTGGGGGAAGGGCTTCCACGGCGGGGGATTCTAGAGGTTTCCGGGTTTCGATCGCCAATAGGTACGAGAACTTACTACCTTCCCTGCCTTCCTGGCTGCCCTCTAGTACAGGGTCAGGCAGGTTGCATCAGGCCGGAGGCCTAGCACTGAACCGGTCATACCGGAAGTGCGTGAGATCCACCGTGGGACGTTCTCCCAGAAGGCACTGCGTCATGAGTTTCGCGGTGATGGGGGCCAGGAGGATGCCGTTGCGGAAGTGTCCGGTGGCGAGGAAGAGGCCGGACAGGGGCCCGGGCCCCAGGATGGGGAGCCGATCCTCCGTGTAGGGGCGGAATCCGGCCCACATCTCCGAGACGGGGGCCTGGCCCAGGGCCGGGCACAGCTCCAGGGCCATGGCGAGGATGCGCGAGAGGCCCTCGGCCGTCACCTGCTTGTCGAAGCCGGCGAACTCCATGGTGCTGCCGGCGATGAGCCGCCCGTCGGTGCGAGGTACCAGGTAGCCCTTCTCGGAGGTGAGGATGTGGGAGGTGAGGGGCAGCCGGGTCTGGAGCTCGAGCATCTGGCCGCGAGCGGGGCGCACCACGCGGGGGTCCAAGGTGGTGCCGTGGACGAGCCCGGACCAGGAGCCGGCGGCGACGACCACGGCCCCGGCGGAGAGGAGATCGCCATCCAGGTCCACCCCCACTGTGCGTCCGTGTTCCTCCACCACGCTGCGGACGTAGCCGCTGCGGAAGGTGGCGCCTACGCGTGCGGCGGCCATGGAGAGGGCGCGGACGAGCAGGCGATTATCCACCTGGTGGTCGTCCGGGAAGTGCACGGCGGCCAGGGCCTCTGGGGAGAGCTTGGGTTCGAGCTCGCGGGCCTGCTTTCCGTCGAGCAGCTCCGCACGGAGGCCGAGGGCCTTCTGCCAAGCGGCCGTGGCGTCCAGGTGGTGGACCTCGGCGTCGGTGAAGGCGGCCTTGAGCACGCCGGAGGGGAGGTAGGCGATGTCCACGCCGGTGAGCTCGCGCAGCTCCGTGGCGAGAGCGCCGTAGAGGGCGCGGCTGCGCAGACAGAGCTCGAGGAAGGGGCCGGGGCCATCGGCCTCCATCTGGGGGCCGAGGATGCCGGCCGCGGCGCTGGAGGCCTCGGCGCCGGGGATGGAGCGCTCCAGCACGGTGACGTTCAGGCCGGCCTGGCGCAGGCGCAGGGCGATGCTGCAGCCCATGACACCGCCACCCACGATGATGACGTCTGGGAGACTCATGGGGCGGGGTTGTGCGGGTTCAGCCACGGGTTTTCAAGCCTCAAGGCCGCCCCTGGGTTTTTGATGGTGTGAGCCCTACGGTAGAGGCTCAGATCGTATCTGCTGGGTGGCTCTTGCAGCCGCTCGACTACTTCTCCCCCGTGGTGGAGGGGCGCGACGGCCCTATGAAGGGCATGAAGCACCGTTTCCTCCACTCATAGGTGGGGTCAGGACAAGGTGGGGTGGCATTTCCCACGAGGATCCAGCACCCCCCATTGATCTCAAACAGGGGGCCTTTGCACGGGGGCAGGCGCTGGCCGGGCAGAGGCTCAGGGGGAACTGCCGCGCTGACGCCCCCATGGGTGGTCGTGGGCTCCGAGGCGCTGAGCGGCTGCGCGAGAGCAGCCTCCCCCAGGCTCGAGGTGTGGCCTTTCTGAGCAGGGGCTCCCGCCGACGGAGCGCGCTCCCTCTCGTTTGTGCGAGGTGACAGGTCCAGCAGCGCATGAAGCAGGACCCCGCCACCGAGCACCAGCAATACACCCATGGCCGTGACAGTGAACCACGGCTGCCACGGCGGCACTTGGCGCGGTGGGAGGGCCGCAGCCTGCGACTCAGGGTGCTCGGGAGCTGCTCGTGGGCCGATGGTCCGGTCCGCGACACGGCCTTCCATCTTCGCCGCCAGCGCGAGACCCGCAGCCAGCTCCGTCAGGAGGGCACGGTCTTCGGGCTGCACGGAGAGCATCTGCCGGTTCCACCGGGCCAGCTCTGGGCTGAGCTGAACGAGTGCGTCCGCGGGCACCAACTCCGGGAAGCGGGAGAAGGGGTCATCCAACTCGCCCTCCGTCTCCAGCTCCTCGGCGATGAGTGGGTAGCGCCCGGTGGCGAGGCGGTAGGCGGTGACGCCCAAGGCGTACACGTCATCCGTGGCAGAGGCCTCGTAGCGAGCGGCGGGGTGGCGGCGGAACCTCCACTGGTGAAGCTGAGCCTGGGGGCTGAGGTAGTGGGGCGTGCCTGGAGGCTCGGAGCTGCGGGTGAGGACGGGAGCGCCGCGAAAGGTGCAGGAGCCGAAGTCCACCAGCACGGCGTGTCCATCCTCGGGGTGCACCAGGAAGTTGTCGCCTTTGACATCGCGATGGAGGCCCCCGGCGGCATGAACGGCCTGGAGCGCGCTGGCGGCCTGAGCCAGCACGCGCAGCACCTCACGCGAGGAGCGGGGCTGGAGGCGAGCCCAGGAGTACAGGGGCAGGCCCTCGATCCAATCCATGACGAGGAACGGGAACAGCGCGCCGCCTGGGCCGCTCCACTCGCCAGAGTCATGCAGGCGAGGCACATGCGGGTGATGGATGCGCGAGAGCAGCGCGATCTCCAGAGCGAAGCGAGGATCTCCGGGCTGAAGCGCGAGCTTGAGGGCGAACGTCCCGGCCTCAGGGTTGGCCGCGCGTTCAGCGCAGAAGACGACGCCATAGGAGCCCTGGGAGGCCAGGGCCAGCAGGCGCCACGAGCCGACGATCGAGCCAGGAGGAAGGGAGGCAGGATGGGCGGTGTGGGAAGTTTCCAAGAGGGCACCTCCAGACGCGAGTGAGGACCTGACAGGTAGGCCCATTCAACATGACTTCAGGGGTAAAGGCTACTCGGTCCGTGGGGCATCCGGAGAACCCCGGCCGAGGGGATCCCAGATGAAAGACTCGGCGGGGGTCAGCTTCAAGCTTGTGAGTCCGTGGCGGTGGACGAAGTGGGCGAAGCGCTCGGAGACGAGGATGCTGCCCTGCTCGCCTCGGGGGCGGAAGATGTCTTCGCCCTGCCAGGTGCCCGGCTCGAGGAAGAAGCCATGGATGGAGTCCACGCCGTGCGTACGCGCGTCACTTCGACGGGATGGAAGTCGAGCAGCCCGGCCAGTCCTTCCGCCCGAAAAGCCTCTGCGAAGCGCGCGGAGATGAGGAAGTCATAGCCAGAGCCCCTCACGAAGTTGCCAAAGTCCTTGCCATGGAGTTCCAACTCGACACGGTAGGGAGGGAGCCAGGTCAGCATGCCGATGGGCTCGCCGCACTGCGGGCAAAGGGGAGCGTCTCCACGGCCGACTGGATCCTGCTTGCTGAACTGGGTGTCGTAGCTGCCGTGCATGTCATCCTCGAGCACGAAGAAGCGCGGCGCTGTGCGGAGAATGCTCATGAGCCGGGTGAGAAGGGTCCCATCTTGTCCGCGTGCTCTTCCCATCCGCGCTCGCCCTTGCGGACGAAGCGCCGGACTCTGAGCTCGTACTGAGGGCGCCCATCCTGGCCGCGATCACGGAAGACCTCCACGAGGTTGAAGCCGTTGTTCTCCGCGATCTCCTAGCTGCCCAGGGAAGGGGCCGCGGCGATGCGCAGCGTTCGCTCCCCGGAGTGCTTGTGCCAGCGCTCCTCGGCAAACCAGCTGGAGTGCGCATGCCCGCAGAGCACCAGGGAGAAGCCCTTCTCCATGAGCACTTGCTTTACGGCCCCCATGTCAAGCAGACAGGTGGACGTGGAGCCGCTGTCAGCACTTGGAACGAACCTGTCATACAAGCAGACAGGTTGGCACAGGATGCGCCCGGCAGGCGACTCCCGGCGAGCTTGGGTTCCCGGTTTTGCCCAGGACCGCGGCTCCGCCGGCACGCAAGGAGCCTCGGGTGGGCTCTCTACCAGCTCCGGCTTCCTCCCAGCGCGTCCTCACCGCGAGCATCCTTGGGCCCTTGGGCTTGGCGCTGGGGTTGGGGAAGCACTCCCTTCTGTGCCTGCCTCCCTCTGCTCAACACGCTCTGCGCGTTCTTCAGGGGGCAGGACCGCTATTGCCGGAGGAAGCGGGCTTCTTGTTGTCGTGGGTCAGGGCGGGGTGGAGCCGGGCAGCTCGTTCGAGTTCGGACGCCAGCCAGTTCCTATAAGGATGCGTGCGGGTGAAGGTGGGGCTCTCGCCGAAACCTCGGCTCGAAATACCCACCAGGACAGCCCCGTTCGTGTCCTCGCGCAGACAGGGACCTCCGCTGTCTCCTGTGTAGAGGTCACGTCCCGGTTGCTCGAAGAGAGCTCTGTCATCGCCCGGAGACATGATCTTCTTGATCTTATATCGGTTGAAGCGGCGCTGACCGGAGACGCCACCCAGGATCTTGTCGTAGGTGTAGCCAGCCAGCAGGAAGGATTCGCCGGCTTGAACATCCACATCCGCCAGAGGGGTAGGAGGAAATGCATCCTCCACGGGTGAGTTCAAGAGGATGATCGCCAGATCGGCGCTGACGGCCTCGACGCGTCCTCGCTCGTCCAGGAGCAGCCTGAACTCAGGATGAGGCCGAACCTCGATTCCTTCGTAGGTCTGGCTCGCGTACCCCGGCATGCGTTCGGTGTCTTGGGTGGGTGGATTAAAGGTGACGGTCTCCACGGTGGGATGGGTCGTGCAGGCAGAGCCGTCAAGGATGCTCCTGCCCTCAGTTCCGGGTGTGGTGGTCTCCTGCTTCGTGCAGACACAGTGCCCAGCGGTCAGCACCACTTGAGGACCGATCAGGACCCCACTGCATTGGCCGTCTACTCCCGCTTTCGTGGGGCCCGAGTCTCCACAAGGACGGTGGACGCATAGCGATTCCGCACGTCCAGCGTCCCTGCCAGCCTGGACCCGAGTGCCTTGAAGGGGAGAGGCTCTTCGGCTGGAAGGGTGCCAGCATCGACGGTGCTGGCCTCAGGCTTGGGTGGTTCTGCCGGGCGGTTCTTGCAGCCGCCCAGCACAAGCGCCACCACGATGCTTTGGAGGATCAATGCTCGCGATGCCATGGCGCGGGAGTGTCGTAGCAGAGAGGGGGCGAGAGAGGGCCGGTGTTCCTTGAGGGCCCGGGGGCAGGGAGGCATGCGCCCAGAGGGTGAGGTTGACGAGCCGGGGGCCTTTCCGTTACTCATGTCAGCGTGCGTCTCACCTCCGTGCATCATCACCATGCGCATCATCGGCTCGGCCCTGACGGGACCGTTCGCCGCGCGCATGCCTGGATGACTGTCTGAGACGACTCATCCGCCTGGCCCTGCCGCAGTGACCGAGAGCCCGTCCCCCAGGACGGGCTTTTTTCGTTTCCGCGTTCTCTCCACAAACCCACTGGAAGCCTCCCGATGCTCAAGATCGCCCTCCCCAACAAAGGCCGCCTCTCCGAAGAGGTTCGTGAGCTGTTCAACGACGCCGGTCTCGAGGTCCGTATCCGTGGTGAGCGTGCCCTCACCGCCTCCCTCGGCGGCGAGTTCGAGGCCATCTTCGTCCGCGCCCAGGACATCCCCGAGTTCGTCGCCGACGGCGCCGCGCAGGCCGGTGTCACCGGCTGGGATCTCGTCAATGAGGCCGGCCGCGAGCTGGACCTGCTCATGGATCTGGAGTTCGGCAAGTGCCGGCTCGTGGTCGCCGCCCGTGAAGAGAGCGGCATCACCTCCGCGGACGGCGTCAAGGACGGCATGCGCGTGGCCTCCTGCTTCCCCCGCCTCACCCAGGAGTTCTTCTCGAAGCGCGGACAGAAGGTCACCGTGGTGCCCGTATCTGGCGCCGCCGAGATCGCTCCCCACCTGGGCATCGCCGACATCGTCGTGGACCTGACCTCTACCGGCTCCACGCTCAAGATGAACGGCCTTCGCGAGGTCGCCACCGTTCTGGAGTCGAGCGCCCGGCTCGTGGCCAGCAAGCGCAACGATGCGGAGGCCGCCCGCAATCTGGAGGAGCTGAAGCAGGCGCTGGGCTCGGTGCTCGCTGCCCGTGGCAAGCGCTACCTCATGACCAACGTGCCCCGGAAGGCCCTCCCCAAGGTCCGTGACGTGCTCCCGGGCCTCAATGGCCCCACCGTGGTGGACATCATGAACGGCGGGGACTACGTGGCCGTGCACGCCGTCGTCCCCGCGAAGACCATCTACCGGACGATTAACGCCCTCAAGGCCCTGGGCTGTGAGGGCATCCTCGTCACCCGCATCGAGAGGTTGATGCCGTGAGCCCTGGAGCCCTCAAGTACCGCGGCTCGCTGTCCGCCCTGTCTCCCGAGGACAAGCGCCGCCTCTTGGATCGCTCGGGTCAGTCGGACGCCCAGGTCGCCACTCGCGTCCGGGACATCGTCGCCCGTGTCCGCCGGGAGGGAGACCGGGCCCTCCTGGAGCTGGCGCGCGAGCTCGACCGCGCGAGCCTTACCTCGCTCGAGGTGCCGCGGGCCCGCTGGGAGGCAGCGCTCGCCTCGCTGGACCCGAAGGTGCGCCACGCCCTGGAGCGCGCCGCCCGCAACATCGCCAAGGCCCACGAAGCCCAGAGGCCTCACGCCACCGAGGTGGAGACAGAGCCCGGCATCGTCGTCGGCCGGCGTCCCGATCCCCTCGGCCGCGTGGGTGTGTACGCGCCCGGTGGCCGGGCCGTGTACCCCAGCAGCGTGCTCATGGGCGTCGTGCCAGCGAAGGTGGCCGGGGTAGGGGAGGTCATCGTCTGCTCGCCTCCGGGGCCAGAGGGACTGCCCTCGGCCGGAGTGCTCGCGGCGGCGGCGCTGGCGGGCGCGGATCGGGTCTTCGCCCTGGGCGGCGCCGGTGCGGTGGCCGCCATGGCCTATGGCACCCAGAGCGTGCCACGCGTGGATCGCATCGTCGGGCCGGGAAACGCCTATGTCGCCGCAGCCAAGCTCCAGGTGGTGGACGCGGTGGCCATTGACGCGCCCGCCGGGCCGAGCGAGATCCTCGTCGTCGCGGATGGCTCGGCGGATCCGGAGGCCGTGGCGCGGGAGATGCTGGCCCAGGCCGAGCACGACCCGGAGGCCTGCTGCGTGGCGCTGGCGGTGGGCTCAGCGCTCGCCGACGCCGTGGCAGCCGCCGTGGAGCGCGCTGCGGCCCGAGCCCAGCGGCGAGAGATCGTCACCACCGCCCTGCGCGATCGCGGCGCCGTGCTGAGCGTGGGCTCGCTGGAGGAGGCCTGGCCCTTCGTCTCCGAGTTCGCGCCCGAGCACCTGCTCATTGCCACGGTGGATCCTCAGGAGAACCTGGATCGTGTGCGCAACTGCGGCACGGTCTTCCTCGGGGAGCGCGCCTCCGTTGCTTTTGGGGACTACATGACAGGCGCCAACCACGTGCTCCCCACCGCCGGACTGGGCCACGCGTACTCGGGGCTGTCCGTGCTCGACTTCTACCGGTGGACCACGTACCAGCGCGTGGATCGGGACGCGGCGGCACGGCTCGCGGAGGACGTAGGCGTGTTGGCGGACAGTGAGGGGCTCTTTGCCCATGCCGAGGCTGCCCGCGCCTGGAGGAAGCCATGATTCCCCGCCGTTCCTCCTACGAGGGCATCTCGCTCTACTCGCCTCCGGCCGTGCAGTGCCGAGTGGATCTCAGCGACAACACCAACCTCTTCGGCATCCCCCCGGCCGCGGAGCGGGCCCTGCGCGAGTTCACCGCCTCCACCATCACGCGCTACCCCGTCAGCTACGCCCCGGAGCTCAAGAAGGCGCTCTCCTCCTATACCGGCTTCGAGCCCTCCTGGATTACCACGGGCTGCGGCTCGGACGATCTGATCGACTGCGCCCTGCGCGCCTTCCTGGAGCCGGGCGAGCGCATCGCCGTCCCAGAGCCCTCCTTCTCGATGATGTCCTACTTCGCGAAGGTGAACGGCCTCCAGTTCATCCCGGTGCCGCTCCGGCCGGACTTCGAGCCCGATGTCGACGGGCTGCTCGCCACGGGGGCTCGGCTCATCTACGTCTGCTCGCCCAACAATCCCACGGGCACGGGGATCTCTCTCGCTGCGCTCGAGCGGCTGGTGGACGCAGCCCCAGGCCTCGTCCTCCTGGATGCGGCCTATATCGAGTTCGCCGACGTCAGCCTTGTGGAGCTGGCACGCTCGCGGCCCAACGTGATCGTGACGCGAACGCTCTCCAAGGCGTTCGGCCTCGCGGGCATGAGAGTGGGCTATGCGCTCGGCCGCCCCGAGCTCGTGAACGAGATCGAGAAGGCACGCGGGCCCTACAAGCACACGGGCCTCGCCGAGCGCATGGCCATCGCCGCGCTCACGGAAGGCCTTTCCTGGGTGAAGGCTCGGATCGAGGACGCGAAGGAGAGCCGGACACGGCTGGTGGCGGAGCTGAAGGCGCAGGGGCTCGCTCCACTGCCCTCCGAGGCCAACTTCGTCCTCGTCCCGCTCCCCGGCGCGCTCCAGGTGGCCGCCCGCATGCGCGAGCTGGACGTGAACGTGCGGGCGTTCCAGGGGCTGACCGGGGTAGGGGATGCGCTCCGGCTTGGCTGTGGACCCTGGCCCATGATGGAGGCGGCGCTCCAGGCGCTGCGGGAGGCACGGCGGTGAGAGTCACCTTGTTCGACTACGGAGCGGGCAACATCCACTCACTGGCCAAGGCGCTCGCCACGGCAGCCCATGCCGAGGTCCGCGTGCAGACGGATCCCGTGAAGGCGCTCGACACGGACGTGCTCGTCCTGCCCGGTGTGGGCGCGTTCGGCGCGGCAGCAGCCCGGCTGGAGCCTGGCCGTGAGCAGATGCGCCAGGCCCTCGAGCGTGGACTCCCGTGCCTCGGCATCTGCCTGGGCATGCAGCTCCTCTTCGAGGGCAGCGAGGAAGGCGAGGGCCGCGGGCTCGGCCTCTTCAAAGGGCGGGTGACGCGGCTGCGCGCGAAGCACGTGCCGCACATCGGCTGGAACTCCGTGGAGGAGGACACGGCGGTGCAGGGAGCCAGGCTGGACACCGTCTACTACGCGCACAGCTTCGTCTGCCGCGCCGAGGAGCCCGGAGAGGTGGTGGGTTGGACTTCCCACGAGGAGGATCGCTTCCCGGCCTCGGTACGGCGAGGCAAGGTGCTCGGCGTGCAGTTCCACCCCGAGAAGAGCTCCGCATCCGGCGTGCGCTTCGTGCAGGCATTCCTCCAGGAGGTCGCGCCGTGATCGCCATCCCAGCCATCGATCTGCGCGAGGGAGCGTGCGTGCAGCTCGTGGGCGGCTCGTACGACGCCGAGCGCGTGCGAGTGAACGATCCGCTCGACGCGCTGAAGAAGTGGCGCGGCTTCGGCTTCAAGACCTTCCACGTGGTGGATCTGGACGCGGCGCTGAGCAAGGGCTCCAACTTGGAGGCCATCACCCGGTTGCTGGGCCACGAGCCGGGCCTCACCTTCACCGTGGGCGGTGGCGTACGCGACACGGCTCGGGCTGAGGCGGTGCTCGCCAGTGGGGCCTCCTCCGTCGTCGTGGGCACGAGGGCCATCGAAGACACCGCATGGCTGTCCGACGTGGCCCGCCGCTTCCCCGGCCGGTTGGTGGTGGCTGCGGATGTGAAGGGCCGCGAGGTGGTGACGCGAGGCTGGACGGCCGGGAGCTCACGAGACGTCGCCGACGTGCTCGCGGCGCTGGCGCCGTTGCCGCTGGGAGGCCTGCTCGTCACCGCCGTCCACAAGGAGGGGCAGATGGGCGGAGTGGATCTGCCGCTGATGCAGGAGGTGGTGCGGGGCAGCAGGCACCGTGTGTACGCCTCGGGGGGGGTGACGACCCTGGAGGATCTCCGGGCTCTGGCGGATGCCGGGGCCCATGGCGCCGTCATCGGCATGGCGCTCTATACCGGGAAGCTCGACGCGGCCGCGGTCGCACGGGAGTTCGCATGACTGTCGTGACTCGAGAGACGAAGGAGACCCAGATCCGCGTGGAGCTGACGCGCGGTCAGGGCGTGGCCAAGGTGGACACCGGCCTGAAGTTCTTCGACCACATGCTGGCCACCTTCGCGAAGTACGCGGGGCTGGACCTGAACCTGCACGCGCGCGGCGATCTCCGGCACCACCTCATGGAGGACGTGGCCATCGCCGTGGGGACCGCCGTGTACCAGGTCATCCCGCCCACCGCCGCCCGCTACGGCGAGCGCACCCTCCCCATGGATGACGCGCTGGTGCAGGCGGCCATCGACACCTGCGGGCGCTTCTACTACCGCGGTCCGCTGCGCAATAAGCTCTACGATCACTGGATGCGCTCCTTCTGCGAGCACGCGAAGGTGACCCTCCATATCCGCGTCCTGCGCGGCAAGGACAGCCACCACCTCACCGAGGCCGCCTTCAAGGCCGTGGGGCTGGCGCTGCGAGACGCCCTGGTGGACTCGGGCACGGTGTTCAGCACCAAGGGCTCGGTCGCCCTGGAGGTGAAGTGATGCTCACGCGGCGGCTGATCGTCTGCCTGGACATGAAGGGCGGCCGGGTGGTGAAGGGCGTCCAGTTCGAGGGCCTGCGCGACGTGGGCGATCCCGTGTCGCTGGCCCTGCGCTACGAGGCCGAGGGCGCGGACGAGATCACCTTCCTGGACATCTCCGCCAGCGCCGAGGAGCGCGAGACGCTCTGGGACGTGGTCCAGCGCACCGCCGAGCGCCTCTTCATCCCCCTCACCGTGGGCGGCGGCGTGCGCACCGTGGACGACGTGGGGCGGGCGCTCCGGGCCGGTGCGGACAAGGTGAGCATCAACTCAGCGGCGGTGACGAACCCGGAGCTGCTCACGGCCTGCGCGGACCGCTTCGGTGCCCAGTGCGTGGTGGCCAGCATCGACGCCCGGCGCGAGGCGGACCGCTGGCGCGTCTACACCCGCGGCGGCCGCACGCCCACGGAGCTGGAGGCCGTCGCCTGGGCTCGCGAGTGTGTGAAACGTGGCGCGGGGGAGATCCTCCTCACGAGCATCGATCGCGATGGGGCCCGTTCGGGGTATGACCTGGAGCTGACGCGGGCCGTCGCCGAGGCGGTGGACGTCCCGGTCATCGCCTCGGGTGGGGCGGGGAACGCGGAGCATGTCCGGGCCGCGCTCATGGAGGGCCAGGCGGACGCGGCGCTGGTGGCGGGAATCCTCCATGACGGCCTCACCACCGTCGGGGCGATCAAGACGCTGCTCCAGGGGAGCGGCCTGAGGATCAGGAGCGTCGCATGACGACGGAAGCGCAGGGGTTGATGCAGGCCGCCGCCGAGGTGGCTCGGAAGTCCGGTGACGTGGCGCTCGAGTTCTTCCGCAAGGGCGTCACCGTGGACATCAAGGGAGATGGCACGCCCGTCACCGTCGCGGACCGCACCTCCGAGCAGACCGCGCGCGAGTGGATCGAGGCGCGCTTTCCCCAGGACGGCATCCTCGGAGAGGAGTTCGGCGAGACGCGGGTCGGGGCGAAGCGCCGGTGGATCCTGGATCCCATCGACGGGACGAAGACGTTCATCCGCGGCGTGCCGCTGTGGGGCACACTGGTGGCGGTGGCTGAGGGTGAGCGCATCCTCGCCGGAGCCGCCTACTTCCCGGCCGTGGGCGAGCTGCTCGTGGCCTCTCCGGGCGCTGGCTGCTTCTGGAATGACAAGCCCACGAAGGTCTCCTCCGTGTCGCAGCTCTCCCAGGCGGTGGTGCTCTCCACGGACGAGCGCTTCCTGCAGTACCCGGAGCGGGGCAATGCCTGGCGTGCGCTCGCGGCGAAGGCATCCATGGATCGCACCTGGGGCGACTGTTACGGCTACCTCCTGGTGGCCACGGGCCGCGCCGAGGTGATGGTGGACGAGCTCCTCTCCCCCTGGGATGCGGCGGCGCTCCAGCCCATCATCGACGAGGCGGGTGGGGTGTTCACCGACTGGACGGGCGCGCGCACCTCGTTCGGCGGCAATGGCATCGCGACCAACGGAGCGCTCTCCGCGCAGGTGCGTGAGCTGCTCGGCGCGACGAAGAGGACGTGATGCTGGACCTCTCCAAGCTGGACTTCTCCAAGGGCAACGGGCTGGTGACGGTGGTGACGCAGGACGCGCGCTCCGGCGATCTGCTCATGGTGGCGCACGCGGACCGCGAGGCGCTGGAGCGCACGCTGGCCACCGGCGAGATGCACTACCGCTCGCGCACCCGCGGCCTGTGGCACAAGGGCGCCACCAGCGGCAACGTGCAGCGCGTGGTGTCCCTCGCGGCGGACTGTGATGGGGACGCGGTGCTGGCGCGCGTGGAGAAGGCCGGCCCCGCCTGTCACACCGGGCAGGAGACGTGCTTCGGGCCCGGCCGGCTGGATGCGCTGGTGGCGCTGGACGCGACGATCTCCGAGCGTGCCGCCCAGGCACCGGACCCGGGCCAGAAGCCCAGCTACACCCGGCGGCTCCTGGACGATCGCAACCTGCGCCTCAAGAAGATCGGCGAGGAGGCCGCGGAGCTGGTCACCGCCTGCGCCGACGGCGACAAGGCCCGAGCCGTGGAGGAGGCGGCGGACGTGCTCTACCACCTGCTCGTGGCCGTGCGCCCCCTGGGCATCACCCTGGATGACGTGAAGCAGGTCCTCGCCCGCCGCGCCGCACCGCCCCCACGCTGAGGAAGGAGATTGCAACTATATTGGAAATTTAAACCCCCGACCCCTTGAGCAGGGCTCTGGCCACTTGGACCGTCCAGATGACCGATGGAGCAAGAGGTGGGATAGGGATATCCCCTAGTTCCTCTTTTTCTCAGGTTTTGGAGGCGCAGTGGGGCAGCCGGCGCATCATCGCGAGAGCGGGCAGGCTGCGGTCGAGACGGCCATTGTCCTGCCGTTGATGGTGTTCATGCTGCTGGGCGTGCTGCAGATGACGCTCGCCTATCAGGCCCGCCTGGTCAACGAGTACGCGGCGTTCAAGGTGGCGCGCTCTGCCAGTGTGTACCGCCTGGACTGTGAGCGCATGGTGCGCGCGGGGTTGATGGCGCTGGTCCCCACCGTCAGCCGCGCGGGCCTGGGCAGCTACCAGCAGCGCTTCCTGTCCGCGGCGCGAATGCTGCTCAACAGCAACACGCCCCCCAACGCCGGGGTTGCCATCCCCCTGGTCCGCGTCCACTACCGGGTGTCTGGCTACTCGGGCCGGCCGTTCGATCAGCAGCTCCTGCCCACGGAAGAGCCGATGAAGGTCCACGTCCGGCTCTCCTACTATTGGGAGTACCAGATCCCCTTCGCCAACTGGATCATCACCCGGGTGTGGCTGGCCTCGCACACGGGGCAGGCCTGGGCGACCGGGGCCGATCCCATCACCCCCGTGCGGCGCACCGCAGGGGCGGTGAAGGCCGCCAACGAGACCTCCAGCGAGATCTCCCTGGACGTGGGCATCGTGCGGCAGGCCATCGGACGGAACTACTTTACGACTCCGCTGGTCTCCACCTGGTCCATGCGGATGATGAGCGATCCCCTCCCAGGGGCTCAACTGACGGGGGAGTGCCGATGAACCCTTCTTCCGCTCCCACTCCTACCGTGGCCCGCCCTTCCGTGCGCGGGCAGGCGCTGATCCTCACCGTGCTGGTGATGCTGTTCGTCACGGTGGCGGTGTTCCTCACCTTCTCCATCGGGACGCGGACCCGCCGCAAGATCCAGCTGCAGGCCGTGGCGGACTCCACCGCCTACAGCCTCGCGGTGGCCGAGGCGCGCGCCTTCAACTACTACGCGTGGAGCAACCGCGCCATCGTCGCGCACAACATCAGCATCCTCTCGGTGCACGCTCACACGAGCTACATCACCTTCATGGAGGATCTGCTCGCCGCCGCCGCGAACAACTACCAGATCATGGCGGAGCGCGCCTCCGGGCCGAAGCGGGTGGTCCTGGGGAAGATCGCGAACCTCTACCTCAACAGCGACTTCAGCCTCGAGAACCACCCCTGCACCTGGGTGTGGGATGACACGCCGGCGCCGGGCGATTGGAAGTGCCGGGTGGATCTGGACTGTGTCGGAACGGATGCCTGCACCATTGATGACAACCGTATCCGCGGCGCCCGGTTCTTCCACCGCCAGTGGCACGCCAAGGGCAACAGCAACACCTGCTACATGCTGGTCAATGGCAGCCGTGACCACTTCCGCAAGGTGGAGCTGCTGCGCGCCCACCAGCTCGGTGTCGAGTCCCAGCTCCGGCTGATGATGACGGGGGACGCGGACGACATCATGTCGGCGGCGGACTACTCCGTGTTGAACGCGTCCACCCGGCGCGACACGATGTATGACGATCTCAAGCAGAAGGTTCTCGATGTGGACAGGAGGTCGCTGTCCCAGCATCTGGCGTCGCTCTCGGACCGGCGGCTCACGGCCCAGAAGAGCGCGGGGGATCGCTCGCTCTGGTACTACTCCAAGTCGGTGGATGACGGGCTGCGGGGCAACACCCACAAGGAGTACGACGAGATCCTCGCCGGCACGCGCTTCCCAGCCTTCATCACCCAGCGCGGCTTCAAGAAGGACAGGAACTTCGAGCGGCTCGAGAAGAAGGCCCGGGAGTTCGCGGCCGCGGCGGGCTTTGGCAACCCCGTCAACGTCGTGCTGAACCGGGGCACGGCCCGGATGCTGAAGGTGAGCGCGCTCGCGGATGATCCCGGCCAGTTCAACGATCAGCCTGGCCCGCTCCTGGACTACTGGCCCCCTGTGTACAGCAACATGCCCGCGCCTCCGCCGGGCAAGGTCTGGCCGGACTACGTGGTGCCGAAGTCCGGCCGGGAGCTGGCGGAGAAGGTGCACCGCACCGGCCACGACTCGACGGGCTTCGGAGAGGGCGACGGGATCGCGGCCGAGGATCACGGTTGGGTGGAGAGCCGCTTCGCGGGCCTGCGCGAGCGCACGGTGATCGCCGAGGGGCGCAACTCGGTGTGGGGAGATCCGCACGACTGGCGCGCCGACCCCTCCCACGATCTGCCGGGCGACAACACCACGCACAGCAACCACATCTTCCACGCGGACCTGATGACGGTGCCGGGGCACGGCTCGGGGTTCGGCAAGTGCGATGACATCGGCTGCGACCAGCAGCAGCGCGGCGTGTACCGCGGGCACATGCGCTTCCGGGTCAACAGCAATCCCAACGATCTGTGGAACATGCCGCGGACCATGTCGTTCATCACCCGCTCGGTGAAGGACCCGGAGCGCTGGCCGTGGGACTTCCACTTCGAGGCGGAGATCCCCAGGAAGATCCAGTTCACGACGATGAACTCCCCGGGGGACACGCAGGCCGGGAACACCATGGGGGCCTACTCCGGCGCGCTCGTCTACTTCCACAAGCCGACCGGCGAGGAGTACCTGGAGCCACCCAACTTCTGGAACCCCTTCTGGCGGGCCAAGCTGCACCCGGTGAGGCCCGAGGACGCCGAGCGCATGACCGAGTTCGCCCACACCCCCTCCTATCTCATGCTCCTCCAGCTCGATAGCTGGCGCGCGGTGAACTACTGATGCTCTCCTCTCGAGCCCTACGGCAGGTGCGCCGGGAGCGTGGCGCCGCGACGGTGGAAGTGGCGCTGTCCATGCTCCTGCTGATCCCCACGGCGCTCTACGCCATCTACGCAGGAGAGGCCTTCCTCGCGGGCACGCGCGCCCAGGAGGCGGAGATCTCCGCGACGTGGGACATCACCGGCTTCCTGCTGCACGACTACGACAACGGGCAGGACTACGAGGCCGGCCCGGATGGGGATCCTTCCCTCTACGTGGACGTTACCCAGAGGGCGGCGAACCGCATCGAGGCCTCCCTGAGCGGAATGGACAGCTACCGCGGCGGTGGCAACGGGCAGCAGATGGTGATCAGCCGGCAGCGGCTGGACAACGTCGACTGCAGGCCCATGGACGCGCGCTACATCCTGAACCGGGCGCTGCTCACCTATCAGGCGATCCCCTATCAGACGCGTGAGTACCTGCACCGAGGCGGCTACGTGGTGTGCAGCGCCCGGGTGAGGTTCTCCCCCCAGCTCATGCCCCGGGACATGCGCGGTGGCTACACGAGCAAGGTGAACCTGCTCTCGGATGCGCTCGCCAATGGCTTCTCCGTGTGTGGCAACGGCAGCACGCTCTGGGGCTGCGCGGGAGAGCACGTGCCGGGCATCATCACCCTTACCAACGACTGGGGCCTGGAGGATGGCCGCAGCAACCCGGTGGGCACGGACAACAACCCCAAGTACTACAAGGTGGGCGAGAAGGTCTTCAACCTCAAGTGGGAAAGGGCCGGGGAGAACGACATCGCCGGAGGCATTGGCTCCCAGCAGGTGACAGAGGCGATGCGGTTCATGCTGGACGAGGTGAAGGGGGACTGGGGCCGGACCTCGGAGTACAAGCTGGCCTTCTACAATGACATGAGCCGGGAGCGGGACTACCCCGACAACGATCACGGCGGCCAGGCGCAGGCCCATGTGAGCCCGTGGGACGACGGCGAGGGCTCCTTCACCAGCGATCGGCACGTCTACAGCACCGCCCGCAGCCAGAGCTATTACCTCGGGCACAGGTCCCCCAACTTCCTCGACTCCCCGAAGAATCCGTGAGCTCGGTTCGCAAGAGACCCCGCCCGCTCGTGCTGGCCGGAGCCGTGGCCGTCAGCGTGCTCCTGGGCAGTGTGCTCGGCCGCGCGTATCAGGCGCGCGAGGAGGCCGAGCCCGTGGCGCCAGCCTCTCCGGACGTGGAGCTGCTCGCCGAGGCGCTCGAGCTGGATCGCGAGCCTGCGCCCTCACCGCGTCCCCCGGAGGCGGATGCGGCGCGCCGGGCCCAGCTGGCCGAGGGGCTCACGAAGGTGAAGCGCACGGGGCAGGGCGCCTTGAGACAGCGGCTGCCGCTGCCGCAGAAGGCGGGGGCGCTCATCTCCATTGGCGACCAGCTGGATGCCCACGGCGTGCCCATGAACCTGGCCGCCTTCGAGACGGAGCTGAGCGCGCGGGAAGTGCTCCTCTTCTATGCTCGGCACTTCGAGCGGGAGGGCTGGCCCTACTCGGACGTGCCCACCGCCAAGGAACTGGTGCCCTATCCCCGGATCAGCGCCACCCTCGTGGAGGAGGAGCTGCAGCTCACGGTGATGGTGATGCCGCACGGGGAAGGCGAGGGCAACACGGTAGTCCTCGGGCAAGCCGACATGCAGGCGGTCCGGGAGGGCACCTCTCGCGAGGACACCGGCGATCTGCCCCTCTATCCCGGCACCCGGCCCGTGGCCATCATGGCTCGGGATGAGGGGAGCGCTACCCTCACGGTGAGCTTCGACACCGGAGATGCCCCCACCGTCGTGGAGGACTTCTATCGAAAGGCCCTGGCGCAGCGCGGCTACACCGAGAAGGCCGACGCGCAGGACTCGGCCACGGATGGGACGGGCCCGCGGACGCTGCGCTTTGCCAGTCGCCAGGGCCGCGCCTGGAACCTTGCCCTCTCCGTCCAGGGGAAGGGCACCGCCGTCACGGCTCATGGCACCCGGGCCGCGGAGGAGGCAACGCGATGAAGCTGCGCGCTCACCGGATGAAGCTGCGCACCCGCCCCACCGCCGCTGCTCGCGGCCAGGCGATGAGCGAGTACATCTCCATCGCCACCATTTTGATGATCGGAGCCCTGGGCGCCTTTGTCGCCTGGCCCTTCACCGAGGCGTTGTTCCTCTCACTGCAGACGTACATCGACCTGTACTTCTACGCGCTCAACCTCGCCATCGGCTGAGCGAGCGCGCAGCCCCCGAAGCTGGCACCCTGGAGGCCGCCGGCCGCATCATCGAGCACCTGAAGGCCCAGGGCTACCGGTTCGCCACCGTCTCCGAGCTGCTCGCGCTGGGGCAGGTCGCCCCGGTAAGGGACCCGCAGGGTCTTCCCCCCGCTGGCACCGGAAACCCGGCCGATATGCCCTCCGCCGCCGGACGTTGAGGCCTTAGCGGGCCCGAGTTCAGACCGGCTGGACCGCCAACAGGGGGCCGGCACGGGTGCCCGTGACGGAGGATTGCCCGATGTCCGAGCTGTCGGAAGAGGTGCGTGTGCAGGTGGCCCGGTTGCGTCATCTCCTGATCGACGTAGGCCGCCAGGGCATCTTCTCCAGCCCGCTCGCGGCCCCACCCGAGGGGGGGCTCGAGCCGCTCCACTTCGAGACGCTCTGGTGGCTTCGGGCAGAGGGCTTCCTGACGATCAATGCGCTGGCGGAGCGGCTGGGGGGAGTGGCGATGCCGCGCATGTCCCGCCTGATCGATCGGTTGGAGGAGGCGGGGTGGGTCCAGCGGGTGAAGGTCATCCGTGAGGATCGCCGGCACGTGAGCGTGCGGCTCACCGATCCGGGGCGGGCGCAGGCCGAGCAGGTGGATGGGGTCGTCCAGGAGCGGATGGCCCGGCTGCTGCTTCCCCTGGGGGGGGAGGATCGCAGCGCGCTCATGGACATCCTCGAGCGTTGGGTTGAAGCAGTCGGGCGGGCGACCCAACAGGTTGACTCGGAGTCCCTGGCCCTGTCAGCTTCTGATAGCTAAGCGTCTGGGCGTGAGTCTTGGGGCCCCAGGGTCCCGAAGCTCTACGGCCGCGCCACCGGGGCGGGTGGACCTTGGAGCGCTCGCTCCGGTGGCGTGGGCCGTTTTTTGGGAACGGAGTGAGAAGGCCCGTTCCACAAGCTGGCCCGCAAGGCCCGTGAGGCGTCCACTTCCGGACGGCACAGGCGTGGCCGGGCTGGGCACGTGGGTTGCTCAGGCACTCTGGGCGTGAACCGAGGATTCCTACTGGGGGTCGTGCTGGGTGTGCTCCTCTGCGGACAAGCGGCCGAGGCTGCGCGCCGAGGGGCGCAGGGGGCTCGAACGGAGATCGGGCGGAGGGCGGCGTCGCGCGCCGCGCTGTGGGTGGGGTTGCCGTCGCTGTCGCGGGTGAGCCGCGAGGTGAATGACGACTGCTCGGGGCTGACCCACCTCGCTTACTGGAGGCCGGGGCTGAGCCTGATGCCGGAGGCCCCGCAGCCGGGCGAGAACGGGGTGGCGGCCATCTACCGCAAGGCGCAGGCCCTGGGGGTGTTGCGTCAGCAGCCTCGGCCTGGGGATCTGGTCTTCTTCCAGGAGACGTACGACCGCAACCGGGATGGGCGGCGCAATGACGGGCTGACGCACATCGGCGTGGTGGAGCGAGTCTCAGGGGATGGGCGGGTGACGTTCGTGCACCGCGCGGGGGGCGGCGTGAAGCGCTCGAGGTTCCATCTCTACCAGCGCGACGTGCGGCGGGACGGGAAGGGCAGGGTGCTCAACGACTGGCTGCGGCGCGCGGACAGGAAGGGGCGGGCGCAGCTGGCCGGCGAGCTCGTGGTGGGCTTCGCGGCGGTGGACGAGCGGTGGGTGGTGCCACAGCCTGCCCGCACGGCACGCCGCGCTCCCGTGCGGCGCTGAGCACGGGGGTATAGAGTGGAGCGCATGCCCGCTCGCAGGCAGCGCGTCGCAAGAGCCACCCTCATCCTCGTGCTCCTGGGCGCGACGCTGGGCTCCGCGCTCGATGCGATCCACTCGCACTTCGGTGCCATCAGCTACACGAGCCCCCTCGTGGCCAAGGCGGCCTGGTGGGTCCCGCTGCTCTTCGCGGGCGCGTATGGGACGGGCATCGGGCGGCCGCTGCTCGCGCGGGATGAGCCTCCGCTCCCCTTGTGGAAGGTAGCCCTGGGCATGGGGCTCTTCATCGGGGCCTACTGGCTCACCGTGGTTCCCTGGTCCTGGCCCGTGCGGTGCGCCGTCTTGAGTGCGATCTTCGTAGCCGCCTGGGCAATCTGCGACCGGACGTGGCTCGGGTTGCTCATTGCTGCGCTGGCCGCCGTCTTCGGGCCCGTCGTCGAGATCACGCTCGTGCAGGCGGGAGTCTTCGTCCACCACGAGGCGCTCGTGCTCGGGATCCCAGCGTGGCTGCCCTTTCTCTACCTGACGGCATCCGTGGGGCTCGGGAGCCTCGCCCGGTGGCTCACAATTGACACCACTCCAAGTTCTCCTATCGGGTGACACTTCATGGAAGCGAGCAAGCAGGGCACTCCTGTGGCCGAAGGCTCCGAAGCGCAGCCGCCCTTCCTCCTGGAGGAGGAGAAGCGACTGTCGCGCTCCCTCCTCTGGGAGCTCCAGCGGCGGTACTACGACGGGGCGGGGATCGACGCCTGGAGCACCGCGACGGTTCCCCACCACGTGACCAACAATCCGTCGCTCGCCCAGGCTTATGCGGAGATCTTCATCGGGTATCTGCGCGACTGCCGGAGCGGGAGCACGGCGCTCGACCCGAGCGAGCCGGTGACGATCATGGAGCTCGGCGCAGGGAGCGGACGGTTCGCCTATCTGTTCTTGAAGGCGCTCACGGAGATGCTCCAGCAGTCCCCCATGGGGGACGTGAAGTTCCGGTACGTGATGACGGACTTCACCGAGACCAACCTGCGGTTCTGGCGGGGGCACCCGTCCCTGAGGCCCTTCGTGGAGAGGGGCGTGCTCGACTTCGCGCTGTTCGACGCGGAGGTAGATGAGGAAATACGGCTCATCGAAGCGGGGGTGACGATCCGGGCAGGGAGCCTGAAGAATCCCCTCGGGGTGATCGCGAATTATGTGTTCGATGGGATCCGGCAGGACGCGTTTTCGTTCCGGGGCGGCGAGCTCTACGAGTGCTTGATTTCGCTGTCGACCGCCCAGCCAGTGGCGGATCTCGAGGATCCGGCGCTGATCAAGAGCGTCAGCGTGAGCTACACCCACAAGGCGGCGCCGGCGGCGTATTACGAGGAGCAGGAGTTCAACGAGATCCTGCGCAATTATGCGCAGAGCCTGGAGCAGGTCACGATCCTGTTTCCGCACGCCGCCATCCATTGCATCCGGCGGCTCGCGGCGCTCTCCGGCGGCAGGCTCCTCGTGCTCTCAGCGGACTACGGGGAGACGCAGAAGGCGGCGCAGGAGAGGCGAGAGCCTTGGATGTCGACCCACGGGAGCTTCTCGATGGCGGTCAATTACCATGCGATCGCCGAGTATGTGCTCCACCGGAACGGAGCCGTCCTGAAGACAGCACACCGGCACGCCTACCTCGCTGTCGCGGCCTTCCTGCTCGGGGGGCCTGCGGCGCGGCATCCTGAGACGAGGCTCGCGTACGAGCTGGCGGTGGGGCGGGGGGGGCCGGACGACCTCTTCTCGCTGTGGAGCGGGCTCCAGGGTGGAGTCGAGAAGCTCGGGATCGAGCCCGTCCTGTCGCTGATTCGGTTGAGCCGCTGGGATCCGCGGATTCTCCAGGGGGTGCTGCCGGCGCTGTGGAACCAGGAGGAGGGAACGTCGGCGGCGATGCGCGAGGAGGTCCTGAGGATGGTGATGCGGGTATGGGAGCATTATTACCCGATAGGGGAGAAGCGGGATCTGGCCTTCGAGCTCGCGATGCTCGTGTACGCGTATGGCGGGTATACGGAGGCGCTCGGGCTGTTTCAGGACTCGCTCAGGTCGTACGGGAGTGACGCCAGGGCGTGGTGGAACATGGGATTGTGCCACTTCGGCCTCGAGCAACCGGAGGAGGCGCTGCGGTGCTTCGGAGAAGCGGCGCGGCTGGATCCGGGGTTCAGGCCTCGAGGGGCGCTTCAAGCCAAGGAGGGGTGAGGCGGCGGGAATCGCCTGCCGCCCGAGGCTAGAAGCTGATGACGATCGATTCCGCCGAACGCTCAGCGCGGCCGTGGTGCACCACCTCGATGTTGTTGCCGTCGGGATCGAAGGCGAAGGCAGCGTAGTAACCGGGGTGGTAGGGGCGCACGCCGGGGGCGCCGTTGTCCTTCCCACCCGCAGCCAGCGCCGCCGCGTGAAAGCGGTCGACCATCGGGCGATCCTTGGCCTGGAAGGCCAGGTGGGTGGGGCCGGTGAGCACGCCGCGGGCCGCCGGGGAGGTCACCCCCGACACGAACAGCTCGTCGGCCCAGAAGAACCCCTCGCCCTCCCCGCCGAGAGGTATCCCCAGTGTCTCGAAGATCGCTGTGTAGAAACGCTTGCTGGCACCCACGTCCTTCACTACCAGCTGCACGTGGTCGATGAGCCGTCCCCGGTAAAGCGTGTTCGTTTCCATGGTGGGTCTAAAATGGCGACGATCGGCAGGCTGGGCAAGCTTTCCCGAGCGGGTCCAGGGAAACCGTGGGCGCGGGGTGGTGATGGCGAACTCTAAACGGGCACGAAGCCGGAAATGGCCGTGGCGGCCGAGGAGCTCGTCTCGCCCAAGCCCTCACGGCGCCCCCACGCGGAGGTGGCCTCGCTGCCGCTAGCCGGGTGAGGGGCGGGCCTGGCCTCCGGGCCGAGGCGCCGCATCAGTAGTAGCAAAGGCGCCACGACTCGATCCAGCCACCATGCGAGCCGTTGTGGGGATGGAAGTAGTAGTCCGTTGCGCTCGTGCATGAAGCAACGGTCTCGAACCAGCCGTGCCAGCCCTGGGGATAATAGGCCTGAACGCTCCCTCCGCAGGTGGAAGGATTCCAGTAGCGCACCGGAGCGTTCCCGCCTGCGCAGATGACCACATTGTATCGATAGGCCGACTGGGTGACCGTCCCCTCGGGCTCGGAGGGCGCTACTTCCTCCGCGACGACGTTCTCCTCCGCGACGACGTTCTCCTCCGCGCCAACCTCGACCCCGCCGCAACCAACGGAGAACACCAGGCTGCCAACAGCAACGAGAGAAATCAGGGGCCTGCTCATCATGCTCTTCTCCTCATGAGGTAATTCTAACTAAGATGTTAATGTTGCTTTTGCATGTTTTCCTGGAATGGACCATAGGCCTTTTGGGGCGCGGCTTCAAGTCAGCGGAGCATGGATCTCCGGGGTGCTCGCCCTGCTGTTGTCCGCGTGCGGCGGCGCCCATGCGCGTTGCCTCGCCGCCGACGCGCCATGCACGGTCACGGTCATTTTCACTTCCCTGAGAACACCTCTCACCGCACCTCGATGTCCACCGGTTCGCTGCGCAGTCCCTGGGCCACCACCTCCAGTCGGTGACGCCCGGGCTGGAGGGCCCACGAGGCGTCATAGGGCCATCCCGCCTGCTTCACGGGCCGGCCGTCCACCAGCCACGTGACCGCTGCGAGCCGGGGCTCCACCTCCGCGCTCAGCCGCAGCGTCTGGGTGCGCCGCGTGTAGCCCGGCTCGATGAGGAACACCTCTCCCGGGCGCGGCCAGGTGATGACGAGCGCTCCGGGGACGGGGCCCTTCTCCGGGCACAGCGGGGAGTAGCGCGTGGGCGCGGCGGGCGAGCTCTCCTGTCCGTGCGAGGCCTGCCAGGAGGCATAGGCGGCCGGGAGGAAGGTGAAGGCGCGCATCACCACGTGCTCCGCCGGGCACTTGTCCCCGGCCAGCAGGCCATTGCGCGCGTCCAAACGCACCTCGCGGTGCCATGGGCAGGGCTGGCGGGGGACGTGGTCCTTCGGCAAGTGCACCCGCCGCCGCACGGGGCAGAAGGGCGTGGGCACCTGGCCCGAGTGCGCGCACACCTGGCCCTCCACGATGCCCTCGGGTGGAGGCGTCCGCTCCGGCAGGGCAGAGGGGCCTGCGCGCTGCACCACGCGCTTCATCACCTTGTGGAAGAGGGGGCCGGCGCCCGTGGCTCCCGTCATCCCGTTCAGCGGGCGGTTGGAGAAGTCCCCCGTCCACACGGCCACGGTGAAGCGCGGCGTGTAGCCCACCGCCCAGTTGTCGCGCCAGTTGGTGCTGGTGCCCGTCTTCACCGAGACGGGGAAGCCCAGCATCAGCGCGTTGCCGGCGCCGAAGCCGCGCATGCGGAGGGACTCGTCGCCGAGCACGTCGGTGATGAGCCAGGCCACCTCCTCGGAGAAGGCCCGGCGCGGCGCGTCCCCCTCGGCGAGCGGGCCGGCGAAGGGCGTGGCGCGGCAGGTGAGCCCCTTCCGGGCGAACATCGCGTACGCCTGGGCCAGCTCCAGCAGCGTCACCTCGCCGTTGCCCAGGGTGAGGCCCAAGCCGTAGTGCGAGGCGGGAGCGTCCAGCGAGGAGAAGCCCACCTCGCGCAGCCGCGTGAGCAGGGGCTCAAGTCCCACGCGCCGCGCCACCCGGATGGCGGGCACGTTGAGGCTGCGGCCCAGCGCTTCCCCCATCAACACCGGCCCGGAGTAGTCGCCCGAGTAGTTCCTCGGGCTGAAGAGGTCGCCGTCCGCCTCGCCGTAGCGCGTCTCCACGTCCGCGACGACGGAGGCGGGCGCGTCCCCGCGCTCGAAGGCCAGGGCATACGTGAAGGGCTTGAGCGCGGAGCCCGGCTGGCGCCACGCCAGCACCCCGTTCACCGCGCCCGCAGCCGCCGTGTCCTCGTACCGGGCGGAGCCCACCATGGCCAGGACGTGGCACTCCGCGTTGTCCAGCACCACCACGGCCGCGTTCGTCACGCCGCCCGCAGAGAGGGCGTCCACGTGGCCGCGCACGAGGGCCTCCAACTCCCGCTGGAGGTCGCCGTCCAGCGTGGTGCGCACTTCGCCCGAGGGCGGGCGCAGGGACACGACGTAGTCCGTGAAGTGGAGCGCGGTGTCGGCCAGGGCCGACGGAGGCGCGCCCTGCCCGGCGAGGCGCAGGGGCTCGTCGAGGGCGCGGACGTGCTCCTCCTCGGTGATGGCGCCGGTGGCGCGCATGCGGGCGAGCACCGTGCGCTGGCGGGCGCGGGCCCGCTCGGGGGCCTTGAGCGGGTTGAGGGTGGTGGGGGCCTGCGGGAGTCCGGCCAGCAGCGCGGCCTCCGCCAGGCTGAGGTGCGTGCTCGGCTTGCCGAAGTAGCGCTGGCTGGCCGCCTCCACGCCCACCGCGCCCGCGCCGTACGGCACGCGGTTGAGGTACTGCTCCAGCACGGTGTGCTTGTCCACCGCGCGCTCCAGGCTCAACGCTTCGACCATTTCTCCCAGCTTCCCGCGCAGCGTGCGCGGGTGCGGGTGGAGGCGCCGCGCCAGCTGCATCGTCAGTGTGGAGGCCCCGGAGACCACGCGCCGGTAGCGCACCGCCTGCGCCAGCGCGCGTGCCACCGAGCGCGCGTCCACTCCGGGGTGCTCGTGGAAGCGTGCGTCCTCCACTGCGACGGTGGCCCGGACCACCAGCGGGGAAATGTCCTCCAGGGCGCGCCAGCGCACGCGCTCGCCCTCCGCGTTCACCACCTCGCGCAGCAGCTGGCCCCGCGCGTCGCGGATGCGCAGCGAGTCCCGCGCGCGCGCGTGCAGGTCCTCCACCGGGTAGGGGCGGAGGATCACGGCGGCCCACAGGGCCACCGCGCAGACGAGGGTGCCCAGGGCCAGCACTCCCGTGGCCGCCGCGAAGAGGCGGAGGACGCGACGCCGCAGGGAGGGACGGATGCGGGCGGCGAGGTTCGCGGAGCCGCTCTGAACGGAAGGCCGGCTCATCGCACCGTCACCTCGTCGATGGCGGTGGCACCGGCCACCTCGGGGGCGTACATGGCCTCGGCACCCGCGGCGGGGCGCAGGAACGTCCCCGGCGTGGTGGCGCGGGCGACGTAGGTGAACTCGTAGTCACCCGCGTCCATGTCGTCCACGAAGAAGGCCACGCGGTGGTCGCGCATCTCGCTGTAGGAGAGCGAGGCGAGCCCACGCTGCAGCGCCGCGCTGAGCGGCCCCTGCGACACCTTCTCCGTGGTGGCCAGGCTCGTATTCATCGGCTCCAGGCCCGCGGGCAGCTTGTCGTCGATGGCCACGTAGTTCTGGTGGCTGCCCGCGCGCACCTTCAGCCGCACGCGCACCAGCGACCCCAGCGGAATGGCGCTGGCATCGAGCGGCTCACCCGTCACCGCCTCATACGAGCGCTCCACGCGGAAGCCAGCCTCGCGCGCAGCGCGGTTCTTTGCGTTCAGCTCCGCCTCGTACTGCGCGCGGACGCGGAGGATGGCGGGGCCGGGGCCCCGGTTGTTGAGCAGCACCTGATGCGTGTGCGCCTGGCCCGCCTTCAGGCTCAGGTCCGCCTCCGAGAGCCGGAGCCGGCGCACGCGCTGGCTGACGACCTCCATGTCCCCGTCCTTTACGGGCCTGCCGTCGAGCGTGAGGGACATGCGCGGGACGCTGCCGCCCTGCGAGGACTGGGCCATGCGGGCCACGCCCATGATGCCGAAGACGTTCTCTTGCGTGTTGCCCCACATCCCGCCCTGCTGGCGCTTGAGAAGGCCGGTCAGCAGCTTGCCGCTCATCTTCCCCGCCGCCCCGCCGCCAGAGGCGAAGGCCAGCAGCGAGGTGGCGTGCGTGCGCAGCGGCGAGTCCATGGACCAGCCCCCGTGGGGCTTCCCGTCGAACCACGCCTCCTGCTCTGACTTCTCTGCCGTCGCCTCCACCTCCGCGAGGATGGGCTGGAGCAGGGACTGGTCCTGTCCCTTCATCTCGCTCACCGCCACGGCGAGGAAGGACAGGCCGAACGGGGTGAGCTTGGACTTCTCGCGCCAGAGGGTGGACACGTAGGCGGGCTGCGGCCGACCCAGGCGGCCGAGCGTCATCACGAAGTAGGCCCGCGTGTCCGCGTCCGCCATGCCGCCATGGGGGATCTCCTCGGTGATGTTGCCGTCGCGCAGGCGCAGCTCCAGGTAGTCACCCATTCGCTTCAGTGCCTCGTCTGGCACGTCGTAGCCGCGCTTCTTCCCCTCGATGAGCGCGGTGAGGCCGAAAGCCGTGGCGAAGGCGTGCGGCTCCGTGCCGCCGGGCCAGTAGGACAGCCCGCCCGCGGTGGTCTGGAAGGAGAGGATGCGCTTGATGCCGGCCTCGGAGAACTTCTTCAGGTCGGCCCCGTTCACCGTCACGCCCATCTCCGGCAACAGGTCCTTGAGCACCACCAGCGGGTACGCCGTGCTGGTGGTCTGCTCGATGCAGCCGTTCGGGTATTCCATGAGGTATCCCACGGCGTCCTTCAGCTCGCTGAGCGCCGTGCCGGACACCGTCACCTCCACCTCCACGCTGCCCGGCTGGCGGTCCGCCGGCAGCGCCAGCTCCAGCCGATCCTCTCCGGACACCTGGGCGCTCGACACCAGGACCCGGCGCGAGCCGGGGTTGAGCACCGGCAGCGTCACCTCCACCGAATCCGTCTCCTCGCCCATGCGCGCAGCGAAGCGCACCTTCGCGGCGCCGCGGCCAGCCACCTTCACAGGGAAGCCGAAGGAGGCGGACTCGCCCGGCTTCACCGTCCGGGCGGGCGGCGTGAGGGTGCCGCCTTGCTGGAGCTCCAGTCCGTCGAAGGATGCGGTGAGCTGCAGCGGGCCCGCTTCTGACTGCCCATTGAAGGCGAGCGCCTCCACCCGGAGCGTGTCCCCGGGGTACGCGAAGCGCGGGAGCACGGGCTGCAGCATCAGTGGCTTCTTCACCACCAGCCCCTTCTCCGCGGAGCCGGCGCGGCCTGCCGCATCCACCACCACCGCCATGACGCGGTAGCGGGTGAGGTTGTCCGGCAGCTTCACGTCCACGCTCGCCTTGCCGTCAGCTCCCACCGCGACGCGAGGGTTCCAGTACGCGGTGCTCTGGAAGAGGGTGCGCAGGTCGGCTGGAAAGTCACCGAGGGCGAAGCCCTCGCCACCGTCACCGCCGGGGAAGAGCGCCTCGTGGCGCTGGCGGCGGGCGTGCGGCAGGTCCAGCCGGCTCTCCGCGGTGCGCACGCCCAGCGGCAGCGCCGCGTAGAGCGCTGGCACCGGGTCCGGCGTCCGGTAGCCGGTGAGGCCCAGCACGGCCTCGTCCACCACCATCACCGTGGCCTGCCCGGAGGCGGGGTTGCCCGCGCTGTCGCGCACCGTCACGTCCACGCGCACGGTGCCACCAGGCCGGGCCACCGGGTTCTCCGGCGCGACGTCCACCGCGAGGCGCTGGTTCCTCGGCTCGACGTGGAGCTGCACGTAGCCGAGCTTGAAGCCGGGCGCGCCCGTCTCGAAGCCCGTGGCGTCCTTCTCCGTGTGGATGCGGCCGCGCAGCAGCACCACTGAGACGTACACGTTGGGCACGTGCGTGTCCGTGAGGGGAATCTCCAGCGTGGGCGTGTCCCCATGAATCTCGAAGAGCCGGTGCTCCAGCACGCCGCCGCGCTCCACGGTGAGCAACCCGCGCGCATCGGGGAAGGGCGTCTGCACCACCAGCTTTGCCGTCTCGCCGGGGAGGTAGCGGGCCTTGTCCGCCACCACCTGGATGCGGTCCTGGTCGAAGCGTGGCCAGGCCACGATGTTGTCGCCCGACGCGGACACGCGGAAGCCCGCCTGCACCTGCCGCTGCGCCGTGTCCTTCGCCCAGGCACGCACCTGGTACGCACCCGCGCCAGGGACGGTGAGCCGACAGGTGACGGCCGTCTTCTCCGTGGTGACGAGGCACTGCCCGGCTTCCACCTTCTCCTCGTGGTTGACGAGCTGCGCGTGGGCGCCGCTCACTCGCGCGTAGGTGTGCGCGTCTACGCGCTCCAGCTGCGCCCGCACCTGCACGCCCTCCTGCACCGTGCCATCCGGCCGCAGGGCGATGACGGGCACCTCCAGCACCTGGCCCGCGCGTACCACGGCCTGCGCGGGGGGCCGCACGCCCACGTAGAAGGCGGCGGGGTGTACCACACGGGACAGGCGGCCTGCGTACGCCTGTCGGTCCACGTCAGTGACGCTCGCCTCCACGGTGTAGCGCTGGGGGCCAGCGTAGGAGGGGTGGTCCGCCTTGAAGGGGACGCGGGTGCGGCCCTGTCCGTCCAGGCGCCCGTCTGCGCTGGCCACGAGCGCAGCGCCCGAGCCGTCCTCCGGCAGCCCGAAGGCGTACTGCGCGAAGCCGGCGGGTGAGAAGGGCTCACGCGCCTTCCACACCTGGTAGCGCACCTCGCGGCCGGACAGCTCCCCGCCGTGCAGGTAGCGCGCCTCCACCACGGCCTCCACGTCTGTGCCCGGGGGCCACTCCTTCTCGGCGCTGGACACCTTCACCTCAAAGGTCGGCACGCGGTATTCCTCCACGCGGAAGGTATGGCCCACCGCGCGGCTGCCGTGCGTGAGGCGCAGCGAGTACTCGCCCACGGCCGCCCCCGCCTTCAGCTTCAGGTCTACGTCCGCCGCGCCGAAGGTGTCGAGCGTGAGCGCCGTGTCCAGCACGCCCTGTCCGCGCGGGTCCTGCACTCGCACCTGGACCTCGCGCTGCCGCTTCGGCAGGCGCCCGGCGTCCTTCACCAAGGCCTTGATGTGGACCGTCTCCTCCGGCCGGTACACGCCCCGGTCGGTGAAGACGAGCGAGGCGAGCCGCTCGGCGCCCTTCACCTCGCCCGCGAGCCCGAACTGCCAGGCCGACGACAGCCGCTCCTCGTTCACCTCCGCCACCAGCCGGTCCTCGTCCTTGCGCGCGGAGATGAAGACGCGCCGCTCCAGGCCGCTGGCGGTCGCCACGCCCGGCGCGCGCAGCAGCGCGACGCCATCGGCCCCCGTCTCCGCGGAGGCAAGCCGCGTCCCGGCCTCGTCGAGCAAGATCACCTGCCCCTGGGCCACCGGCGTTGCGTCACCCAAGCGGGTGAGCCACACCAGGACGCCGCCGTCATGCACCTTGGCGGTGAGGCCCAGGCCGGAGAGCTGGAGCAGCACCGCGTCCTGCCACACCTCTTCCCCGGCCTCACTGCCACGCCCCTTCGCGGACAGCTCCAGGCAGTACAGGCCTGGCTTGCCGCTCTCCAGGGACACCTCCAGCGGCTCCAGCGCGTTGCGCGTCTTCGGACGGGGCGCGCCCACGCTCCGCGCGGGGCCCATGGGGGCGCCGTAGGCCTCGCACGTAGGCTGCCGCTCCAGCGCGTACGCCTTCACGAAGGCGTCCGGCACGGTGATGCGGCGCGCCTGCGCCTGCACGGTGGCCAGGTTGCGTCCCTGGAAGGGCAGGCGGGCGCCGGGCAGCTCCAGCGTCAGGTGCTGCGAGGGGAGCTGGAGCATGGGCAGCAGGTCCTGCGCCTTGAAGCTCCACGTCGGACTGCCGTCCAGCGGGTTGCCCAGCACGTCCTTGAGCCCGCGCGTCAAGGACGCTTGGTACTTCTGTCCGGGGCTGAGCCCCATCGTCACCGACACGCTACGGCCCCAGCCGGACACCTCCATCGACTCGGGCTTGGGCTCCACGGCAAGGTGCGCCCGGAGCGCACTCGCGTCGACGGGGTTGTTGAAGGCCAGGTCCCACCGCGCATTGAGCGGCGCGCGCTGCGGGTCCTCGCCCGTGGCCAGCACGTAGCTGTCCAGTGTCACGTGGCGGTTGACGGTGAGTGTCTGCGTCTCCCCCGCCGGCTCGGCGGAGCCCTCCTCGCTGTAGCTGGGGGAGACGAGCCGCAGGGTGCTGCCGTGCGCGGGCAGGCGGAGGAAGCGCAGCGCGAGGACTTGCTTCGGGTCCACCGTCACGCTGATGGGGCCCTCGCCCTCGGCCAGCGCGGTCACCTTCACGGGCACGCTCTTGCCTTCGGCATCCTCGGCCTGGAAGCGCCTTCCCAGGGTCTTGGCGGAGACGGGCTGGTCATAGAGCGCCAGCAGGGGCCCGTTGCCCACCTCTTGGGTAAAGTCGTTGAGGAAGGCAATGAAGCGCGGCCGGCCCGAGATGACGGGCCACGCCGCCACCTTGCCTGCGACCTGGAAGAAGGGCACCTGGAAGGTGTCCTTCCAGGTGGAGGCGAGCGCCGCCCCCGCGTCATTCGCGGGCGTGGCCTTCTCCACGCGCACTGTCACCGTGTTGCCCCATCCCAGCGCCCCGGCCACGGGGATGAAGACCCGCTCCTTGGGTGAGCGCCAGGACCACGCACCCTTCTGCGGTGGCTCGAAGGTGACGGCTACCGACTGCTCCTCCACGGGCAGGCTGAAGTGAAGCACCAGCTCGCAGCCGGCCCGTGCGCATTCGCCGCGCTGGATGGAGAGTGCTTCCGACTGTGCTGGCTCCTCGTGCGCTTCCGTGGGAGGTGAGGGCGCGGGCTCGGGGGAGAGGAGCGGTGGAGGCTCCACGGGCGGAGGCAGGCTGACGAGGGACGCGGGGGCAGGGGCCTCCCGGCCGCTGGCGGCGGGGGCTTCGCTGGCAGCTGCTCCCGGGGCGGGAGCAGGCTCGCGACCGCACTGACAGGCCGAGAAGACAAGTGTGGTGAGGATCCACCCGAGCAGCGGGTAGCGACGGGGAGAAGGCATGACGGGCTCCTGGGAGGCGGAAGGCGGCCCTGGACCCAAGAGCAACCGCCGTACCAGGGTGGACACGCCGTGGAACACAGGCCCTCAACCCCGCGGGGGGGCTCGTGAGTCCTCCCGGACACGCGGTGCGTGTCCGCGCGACCACGGGCCCTTGTCATCCCGTTTGCTCGTCCGACACGTTGGGACGGACCGCCCTTGGTAAGCTGAGAGGGGGAACCCAGGAAAAGCGAGCGCAACCGAAAAATCCGTTAATAGCGGACCTGCCTGTAGCCTCAGGGGCTCCTGCTGTGTCCAACCCGCGGAGACGATCCTGGATCCGTTCGCGGGGAGCGGCTCGACTCCCGCGCTTGAATGCGTATGTGCCCGAGCGCGGGAGTGCGCTGGGCCGTCACAGGGAGCGCGGGCCCACCAGCTGGAGCACGCGGGCATTCTCAGGCACCTGGCTCAGGAAGCGCTCGCGGGCCGTCTCGTCGGGAAGATCCTGGGCTCTCAGGCGCACGTACGCGAGGGCGCGGCGCAGGGCGCCCTCCGCCGCTGCGTCATCTCCCTGAGCGTGACAGGCCTCGGCCAGGGCCAGACAGACGCCCACGGACGCCACGCCCCCCCCTCCCATCTGCTCCAGAGCGCGCACGGCCTGCTCTGCCTCCGCCCGAGCCTCCACCGCACGCCCTTGAGCCAGCAGCGCAGCGCTCAGGCAGGTGCGTGCAGTGAGCTGATAGATGATGAGCGCGCCCAGCAGCTCGCACGCCTCGCGTGCCCAGCTCTCGGCCTCGGAGGGTGAGCCTTGCGCCAGGGCCACGCGCCCGAGCGACAGGGTCGCAAGGCCCAGGTGCATGGGATTCTGTCGCTCTGTCTCCCGCGCGTAGAGCGCCAGGCGGAGGGCCTCCTCCTGGTGTGTCGGCTCAGAGCTGCCTGACAGCACCAGGGCCGTGTGCATCTGGAGCCAGGTGAAGACCTGATCGAAGTACCTGGCCCCTGCCAGCCCCTCGCTCATCACCTTCGCGGCCCTGGTCATTTCTCCCAACGCCGCCAGCGCCTGCCCCAGCAGCGTGCGTGGCACGAGCTCGTTCCTGTCCGCGCCCACCCTCCCAAAAGCCGCCATCCCCTCCTCTGCCAGCGTCCGGCACCGCCAGGGCCGGGCATCCAGGTCGTAGTCGAAGTACCCCTGGGTCAGGCAATGCCAGCCGAGGGCAAAGCTGTCATGCGCCGCTCCCCTCGTGGAGATCTGCGCCAGGCGTTCCAGGACGGTCAGGGCCTCGCTCCGCTGGCCAGTCCATTGGTACATCGCGCCCAGAAAGGCGAGCGCTTCACTGTAGGTAGAGTTGGCCTCGGGAGCAGGCTCGATGCGCAGCAGGTCGCGGCCCAGAGCGACCGCTTCGTGGGGGCGTCCGCTCTTCGAGCTCATCATGATGAGATTGCCTACCACCTGGATCCACGAGGCGCTGCCCTCGGGGAGCTTGGGGAGGACCTCGTGACTCACGGCGAGGGTGCGCGCGAAGTCTGCCATCCAGAAAACGATATACGCCTCCAGCACCTGGAGCTCGGTCAGGGCCTGGCCCGTGGGCCCACAGGAGAGCGCGGCCTCCAAGCACCGCTGGGCTCCTTGAAGATCCGTACGCTGGCGCTCGCAGCTCTGCTTGCAGGCGCGCGTGAAGAAGTGGATGGCTTTCTGCTTCTGCCCTCCGAGCTTGAAGTGCTCGCCCAGCACCAGGGGCTCTGATTCGCCGGCCGCCTCCAGCCATTCGCCGGCCTGGAGGTGCCCGGTCATTCGGAGGCCGTCGGGCACCAGGTTGTAGGCGGCGTCGCGCACCAGGGCGTGGTGAAAGCGGTACTCGGCCTCTGCTGGGAAGCGGCTGCCAGGCTGGAGCTGCACCACCTCCAGCTCCACCAGGCGTCG
>Ga0190275_10000279_pt1 | contig 50479 bp, 40 predicted proteins | sample Popmic550T_FD_133745 | JGI IMG/M metagenome (GOLD analysis project Ga0190275, IMG submission 133745) | Populus adjacent soil microbial communities from riparian zone of Yellowstone River, Montana, USA - 550 T | ecosystem: Environmental > Terrestrial > Soil > Riparian zone > Trees stand | place... | reverse complement strand
CCAAGACCCGCGACATCACCGGCGGCCTGCCGCGGGTGGCGGAGCTGTTCGAGGCGCGCAAGCCCAAGGAGAATGCGATCATCGCCAAGGTCTCCGGCCGGATCGCGTTCGGCAAGGACTATAAGGCCAAGCGCAAGATCGCGATCATCCCCGACGAGGGCGGCGAGCCGGTCGAATATCTGATCCCCAAATCGAAGGTGATCGACGTCCAGGAAGGCGATTTCGTCAAGCGCGGCGACAATCTGATCGGCGGCTCGCCCGATCCGCACGACATCCTCGAGGTGTTGGGCGTCAAGGCGCTCGCCGAATATCTCGTCTCCGAGATCCAGGAAGTCTATCGCTTGCAGGGCGTGAAGATCAACGACAAGCATATCGAGGTGATCGTTCGCCAGATGCTGCAGAAGGTGGAGATCACCGAGAGCGGCGACAGCACCTTCCTGGTCGGCGAGCAGATCGATCATCAGGAGATGCGCGAGGCCAATGCCAAGCTGAAGGCGATGTCGGGCAAGAAGACGCCCGCCGAAGGCAAGCCGGTGCTGCTCGGCATCACCAAGGCCAGCCTGCAGACCCGCAGCTTCATCTCGGCCGCCTCCTTCCAGGAGACGACCCGGGTGCTCACCGAGGCTTCGGTGCAGGGCAAGATCGACGATCTGGAAGGCCTCAAGGAGAACGTCATCGTCGGCCGCCTGATCCCGGCCGGCACCGGCGCGGGGATGAAGCGGATGCGGATCGCGGCCTCGTCGCGCGATGCGGCGCTGAGGGCCCAGCATCGCTCGATCCAGGAGGCCTTGATCGCCGCCAATTCGGCGGAGGAGGAGCATGCGGCCGAGCTCGCACAGGGTCCGGAAGCGGCGACGCACTCCGATCCGCTCGAGGCAGTGGTCGTGAGCGGCCACGGCACCGATGCCGACGCCGGCGACTATCTGCAGACCGCGGACGCTCCGGCAGAGGGCGCGGACAAGGCCTGAGCCTTGCGAGACTGAATGAGAAGCGCCCGCTCCAGCGATGGGGCGGGCGTTTTCGTGTTCTAGAGGTAGGTGACGTGGCGCGAGGCGCGCAGGACGGCCGCCTGCCAGCGGGTCAAGCTGGCGCCGCGCGGCCAGCTGGGGTGCATGAGATTGCCCGGGTCGCCGCGGTGGAGCAGCATGCAGCTGTGCCCCACTTCATGCGCCAGCGTCGCCGGGTTGCAGCCGAACACGACCAAGGCATGATCGGCGGTGACTCCGAAGGAGGCGCCGTTCATGTGCCCGCAGACGAAGCCGCGCACCGCGAACAGGACGACCGGCGCGCCATAGCCGGTCAGCCGGCGCAGCGGCGCCCCGCAGGGTCCGAGCCCCAGCGTCTTCAGCCGGAACGCAGCGCCTGGCCGTCCGAAATTGTCGGCGACCGCGCCGTCGCCGAAGCCGCGGACGTCGAGGGTGAGGCTGGTCGAGGCGAGATCCTCGGTGACGACCTGCCCAAGCAGGCGCACGTTCGCCGCCTTGGAGAACGCCTCGCCGGCCCAGGCCAGCTGGGTCGCGACCGCCTCGTCGGACGCGACCGCGAGGCCGCTCTCGTCGCGCTGCACGATGACGATCACGCGCAGAGTCTTGGCCGGGCGGATTCCGGTCAGCGCCAACAGGACCTCCGGCAGCGACAGCGTCACCCACAGCACGGAGCGCAGCAGGCTCGCCGCGACATGAAGGGTCCGCAGGAGGGAAATGGCGCTCATCCCGCCGATGTGGCCTTTGCCGGCGGTTTTGACTAGGACCGCGCGCGATGCAGACCTCAGACCTTCGCGTCGCCATCTTCAGCGGCAATTACAATTATGTCCGGGACGGCGCCAATCAGGCGCTCAACCGGCTCGCCGAATATCTGTTGCGCAAAGGCGCGACGGTGCGCGTCTATTCGCCGACCACCAAGACCCCGGCGTTCGAGGCCAACGGCGATCTGGTCTCGATCCCCGGCGTGCCGATCCCGGGGCGTGCCGAATATAAGGTCGGGATGGGTGTGCCGCCGTGGGTGAGGCGCGATCTGAAGCGCTTCAAGCCCGACATCCTGCACGTCTCCACCCCCGACATCACCGGCCACCGGGCGGTCACGCTGGCGCGCAAATGGGATCTGCCGGTGATCTCCTCGGTCCACACGCGGTTCGAGACCTATCCGCGCTATTACGGCATGGCGTTCCTCGAGCCCGTGCTGCTGGCGCTGATGCGGCGCTTCTACCGGCGCTGCGACGCGATCTTCGCGCCGTCCGATTCGATGGCGCAGCTGCTGCGCGACCAGCGGATGAATTACGACGTCGGGATCTGGACGCGCGGGATCGACCGGGAGATCTTCAACCCGGAGCGGCGCGATCTCGAATGGCGGCGCTCGCTGGGCATCGCCGACGACATGCCCGTGGTCGGCTTCACCGGCCGGCTGGTGATGGAAAAGGGGCTCGACGTCTTCTCCGACGCGGTCGATCGGCTCGCCCGGCGCCAGGTCCGCCACAAGGTGCTGGTGGTCGGCGACGGACCGGCGCGCGACTGGTTCGAAAAGCGGCTGCCGCAGGCGGTCTTCGCCGGCTTCCAGGCCGGGCCCGAGCTCGGCCGCGCGGTCGCCTCGATGGACATGCTGTTCAATCCTTCGGTCACCGAGACGTTCGGCAACGTCACGCTGGAGGCGATGGCGGCGGGCCTCCCCGTGGTCGCGGCGATCGCTACCGGCAGCCAGAGCCTGGTCGACGATCGCGTGACCGGCCGGCTCGTGAGGCCCGGCGCGATCGGCGGCTTCAGCGACGCGCTGGCGCTCTACTGCACCGACGAGACCGAGCGGCACCGCGCCGGCCAGGCGGGCTTCGCGGCCAGCCAGCGCTACGGCTGGGACGAGGTCAATCAGGAGCTGGTCGACGCCTATTGCCGGGTGATCCGCCAGCATAAGGAAGGCGGACGGCAAAAGCCGAGCCCGGTGCCCTGAGCGATGGATTTTCGCACCCCAACCCGTTCGGGCTGATGATCAGGCCGCCACGCCCCCCCGGGCGTGGCTGGGAATGTCTGGGAGACATTCCCACCTGATCATTGTCGAAGCCCTCTCCTTCTCTTCCTTCCGTAAGAAGGAAAGCCCTTCGACAGGCTCAGGGCGAACGGTGGGGTGGGACAGGCTCACTTCACCCGTTCGATCTTCTGCGCGGCCTCGTCCAAAATGGCGGCGATTTCGTGCAGGCGGGCCTCGTCCATGTCCTTGCGGGTGGCGCGGTGCCAGAGCGCGGACAGCAGGTTGGCGACCGCGCGCTTGATCGGGGCGCCGCCGGCCCGGCGGTGATCGTCGCCGACCCCTTCGAGCCGCTCCATCAGCGCCGCGACCTCGTCCGCTTTGTCGACGAGCAGGGCACGGCCCTCGTCGGTCGCCTGGAAGGCCTTGCGGGCGCCCTCCCCCTTCGCCTCCTCGATATGGCCCATGTCCTGAAGCATGGTCAGGGTGGGATAGACGATGCCGGGGCTGGGCGCGTAGCTGCCGTGGGTCAGTTCCTCGATCGCGCGGATCAGATCGTAGCCGTGCCGCGGTTGATCGGCGATCAGCTTCAAAAGGACGAGGCGAAGCTCGCCGCCGTCGAACATCCGCCGCCGGCCGCGCTTGCCGCCGCCGCCGCTCCCCCATTCGGACCAGTCGCTCCCGCCCCAGCCGGCGCCCCAGCCGCCGCGGCGGCCCATGCTCATCGCGAACAGGCCGCCGGGGAAGCCGCCCCCGCCATGCCCGCAGCCATGCGCTCCAAATCTGCCCATCTCATGCATCTCCTGTCTCAGATGCACTGAGATATATCTTTTCTCCAGACATGTTCAAGATATATCTTTGCCAGGCGGACGGGACGCACGAAAAAAGGCGGCCGCCGAAGCGACCGCCTTCCCGTTCGGTGATGCTGCGGGGCTCAGCCCTTGGCGGTGTCGGTCTCGGGCTTGGCCGCCTTGGCCTCGGCCTTCGCCTTGTCGAGATGGCGGGTGTCGCGGCGCTCGGCGATGCGGGCCGACTTGCCGGTGCGGCCGCGCAGATAATAGAGCTTGGCGCGGCGGACTGCGCCGCGGCGCACGACCTCGATCGAATCGACGTTCGGCGAATAAAGCGGGAAGACGCGCTCGACGCCCTCGCCGAAGCTGATCTTGCGGACCGTGAAGGAGCTGCCCAGCGCACGATTGGCGCGGGCGATGCAGACGCCTTCGAAATTCTGGATTCGGGTACGTTCGCCTTCGACCACCTTCACGCCGACGCGAAGCGTGTCGCCAGGGCGGAATTCGGGGATGGTCTTGGTCGAATTGAAATGCTCGATGGCCTCGGCCTCGAGCTGCTGGATGAGGTTCATCTCAATTGCCTTCGTCTTTGTCGTGCGCACCAGAGGGCGGTGGCCTTCGCGCGTCCCCATGACGCTCGATCAGGTCCGGCCGCCTTAGCCGTGTTTCGTCCGCCGCTCTGGCCTTGCGCCAAGCGGCGATCTTCGCATGATCCCCCGATCGCAGCACTTCGGGGATCCTGCGCCCTTCCCATTCATAAGGTCGGGTATAATGAGGGTATTCGAGAAGGCCGCTTTCGAAGCTCTCCTCCTCACCGCTCGAAGGCGCGCCCATTACCCCGGGAAGAAGGCGAACGCAAGCGTCGAGCAGGCTGAGCGCGGCCGGCTCGCCCCCCGATAACACATAGTCGCCGACCGAGACCGGGATGAGCGGCCGCGCCTCGAACAGACGCTCGTCCATCCCCTCGAACCGGCCGCACAATATGGTGACGCCGGGGCCGGCGGAGAGCTCGCGCACAAAGGCTTGCGTGAGCGGCGCGCCGCGCGGGGACATGACCAGCTTGGGCCGCTCGTCCACCACGCTGTCGAGCGCCGCGGCGAGCACATCGGCGCGCATCACCATCCCCGCCCCGCCGCCCGCCGGCGTGTCGTCGACCGAGCGGTGCTTGTCGGTCGCGAAGTCGCGGATCTGGACGGCGTCGAGCGACCAGATGTTCTCGGCCAAGGCGCGGCCGGCGAGGCTCAGGCCCAGCGGCCCGGGGAACATCTCCGGGTAGAGGGTGAGGATTGTGGCGGGCCAGGTCACGGCTGCGTCCAGTCTTCGGTTTTCAGATTTGGAATATCGGCGAAATCGCGTTCGTTTCTCGTGATGATCGTATGCTCAAGGCTCAGTGCGTGTCCGGCCAGCAATCGATCGAATCTTCCTCGGCGGAACGGAAGGGTCGCATAGCCCCGCGCCGCCGCCTCATCGAAGGGTAGCAGGGGCATTTGCTCGACCAGTTGTTCGAGCGCCGCGAGTGACGGCGCCAAGCCATTCATGCTTCCCAAGGCGAGTTCCGCAAAGACGACGGTCGAGAGTCCGATTTCCCCATGCGGCGTCGCGCTTACCCGCGCGTTCAGCGCCGGATAAGTTTCCGAAAACAAGTAGATGCAGCAATTGGTATCGATCAAATACCGCATCAGGTATCGTCTGAGCGATCAAGCAGATGCCAATCGCGCGGCGGATCATCGAAGTCCTCGCGCGGCAGCGGCTTTAGCCAAGGCATCGATCCAGCGATGCCCGTCAAATCAATCTTTCTTGGTTCCTTCCCGACCGGCTCCAGCACATACTTACCATGCTCCTCGCGCACCCGCATTTCGGTGCCGGCTTCAATGCCGAGAGCCTTGGGGAGGCGCACGGCGATTGAATTGCCCGATTTGAAGGTCCTTGTCGTTTTCATGGTCGTCGTCCCGTATATACAACGAGTATATACATCGTTGCCTTGGTCTCTTCAAGGAGTGGACGGGCTGACGTTGAAGCGCAAAGCCTGGATTGTTGGCGGATTCGTCGGGGCGAGAAGGATCTGGCCATCGATGCGGCCGCGTTCGCAGATCCAGCTGAACCGCGCCGCCAGCGCGCCCGTCGCCGTCAGCGGGCTATCGCTGTTGCAGGCGCCGGCTTCGGACCTCAGACGTTCGAATTCCGACCTCCAATTTTCGGCCGAGCGATCCATTAGGAAGTTCATCGCCAGCAGGCCGCGACCCGGCTCGACGCTGCCTTCGAGCCACATCGTCCGGGTCCCCTGATAGGCGCGTTCGAGCGCGGCGCTGGCCGGGAGCGTCCGGCCCGTCAGCAGCCCCGCGTGGTGCAGTTCCAGCGCCGCCCGCCAGACCGGCGCCGAGGGTCCGGCATAAGTGCGGTTCGACAGCGCGAACAGGCCGACGCCGTGCTCGGGGAGGAGCAGCAGATAGGAGCCGTAGCCCGGATAACCGCCGCCATGCGCAAGGGTCAGGCCGAGCTCGCAATCCTGGGCGGCGCGAAAACCCATGCCGTAGGCGGCCGCCTGCGGGCAGCTCTGAGGATCGCCGGGGCGGCGGGCGACGGCGACGAAATTGAGCCCCTGGGCGAGCTCGCGGACCGTCGAGCGGCGCACCGGGCCGGTCTCGGGGCCGTCGCGGGCGGGCCAGGCGGAGAGCAGGAAGGCGACCCAGCGCGCATAATCGCGGGCGCTGGTTTCGACTCCGCCCATCGCGCCGAAGGTGCCGTGCGCCATGTCGGGCTCGCGCGCGAAGGCGTCATTTTCCCAGCGCCAGCCGAGCGCGCGTCGGTCCTGCGGCGAGGCGAAGACGTCGTAGCCGGTCGAGGCCATGCCGAGCGGGCGCATGATCTCGTCCCGGATGTAATCGGCATAGGGCCGGCCAGAGACGTTGGTGATGATCCGGCCGAGCAGGGCATAGCCGAGATTGGAATATTCGAAGGCGGTCTGGGGCGTGCGCGTGAACGGCACGCCCTCTCTCAGGAGCCGCGTGAACTCGGCTTCGGACAGCACCTGCTGGCGATCGCCCCAGGGATCGTCGGTGACGAAGCCGGCGGTGTGGCTGAGCAGATCGCGGACCCGGATGCGCGGCGAATCGGCGGTCGGGTAGCGCCAATTCCGCATTTCGGGGACGTAGCTCTCGGCGAGCGCGTCGAGCGAGAGTCGGCCCTCGTCGCGCAGCTTCAATATGGCGAGCGCGGTGAACGCCTTCGACATGGAGGCGATCCGGAACAGGCTGTCCGGGGTGACGATCTCATGCCGGTCGAGGGTGCGGCTGCCGAAGGTCTGGACATAGGCCAGCCGCCCGTCGGCGACAATTCCGTACGCCAGGCCGGGGACGTGCGCCTCCGCCATGAAGGTGACGAAGGGCTGATCGAGCGTCTCCGCCAGCGCCTCGATCCGGTCGCCACGCGGCGGCGCGGGCTGGGCCGAGAGCGGCGCGGTGGCGAGGACGAGCGAGAAAGCGAGGAGAAGGCTACGCATCGCCTCAGCCCCGCCCGGTAAGGAAGCGCCAGACGGCCTTCCAGAAGCGTGCCTCCAGCTGCATCAGCCGCGCGACCCACAACGGCGCGCCGCTCTTTGCGGCGACCTCCTCGGTCGTGGCGCCGCCGAAGACGAGCTTCACGGTCACAAGGACGACCGCCAGCTCGATCAGCACGATCACCAGCCAGCCGGCATTGCGCGCCCAGACCAGGTCCGTAAGCAGGACCTGCGCGTCGGCCGGGACCAGCTTCGAAGCGATGTAGATGCCGCCCAAAGCGAGCGCGATGGTGCGCAGGAGCAAGGCGCGGCGGTTCAGCTTGTGCCGGTAGCAAAGCGCATAGAGCGCCGGGATGAAGAGGCACAGATCGAACAGGATGACCTTTTCGGCGAAGCCGTCGCGCGACCAATCGGTGCTCCGCGCGAAGGCGAGCTCGATGCCGAGCAGAAGCACGAGCAAGGGCGCGAACCAATTGGCGCGGAGCCAAAGTTTCAGCGGGGACGTTCGAACCATCTGCTGCCTCCTTGCCTGCGGTTCATTTAGGAGGAACCAGCGCCTCGGGACAGTGCTAAGAGGGCGAAATGAGCGAAGGTGAACTCGATTGCCTGATCGTCGGCGGCGGCCCGGCCGGGCTGACCGCGGCCATCTATCTGGCGCGCTTCCATCTCAGGACCCGCCTGATCGATGCCGGCAACAGCCGCGCCTCGCTGATCCCCTGCACCCGCAACCATGCCGGCTTTCCCGAGGGCATTTCGGGCGTCGAGCTGCTCGAGCGGATGCGCGCGCAGGCGCGCAGATATGGCGCGGTGATCGAGAACGGGCGGGTGACCCGGCTCGACCGGACCGAGAGCGGCTTTTCGGCCGAATGGGGTTCGGGCCCGGTGACGGCGCGGACCGTGCTGCTCGCCACCGGGGTGGTGAACCGGCGGCCGCCGATGGACGAGGAGCTGCACGACGAGGCGCTGGCCCGCGGCCTGATCCGCTATTGCCCGATTTGCGACGCCTATGAGGTCACCGACAAGAAGGTCGGCGTGATCGGCAGCGGGCCGCAAGGCGTCGCCGAGGCGGTGTTCCTGCGCGGCTATACCGCGGACATCACCCTGATCGCGCCCGGCGGCACCCACGACATGGAGGACGAGGATCGCGAGCAGCTCGCGGACCTTGGGATCAAGGCGGTCGACGGGCCCTGCCACGCGGTGGCCGCGCTCAAGGACGCGATCGTGGTCGAGACGCCCGGCGAGCATCTGACCTTCGACAGCGTCTATCCGGCGCTCGGCTCGGACGTGCACAGCAAGCTCGCCCGGCAGATCGGCGCGGCGCTGGCTTCGGAGACCGGCTGCATTCTGGTCGATTCGCACCAGCGTACCAACGTCCCCGGCGCCTATGCGGCGGGCGACGTGGTGCTCGGGCTCGACCAAATCAGCCACGCGATGGGCGAAGGCGGAGTCGCGGCGACGACGATCCGCAACGATCTGGCGAAGGACCGGCCGCTGCTTCGCTAAGGGCTTGGCGAAGCTGGCTGGAACCGGCATTCGGTGCGGGTGACAAACGACGATCGGAACCGGCGAGCAGAGTTGGACGGGGACTTCACCCGCGCGCGGCAATTGCTGTCGCATCCCGATTCGGTCGAGGCTTTCGAGCGAGGCAGCGCCCTGGTCGAAAAGGCCGCGGCGGCCGGACATGCCGAGGCCGCGGCGATGCTGGCGACCTTGGAAGCGATCGGGGCGGGCCGGCGGCAGAATTGGGCGGCCGCCTTCGATTGGCTGGCACGGGCCGCGGAGCTCGGCTCGCCCGGCGCCGGACAGCAATTGCGGCTGCTGAGCGGGAGCGACGCCGCGGACCGGGACTGGCGCGCCATGCAAAAGCGGATCGATCCGGCCGTGCTGTTGCGCGCGCCCGCGCAGGTCCCGCGTTGCGAACGGCCGCGGCTACGCCTGCTGCCCGGCTTCGCCAGCCCGGCCGAGTGCCGCTGGATCATCGAGGCCGCACGTCCGAAGCTGAGCCCGGCGATGGTCTGGGACGAAGCCGGCGACACGGCCAGGATCGACCCGGCGCGCAACAACAGCGCCGTGGAACTTGGGGTCGCCGAGATGGACGTGGTCGCCGAGGTCGTTCGGGCGCGGATCTCGACCGCGACCCGGCTTCCCGAACCGATCTTCGAGGTGCCGCAGATCATGCATTACCGGGTCGGCCAGGAATTTCGGCCGCATCACGACTTCCTCGATCCGGGCGTCGCCGGCCACCGTGCCGATCTCGCCCGCCGTGGGCAGCGCATGGGGACGTTCCTGATCTTCCTCAACGACGATTTCGAGGGCGGCGAGACCGAATTCCCGCGCGCCGGCATCACCCATCGCGGCCGGACCGGCGACGCCTTGTTCTTCGCCAACGTGACGCCCGACGGACAGCCGGACCCGCTCACCATCCATGCCGGGCGGCCGCCGGCCAGCGGCGAGAAGTGGATCTTCTCGCAATGGATCCGCGATCGGGTGCCCGGCCCGGCTTAGGCGAGGAATTCGGGGTCGGCGACGACTTTGCCGTCGACGAGGTCGGCGACGCCCGGCTTGAACGGGACCAGCGCGCGCTTGCCGTCGGGCCGCTCGATCTCGAGCAAATCGCCGGCGCCGAAATTCTCCACCGCGACGACCTTGCCGAGCGGGGCCCCGCCCGCATCCTCACAGGGCAGGCCGAGCAGATCGGCGTGATAATATTCGCCCTCCTCGAGCGGGGGCAAAGCGGCCCGCGGCACGGTCAGCAGGGTGCCGCGCAGCGCCTCGGCGGCGCTTCGGTCGGCGATCTCGGCGAAGCGGGCGATCGCCCCCGCGCTGCCCGGCTTCGCCGATTTGAGCGTCAGCGGCCGCTCTCCGGCGTAGAGGATCGGGTGCCGCTTCAGACTGTCGACACCTTCGGCGAAGAGCTTCAGGCGCACCTCGCCGCCGAGGCCGTGAGCCCCGGCGACGGCGGCGAGGATGACCTGATCGGCCAATTAATCGGCCTTTTCGGTCTTCTCGGCCTTGTCGGCGCCCTCTTCGGGAGCAGCCTCGTCCGAACCTTCGGCCGGATCGGCGGCGGATTCGCCCTCGTTCGAGGCCTCGTCGGCCGGAGCGGCTTCCTCGGCGGCCGGCGCTTCAGCCGCGGCTTCCTCAGCCGGCTTGTCCTCGGCAGCGGGAGCCTCCTCGACCGGAGCCTCCTCGGCGGCAGGAGCCTCCTCGGCCGCAACTTCCTCGGCCGGCGCTTCCTCGGCAGCGGCTTCGACGAACTCTTCGGCCGGAGTTTCTGCGGCGGCTTCTTCCACCGCCGGCTCCTCGGCCGGCTCCTCGACGGCGGGCTCGGCGGCAGCCGCGGCGGCGGCTTCGGCGGCCGCGGTCTCCTTGGTCGCACGCTCCTCGACGCGCTCCTTGGCCTTCTCGCCCGGCTCGCCCTTCTTCAGATTGCTGCGCGCGGGACGCTCGAGCACGCCGGCGGCGTCGAGGAAGCGGTGGACCCGGTCCGACGGCTGCGCGCCGACGCTCAGCCAATGTTTGGCGCGCTCGGTGTCGAGCTTCACCCGATCGGGATCGTCCTTGGCGAGCAGCGGATTGTAGCTGCCGATCCGCTCGATGAACTTGCCGTCACGCGCGTTCCGGGAATCCGCCACCACGATCTTGTAATAGGGCCGCTTCTTCGCGCCGCCCCGGCTCAGCCTGATTGCAACTGCCATTTTATTCGTCCTTTCTAATTCGCGTCACCCCAGCGAAGGCTGGGGTCCATTCTGATTCAGCTTGGATCCCAGCTTTCGCTGGGATGACGGAGGGTTGGTGTCACTTCTTGAAATTCTTCGGTAAGTTGAATGGGGCGCCGCTTTGGCCACCGCCGGGCAGGCCGGGCAGACCGCCCGGTGGCAGCCCGCCGCCCGGGCCGCCGAGGCCGCCCATGCCGCCACCACCGAACATCGCGCCCAATTTCGCCAGGCCGCCCATCTTGCGAATCTTCTTCATCGCATTGGCCATTTCCTGGTGCATCTTGAGCAGCTTGTTGACCTCCTGCACGGTCGTGCCGGAGCCGTTGGCGACGCGGATCTTGCGCTTGGCGTTGAGCAGATCGGGCTTGGCCCGCTCCTTGAGCGTCATCGAGCCGATGATCGCGTCGAGCCGGCCGAGCACATTGCCTTCGAGCACGCCCGACTGGTTGATCTGGTTCTTCATCTTGCCGAGGCCCGGCAGCATCCCGGCGAGCGCGCCGAGCCCGCCCATCCGCTGCATCTGCTGAAGTTGCGCCCGCAAGTCGTTGAGATCGAACTGGCCCTTCGCCATCTTCCTGGCGAGCGCTTCGGCCTCTTCCTCCTTGATCGTCTCCTGCGCCCGCTCGACCAGAGAGACGACGTCGCCCATGCCGAGGATGCGGCCGGCGACGCGCTCCGGATGGAAGGGCTCGAGCTTGTCGATGCCCTCGCCGACGCCGGCGAATTTGATCGGCTTGCCGGTGACCGCGCGCATCGACAGCGCCGCGCCGCCGCGGGCGTCGCCGTCGAGCCGGGTCAGGACCACGCCGGTCAGCGCGATCTCGTCGGTGAAGCTCTTGGCGACGTTGACCGCATCCTGGCCCGTCAGCGCATCGGCGACGAGCAGAACCTCATGCGGTTCAGAGACTTGGGCGACGGCCTTCATCTCGTCCATCAAGGCCTGATCGACATGGAGGCGGCCCGCCGTATCGAGCATCAGCACGTCGAAGCCCTGCAGCTTCGCGGCGTTCAGCGCCCGTCGCGCGATCTCGACCGGCTGCTGGCCGGGAACGATCGGCAGGGTCGCGACCTCCGCCTGCCGGCCGAGCACGGCGAGCTGCTCCTGCGCGGCCGGTCGGGCGACGTCCAAGGACGCCATCAGCACCTTCTTGCGCTCTTTTTCGGTGAGCCTTTTGGCGAGCTTGGCGGTGGTCGTGGTCTTGCCCGAACCCTGCAGGCCGACCATCATGATCACCGCGGGTGGCGTCACGCCGAGCTCGAGCCCGGCCTCCTCGCTGCCGAGCATCTCGATCAGCGCGTCGTGGACGATCTTGACGACCTGCTGGCCCGGGGTGACCGAACGGAGCACCTGCTGGCCGACCGCCTGCTCGGTCGCCCGATCGACGAACTCGCGCACCACCGGGAGCGCGACATCGGCCTCGAGCAAGGCGATCCGCACCTCGCGCATCGCGCCGCGCACATCGGCCTCGTTCAGCGCGCCGCGCCCGCGTAAGCGATCGAAGACCCCGCTCAGGCGATCGCTCAGGCTCTCGAACATGGGCTTTCTCCGGCCTCACCAAACGAAAAACGCCGGCGGGCGAATACTTCACCGGCCAGCGTGCGCACGAGGCGCTTCGAAACTCACCCGTCATCGGGATGCCGGCGACATAGGCGGCCGAGGCGCGGAAGGCAAGGTGGACTTGACCCCTGCCCCTCCCTAGATCGCCACTCGATGACCCGCTTCAAGAAAATGCACGGCCTCGGCAACGATTTCGTCGTCCTCGACGCGCGCGAAGGCGCGGTGGCGATGGATTCAGGCCGGGCGCGGCGCATCGCCGATCGGCGCACCGGGGTGGGCTGCGATCAGGTGATCGTGCTCGAGCCCAGCGACGTCGCCGACGTCAGGATGCGCATCTGGAACGCCGATGGCGGCGAGGTCGAGGCGTGCGGCAATGCGACGCGCTGCGTGGTGATGCTCGGCGCGAAGACGATCGAGACCAAGGGCGGGATCCTGACCGGCGATGCCGGGGGCGTCGACATGGGGGCGCCCCGCTTCGGCTGGGAGCAGATCCCGCTGGCTTATGCGATGGACACGGCGGAGATGCCGGTCGGCTGGGAAGAATTGCAGGAGCCGAGCGCGGTCAATGTCGGCAACCCGCACGTGGTCTTCTTCGTCGCCGATGCGGACCGGATCGATCTGGAGCGGCTGGGTCCGCTGATCGAGCACGATCCGCTGTTTCCCGAGCGGGTCAACGTCAACGTCGCCTCGTTCGACGGCGAGGCGATCAAGCTTCGCGTCTGGGAGCGCGGCGCGGGGCTGACGGCGGCCTGCGGCACCGGCGCCTGCGCCACCGCGGTCGCGGCGATCCGGGCGCGGACGATCGAGAGCCCGGTCGAGGTGCGCCTTCCCGGCGGCTCGCTGACCATCGCCTGGGAGCCCGGCGGCACGATCCGGATGAGCGGCCCCGCCGTCCATGTCTTCGATGGCGAACTTTCGGAATGAGCGTCGAGGTGATCACGCTCGGCTGCCGGCTGAACATGGCCGAGAGCGCGGCGATGCGCGCGCTGGCTTGCGGCGAGGACGATCTGGTCATCGTCAACAGCTGCGCGGTGACCAACGAGGCGGTGCGCCAGACCCGGCAGGTGATCCGGCGGGCCAAAAGGGCGCGGCCCGAGGCGCGGGTGATCGTGACGGGTTGCGCGGCCCAGGTGGAGCCTCAGACGTTCGCGGCGATGCCCGAGGTGAGCCGGGTGGTGGGGAATGGCGAGAAGCTTGACCCAGACTCGTTCGTACCGAGCGAAGTCGAGGTGCGCTGCATGGACTCCGAGGGACGCCCCTCGACTTCGCTCGGGACGAACGGATTCTTGGGGCCTCTGCAGGCTGAGATCCGCGTCTCCGACATCATGGCGGTGCGGGCCCGTGCGCCGCATCTCGCCGCGGCCTTCGCGACCCAGTCCCGCGCCTTTGTCGAGGTGCAGAGCGGGTGCGACCATCGCTGCACCTTCTGCATCATCCCCTACGGCCGCGGGAACAGCCGTTCGGTGCCGGCCGGGGCGGTCGTGGAGCGGATCAAGGCGCTGGTCGATGAGGGCTATCGCGAGATCGTGCTGACTGGCGTGGACGTGACCAGCTACGGGCCCGATCTGCCCGGCGCGCCGACGCTCGGGGCGCTGATCGAGCGCATCCTGAAGCATGTGCCGGAGCTGCCGCGGCTTCGCCTCTCCTCGCTCGACTGTATCGAGCTCGACGATCGCTTGTTCGCGCTCGCCTGCCACGAGCCGCGCTTCATGCCGCACCTTCATATGAGCTTCCAGGCTGGCGACGACATGGTCCTGAAGCGGATGAAGCGCCGGCATTCGCGCGCTGACGCGATCGAAACGGTGGCCCGACTGAAGGCGCAGCGGCCTCAGATCGCGATCGGCGCCGATCTGATCGCGGGCTTCCCGACCGAGACCGAGGCGATGTTCGAGAATACTCTGCGACTCGTCGAAGACTGCGAGATCGTGATGGGGCACGTCTTCCCCTATTCGCGCAAAGCTGGCACCCCCGCCGCGCTCATGCCCCAGGTCCCTCCCAGCATCGTCAAAGAGCGCGCGCGGCGGCTGCGGGAGGCGTGTGCGGCGCGCAAGTCTGCGTGGTTGCAAGGCTTGGTGGGAACGACGCAGCGGGTGCTGATGGAGAAGAACGGCCTGGGCCACGCGGAGAATTTCGCGCCCGTGAGAATCGACCAGGCCTGTTCGCCCCGAGCGAAGTCGAGGGGCGCTGGCACCGAGTCCGAGAAACGCCCCTCGACTACGCTCGGGACGAACGAGGTTTTGGAGATGCAGATTGTCGCCGCGGAAGATGATACCCTGATCGGAGTGCCCGCGTGACCGACACGACCTGGTACGACCGCATGCGGCTGGGGTTTCGCAAGACTTCCGATCGGCTGGGCGACAATCTCGCCGGGCTGGTGACAAGGGCGGCGCTCGACGAGGCGACGCTGGACGATATTGAAGAGGCGCTGGTCGCCTCCGATCTGGGACCGGCCACCGCCGCCAAGGTGCGCGCCCGGCTCGCCAGCGAACGGTTCGAGCGCGGGCTGACCGAGGCCGCGATCCGCGCCGTGGTCGCCGACGAGCTCGAGAAGATCCTCGCCCCCGTCGCCGAGCCGCTGGAGATCGACGCCTTCCCGCGGCCGCAGGTGATCCTCGTCGTCGGGGTCAACGGCTCGGGCAAGACCACCACCATCGCCAAGCTCGCCCACCTGTTCCAGGAGCAGGATTATTCGGTGCTGCTCGCCGCCGGCGACACCTTCCGCGCCGCCGCGATCGAGCAGCTTCGGGTCTGGGCCGACCGCGCCGGCGTGCCGATGATCTCCGGCCCCGAAGGCTCGGACAGCTCGGCGATCGTCTTCGACGGGGTCAAGCGGGCGACCGCCGAGGGCATCGACGTGCTGATCGTCGACACCGCCGGCCGGCTTCAGAACAAGAAGGATCTGATGGACGAGCTCGCCAAGATCCGGCGTGTGCTCGGGCGGCTCAACCCGGCGGCGCCGCACGACGTCGTGCTCGTGCTCGACGCGACCACCGGGCAGAACGCGCTCAGCCAGATCGAGGTGTTCCGCGAGGTCGCCGGGGTGACCGGGCTGGTGATGACCAAGTTGGACGGCACCGCGCGCGGCGGCGTGCTGGTCGCGGCGGCGGACGCCTACGGCCTGCCGATCCACGCGATCGGGGTCGGCGAGGGGATGGACGATCTTCGCCCCTTCGACGCGGCCGAAGCGGCGCGGGCGATCGCGGGAGCGGCGGCATGAGCGACGCCCCCGCCCCCGTCCCTACCTCGCCGAGCGAGCCCAAAGCGCCGCACGGACTGGTCAATTTCGCGCTCGATTTCGGGCCGCTGCTCGCCTTCTTCCTCTCCTACAAGATCGCGCAGAGCTACGTCGCGACCTCGTTCGGCGCGACCATGGTGGGCACGATGGTGTTCATGGTCGCGATCCTGGTCGCGATGGGCGCCTCGCTCTATCTCTACCGCCGGGTCTCGCCGATGATGTGGATTTCGGCGGTGCTCGTGGTCGGTTTCGGCGGGCTGACGCTCTGGTTCCACGACGCCCGCTTCATTCAGCTGAAGCCGACGCTCATTTATGCCGGCTTTTCAGCCTTGCTGTTCGGCGGCCTCCTGATGGGCAAGCCGCTGCTCAAACATGTGTTCGGGCCGGTCTTCGAGGGCCTCTCGGAACTCGGCTGGCGCAAGATTTCGCGCAACTGGGCCTGGTTCTTCGCCGGCATGGCGGTGCTGAACGAAGTGCTGCGCTACAATCTGAGCTTCGAAACCTGGCTCACCGTGAAGGTGTGGGGGATCACCGCGCTCGCCTTCCTGTTCGGCATGGCCAATATCCCGATGCTGCTGCGCCACGGCCTCAACGTCGGCGACGATGCGCCGCCCGAACCGACCCCGCCGCCGACCGCCTGAAGGACGAACATGGCCTCGATCATCTCCATCAAGGGTCTCGGCAAGACCTACAAATCCGGGCTTCAGGCGCTGAAGACGGTCGATCTCGAGATCGAGAAAGGCGAGATTTTCGCCCTGCTCGGCCCCAACGGCGCGGGCAAGACGACGCTCATCTCGATCGTCTGCGGGATCGTCACGCCGTCGAGCGGGACGGTCACCGTCGACGGCCACGATCATATCGCCGATTATCGGGCCGCGCGGACCCGGATCGGGCTGGTCCCGCAGGAGCTCCACACCGACGCCTTCGAAACGGTCTGGGCGACGGTGAATTTCAGCCGCGGCCTGTTCGGCTGCGCGCCCGACAAGGCGTTTATCGAGAAGATCCTCAAGGATCTGTCGCTGTGGGACAAGCGCAAGTCCAAGATCATGGAGCTGTCGGGCGGGATGAAGCGCCGGGTGATGATCGCCAAGGCGCTGAGCCACGAGCCCGAGATACTGTTCCTCGACGAGCCCACCGCGGGGGTGGACGTCGAACTGCGCCGCGACATGTGGAACCTTGTCCGGGGCCTTCGCGAGCGCGGCGTCACCATCATCCTCACCACCCATTATATCGAGGAGGCGGAGGAGATGGCGGACCGGGTCGGCGTGATCTCCCACGGCGAGCTGATCCTGGTCGAGGAGAAGGCCAGCCTGATGAAGAAGCTCGGCAAGAAAGAGCTGACCCTGAATTTGGTCGAGCCGCTGGAGGCGATCCCGCCGGAACTGAGCGAATGGCCGCTCCAGCTCCAGGCCGAAGGGCACGAACTGCTCTACGCGTTCGACGCCAATGCCGACCGGACGGGGGTCCCTTCCCTGCTCCGCCGGATGAGCGACCTCGGCATCGGCTTCAAGGATTTGAACACGAAACAAAGCTCCCTCGAGGATATCTTCGTCAGCCTCGTGCATGAGCCGAGGGCCACGCCATGACCTTCAACCTCCACGGCACCTGGGCGATCTACCGCTTCGAGATGGCGCGGGCGCTCCGCACGCTCTGGCAAAGCCTGGTCACGCCGGTGATCACCACCTCGCTCTATTTCGTCGTCTTCGGCGCCGCGATCGGCGGCAACATCCGGCCCGAGGCGACCGGGGGCGTGCCCTATGGCGCGTTCATCGTCCCGGGGCTGATCATGCTGTCGCTGTTCACGCAGAGCATCTTCAACGCAAGTTTCGGCATCTTCTTCCCCAAATTCACCGGCACGATCTACGAATTGCTCTCGGCGCCGATCTCGCCGTTCGAGACGGTGATCGGCTATGTCGGCGCGGCCGCGACCAAATCGCTCGTCCTCGGCCTGATCATCCTCGCCACCGCCGCCCTGTTCGTGCCGATCGAGATCCAGCACCCGTTGTGGATGATCGCCTTCCTGGTGCTGATCGCGGTGACCTTCTGCCTGTTCGGCTTCATCATCGGCATCTGGGGCCAGAATTTCGAGCAGATCCAGTTCGTCCCGATGCTGATCGTCACCCCGCTCACCTTCCTGGGCGGCGCCTTTTATTCGATCTCGATGCTCGGCGAGCCGTGGCGCACGATCACCCATTTCAACCCGATCGTCTATCTGATCGAGGGCTTCCGCTGGAGCTTCTACGGCACCACCGACGTCGGCGTCGGGATCAGCCTGGCGGCGACCTTGGGCTTCTTCTTCCTGTGCCTCGGGATCGTGTGGTGGATGTTCCGGACCGGGTATCGGCTGAAGACGTAAGAAAATCCTCCCCGTTCCGGGGAGGATCTTCTCAGCTCTCCTGATCGGCGCGGCTTACGCCCTCGCCGTCCAAATTCTGCGCCACGAACTCCCAGTTGACGATATTGCCGAGCACGCTTTCGGCGAAGCGGGGGCGTTCGTTGCGATAGTCGATATAATAAGCGTGCTCCCACACATCGAGCGTGAGCAGAGGCTTCATGCCGTCATATACGAGCGGCGTATCGGCATCGTGCAGCGAGGTGATCCTGAGCGCGCCGCCGTCCAGCACCAGCCAGGCCCAGCCGTTGGAGAAATGGCCGACCGCCTCTTCCTTGAGCTTGGCGAGCAGGGCGTCGGTGTCGCCGAAGCCGTCTTCGATCAATGCGGCGAGCTTACCCTGCGGCTTCTGGCCCTCGGGCGGCGCCAGGCATTGCCAGTAGAAGCTGTGGTTCCAGATCTGCGCGCTGTTGTTGAACAGGCCCTTGTCGCCGCGCTCCTTGGCGGCCGCGATCACCCGGCTGAGCGGCTCGCCCTCCAGCCCCTTTTCGGCGACCATCGCATTGGTCTTGTCGACATAGGCCTTGTGGTGCTTGCCGTGATGAAAATCGAGCGTCTCGGCCGACATATGGTCGCCGAGCGCATCCTTGGCAAAGGGCAGCGCGGGAAGCGTGAAGGGCATTGAAATCTCCTGCCGGGGCCGCCGGGCCCCGCACAGGATCAACCGATTGCGCCGCCCCGCGTTCCGCTAGTTGCTCTCGACCCGGAAGCGGGCCAGTTCGAGCCGCGGCTCGCGCCAGTCCGGCGCCATCTCGCTCGCCCGGCGAAAATCGCGATAGGCGGCCGAAAGATTGCCCAGCTGCTCATTCGCCACCGCGCGACCGTAATGCGCGACCGCCGGCCGGCTCGTGTGGCGCTCCAGGGCCACGGTGAACAATTGCACCGCGCTCGCCGCATCCTGCCTGCGGATCATCGCCGCACCCTTGTTGAGATAGGCTTCGGGCTGATCCGGATCGGCCGCGATCGCGCGGTCGAAATCCGCGATCGCGAGATCGACCAGATTGCGGCGCAGCCGAAGGATGCCGCGGTTCACATGGGTCGCGACAATTTCATAGGCGGAGAGCTGGTCGCGAAGCAGCGCGTCGTCGCACTGACGAAGGGCCTGGGCCTGCGGAAGCAGTGGCGAATCCGCGGCTTCGAAGCAAAGCCGCGCATTGCTCGTGCCGAGCACGACCACGCCGGCGGAGGCCGGAACGGACAGAGCCGCGACCAGGGTTGCCAGCAAGACTCTACGATTAGCCATAGTCGATCTCCTCAACCATCGCCCACCAAGACCTGCATGGCGCCGAACGGTGCCGGCGCCACCTTCCCCTAGTTGGGCCGCACCTGGAAGCGCGCCAATTCGGTCCGCGCCTGGGCCCAATCGGGCGCGAGTTCGCTGGCCCGCCGATAATCCGCATAGGCCGCGGGCAGATTGCCGAGATCCTCATTGGCGATCGCCCGGCCGAAATGCGCGATCGCGGGCCGGTTGGTGTCATATTCGAGCGCGACGGAGAACAGGGGCAAGGCGCCCTGCGGGTCGTTCCGCTGCATCAGCGCGGCGCCCTTGTTGAGATAGGCTTCCGGCTGGCGCGGGTTCATTTCAAGCGCCGCGTCGAAATCGGCGATCGCTGCCTCCGTAGCGCCGCGGCGAAGCTTCAGGATGCCGCGATTGACATAAGTCGCGACGATGTCGCGATGCGAGATGCCCGGTTCCTCGAACGCCTCGTTGCAGGTGGCCAGCGCCCGCTGGCTCGGCTGCAGCAGCGATTCCGCGGCTTCATAGCAAAGCCGCGCCGACGTGGAGCCGACGACGATCACGCCTGCCATAGCTGGAATGGAAGTAGCCGCCAGCAAAGCGGCGACGATATATTTGCCCGTGGTCATTGTCCGTCTCCGACCAAGCGACCCACCGTCGGTGCTTGTAGCAGCTTTGTTACGGGGACGCCATCTCTTGATGCGCCGGGGCCGCTCGCCCATAGCGCCGCTGCAAGGAGGACGCGACGCGCATGGCGAACGGGCGATTGGATGCCGATCCGGCGCTTCGGCGCTTCATCGACGAGGAGGTGCTGCCGGGGACCGGGATGGCGGCCGACGCCTTCTGGAGCGGCTTCGAGGCGCTGCTGCGCGCGCTGACCCCCGAGAACCAGCGCCTGCTGCGCCGTCGCGACGAACTGCAGGCGCTGATCGACGCCCGCAACGAGGGCCAAAGCGGCCGCGTGCCGCCGCCGGCCGACGACGAGGCGTTTCTCCGCTCGATCGGCTATCTCGCCGACGTCCCTGCCCCGTTCGCGATCGGCACGGATGAGGTCGATCCCGAGGTCGCGGTGATCGCGGGCCCTCAACTCGTCGTTCCGGTCAGCAACGCCCGCTATGCGCTCAACGCCCTCAATGCGCGCTGGGGCAGCCTCTACGACGCGCTTTACGGCACCGACGTGCTTGGCAGCCCGCCCCCGCCCGGCGGCTACGACACGGGGCGTGGGGCGCAAGTCGTCGCCTGGGCCAGGGCCCTTCTCGATGAGGTCATCCCAATGGACGGCGGCTACTCGTGGGCCACGTTCGAGACGCCAGACGAATCCGAGATATTTTGCGAGCAATTCGTTGGCCGGCGCCCGGTGGGCGACACCGGCGAAGCCAAGCTGTTTCGGCACAACGGGCTCCACATCGAGGTGTTGTTCGATTGGGACCATCCCATCGGCGCTCTGGACCGGGCCGGGATCGCCGACATTCGCCTCGAAAGCGCGCTGACCACGATCATGGACTGCGAGGACAGCGTCGCGGCGGTGGACGCCGAGGACAAGGTTCTCGTCTACCGCAACTGGCTCGGATTGATGAAGGGGACACTCAACGCGACCGTGGCCAAGGCTGGCGGCACGATCGAGCGCAAGGCTGCGCCCGACATCACCTTTCAACTCCCTTTGAAAGGTGAACTGACGCTCAAGGGCCGCGCTTTGATGTTCGTCCGCAACGTCGGCCATCTGATGACCAATCCGATGCTGCGCCTCGACGGCGAGGAGGTGTTCGAGGGGATCGCCGATGCGGTCTTCACATCACTGATCGCGCTGCACGACGTGCGCGGCAGCCGGGCGAACAGCGCCACCGGATCGGTCCATATCGTCAAGCCCAAGATGCACGGCCCCGAAGAGGCGGCCTTCGCCAACCGCCTGTTCGACGCGGTCGAGGATCTGCTCGGCCTCCCCCGCCACAGCGTCAAGATCGGGGTGATGGACGAGGAGCGGCGCACCAGCCTCAACCTCGCCGCCTGCATCCATGCGGTGAAGGACCGGATCGTCTTCATCAACACCGGCTTCCTCGACCGCACCGGCGACGAGATCCACAGCTCGCTGAAGCTCGGGCCGATGATCCGCAAGGCGCAGATGAAAGAAGCGGCCTGGCTCAAGGCCTATGAGGACAATAATGTCGATGTCGGCCTCGCCTGCGGCTTCTCCGGCCGTGCCCAGATCGGCAAGGGGATGTGGGCGATGCCCGATCTGATGGGGGCGATGCTGGCGCAGAAGGGCGCGCATCCCGAGGCCGGGGCGAGCACCGCCTGGGTCCCCTCCCCCACCGCGGCGACCCTGCACGCCATCCATTATCACCGGGTCGACGTCGCCGAGCGCCAACGCGCGCTGGCGGCGAGGGCGCCGGCGCGCCTGCACGACATGCTGACCGTCCCGGTGGCGGCGGAGCGCGGCTGGGCTGCGGACGAAATCAGGGAGGAGCTGGAGAACAACATCCAGGGCATATTGGGCTATGTCGTGCGCTGGATCGATCAGGGGGTCGGCTGCTCCAAGGTGCCGGACGTGCACGATGTCGGGCTGATGGAGGATCGGGCGACTTGCCGGATCTCCAGCCAGCATGTCGCCAACTGGCTCCACCATGAGGTGGTCGGCGCCGACGAGGTCGAGGCGGCCTTGGTGCGGATGGCGGCGGTGGTCGACGGCCAGAATGCAGGCGACGGCGCCTATCGGCCGATGGCCGCCGATCCGGCCGCGAGCCTCGCCTTTCAGGCGGCGCGGGCGCTGATCTTCGAAGGCGCGGCGCAGCCTTCGGGCTATACCGAGCCGCTGCTCCACGCGCATCGCTTGAGGCTGAAGGCGTCGATGCGCGCGCACTGAAGCGGCGGCAAGAACTCCGGAATCGGAAAAAGCAGGAAAGGTGGGCGCCTACGGCTCGGCCAAAAACCGCCGGTGGTCTGTTGTGCCGCCCGTCGCTCCGGAAAGTCACGTTCCAGAGCGAATCGATGCGGCCCGACCGGAACGGCGCCCATCTTTCCTGACCCCATAGTCTCCGGCTTTCGGCGAACATGTCGGATGCTGAATCCGAAATTCATCATTTTCTCGCCACGCGCCCGTCGCGGCTTGAGCCGGAGGCCCGGCTGGGGCACCAGTTGGCGATGGACAGGAGCCAGCAGAACAGCGGCACGAGCGCGGTCCGCGAGGGCCTGGGCTTCGACGCCGGCGCGCTCGACGCCTGGATGGCGCGCGAGATCGAGGATTATCGCGGGCCGCTGCGGGTCGCCCAGTTCAAGGGCGGGCAATCCAACCCGACCTACCGGCTGGACACGCCCGCACGGGCCTATGTGCTGCGCCGCAAGCCGCCGGGAAAGCTGCTCCCCGGCGCCCATGCGGTCGATCGGGAGTATCGGGTGCTGACCGCGCTCGGCGCGCAGGGCTTCCCGGTCGCGCGAACTTATGGTCTGTGTCTCGACGAAGAAGTGATCGGCACCGCATTCTACGTGATGGAGATGGTCGAAGGACGGATCTTCTGGGAGCCGAGCCTGCCCGAGCTCGGCGCGGCCGAGCGGCCGGCCTATTTCGACGCGATGAATTCCGCGCTGGCGCAGCTCCACCTGATCGATCCGGAAGCTGCGGGGCTCGGCGATTACGGCAAGCCCGGCAATTATTTCGCCCGCCAGATCGGCCGCTGGTCGAAGCAATATGAGGCCGATGTCGAGGCCGGCCGGGTGCCCGCGATGGATCGCCTCGCCGAATGGCTCCCCGCCAACATCCCCCCCGACGAGCCGCAGCCGCGCGTGATCCATGGCGATTTTCGCTGCGACAATATGATCTTCCATGCCAGCGAGCCCAGGATCCTGGCGGTGCTCGATTGGGAATTGTCGACGCTCGGCCATCCGCTGGCGGATTTCTCTTATCATCTGATGATGTACCGGATGCCGGACGCGCTTGCCGGCCGCGATCTTATCGCGCTCAACATTCCGAGCGAGGCGGATTATGTCGCGGCCTATTGCCGACGGACCGGCCGCGAGGGCATCGCCGATCTCGATTTCTACATGGCCTTCAACCTCTTCCGCCTCGCCGGCATCGTCCACGGGATCAAGGGCCGGGTGGTGCGCGGCACCGCCGCCTCGGCCCACGCCGCAGAGATGGCGCAACGGCTTGAGCCTCTGGCGGAGCTCGGTTGGGCGCAAGCGGTAAAGGCAGGCGCCTAGCTGTTCCTCCCCGAGATTTCTCGGGGAGGGGGACCATGCGAAGCATGGTGGAGGGGAACCTTTGCTGCAAAGATTCCCCTCCACCGCACTTCGTGCGGTCCCCCTCCCCTCGAAATCGAGGGGAGGATAGCAAGGCTTGTCCCCCCCTCCCCTTTCGCCTTATCCCTGAGCTCAAGGGGGCCCGATGGCGGAAACGACGATCGGCTTGGGCGGGAGTGGGGCGCGCGCGGTTCGGCAGATCGGCGCGGGGCGGCTGCTCGCCATGCTGGTGCTGCTCGGCCTGGGCTTATACCTCGCCCGCTTCAGCTGGGAGATGCCGCTGTCGGGCGACGCCGAGCGCGCGCTTTACGACGTACGCTTCAAGACCGCTGCCGAGACGATCGCCGAGCCCGATTCGCGCATCACCCTCGTCGTCTACAACGATTCGACGCTGGAGCTGCTCGGCAAGCGCTCACCGCTCGACCGGCGGATGCTCGCCCAGGCGCTGACCGTGCTCGACCGGATGCAGCCCCGCGCGATCGGCATCGATATTCTGATCGACCAGGCGCAGGATGAGGATGAGGAGCTGATCCGGGCCTTTCGCGCGATGCGTACGCCGACCTTCCTCGGTTTTTCGACGCACGAGGCCAATCCCGACCAGATCGAACCCTGGCAGGAGCATTTCCTGCGCGAATTCGTGGCGAGAATCGGCCCGTCGCGCGTCCGCCTGGCGACGGTCAGGTTCGAAGACGATCTGGAGGATGGCGTGATCCGCCGCTGGCCCCGGCAGGACGAGCGGCTGCCGCCGTCGCTGACCCAGGCGATGAACCCCACCCCGGCGTTCGAGGGCTATCGCGGCGCGATCGATTTCCAGCTTCCCGCCGACCGCGAGCTGGGACGCTTTTCGAAGCTTTCGATCGAGACGCTCGCCCAGCTCGCGACGGACGAACTCCCGCCCGAGGCCCGCGCCGCAGTCGAAGGCGCGCTCGCCGAGCAGATCAGGGGCCGCTACGTGCTGATCGGCGGCGACATCAACGACGCCGACGATTTCGAAACGCCGATGACCCGCTTCGGCCTCGGCTGGACCAAGGGCCTGGAAGTCCATGCGCAGTTGCTGGCGCAGATGCTCGACGGGCGCAGGCCCGCGGCGATCCCGGGCTGGGCGCTGTGGCTCGCCGCCTTGCTGGTGGTCGCGGCCGGGGCGCTGACCGGCTGGCTGGAGCTGCGCGGCTGGCGGCTGGCCGCGGTCTTCGCGGTACAGGCGCTGCTGATCGCCGGCCTGCCCTTCCAGCTTCAGGCGATGCACGTCGACACGCTGAGCCTCCCCGCGGCGGGCTGGGGCACGGGCTGGCTGCTCGCCTTCATCGGCGCCGGCGCCGCGGCGCGGGCGATCGGCTCGGAGCAGCGCCGCTTCGCCCAGTCGGCGCTCGGCAAATATCTGCCGCCCGACGTCGCCAAGGAGATCATGCGCGATCCCGCTCAGCTTTCCTTGCACGGCGAGAAGACGCAGATCTACGCCTTGTTCACCGATCTCGAGGGCTTCACCAAATTGAGCCACGCGATCACCCCGGAGACGCTGTCGCGCCTCCTCAACCATTATCTCGATCTGATGAGCGACATCGTCCTCAAGCACGGCGGCACGCTCGACAAGTTCGTCGGCGATGCGCTGGTCACCTTCTGGGGCGCGCCGATCGCCCGGCCCGACGATCCCGATCGGGCGGTGCGCGCGGGCCGCGAAATGTACGAGGCGGGCGAGGCCTTTCGCGGCATGGCTGAGGAGATCGCCGGCGGGCCGGTGCCGCCGATCGGGGTGACCCGGGTGGGCCTGCACCGGGGCGAGGCGATCGTCGGCAATTTCGGCGGCGAGGGACGGATCCAATATACCGCGCTCGGCGATGCGATGAACACGGCGGCGCGGCTCGAATCGGCGAACAAGGCGCTGAAGACGACGATGCTGGTCAGCGACGAGGCGAAGCGCGAAGCCAGCCTCGATTTCTTCCGCGCGATGGGCCGGATCGTGCTTTCGGGCCGGGCGACGCCGGTGATGGTGTGGGAGCCGGTGCCCGAGATGGAGCCTGCGCGTTGCGAGCGCCACAATGCGCTGTGGACGGCGTTCGAAGCGGGTGAGGCCGACGCCCTCGTTCATCTCGAGTCCATGGCCGCTGAACAGAAGGGCGATGCAGCGTTGCAGGATTTCGTCTATAGGGTCCGCGAGGTCGGTCCGGGAGGTCATTTTGTCTTGGGGTCAAAGTAGCTTCAATTTGCGCCGCGCGGCCCTCGCCGCCTTGCTCGTCACCGCCGCCGGCTCGGCCGCCGCGAACGTGCTCGTGGTCCGCTCGTCAGGGCCTTCCGCCAAATCCTATCCGGCCGGCCGCTCGCTGCCCGACAATGCACGGATCACGCTGCGCCAGGGCGACACCGTGATCCTGCTCGCGGGCGGCGGCACCCGCACCTTCCGCGGCCCCGGCACCTTCCCGGCCACGGGCGGCGCGCGCCGCGGCCCGCAGCTGGCGACGGCGAGCGACGGGCGCCGCGCCCGGGTCGGGGCGGTCCGCAATGCCGGCGTGCTGCCGCGCGGCGGCACGATCTGGGACGTCGACGTCACCCAGAGCGGCACTTTCTGCGTCGTCGCCTCGCGCCCGGTGACGCTGTGGCGGCCCGACGCCTCGGTGCCGGTCGCGCTTGGCGTGAGCGGCCCAGGCGGCAACCGCACCCTCCAATGGGGCGCGGGCCAGCCGACCGTCGCCTGGCCGGGCGGCGCCCCCGCCAACGGCGCGGCCTACAGCTTCCGGATGCCCGGCATCGCGGTGCCGACCCAGATCACCTTCCGCACGCTCGCCAGCGAGCCCGACGATCTCGACGCGGTCGCCGCGGCGCTGATCGCGAACGGGTGCGACGGCCAGCTCGATCTGCTGATCGAGACCCAGCCGGAAGCGGGGTCGTAGGCGCTCACAACGTCATCCTGACGAAGGTCAGGATCCAGGAACACCGACCCCGCAAGCTTTCCGCGCGACCGTGTTCATGGATCCCGGATCAAGTCCGGGATGACGAGGTTGGGGGGTGCGGCCTCAGTTCCCCGTCGGAAAGCCCCGCTTCCTGAGCAGCGCGTTGACGTCCGGGTCGCGGCCGCGGAAGGCGCGGTAGGCTTCGGCGCGGTCGGTCTCGTTGCCGGTCGACAGCAGAGTGCGCGCGAAGCGCTGCGCGGTCGCCGGGTCCCAGACGTTGCCGGTCTCCTCGAACGCCGCCCAGGTGTCGGCGTCCATCGTCTCCGACCACAGATAGGAATAATAGCCGGCCGAATAGGCGTCGGACGAGAACAGGTGATTGAACTGCGGCAGGCGGTGCCGCATCACCAGTTCGCTCGGCATGCCGAGCCGGGTCAGGGTCTGCTCCTCGAAGGCGTCGGGATCGATATCGCCCTCGGGATCGAGGTGGAGCGCCATATCGACCAGCGCCGAGGAGAGATATTCGACCGTGGCGAAGCCCTGGTTGAATTGGTTGGCCGACTGGATGCGCTGGATCAGCGCCGGCGGCATCGGCTGGCGGGTCTGGTGATGGAGCGCGAAGCGGTTGAGGATTTCGGGCGTCATCACCCAGTTCTCGTGCACCTGGCTCGGATATTCGACGAAGTCGCGGGGCGTTCCGCCGAGGCTCGGATAGCGGGGGTCCGACAGGTAATAATGGATGGCGTGGCCGAATTCGTGGAACAGGGTCTCGGCGTCGTCGAGGCTGATCAGCACCGGCTCGCCCGGGCCCGGCTTGGTGAAATTGTTGTTGTTGGAGCCGAGCACGATGCTGTCGCCCAACAGCCTCGAGCGGCTGCGATAGGTGGTCGCCCAGGCGCCGGAGCGCTTGCCGGTGCGGGCGAACATGTCGCCATAAAACACGCCGACGTCGCGGCCCTCGCGGTCGGTGACCTGCCAGGTGCGGATATCGGGATGCCAGACCGGAACCTGGCCGGTGATCTCGCGGAAGCGAAGCCCGTACAGCTCGCCGGCCATGTGGAACATGCCGTTGATCATGTTCGACAATTCGAAATAGGGCTTGATCTCGTCCTGCGAGATGTTGAACCGCTCGCCGCGGATCTTCTCCATATAATAGCGATAGTCCCACGGGTGGATGATCGGATCGTGGCCGAGCCGGCGGGCGACCGCCTCCTGATCGCGAACCTCCTCGCGCACCCGCGCCACCGCCGCCGGCCAGACCCGCATCATCAGCGCCTGGGCGCGCTCGGGCGTGCCGGCCATGGTGTCCTGCATCCGCCAATGGGCGTGGCTTTCGAAGCCGAGCAGGCGCGCGCGCTGGGCGCGCAGGCGCACGATCTGACGGATCGTCGCATTGGTGTCGTTGGCGCCTTCATTGTCGCCGCGATTGACGAAGGCGCGCCAGATCCGCTCGCGAAGCGCTTCATTGTCGGCGAAGGTCAGCACCGGATCGACCGCCGAGCGGGTGTTGACGATGGCGAACAGGCCGGCCGGCAGATTGCGCTCGCGCGCCGCCGCGGCGGCGGCGTTGCGCACGTCGGCGGGGACGCCGGCGAGCTCGGCCTCGCTCGCGGAGATGAAGCTCTCCTCGTCGCGCAGCACCTTCTCGCTGAACTCCGCGAACAGCCCGGCGAGCTGCTGATTATATTGGGAGAGCTGCTGCTTCTGCTCGGGGGTGAGATTGGCGCCGCGGCGCACGAAGCTGTCGTAGCGGCGGGTGACGACGCGCTTTTGCTGGGCGTCGAGACCGGCGCTCTCGCGCGCCTCATAAACCGTGCGGATGCGCTGGAAGAGCTTGGGGTTGAGCACGATCTCGTCATTGGCGGCGGCGAGGCGCGGGCCCCATTCGCGCTGCAGCGCCTGATATTGCGGGTTGGTCATGTTGCTCGTCATCACGCCGAACAGGGCGCTGACCCGGTCGAGCCTGCGCCCGGACCGCTCGAGCGGCTCGATCGTGTTGGCGAAGGTGGCCGGGGCAGTGCTGTCGGCGATCGCCAGCACCTCGCGGCGCTGCTCGGCGATCGCGACCTCGAAGGCCTGCGGGAAGAGTTCGGGGCGGACCCGATCCCAGGGCGGCACGCCGTCATAGGGGCCGGTCCAGTCGGCGAGCAGGATGTTGTCGGCCGCGGCGGGCGCGGGGGTGGGCGCTGGGCTCTGCTGCGCCAAGGTCACGGTCGCGATGCCGAGCGTCGCCAGGGCCGCGCCTGCCAGAAGTAATGTCTTCACGTCTGATTTCTCCAATCAATTGCGTCGGCTGGCGGCGAGCCCTCACACCAAACCCTCGAATAGGCGTCATATAGGGATGACACGGTGCCGCTTGCAACGCCGTGGGGGTTTCGAAACGGCTCCGATTGGCGCATGATGGCGGTCGGGAGGGGAGCCCGATGCTGACGCCCGAAGCCATCTTGCTGCAGCTGGGTTTTGCCCTGCTCGGCATCGCGGTGATCGCGCCGCGCCTTCATCATGTTCGCCTGATCGTCGGCACCGCGGCTTTGGTCTGGCTGGCCCGGGCGCTGCTCATGGAGGACTGGATCGCCGCAGGCTGGAGCGGCGGCCTGCTCACCTTGTGCCTGGTCATGGCCGTGCAGAAATGGCTCGCCAATTCCATGACCGGCTTCAGCGACGACGAAAAGCAGATGTACGACAAGCTCTTCTCCGAGCTGCCGCGAAGCCGCGCCCGTCACCTTTTCGATCAGGGCATCTGGCTGACCGGCAAGGCCGGCGACACGCTCACTTATGAGGGCGAGCTGGTCAGCCATCTTTATTATCTGGCCGAGGGCGAGGCGCGCGTGCTCTCCACCGGGCACCTGGTCGGCACCTGTCACGCCGGCGATCTGATCGGCGAGCTCACCGTCCTGTCCGGCGAGAATGCCAGCGCCACCGTGATCCTCGATACCCCGGCGCGCTTCTGGTGCGCGCCCGCCGAGGATCTGCGGCCCTATGTCGAGGCCCATGACGACATCCGCCGCGCCATCGAACACGGCTTCGCGACCGTGCTAAAGGCCAAGCTGCGCGCCTCGAACCGGACGATCGCCCAAGCCGCGAACGCCACACGGGCTTGACCGTCCGCTGATTGGATTGCGGGTTTGACCGCAGCACTTTCAATGGCATAGCCTGATGGCTAGGCTGACAGGTTCACGAGGAGCCCCCAATGCGCAGCGCCCTTATTCTTGCCTTGCTGGCCAGCCTCTCGACCGAGGCACGCGCTCAGGGGGGCGTGCACCAAGCCGAGGGGCAGACCATCATCGTCACCGGAACCCGGATCCAGGACTTCCGCGACCGGCTGCGCGACTGCCTTGTCCGAAACTGTCCGCCCGATGAGGATATCGACGCAACGATGGCGCTGGCCGAAGCCCTGTTCGTCGAGGGCGACTATCATGGCGCGCGGAGGGCCATCCGTCGGTCGATCGGGCGCAACCGCGACGAGGCGCGCAACTATCCGGAGCCGGTCTCCGATCTCTATCGGGCCAATGCGCGGGTCGCACGCAATCTCGGCCTGGATCGCGATGCGAGATTTTCAACGGTCGAGATTCTGCGCGTCTTGCAGTCGGGCATTCCCGTCGAAGATCATCGGCATTTCACCGCGCGCTTCGAGATCGCCCAGTCGCTGGTCGCATTCGGCCAGTATCGGCAGGCCAACAACATGCTGGAGGATCTGGCCGAGCGGGCCAGGGCGGTCGGGCGCGACGATGTCGTGGCGATGGCCGAGCTGCGCCGGATGTGGGTCCACCGCCTGCTCGCCACGCGCGGTTCGCCGCCGTCGCGCGCGTTGCTCGAGCTGGCCCGTTCGCCCGATCCGCGCCGGTCGATCGGCGCCAAGATGCTGCTCGTCCGCATCTATGGCGAGAATGGCGACACCGCCGACGCCGAGCGGCTGATCGCCGAGCTCGGGCGGAGCACCGGCCGCCGGCTGCTGCTCTTCAGCCCGCCCTACGAAATGGTGCAGCGCGAGGATGTCGAAGGCCAGGCCCGACGGGCCCAAGCCATCTACGCCCGAGGTTCCGGCCGCGGCCGGGCCCTTTTCACGTCGAATCTGGGCGATCGTCTGGTCGAGAATGTCGCCGACAAGTGGATCGATGTCGGCTTCTGGGTCCAGCCCGACGGCCGTGTCGAAGGGCTCGAGATCGTGCGCAGTCGGAACGATACGAGCTGGGCCGAGCCGCTGCTGCGGTCGATCCGGGGCCGCCGCTACGCGACCAGCGAGGACGCCAGCACCTACCAGCTGGAGCGCTACACCTACACGTCCGGCTATAACGAGTCCGGCACGGGCTCACGGATCGCCGGGCGCTCGGCGCGCGCACGCGTCGAATATTTCGATCTGAGCGCGACGGCATCGCCGACACCGGCGCCGGCGCAACCGCCCACCTGACGCGGTCAGGCCGGCCGCCGGATCACCAGATTGCGGATTTCGGTCATGTCCTCCATCGCGAAGCGGACGCCTTCGCGGCCGAGGCCGCTGTCCTTGACCCCGCCATAGGGCATGTTGTCGACGCGGTAGGACGGGACGTCGTTGATCACCACGCCGCCGACGTCGAGCCGGTCCCAGGCGTCGAACATCTGGAAGAGATCGCGGGTGAAGATTCCCGCCTGAAGCCCGAACTTGCTGTCGTTGACGATGTCGAGCGCTTCATCGAACGCGGTGAACTTGATCAGGAAGGCGACCGGGCCGAACGCCTCCTCCACATTGAGCTTGGTGCTCCGGTCGACGCAACTCCCCGATGTATTCTCTCAGGCTTTCTTGGGGGTCTCAGGAGATTCCTGTATGATATAAATCGGGTGTCGACATGGGGAACTGCGAAATGGAATCGAAATCGAGCTACACGCAATCGCGGCGAGAAATCAGTGAGCTGCGAGAGCACGTTGTGCAAATCGAAGCCCTCCTAGCTTACGTCCTGTTGATCACTGTCGGACTATTCGTAGCGTCTTCCCTGGCCGGCTCAGTTCCTGCGCTAATCTGGCTAGCACCAGCTGTCGCGCTTGCCGGGTGGCAATCTGTCCTGCGCGTGACCAACCCCAGCAGCGACATACGGGATCGCCTTAGCTGGGCCGCAACTTTTGGAGGATTTGCCGGTGGGGCAGCCGGTGCGGCGGCAGACATATTCACAGGGGGTCTGTCGGCCGGCCAAGGGACGGCTCTGGGTATGGCTGGCGGGGCAGCTGTCGGAGGAGCATTTGGAAAATGGATACAATCATGGGGAAGGCGGGATGAGTTAATGGAGCGAGGCGCCGCATTCAAATTCCTCTACGAGAAGGAGAAGCGCAGCCCACGGCCCATCGATATCGACCATGCGCTGGATCAAGAAATACCCAGATTCGACATCAACAGAGACGGAAGATGGTGGTATAAACGTGCCGATCTGGAGAAATTCCTTATAGCTATCGAATGATCGCCCTCGCGGAGGGGAGATGCATTCACCGGGCCTCAGGTGGACCGGCGGATGACCAGATTTCTGATCTCTGTCATGTCCTCCATCGCGAAGCGGACGCCTTCGCGGCCGAGGCCGCTGTCCTTGACCCCGCCATAGGGCATGTTGTCGACGCGGTAGGAGGGGACGTCGTTGATCACCACGCCGCCGACGTCGAGCCGGTCCCAGGCGTCGAACATCTGGAAGAGATCGCGGGTGAAGATGCCCGCCTGAAGCCCGAACTTGCTGTCGTTGACGATGTCGAGCGCTTCATCGAACGCGCTGAACTTGATCAGGAAGGCGACCGGGCCGAACGCCTCCTCCACATTGAGCTTGGTGTCGCGATCAACCCCTTCGAGCAGGGTCGCCTCGAGCATCGCGCCCTCGCGCTTGCCGCCGCACAGGAGCGTCGCGCCCTTCGCCACCGCTTCCTGGATCCAGCCATCGAGCCGCTTCGCCTCGCCCTCCGAGATCATCGGGCCGATGAAGACGTTGCGGTCCTTGGGGTCGCCCGACACCAGCGTCTTCGTCCTGGCGACCAGCATCTCGCGAAACCGGTCGTAGACCTGCGCGTGGATCAGGATGCGCTGCACGCCGATGCAGGATTGGCCGGACTGGTAGAAGGCACCGAAGATCACCCGCTCGAGCGCGTCGTCGAGATCGGCGTCCTTGTCGACGATCACCGCCGCGTTGCCGCCGAGTTCCAGCACCACTTTCTTCTTGCCGGCCTTGGCCTTCAAGTCCCAGCCGACGCCGGGCGAGCCGGTGAAGCTCAGCAATTTGAGGCGATCGTCCTCGGTGAACATGTCCGCGCCCTCGCGATGCGCGGGGAGGATCGAGAAGGCGCCCTTTGGCAGATCGGTCTCGGCCAGCACCTCGCCCATGATCAGCGCGCCGAGCGGCGTGCGGCTCGCCGGCTTCATCACGAACGGGCAGCCGACGGCAAGCGCCGGGGCGATCTTGTGGGCGGCGAGGTTCAGCGGGAAGTTGAACGGCGAGATAAAGCTGCACGGCCCGATCGGGACCCGCTTCCAGATCCCCTGATAGCCCTTGGCACGGGGGCTGATGTCGAGCGGCTGGACCTCGCCGGTCATCCGGACGCTTTCCTCGGCGGCGATGCGGAAGGTGTCGATCAGGCGGGAAACCTCCCCTTCCGAATCCTTGATCGGCTTGCCCGCCTCGACGCACAGCGCATAAGCGAGCTCGTCGAAGCGCTGCTTGAAGCGATCGACGCAATGCTGGAGCACCGCCTGGCGTGCATAGCTCGGCATCCGCGCCATCGGCTCGGCCGCCTCCACCGCGCCGGCGATCCCCTCGCCGATCGTCCTGGCATCCGCCTGCGCGCAGCGGAAAGCGACCTCGCCGGTATATTTGTCGGTGACCTCGAGGTCGGTGTTCGGCTGCTTCGCCTCATTGTTGAGGTAGAGCGGGTAGAGGTCCTTGAGCTTCATGTGGGTCATCCTGGCAATATACCCGTCATCCCGGCGAAGGCCGGGACCTCAGGCCGGAAAGTCACGGCTGTCTCCACGAGACCCCGGCGTTCCCCGGGGTGACGTAGAGGGCTACACCTTCGCGCTCAACGCCTTGAGGTCCTTGTTCAATATCTGGTCGTTCTCCGAATAATCGATCGGGCAGTCGATCAGGTGAACGCCCGGCGTGTCGAGGCAGTGCCGCAGCAGCGCGGGAAGCCCTTCCGCATTATCAACCCGGTGGCCGTGGGCGCCGTAGCTTTCCGCATATTTGACGAAATCCGGATTGCCGTAGGTCAGGCCGAAATCGGCAAAGCCCATATTGGCCTGCTTCCAGCGGATCATCCCGTAAGCGTCGTCGCGCAGGATGAGCACGGTGATGTTGAGCTTGAGGCGGACCGCGGTCTCCATCTCCTGGCTGTTCATCATGAAGCCGCCGTCGCCGCAGATCGCCATCACCTTGCGGTCCGGATAGACCATCGCCGAGGCCATCGCCGACGGCAGCCCCGCGCCCATCGTCGCCAGCGCATTGTCGAGCAGCACCGTATTGGGCTGGCGGGCGGGATAGTTGCGCGCGAACCAGATTTTGTAGACGCCGTTGTCGAGGCAGATGATGCCGTCGACCGGCATCGCCTCGCGAATCCGCTGGACCAGGCAGGGCGGGAAGATCGGGAAGCGCTCGTCGCCGCACAGCGAGGCGGTATGCTCGAGCTCGGCGGCGCGGGCCTTCAGCATCCGCTCGAAATTCCAGGTGCCGGAGGGGACGATGTCCTCCTTGATCTGCCAGATCGCATTGGCAATGTCGCCGATCACTTCGATCTGCGGGAAATAGACCGGATCGACCTCGGCGGTCTTGGTCGAGACGTGGATCACCTCGGTGCTGCCGCTGGCCATGAAGAAAGGCGGCTTTTCGATCACGTCGTGGCCGATGTTGACGATCAGATCGGCGGCCTCGAGCGCCTTGTGCACGAAATCGCCGGCCGAGAGCGCCGCGCAGCCCAGGAATTTGGGATGGGTCTCGTCGATCACGCCCTTGCCGAGCTGGGTGGTGATGAAGGGGATGCCGGTCTTCTCGACGAGCTGGAGCAGCATCCGGCTGGTCATCTTGCGGTTCGCGCCCGCGCCGATCACCAGCACCGGCGACTTGGCAGCTTCGAGCCGCTCGACCGCCGCGCGGATCGCCTTGCGGTCGGCCTCGGGCCGCCGCACCAGGCTGCGCTTCAGCGGCACCGAATCCGTCTTTTCCTCGGCGATATCCTCGGGGAATTCGAGATGGGTCGCGCCGGGCTTTTCCTCCTCGGCGAGGCGGAAGGCCTCGCGCACCCGGCTCGGGATATTGTCGGCGCTGGCGAGCTGATGGGTGAATTTGGTGATCGGCCGCATCATGTCGACCACGTCGAGGATCTGGAAGCGGCCCTGCTTGGACTTCTTGATCGGCTTTTGCCCCGTGATCATCAGGATCGGCATGCCGCCAAGCTGGGCATAAGCCGCGGCGGTGACGAAATTGGTCGCGCCCGGACCCAAAGTGGCGACGCAGACGCCGGTCTGGCCGGTGTGGCGGCCATAGGTCGCGGCCATGAAGCCCGCGCCCTGTTCGTGCCGGGTCAGGATCAGCTTCACCGATTTCGAGCGCGACAGACTGTCGAGGAAATCGAGATTCTCCTCGCCCGGCACGCCGAACACATATTCGACGCCTTCTTCTTCGAGGCATTGGATGAACAGGTCCGAGGCTTTGGTCATCGCGCGGGCTCCGATCTGGCAGACTTTCGACGCTGACTATTTCGACGTTCGACTAAGTCGTGGAAGCGGCTCGGAATCGGCCCTTCCGGAACCGTTTCGCACCCGCAATCGCCTAGCTCTACCGGGCTTTGTTTCGGCTGTCATCAGTGGCTTGCGGGGCCTCTTTGCGGCTTGCAAGCAAATGCCGTTCGGCCCATAGTTTGGCCGACTTCTTTGGCCGATGCGACGTGCGGCATGGAGGACGAATGGGGGGCAGCCGCAGAATCGCCGTGGGTCTGGGCGCGTTGGGCGTTGCCGCCGCGCTCGCCTTGCTGCTCCTCGTCGGCCCTTATGGCGCGCAGGCCACCGCGCAAAATGCGGACCGCGAGGCGACCTTCGTCGGCGTCGCCACCTGCGGCGGCACCACCTGTCACGGCCGCAGCCGCGCCGACGGCGCCGTCGTTCGCCAGGACGAGATCCAACTGTGGCAGGATCCGGCCACCGCCGCGGGCGCACACAGCCGCGCTTGGGCGGTGCTTCGCGAACCGCGCTCGCAGGAGATCGCGCGGCGGCTGGGTCTCGGCGACGCCTCGAGCGCGCCGATGTGCCTGGGCTGCCACGCCACTCCGGCGGGACGGCGCGGCACCCGCTTCCAGACCTCCGACGGGGTCGGCTGCGAAAGCTGCCACGGCGCCGCTTCGGAATGGCTGCCGATCCATTATGCGGTCGGCGGCACCCACGGCCAGAATGTCTCGCGCGGCCTGATCCCGCTCGAAAATCCCGGCGCCCGGGCGCGCGTCTGCCTCGATTGCCATTTCGGCAGCGCCAATGAGGGCCAGTTCGTCACCCACCGGATCATGGCCGCCGGCCACCCGCGGATCAGCTTCGAGCTCGACCTGTTCTCGACGCTTCAGGCCCACCATGACAATGACGACGATTATCGCCGCCGCAAGGGCTCGCTGGACGGCACGCGGATGTGGGCGATCGGCCAGGCGATGGCGCTCGATCGTTCGCTGAGCCTGTTCACCACCTCGCGCGGGCTGGAGGGGCTGTTCCCGGAATTCTACTTCTTCGATTGCCACAGCTGCCACCGCCAGATCTCGGACGATCCGCGCTTCCGCCCGGCCAAGCTCGCCAATCCCGGGCGGCCGATTCCGGTCGGCATGCCGCCGTTCAACGACGAGAATATGATCATGCTGACCGCCGCGGCGCGGATCGTGTCGCCGGCCGCGGCGCAGCGCTTCGAACGCGACAGCCGCGCCTTCCACAGCGCGATCGCCAGCAACCGCGCCGACGCGGTGCGCGCCGCCCAGGCGCTGAGGCAAAGCGCGCTCGCTCTGGTCGAGGCCTTCTCCTCGGCGCAAATGGGGCCGACCGCGACCTTCGCGATCATCGAGGCGGTGACCGGCAACGCGCTGCGCGACCGCTTCACCGATTATGCCGGCTCGGTGCAGGCGGTGATGGCGACCGACACCCTGCTCTCCGCGCTCGTCTCCGGCGGCCATGTCTCGGAAGCCGCGGCGAACAATATCCGGGTCGATATCAGCGCCGCCTACCGGGCGGTACGCGATCCCAATTCCTACGATCCCGGCGCCTTTCGGGCGAGCCTCGGCCGGGCCGCGTCCGGCATCCGCAGGCTGAGATAAGAAAAGTGATGAAGCGTACCACGTCCACCATCGCCATCGCCGCCCTGCTCCTCGCCTCCTGTGGGGGCGGCGGTAGCTCAGGGGGCGGCAACGTCCCCGCCCCCGGCCCGCCGAGCCCGACCCAGCCGAACCTGTTCCAGGTTCCGGCGCAGGAGTTCCTGAGCGTCGCGGACGTGCAGCGGATCATCGCCCAGGGTGTCGCCGAAGCGCAGGCGCGCGGCCTGCCGGGCAGCTTCGCGGTGGTCGATCGAGTCGGCAACGTGCTCGCCGTGTTCGTGATGAACGGCGCCAATCAGCGCCTGTTCGTGCCGCGCGGGCCGAACGGCTCGATGCACGATCTGCAGGGCGTCGATGTCCAGGGCGCGGTCGCCGGCGCGATCGCCAAGGCGGTGACCGGGGCCTATCTCTCGTCGAGCGGCAACGCCTTTTCGACGCGCACCGCGAGCATGATCGTGCAGCAGCATTTCCCGCCTTCGGCCGCCGCGGCCGGGCTGGAAAGCGGGCCGCTGTTCGGCGTGCAGTTCAGCCAATTGCCCTGCTCGGACCTCGCGGCGCGGTTCACCGGCATGGCGGGGCCAGCCGCCCTGATCGGCCCCAAGCGCTCGCCGCTCGGGCTCAGCGCCGACGCCGGCGGCTTCCCGCTCTACAAGAACGGCGTCGTGGTCGGCGGGATCGGCTTCATGGGCGACGGCGTCTACGGCTTCGATCCCGAAATTCAGGACGTCGACGACGACGACGAGGAGGCGATCGCGCTCGCCGCCTCGACCGGCTTCACCGCCTCGGCCGAGATCACCGCCGACCGGGTCAGCGTCGACGGCACCACCCTGCGCTACAGCGACGCGGGCCCCGCCGATTTCGTCAGCAACCCGGCGACCGCGCCCGGCTTCGGGACGCTTGGCGGAACCGGCGCGCTGACCACGGTCAGGGGCTATTACGATGCGCTCGGCGGCGTCCTGCCGGGCACGCCTTATGGCAGCGAAGCCTCGGGCATCCGCGCCGCCACGGCCATGGAATTCGCCAATCCAGACGCCTTCATCCTGACCAACGGCTCCGGCGCGAATCGCTACCCGATCGTCGCGGGCACCGCGCCGATCGGCACCGCCCTGAGCGCCGCCGAGGTCCGCGCCTTGCTCGAAGAGGCGTTCAAGATCATGAGCGCCGCCCGCGCCCAGATCCGCCGCCCGCTCGACAGCCGCGCCCAGGTGACCATCTCGGTGGTCGACACCAACGGCAACGTGCTCGGCGTGGTGCGCTCGCCCGACGCGCCGATCTTCGGCACCGACGTTTCGCTGCAGAAGGCGCGCACGGCGATGTTCTTCTCCGCCGCCTTCGCCGCCACCGAGCTCTTGGGCAATGGCGACAACGACGTTTCGATGTACGTCGGCGCGGCGCGCACCTTCTTCGCCGATCCGAACGCGCTGACCGGCACCCACGCCTTCAGCGACCGCGCCAACGGCAACGTCTCGCGCCCCTATTTCCCGGACGGCGAGCTCGGCCGGCCACCGGGCGCCTTCTCGCGCCCGATTGCCGAGTTCAATCCCTTCTCGACCGGCCTGCAATCGGCGTTGATCGAGGGCAATGTGATCACCCACGTGCTGCACATTCTCACCAACAGCCCGGATACGCCGCCGGTCTGCACCGGCAATCCCAATCCCGGCCGGCTCGCCAACGGCATCCAGATCTTCCCAGGCTCGGTGCCGATCTATCGCGGCAACACCTTGGTCGGCGGAATCGGCGTCTCCGGCGACGGCATCGACCAGGACGACATGATCAGCTTCCTGGGGCTGCACAATGCGGGGCTTCGCGTCGGTTCGATCGGCAACGCGCCGGGCGCGATCCGCTCCGACCAGATCGTCGTCCCCGTCCCCGGCGCGTCCGGCGGCGGGGTCCGCCTGCGCTATGTCGGCTGCCCGTTCAATCCGTTCATCGGCACGAACGAGCAGAATGTCTGCCAGGGAAAATGAGCGTAGCGGCCGCCCTCCTGTCGCTGATGGCGTCGGCGGCGACTTCGCTCTCTCCGAGTCATCCCGGGCTTGACCCGGGACCCATGAACACCGTGGCGGGGGGCTTGGCACCGACCGTGTTCATGGGTCCCGGCTTTCGCCGGGATGACTCCGTGGTGCTGGCCGCCTTTTCTCTCCAGGACGAGCCGGAAGCGCCCGCCTTTCAGGCCGATCCTGGCGCGGCGCAGGGCCCGCCGCCCGAGCCTGAAGAGGATTTCAGCCGGCCGGCGCCGGTGCCTTCCGAAGAGGAACTGATCGACGGCCGCCGCCGCCCCGGCGTGCCGCAGCACGAGCTGCCCGACCCGGTGAACCAGGTGAACCCCGGCGCGATCCGCTCGCCGCCGCCCGAGGCCTTTTCCGCCGAGCATGTCGCGATTCCGGACCGCTGGCGGTTGATCGAGACGCTCGGACTGGTGCGCGAACGCTGGTTCGACCCCTATAACCAGAACACCTATAAGGGCGACCGCCCGATCTGCATCCCGACGGACGAGGAGCAGGAGCGCCGCCGGCGGCTGCGCGAGGAGGCGGCCGAGCGCGGCGAACCCGCGCCTTATGGCAGCGCGCGCTGCCGGACGCCGCGTTTCCTGGGGCTGACCGGCCACGACTGGTTCGTCGTCGCCGGCGCCGTCTCCGACACGGTGATCGAGCCGCGCAGCTTCCCGATCCCGGTCGGCGTCCAGACCACCGAGGATCCGAACCGCAACGACGTCTTCGGCAACAATCACAGCCTGGTCTTCTCGCAGACCTTCATCGCCAGCCTGGCCCTGATCAAGGGCAGCACCGCCTTCAAGCCGCCCGACGTCGAATATCGGCTGACGCTCGCGCTCAACGCCAATTATGTCGACGTCGGCGAGCGGCGCATCCTCCATGTCGAGCCTTCGAGCGGCACCGACCGCTTCGATTATGCGCTCGGCGTGCAGGAACTCTTCATCGACTATCACTTCCGCAACGTTTCGGACCGCTACGATTTCGATTCGATCCGGGTCGGCATCCAGCCGTTCAATTTCGATTTCCGCGGCTTCCTGTTTCAGGATCAGCAGCTCGGCGTCCGCCTGTTCGGCAATCGCGACAACAACCGCTTCCAGTACAATCTGATCGCGATCTGGCGGCTGGAGAAGGACACCAATTCGGGCCTCAACAACCTGTTCCAGACGCCGCGCGACGACTGGATCCTGCACGCCAACGTCTTCCGCCAGGATTTCCCCTTCGTCGGCCTGACCAGCCAGGCCAGCCTGACCTACAATATGAACCGCGAGCGCGGCGAGATCGAGGTTGACGATAACGGCTTCCCGGTCCGCCCGGCGCTGCTCGGCAATTTGCGCGCGCGCAATTACGATGTCGGCTATGTCGGCTACAGCGTTGACGGGCGGATCGGCCGGGTGAACCTGTCGGCCAGCGCTTATGGCGTGATCGGCTCGGACCGCGCCAATATCTTCACCGGGCGCAACGCCCGCGTGCAGGGCTTCTTCTTCGCCGCCGAACCGTCGATCGATTTCGACTGGATGCGCTTTCGCGGCGCCGCGATGTTCTCCAGCGGCGACGGCGATCCCTATGACGATGTCGAACGCGGCTTCGACAATATCTTCGAAAACCCGATCTTCGCCGGCGCCGACACCAGCTACTGGATCCGCCAGACCATTCCCTTCGCTGGCGGCGGCCGCGCGGTTTCGCTCAACGGGCGCAACGGGCTGCTCGTCAATCTGCGCTCGTCGAAGGAGCAGGGCCAGTCCAATTTCGTCAATCCCGGCACGATGCTGCTCGGCGCCGGTGCCGATTTCGATCTGACCCCGCGCTTCCGGCTGTCGGGCAACGTCAACCATCTGTGGTTCCACCAGACCGAGTCGCTGGAGGCGCTGCGCATGCAGGGCACGATCCGCCGCGACATCGGCTGGGACGTCAGCGCCGCGGCGATCTGGCGGCCCGACGCGATCCAGAACGTCGTCTTCCGCCTCTCGGCCGCCGGCCTCGTCGCCGACACCGGCTTTCGCGACCTGTTCGAGAACGAGAACCGCGACCGGGTCTATTATTCCGTCCTGTTCAACGCGATCCTGACCTATTGAGATGATCCGCTTCGCCCGCCTTTCCCTGATCGTCGCCGCGCTCACCGCCGCGGCCGCGATCGGCGTGTCCGATCTCGGCGCCGCCAAGAAGGAAAAGCCGGTCGTTCGCGATTATTCGCTGGTCCGCGCCGCCCCTGCCCCGCGCACCCAGGAGTGGGACGATGCGGAGACCAAGAGCGCCGGCTGCACCTCGTGCCACACCGCCAGCGACGCCCACACCATGCACCGCTCGCCCGCGGTCGTGCTCGGCTGCACCGATTGCCATGGCGGCAATCCGCGGATCGCGCGGCCCGAAGGCGCACAGCAGGGCGGCTCCGCCTATGTGATCGCGCAGAACCAGGCCCATGTCCTGCCGCGCTATCCCGGCGCCTGGCACTTCCCGTCCTCCGCCAATCCGGCGCGGACCTACACCTTGCTCAACATCGAGGCGCCGGAGTTCGTCCGCTTCGTCAATCCGAGCGACTATCGCGCGGTCCGCGACAGCTGCGGCGCCTGCCATATCGAGGTCATCGAGGCGGCGGAGCGCTCGCTGATGGCCACCGGCGCGATGCTGTGGGGCGGCGCGGCCTATAATAACGGCATCCTGCCCTTCAAGAATTACCTCACCGGCGAGGCCTATACGCAAAGCGGCGAATCCGCGCTGATCCGCTCGCCGCTCCCGCCCGGTGGAATGACCGAGGAACAGCGCGCCCGGGGCGTCCTGGCCGAGCTCTATCCGCTGCCCACCTGGCACGTCATCCCGCCCGCCGACGTGTTCCGCGTGTTCGAGCGCGGCGGGCGCAATATCGGCACCCAATTCCCGGAGATCGGCCTGCCCAATATCGGCGGCATCATCCAGCGGCTGGAGGAGCCCGGCCGGCCCGATCTGCGCCAGTCGAACCGCGGCCCCGGCACCGGCATCCGCGTCGCCATCCCCGTGCTCAACATCCACAAGACCCGGCTCAACGACCCGTACATGTGGTTCATGGGGACCAACGACCAGCCGGGCGACTATCGCCATTCGGGCTGCGCCGGCTGCCACGTCGTCTACGCCAACGATCGCGAGCCGCGGCACAGCATGACTTATGCGGGCTATGGCCGCGACGGCCAGACGGTGACCGCCGATCCCACCATCGCCGCGCTGCAGCAGGGCCGCGAAAGCCATGGCGGCGGCGGCGGCGGAGAAGAGCATGGCGCCGAGACCGCCGGACACGAGGCGCCGGCCGACGCCAATCACGCCACGGTCGGCGAGCGCGGCCATCCGCTGCGCCACGTCTTCACCCGGGCGATCCCGACCTCGCAATGCATGACCTGCCACATGCATCAGCCGAACATCTTCCTGAATTCCTACCTCGGCTACACGATGTGGGATTATGAATCCGACGCCGATCTGATGTGGCCGGGGCCGGAGAACCGCCTGCCGGCGCGCAACCCGGGCGAGGAAGCGCGTTTCCGCACCCAGGCCTATCCGACCGCCGAAGAGGCGTTCAAGGTGCTCGACCGCAACCCCGAGGCGGCGGCGACGCGCGGGCTGTGGGCCGATCCGGAATTCCTGCGCGAAGTCTACGACCGGGTGAACCCGCATGCCCGGCAGACCCAGTTCGCCGACTATCACGGCCATGGCTGGAACTTCCGCGGCATCTTCCGCCGCGACCGCGAGGGCAATCTGCTCGACGGCAACGGCCAGATCGTGCCGGCCGACGATCCCGACACCTTCCGCCGCGCCAATGAGGGGCTGTTCGTCCCCGCCGGCGTCAATCCCGGCCGCTCGGTGCACATGATGGACATCCATGCCGAGCGCGGCCTGCAATGCGCCGATTGCCACTTCGCGCAGGACGCCCATGGCAACGGCTTCATCTATGGCGAGGTCGCCAATGCGGTCGAAATCGGCTGCCGCGACTGCCACGGCACCGCGCGCGATTATGCCAATTTGCGCACCTCAGGCCCGGCGGCACCGCCGCGCGGGCGAAATCTCGAAACGATCCGCAACGAGGACGGCCGCCGCCGCTTCGAATGGGTGACCTGCGAACGCGCCCGATTGGAAGTACCGGCGATCGAATGCGCGGGCGAGCAGCGCATCCTGCTCCAGCGCTCGATCGTCGATCCGAATTTGACTTGGCCGGTCAGCCAGGTCCGCGACAGCGCCGATCGCGATCTGCCGCTGTGCCACGAGCAGGGCGATCGACCGACCGACGGCCCCTGCTTCAACCTGCGCTCGGCCCGGTCCAAGCTGGTCGCGCGCTCGGGCGCCGAGACCGGCCGCTATCTGTTCGGTGCCGGCGTGCCCGACAGCGAGCTCGCCCATCCCGACAGCGAGATGGCCTGCTTCACCTGCCACCTCTCGTGGACGACGAGCTGCGGCGGCTGCCATTTGCCGATCGAGGCGAACTGGCGCACGACCACGCACCATTTCGAGGCCGAGGAGACCCGCAATTTCGCGACCTACAACCCGCAGGTCGCGCGCGACGAGATCTTCCAGCTCGGCCGCCACCAGACCAGCAAGGGCAATATCATCGCCCCGATCCGCTCGACCTCGGCGCTGATCCTGTCCTCGACCAACATCAACCGCGAACGGATCTACGTGCAGCAGCCGCCGATCTCGTCGGCCGGCTATTCGAGCCAGGCCTTCGCGCCGCATTTCCCGCATACCGTGCGCCGGACCGAGACCAAGCAGTGCACCGACTGCCATCTGTCGTCAGCCAACGACAATAATGCGATCATGGCGCAGCTGATGCTACACGGCACCAACTTCATCAACTTCGTCGGCATGCACGCCTGGTCGGGGCTGGAGAACGGCTTCCAGGCGACGCGCGTCACCGAATGGGACGAGCCGCAGGCGGTGATCGGCTCCTATCTGCACCGCTACGCTTATCCCGATTATTTCCGGATGCACGTCGATCGCAACAGCCGCGAGCTGCTGAACTGGACCCGCGGCCGCACCTTCGACCGCAATGCCTCGGGTGAGACCCATGCGCTCGAGGAGTTCGCCAACGTCGTGCAGGGCACCAGCGGCGCGGTCCGCTGCCTGCAGAATCGCGGCGAATATATGTTCGTCGCGGAAGGGCGCGGCGGTTTCCGGGTCTACGACATCGCCTCGATCGGCAATAAGGGCTTCTCCGACCGGATCGTCAGCGCCCCGGTCTCGCCGCTCGGACAGGATACGCAGGTCCGCTCGCGCAACGCGACCTGCATGGCGCTGCCGACCAACCAGCCGATCGCGCCCGAGCGCAACCGGAGCATGGCCGAAACCCGGCGGCCCGGCCCGAACGGCACGACGGTGAGCCTGCTCGAGGAAAATCAGGAGCAGCCCTTCCACCCGATCTACGATTATGCGGTGGTCACCGATGCCGAGGAGGGCCTGTTCCTGGTCGACGTCGATACGCTTGCCGACGGCAATGCGCTCAACAACAATCTGCGCCGCGCCACCCTCGCGGGCGGCGGCAATGCCTGGAACGAGAATGGCGTACTGACCGGCGCGCGGCACATCACGCTCGCCGGCCATTATGCCTATGTCACCGCGACCGCCGGCCTGGTCGTCATCGACCTCAACAACCCGCTCGCGCCGCGCCACCTCGCCACCCTCCCGCTGACCGACGCGCGCGCCTCGGCGCTGCAATTTCGCTATCTGTGGGTGACCGACGCCGACGGGCTGAAGCTGTTCGACGTCACCGATCTCGGCAATCCCGTGCCGGTTCCGCAAGCGACGGTGCCGATGGAGAATGCGCAGCGCATCTATCTCGCCCGCACCTACGCCTATGTCGCGGCCAAGCAACAGGGCCTGGCGATCGTCAACATCACCAATCCGGAGCGGCCGCGGCCGCCGGTCTTCCTCACCTTCGACGGGCGGATGAACGATGTCGAGGATGTGGTCGTCGCCTCCACCAACGCCGCGCTCTACGCCTATGTCGCGGACGGGCGGAACGGCCTCAAGGTGCTGCAGCTGACCTCGTTCGGCAATTCCAACACGGTCTACGGCTTCTCGCCCCGGCCGCAGCCGGAGCTGATCGCCTGGGCCCGCACCCCTTCGCCCGCCCTCTCGGTCGCCAAGGGTCTCGACCGCGACCGCGGCGTCGATGAGACGGGCGGCCAGATTGCGGTCTTCGGGCGGCTCGGCTCACGCCCGTTCAACCGCGGCGAGCAGCAGATGCTCTACCTCAACAGCCGCTGCTTCCCCTATATGGTCAGCGACAGCGGCGACCTCGCCGACTGGGTCCCGCTCGGCGCGGTCGTCCCGAACACGCCCGAGCGCGCGGCGGGCGCGATCTGCGGGAGGCCCGGGCAGCCGCCGGCGATGCGGCAGGCGCCTTAACTTCACTCGTATAGGGTGAACCCCACCACCGTTCGGGCTGAGCCTGTCGAAGCCCTCTCCTTTTCTTCCGCAGAGAAGGAGGAAGGAAAGCCCTTCGACAGGCTCAGGGCAAACGGAGAGGTGTGGTGTGGCGAGCGTAGGGCGAAACTGGCCCTACCCCCGCTCCCGCTCGTCCCGCAGCATCTTGATCAAAGGGGTGCGCTTGGCGGTGAAGCGGGCGAGGACTTCGTGCGGTTCGGCGGTGTCGAAATGGCTGACCAGCTCGCGGCCGTTCCAGTAGTGGAGCGCATAATAAGGCCGGTCGGTGACGATCATCGGCCGGTTGTCGGGCGCGTCGGGGTTCATCGGCGCCATGTCGAGCGCGACCTGCGGCGCGATCGCGGGGCAGACGGCGAGCGTCGTCCCGGCCCAGCGGGTAACCATCGGCCGGTGCAGGTGGCCGGTGACCATCGCGACGATGTTGGAATGCGCCTCGACCACGCTACGCAACCGCCGCACCCAGCCGGCCTCCGGATTCTCGGTCATCCAGGACAGGCCGGTCTCCAGCGGCGGGTGGTGAAGCACCAGCAGGGTCGGCCGCTCCGGCGCTTCGGCGAGGCGGGCGCGGAGCCATTCGGCGCGGGTCTCGCAAAAGCCGCCGCCGTGGCGGCCGACTTCGAGCGTGTCGAGGACGAGGATCCGGACCGGCAGATGCTCGATCGCATATTGGACGAAGCCGTCGGCGCTCGCCTGTTCCGGGAACGCCTCCAGATAGGCCTCGCGGCTGTCGTGATTGCCCATCGCCGGGCAGACCGGGAAGGGGAGCCCGGCGATCGCGTCGCGCCAGCGCTGGTAGGAGTCACGATCGTCGCCATTGTCGGCCAGATCGCCGGTGGCGAGCAGCAGATCGGGGAGCGGGTCCATCGCCTTGATCAGCGCCAGCGTGCGATCGAGCCGCTGCCGGTTCAGCTCGTCCGGATTGCCCGGATCGAAGCCCAGGTGAATGTCGGTGATTTGCGCGACCAGCAAAGGCTCATCGCCTTTGCGCGGCGGCGGGCCGCGGCTGCGGGCGGATCGGCGTCACCGTCGTTTCCCAGCGGCGACCGCGCACCGTGCGCCTGAGCAGCATCGCCGGGGTACCGCCGTCCATGTGGAAATCGTGGCACATCGCGCAGGTCGAGGCGACCGGCAGGCTCGTGCTCTCGCCGCCATGGCAGGCGCGGCAGGAGGTGAGATCGGGGAGCAGCAGATCGCTCGCCTGACCCGATGTCGGCGCCCGGTGGCAGCTGGCGCAGGCGGCCGAGCCTTCGACCCGGGCCTGGCCCGGACGCTGGACGATGCCGTGGGCGCGGTGATCGAACCAGCCGTGCAGCATGTAGCGGGTCGGGAAAGCGACCGGGCGGATGCCGTAGTTCAGCGTCCCCGCCGGCGGCTGCACGACTTCGTGGCAATCGAAGCAGGCGCCGCCCTGACTGAACACCGCGCGGATCGCCTGATCGGCACGGCTGCCGAGGCTCGCGCGGGCGCGGGCGAACTGGACGGCGGCGCGGATCTGATTGACGTCGCCCGGCCGATTGCGCGCGCCGGCGCTGAGCTCTTCGGGCCGCTGCGGCCCGCCGGCGCGATACAAGGAGCGGATGTCGCCGATCACCTGCGCCGGCGAACCATGGCGAAGCGTGCGCAAGGTGCCGCCGAGCTCGTCGAAGGCGAGGCTGTGGCACATCCCGCAATCGCCCTCCATGTCGACCGGCTGGAAGCGCACCCCGTCGGGCGAGGGCACGTGGCAATCGGCGCATTGCATCGCATCGCCGAAACCGAAGCGGGGCGCGAGCCGCCGCGCCATCTGCGCCACCCCGCCGCGCGGCGCGAGGTGCAGATCGTGCGGGAATTTGAGGTTGCTGCGCTCGCGGGCATTGGGGCCGAGCGCGACCCGCCGCATCTGCGGCCGCTCATTGTCCCACTGGATCAGCACGCTCGGCTGAAATTCGGGGTGCGCGGTTTCGAAATTGGCGGCGCTGGCGAGCCGCGTGTCGGGCAGGCGCGAGCGGATGTCGGTGTGGCAATCCGCGCAGAATTGCTGCGGCGTCGGCGGGATCTCCTGCGGCCCCTCATGCTCGGTATGGCATTCGACGCAGCGCCCCGGACCCTGCCCGAAGAGGTTGCCGACGCTTTGCTGCAGCCGGCGAATGCCGCCGAGGTTGGGCGTCGATTGCTGCAGCCGCGACGGATCCGCATGGTCGTGCACCGCGGTGTGGCAGGCCTTGCAGCTTTCGTCCTGCACCGGGACGAAGGGGGTGACATGGCAGGCCTGGCAATTGTCGCGCAGCCCGGAATGGCTGGCCGAGAGGCTGCCCGACGACCAGAGCCGGTCGGCATGGAAGCCGGTCGCGGTCTGCTGGGCGTCGCCGCGATTGGCGAAGAAGGACCAGATCGGCCAGGCGAGGAACAGGGCGAGCACGCCCAGCGTCAGCGTCCAGGCCATGGCGCGCTTGCCGGGCATCACCGATTGCAGCGCGAAGCGGCGGGTATCGAAGCGGTCGTCTTCCTCGTCCGATTCCGGGCGGCTGACGTCGATCGCGACATCCTCGGAGCCGAGCTCGACGGCGAGCACGCGCAGCAAGAACGGCCCGACCTTGATCGTGCCGCCGACGTTGAGATCGATCTGCCCGAACTGGGTGGTGCTGCCGTCGATGTCGACGGTCATCCCCATTTCCGCGGAAACGCCCAGGCGGGTCGGCGAAACCTGCTCGAGCGAGGCGTGGTGGAGGGCGACGGCGAGGTCGTTGAGGTGGACGTCGCTGTCCGGGTCGCGGCCGACCTTCAGCAGATCGTCGTCGACCCGCGAGGTGCGGACGATCTCGCGCCCTTCGGCGCTTCGGCTGATACTCCTTAGGAGGAATGCCATTCGGGGCCTACCAGTAGAAGAACACGCTGACGACGTGCGCAACAAGCGCGGCGATAAGCACGAAGGTCAAAGGTATGTGCACGAACAGCCAGACTTCGAGCAAGGCCCGGCGGCGGATATAGCCGCGCAACCGCTGCAGCCCCGCCGCCTTCTTCTCGAGCAATTGCAGGACCTGATCGAGCGCCTGCGCCTCCTTGCCCGTCGCCTCGTCGTGGCGCGCCCGGATGACGCGCAGCGCCGCCCCGTTGCCGCAGCGCGGATAGGCGCCCGACAATCGCCGCCAGACGCCGCCGCCGAACGGATCCTCGCCGAGCGAACCGATCACCACCGCGCTGTCCTCGTCGGAAAGCGGCTGGGCCGAGATCTGGATCTGCTTGTCGAGCTGGTTGATCGAATGGATCATCTGCGGCCCGGTCATCTCCGAACGGCTGTCGGAAAGACCCTGCGGGAGCAGGCCGTAGACCGAGATGCCGTAAATGCCGGAGACGATCACCAGCATCATCAGCGCGTAGGCCAAAGTGTGCACGTTCCAGCCGAACTGGAAGCCGCTGTGCAGCGTACCGACCACGATCAAGGCGAGGCCGAGATAGACGTGCGCCGAGGTCCAGGCCTTGAGCGACCAGCGCCCGCGCGTCATCGCCCGCTTGCGGATGCCGAGCATCGCCAGCCAGAAGATCAGCAGCGCGCCGATCGTGCCGAGCAGATAGCCGAGCCACGAGCCGCCATTGTGGCGCGGCTGAACGTCGACGAAGAGATAGATGATGACGGTGAGCAGCGAGAGGATCGCACCGATCTTCAGCCAGCGATATTTGCGGTAGCGAAGGAAGCTCTCATGAGCCGTCCCCTCGCTTAACCCACTCGCCTGTAGCCCCCTGCTCGCCACCCCGATCTACCCCCCCTGCCCCATTCGCGTCACCGAAAGGAACTCTTCCGGCGACACTCGGATCGCGGCACCGGTCGGGCATGCGCGAACGCATGCCGGTCCACCTTCGATACCAGAACACATGTCACATTTGATCGCTTTTTTTGGAGTCTCCGAACTGACCTTGCCCGCCGTCCATTTTTCGTCGGGTTCTCCGGGGCCTGGCCCTTTTCCGAAGAACAGCCAGGAGAGCAGTCCGGGCTTCTTGGGCGGCGGCTTGGCCATCCGAATCACCCCATAAGGGCAATTGCGCTGGCAATTGCCGCAGCCGATGCAGGTGTCGTTGATGAAGACCTCGCCGTCGGGGCCGCGGTTGATCGCGTTGGGCGGGCAATCGGCCATGCAATGCGGATGCTCGCAATGGCGGCAGCTGGTCGGCACGTGCAGATGCGCGAAGGTCCGGCCGGCCTCTCGGTCAAGCCGCGAAAGACCCTCATGGCTGTCGGCGCAGGCGCGCTCGCAATTGTCGCAGCCGACGCACAATTTCTCGTCGATCAGCAGCACGTCGGTCGCTTCGCCGATCCCGTTCTGGACGAGGAAGCCGGCGACCGACGAATACATGTCGACGACCCCGCCGAAGCCGTCCTTGCGCGCCTCGACGAAGCTGTTCAGCTCCTGTCGGTCCGACATGTCTTTCCTGAACCGCGCAAGCATCTCCGGCCGTGCAGCGAGCAGGCGCTTGCAGGCGTCCCCGTCGAGCCTGATCACTTCGGATTTGATTGCGGCGCGGACCGTCGCGGTGCGGCGGCCGCCGTCGATCAGCGCCATCTCGCCGACATAGGAGCCGGCCGGCAGATAAGAGAGGAAGACCGGCTTCCCGCCGATGCTCTTTTCGACCACCATCGAGCCCTGGCGGATGACGTAGAAATCGTAGCTTTCCGCGCCCTCCTCGATGATCGCCTGGCCGGCGCGGATCTCCTGGATCTCGGCGCCGTCCAGGATCTCCTTCAGATCATCGGTGGTGGCGCCGGCGAACAGGCCGAGCAGCATGCGCTCGGTCGCGATCCGGGTGATCTCGCGCTTGGCCGCCGAATTGGTCGCCATCAGCTTGAGCGCGGCGTTGCGCGGGATTTCGATGACGATCGAGCCCTCGGCGGTGCGCACCGTCGCGCTGCGCTTGCGCCCCGAGATCAGGCCGACCTCGCCGACGATCGAGCCGCGCGGCAACGGCACCGTCTTCGATGGGTCCTTGGGGTCGATCTCGACGACGAGCGAACCGTCGGCGATCGCCACGATCGAGGCGCCCGGGCTGTTGCGTTCGAACACGACTTCGCCCTTGGCAAAGGCGCGCGGCTCGGAATCGAGCATGAACTCGCGCATCTGCAGCATCGACAATTCGTTGAGGATCGTCACCCGGCGGCGAAGGAAGGCGAGCCATTCGGTGACGCTGCGCGCGCCCGGCAGGATGGCGAGCTTCTTTTCCAGGATCGGCTCGTCGGCGGGCTTGAGCTCGACATTGCCGTTGATGAACTCGATGACGTCATAGCCCTGGTTCATGCAATGCTTGATCAGCGGATAGCCGGCGAGCGCGCCGATCACGTAGATG
>Ga0190275_10000278_pt1 | contig 50548 bp, 56 predicted proteins | sample Popmic550T_FD_133745 | JGI IMG/M metagenome (GOLD analysis project Ga0190275, IMG submission 133745) | Populus adjacent soil microbial communities from riparian zone of Yellowstone River, Montana, USA - 550 T | ecosystem: Environmental > Terrestrial > Soil > Riparian zone > Trees stand | place... | reverse complement strand
CTGGATCGAGCGCTACAACTTCAGACGACGACACGGCGCCCTCGGTCACCGGCCGCCCATTGCGCGGTTAAGGGAGCTCACCGGGAACAACGTGGCTGGCATCTACAGCTAGTCCCTCCTAGCTGACCAGCTCCAGCACTTCGCGCTCCAGCCGCACCCGGGTGCGCTCACCGACGCGGCCGTTGCCGGAGCGGACGCCGTCGATCCTCACCCCGTCGCGGAAGCGGTCGAGCACGCGCGGGTCGATGTAGGAGCTGCGGGCGACCGCGGGGGTGTTGCCGAGCAGCTCGGCGACCCGCTTGACCGCGGCGTTGATCGCCCGCTTCGTCCCCGCGCCCGATCGCGGCGGCGGCTCCCTGGCCAGCTCGACCGCGGCCAGGACGGTGCCGTGCCAGGTGCGGAAGTCCTTGGCCGAGAAGCGCTCGCCCGCCCGCTCCTGGATGTACTCGTTGACGTCGCCGGAGCGGACGTCGCGCCAGCGGCCGCCCTGCTTGAAGGCGAGCAGGTCGTCGGGGCCGCTGCGACGGCGGCGCATCGCCTCTATCGCCGTGCGGACCGCCGGGTCGCGGATCGACTGCAGCCGCCGCTGACCGCTCTTGGCCGGGAAGTCGAAGACGACCTCCTCGCCGCTGACCGTCACATGCTCGCGGCGGATCGTCGCCACCCCGAAGCTCTCGTTCGCCTCCGCGTACTCCTCGCCGCCGATCCGGAAGAAGCCGAGGTCGAGCAGGCGGACGGCGCAGGCCAGTGCCCGCTCGCGTGGCATTCCCTCCAGCCCGAGATCGCGCCGCACCGCCTTGCGCAGGGCCGGCAGCGCCGCTGCGAACTCGCGCATCTCCTCGAACTTGCGGTTGGCCGCCCGGCGCTGCCAGCGGTCGTGGTAGAGGTACTGCTTGCGGCCGGCGGCGTCGATCCCGGTTGCCTGGATGTGGCCGAGCGGGTCGGGACAGATCCAGACTTCCTCCCAGGCTGGCGGGATCCCCAGGCCGCGCACGCGCTCCAGGGTCTCCTCGTCCTCGATCCGGGTCCCGTCCGCGTCGAGGAAGGAGAAGCCGCTACCACGGCGTCGCCGCTGGATTCCCTGCGCGGCGCAGTCGGCGCGCCGTAGACGGCCGGACGACTTCAACCGGGCGGAGCCGGAATCGGATTGGCGGCGAGTGCCCGGGCCGCGGCGAGCAGGTTCGTGGCCGCGGTCTCGCCGGTCGCGTGCGACCACTCGTGGCCGGTCTCGCAGTCGAGGTAGTCCTCGCCGGGCCCGTTGTAGGCGACCGGCCGCCCCTCGTCGTCCTGCTCGGAGAGCGTCGCGTCCATCCGCTCGAGCACGCGCTGGGCGATGCTGGAAGGGCGGCCGATTTCGCGCAGCTTGGCGCCGACGACCTCGGCGAGGGCACTGGTGTTGGAGTGCGCCGGACTCGCCTTCAGCGTGCAGTTGAGGATCAGCGCCTTGATGGCGGGCGAATACCCGCATCGCATCGGGGCCAATCCGCCGCGGCCGGTGTAGCATCGGGCGTGGGCCCCGTTCGTCCGCAAGGACGATGCAAGCGCCTGGCGGCGCATCCGTACTGGAGTTGCCATCCGACCCTTCGATGGAGGTCGCGTTGCCTTCGCAAGAGAACGAGATTCGTGCCGGAACGCTGACCCTGGTGGTCGAGCACGATGGCGAGGGCTGCTGCATTCGCCTCGCGGGCGAGCTCGACCTCGCCAACGCCGGCGCCCTCGATATCGAGCTCGGCGAGGCGCTCGCCGACGGCCAGGGCCGGATCGTCATCGACATGCGCGAGCTGACCTTCATCGACTCGACCGGCATCGCCATCGTCGTCTCCGCCCTCGGCCGCGACCTCGACGGCAGCCGCCTGCGGTTCATCCCCAGCCAGGCCCCGGCGGTCAGCCGGGTGCTGCAGCTGACCGGCGTCGAAGAGCGGCTGCCGCTCGCCGACCGCGCGACCGGCTAGCCGTTCTCTCCGAGCCCCATGCGCAGCCGCACCGCGGTGCCGGTCGCGCCGGAGCGGATCTGGACCAGGTCGCAGACCTGGTTGGCGATCCAGAGCCCCCGTCCCCCGACCTCGACTTCAGAAGGGGGCCTACAGCGCGGCGCGCACGAAAGGCACGGTGGCGGTGGAGGAAGGCGTCCGCATCGCCGTAGATCAGAGCCGCGTGTCGAAAGCCTCGCCGTGCGGTCATCGCCTCGAGCCTAGGTGCCTTGCTCCTTCGGCTTCAACACGAGCAGGCAGAGATCGTCGCGGATCGGCGCGTCCGTCCACTCGAGGATCGCGGCCTCGACGCGGGCGGCGATCGTCGCCGCCGGCAGCTCGACCAGCGGCGCCAGCAGCTTCGCGAGCCCGGCCAGGCCGAGCAGCTCTCCCTCCCGGCGCACGTCGGTGATCCCGTCGGTGTAGATCACCACCCCATCGCCGCGCTCCAGCCGGGCCTCGGTGTTGCTGAGGACCAAATCGGCGTCGGCGCCGAGCAGGAAAGTCGAGTTCTCCGGCGCCAGCTCGTCGAGGCCGCGCAGCCGCAGCGGCAGCGGATGGCCGGCGACCGCCCAGCAGAGGCTGGAGTCCTCGGCGCGGAAGCGCAGGCAGACGGCGCTGACCAGCTCGCGCTCGTGGCCGGGCCGGCTGACCAGCGCCTGATTCGCCAGCGTCAACAGCTCCGAGGGGTCGCTCGTTCCGGCGGCCAGGGCGGCGCAGCGAGCGCGGACGAAGGTGGCGAGGCGGGCGGCGGCGGGGCCATGGCCGACGACGTCGCCGACGATCGCCACGGTCGAGCCGTCAGGCCCGTTGGTCAGCAGGTAGAAGTCACCGGAGAGGCCGTACTCGGAGGGGACGAAGGTGGCGGCGACGTCGACGTCGGCCAGCTCCGGCAGCGTCGCCGGGGTCAGCGCCGCCCGGATCGCCTCCAGTTCCTCGGCGGAGTGCGTGAGCTCGATCAACCGCTCGCGCAGAACGGAGACGAGGATGACGACGGCGGCGAAGGCGGCCAGCCGCACCGCCAATGCCAGCGGCAGGTTGGGCACGGGCTGCAGCAGGACCCCGATCGCGTAGAGGCTGCAGCAGGCGGTCAGCGCGATCGTCCCGGCGCGCCTGCCCAGCCACCAGGTCGCGATCCCGATTGGAACGGCGTAGAAGAAGCCGATGCCGGCGTTGGTCGAGTTGGGCGTGGCCAGCCAGGCGACGAAGACCGCCAGCGCCGCTGCACAGGTCCAGGCGACAGCAGCGGTGTTGGACATGATCCGCGGCACTTGCAACGAAATTACAGCAATCGAGAGGGCTCACTCGAGGCGGACTTCGGTTGCCGGCTTGTCCTCACGCAAGCCCTTGAACGAGCCATGGCGAACCATCCCGTCGGCGGTCAGCTCGCGGAACTCGATCTCGGCGACCAGCCGCGGCTCGACGAAGTGGGCCTGGCGCGGGCCCCTCCTGCCGGCGAAGGGGCTGCCCTTGCGCCCCAGCGGGCGCAGCCGCTCCAGCAGTTCCTCGAGGTCGCGCGCGGAGAAGCCGGTGCCGACCTTGCCCGCGTAGCGCAGCTCCCGCTCCTCCCCCTCCCCCTCGAAGTAGCCGAGCAGGAGAGCGCCGAGACCACCTCGCCGCCGGCCTTCGCCCGACTGCCAGCCGCCGATCACGAACTCCTGCCGGCCGACGTTCTTCACCTTCAGCCAGGAGCCGGTGCGCTTGCCCGGCACGTAGCGGCTCTCCAGTCGCTTCAGCACGATTCCCTCCAGGCCGTGCTCGGCGCTGGCGGCCAACAGCTCCTTGGCGCGGCCGCGCGAGTAGCCCGGCGTCTGCCAGCTCGGGCCGTCGAGCCCCAGCTCCTCGAGCGCGGCACGGCGGTGGTGGTAGGGCGCGGCCATCAGATCCTCGCCGTCGAGATGGAGCAGGTCGAAGACCACGTAGGTGACCGGGTGGGACTTCATCCGCCGCCGCACCACGCTCTCGGAGGTCTGGTGGATGCGCTGCTGCAGGCGCTCGAAGCTCGGGCGCCCCGCTTCGTCGAAGGCGACCAGCTCACCGTCGAGGACGGCGTCGCGGGCGCCAAGCTGGCGCGAGAGGCGCCGCACCTCCGGGTACTGGGCGGTGACGTCGCGGAGGTTGCGGCTCTCCAGCCGCAACCTGCCCGGCTGGCAGTAGGCGATCGCCCGCACCCCGTCCCACTTGACCTCGACCGCCCAGCCAGCGTCGGAGGCGGGCAGCCTGGCGGGGCGGGCCAGCATCGGCACGACCGACTCCGGCATGGGGTCGCGCTCGGTCTCGGGCGGGTCGATGCGGTGGATCATCCAGTCCTTCTCCGCGGCACCGGCGCGGAATAGGGCGTAGCGCCCGCGCAGCTGCTCGCCCGCGAAGCTGACGACGACTTTTCCCGCCTCCCACTTCAGGCACTCGTAGGTGCCGCGGTCCCAGATCCGCATCGTCCCCGCCCCGTACTCGCCGGCCGGGATCTCGCCCTCGAAGTCGAGGTACTCCAGCGGGTGGTCCTCGGTGCGGACGGCCTTGCGGTTGTGGCCCGGATCGTCGGGGATCCCGTTCGGGATCGCCCACGAGGCCGCCGCCCCCTCGTGCTCCAGCCGCAGGTCCCAGTGCAGGCGGCGGGCGCCGTGCTCCTGGACGACGAAGCGCAGCGCGCCCTTCCTCCTGCGCGCGCGCTTCTTCCCCGTCGGCTCCGGGGTGACGGCGAAGTCGCGCTTGCGCTCGTACTCGCCCACGGTCAGGCGGGGCGACTTACCCGGCTGGGCCGAGCAGGTCGCCCCCTCCCCTCAGCGCCTGCCGGCGGCCGCGGTTTTGCGTTTCGCCGTTTTGGCTTTGGCTTTCGCTTTGGCCGGTTTCGCTTTGGCTTTGGCTTTCGAAGCTTTGGCGGGTTTAGCTTTGGCTTTGGCTTTCGTCGCTTTGGCCGCTTTCTTGGCTTTGCCGGCTTTAGCCGCATTCGCTTTTTTGGCGGGTTTGCGTTTCGCCGTGGCGCCCGGGTTGCGCTGTGCCCGCGGCACCTCCTCGGAGACCACGGCGGCGGTCAGCGACTGGATCTGGGCCTCGAGGAACTTGGCCATCCGTTCCTCCTCGCGGCGGATCCCCTTCGCCAGCTGCGCCGTCTCCTTGTCGCCGACCTTCTGCGCCAGCGTCTCGATCGCGAGGTAGGTGGCGATCTCCTCGTGCTCGTTGAAGTACTCGGTCTTGGCGTTCTTCAGCATCTTCTCCTGCTCGCCGTTGCCGCGCAGCGCGTGCAGGGGGCCCTTTGCGGCCGCGGTGACTTTGCCGACCACCGACTGCGCGGTCTGAGCCCCGCCGCCCAGCTGCTTGATCCGGCGCTGGACCTGCTTCGCGTGAGCTTTGGTCTCTTTCAGGTGCTGCTTGAGCCGTTTCTTATAGGGAGCCTTGGTGGTCATCGCGATGTGCGCCTCCAGGGCCGCCTCCAGTTCGCGCTCCTTGCCGAAGGCCTCACTCAGGTACTGGACCAGCTTCGCGTCCCGCTCGTTCAAGTCCGCCATGCGTTTTTCGACCGTCCTTCTCTTTGACGTTGGGGTTGGACTGGGCTACCCGGCGAGCGTACAGCCGAAAAGGGTGCGTCGTTTCGGCGTCAGGCCCAGGGGTACAAACACCCTCGCCCCGTACCCAACTCAAAGGAGGCAGACGATGGCGGAGTTGACGACGCTGGAGGAGAAGCTGGCAGAGGTTCTCGGTTTGGCGCAGGCGGCCCAGGGCGCGACCGAAAAGGTCGAGGGGCTGGTCGAGGACGAGAGCATCGCCGCCAGCCTGCAGCGGATGCGCGAAGAGGCCGAGGAGACGGAGCGGCGCTGCACCGAGCTGGCCGACGCCCGTGACGGCAAGAAGACGGCGATCCTCGAAAAAGCCCAGGAAACCAAAGGCGAGGCGACCGAGATGATGTCGACCTATCTCGGCGACGACGCCGACGGACTCGACGGCTTCGAGTTCCTGACCATGGCCGAGGCCGGCGAGGTCGGCCACTGGGCGGTGCTGGGGAAGCTGAACGAGTCGGCCGGCGAGGAGCGGGTCGGCGAGCTGGTGAGCTGGGCGCTGCCGATCCAGGAGCGGCACTTCAGCGAGGCCAAAGAGGGCTCGCTGGCGCTGGCGGGTGAGAAAGACCCGTACGAGGAGGCCTGATCGGATTGGGCGGCGGGCGCCCGGGTAGCCGGTGGCGGTGAGCAGCTACGCCCCGCCCTCCGAGCGACCGCCGCTCCTCTCCTACGCGACCCTGATGGGCGTCTTCGGCGCCCTCTTCGGGACGGGGCTGCTGACGGCGAAGCGAACCGGCCGCGAGCTCCCGACCCGGATCGGCGCAGCCGACCTGATCACGATCGGGGTCGCCTCGCACAAGCTCAGCCGCCTGATCGCCAAGGACAAGGTGACGAGCCCGCTGCGGGCTCCCTTCACCGAGCTCGAAGGCGAGGGCGGTCCGGGCGAGCTGGAGGAGAGCTCGCGCGGGAGCGGCGCCCGCAAGGCGATCGGGGAGCTGCTGATCTGCCCCTACTGCCTCGGCCTCTGGGTCGTCGCCGCCTTCGCGCTCGGCCTCCTCTTCGCGCCGCGCCTGACCCGCTTCCTGGCCGCGATCCTCTCGGCGCTGACGATCTCGGACTTCCTCCAGATCGCCTACAAGGCCGCCGAGGAGAAGGGCCTCGGTTGAGCCGATGCCACCCTCGGCCGACCGCTATCTCGGCATCTACCTCAACGACCACTTGGCGGGTGCCGCGGTCGGGGTCGGAGTCGCGCGGCGGCTGCGGCAGAGCAACGCCGGCGACCCCGCGATGGGCCGGGCGCTGGCCGACCTCTGTGCCGAGATCGAAGCCGACCGCGCCACCCTCGAAGAGCTGATGGACCATCTGGGGACTCGCCGCGGCAAGGTCAAACCGGCGCTGGCCGCGGTCGGCGAGTGGCTCGGGCGGCTCAAGCCCAACGGCCAGCTGACCGGGTACTCGCCGCTCAGCCGCCTGGTCGAGCTCGAACTCCTCGCGATCGGGATCACCGGCAAGATGCAGCTCTGGGACGCCCTCGGGCACGCCCTCGCCGAGCGGGTCGGGCGGTTCGACTTCACCGAGCTGGCCGCGCGGGCCGCGCGCCAGCGCGACACCGTCGCCGGCCTTCAGCTCGACGCCGCAAGCCGCGCCCTCAGCGCCGGTTGACGCCAGCGCCAGCGGGTACCTGCCCTGACCCGAGACTTCCGCCCCGAGCAAAGGACAGACCATGAAGGCAGTCACTTTTCACGGTAAACGCGACTTACGGGTCGAGGAGGTTCCCGACCCCACGATCCAGGATCCGACCGACGCGATCGTCCGCATCACCTCGACCGCGATCTGCGGCTCCGACCTGCACCTCTACGAGGTCCTGGGGATGTTCATCGACGAGGGCGACATCCTCGGCCACGAGCCGATGGGGATCGTCGAGGAGGTCGGTCCCGAGGTGAAGCACATCGAAGCGGGCGACCGGGTCGTGATCCCGTTCAACATCTCCTGCGGCAGCTGCTGGATGTGCGAGCGCAAGTACTTCGCCCAGTGCGAGACGACCCAGAACCGCGACACCGAGAAAGGCGCCTCGCTGTTCGGCTACACCAAGCTCTACGGCCAGGTGCCGGGGGGCCAGGCGGAGCTCCTGCGGGTGCCGCAGGCCCACTTCGGCCCGATCAAGGTGCCCGAGACCGGCCCCGACGAGCGCTACCTCTTCCTCTCCGACGTGCTGCCGACCGCCTGGCAGGCGGTCGACTACGCGGCGATCCCCAAGGGCGGCAGCGTCGCCGTCTTCGGGCTCGGCCCGATCGGTCAGATGAGCGCCCGCATCGCCCGTCATCAGGGCGCCGAGCGGGTCTTCGGCGTCGACAACGTCCCCGAGCGCCTGGAGATGGCGCGGCGCAACGGGATCGAGGCGATCGACGACGACAAGCACGAGGACGTCTCCGCCTCGCTCCGGGAGCTGACCGACGGCCGCGGCCCCGACAGCACGATCGACGCGGTCGGGATGGAGGCCCACGGGGCACCGGGCGCGAAGATGGCGCAGACGGTCGCCGGCCTGCTGCCGGACGCGGTGGCGGCGAAGGTGACCGAAAAGGCGGCTGTCGACCGCCTCTCGGCCCTGCTCGCCTGCATCGACAGCGTGCGCCGCGGCGGCACCGTCTCGATCTCCGGCGTCTACGGCGGCCAGCTCGACCCGCTGCCGATGATGAAGATCTTCGACAAGGGGCTGCAGCTGCGAATGGGCCAGGCCCACGTGCGCCAGTGGACCGACGAAATCCTGCCGCTGCTCGAAGGCGACGAGGACCCGCTCAGGGTCGACGACCTGACCACCCACCAGCTGCCGCTCTCCGAGGCCCCCGGCGCCTACTCGATGTTCCAGAAGAAGGAAGACGGCGCGATCAAGGTCGTGCTGAAGCCCTGATGACCGCCAAGCGAGTCGAGCCACGGATGGCGGACGCGCCGACCACGATCACCCCCTACCGCAACGGGCCGTACCTGGTCCGCGGGCCGTTCACGATGGTCGACCAGAACGGCGAGGAGATCGAGGCCAAGCGGCGCGTGGTTGCGCTCTGCCGCTGCGGACGCTCACAGATTCGCCCGTTTTGCGACGGCACCCACAAGGCGATCGGGTTCCGGGCGGACAGCGGGCCGCCGCTCCCCGCGGAGAGCGCCGGCGTGGAGGCGACGCAGCCGGCGCAGCGAGGTGGCCGAGTGGCGGACCCGCCCGTCCCCGTAGAGGACGCCGCCACGTAGCTTCGCCGCCAGGGCCAGCCAGGAGCAGAGCGAGCGCTCGGCGACCCAGGCGGGCGCCAGCAGCGAACCGCTGAGGGGGAAGCGCGTCGCTCCCCCTGCCCTCCGGCGCCCGATCTCGGCCAGCACGATCACGCCGAGGGCGCCGCCGAGGAGGCGATCGGCGCGACCTCGCCACAGCGAGCGGGCAGCGATCGGGGCGAGGGCGAGGAAGGCGCCGATGCGAGCGGGGATGGCGAAGTCGTCGTAGGCCTGGCGGACCCGCTGCGAACGGAAGTGGGCCGCGCTCGGGGGCCGTCGCGGCACGTAGAGGTCGAGCGGCGTCAGGACCCTGCCGCCGGCGGCGCGGATCGTCCGCATCAGCTCGAGGTTCTCGAAGAGGGCGTCGCCGTCGTAGCCGCCGGTCGCGAGGACGGCGCCGCGGCGAACGGCGAGGGTGCCGGGAAAGTCGCCGACCGGAAAGGCGGGGTCGCCGGTGAAGACGCGGTTCAAGAGCGAGCGGGCGGTATCCCAGCGGGCGTGCCACGGCAGCTCGTCGAAGTGGTTCTGCGGCCGCACCAGATCGGCCTCGGCGAGGAGCGCCACCGTGCGGCGCAGCGTCGCGGGCTCATAGCGCACGTCGTCGTCGGCCAGCACGACCAGCTCGCCGGAGCACTCGCGCACCCCGGTGAGCACCCCGTTCACCTTGCCCATGCGGAAATCCAGGTCGGGGTGCGGGGCGAGATGGCGGACCGAGCCGCGCAGCGCCGCGGCGTGCTCCGCGAAGACCGGCGCGGGCGAGCCGTCGACGACGAGGATCTCGTCCACCGCCGCGGCGATCGAGCCCAGGTAGTCGGTCAGCTCCTCGATCGGTCCCGGCGCGGTCCAGCGCAGCGGCAGGACGTAGGAGACGCTGCCGCCGATCCCGCTCATCGCGGTCAGAGCCCGGCGCCAGCCAGGGGCAGGCGCAGCGAGCTGCGGCCCTCCTCCCAGGCCTCGATCAGGTGCCTGCCGAGGCGGTCTTCGAGCAAGAGGAGCGCCCGCGCGCCGAAGAGGATGTCGGCGGCAAGCTCCGGCTCCTGGCGCGCCAGCCCTCCAGCCAGGTCATAGGCGGCGATGTTCTCGTGCACGGCGTCCGCCTCGACGTGCTCGTCGTAGAAGTCGGTTGCCTCGGCGTCGAAGCCGAGGCGCCGCAGGGCGTTGCCGTAACGACGGTTGGGCAGGGCCGAGGTCATCTCGAACATCGCCAGGTGGCCGACGATCGCGCCCCGCCGGCTGCGGCGCAGGCCGGTCGCCGACATCAGGTTGACGGTCGCCAGCGTCCTGCCGGGCGCGTACCGCAGATAGGCGTTCTCGCGGTCGTCGAGGCCGAGCGCCCGCATCGTCTTCGCGAAGAGCCGTGAGTGCATGCGCTCCACCCGGCCGCCGCCGTACTCGTCGGCCTGCACCTCCAGCAGCGCCGTCTTCGCCGCTCCGTCGAGGCGCGGGATCGCCCAGCTGTGGGGATCGGACTCCTTCAGCTGGTAGAAGGAGCGGTGGACGACGAACTCGCGAAATTCCTCGATCCCGGCCTCGACCTCGAGCTGTCGGGAGAGCGCGACGCCGTCGTCTTCGGCCTCGAGGCGGAAGAGCAGATCCCCCACCTGAGCCGGGTCGACCGGCTCGCCAGGGCCCAGCTCGGCCTCGAGCGCGTCGAAGAAGGCCTGCTCGAGCACCGCGCGCAGCGCCAACAGGGACGGGTCCCACTCCCAGGCGGGGTCGACGCCCGGGAGCGAGCGATAGTGGAGCTCGAAGCAGAGGTAGAGGGCCAGCTGCAGATCGTCGTCGCCGAGCGGATCGGCGACGAGGGCGGCGAGCCGGGCTGCCTCCTCCGCGGGCGCGGCCGTGAGCGGCGCCGCCGCCCGCGGCGCCGAAAGCATCGCCCCCACCAGGCCGGAAATCGGGCCGGCTGAGGGCTGGGTGGTGTCCGCGTCCCTCCGCTGCTCGGCGATCTTGCTCACTCTGGTCGGGTTCCCCGCGAGGCGCTTTCGGAAACGCACGCCGGGCCGCCGCTCCTCCTGTCCCCGGCGCCGGCAGAATTGCCCCGTGATCGCCGTCATCGCCGACACCCACATGCCGCGGGGAGCCCGTCTGCCCGGTCGTCCATGCCGTGCACGGAAACGTCGACGAGGAGGCGCTGCGGCGCGCGCTGCCCGCCGAGATCGAGGTCGAGATCGGCCCCTGGACCGTCGCGGTCACCCACGACGCCGGCCCCGCCAGTCACCTGCCCCTGCACGAATCCGAGCAGGGCTTCCAGATCTTCAACCCCGGCAGCCCGACCGAGCGGCGGCGCGCCCCGCGTCCGTCGATGGGTCTGCTCAGCTGCGAGGAGGCTGGCTTGACCTTCGAGCACGTCTGGTTCTGAACCGGTCCGCTGGGACCTGTCCCGGTTTACGTCCCCGGCGGCTGGGGTACCTCCCTCCCATGCTCATGGAGGCGAAATCGGTGAGGACGAAACCGCGCTCGGGCCCTACCCTCGCCCGCACCCTCCAGGCCCTGCGAGCGATCCGCCGTCGCGAGGTGCGGCTCGAGCCCGAGTTGCGGATCGTCGCGATGCGTGGCGGCAGGCGGTTGGCCTAGATGTACGTGGTCCCGCTGATCGTCCTGGTCCTGATCGCCCTCGTCGCCGTCGCCTGGTCGCCGATCTTCGCCCTGATCATCGCCCTACCGCTCTTCCTGCTCTTCTTCGCCTATGTCGGCGTCAGCCGGCGCGCGGACCAGAAGCAGCCCCGCCCCAGCGGCGCGCCTGTGTCGGGCGAGGGCGAACAGCACCGCGAGATCTGAGCGAGGCCCTCCAAGGGCCGCCTCGCCTCAGGCGGCGAGCGACCCGTCTTCGCGCGTGCGCAGCGGCGGCAGGAGCCGCAACTCAGGCCGCGGCCGGGGCGGCTCGAAGTTGGCCAGCGAGAGCACGACGAGGCAGTAGCCACAGCCACAGACTCGCTCGTCGATCCCCTCGAGCCCGTTGACGACGAACTCCTCCTCGGCGGCGCAGGAATCGTCGGAGCAAACTGCGGTCACGATCCACATGGAGAGATCGTGCCCCTCGCTTCGGACGTACCGTTAAGGCGGTCGAGAGCGTGATTCCCCTCGCCGCGAGGCGGGTACCTGATCGCGGACACAGGCAACTGACACCGGGCCAACCACGGGGTCGCAGCTCTGTCGTCCAGCTCAACGAAGGAGCCTCCATGAAGGTAGTCGTAACCGGGGCCACCGGCAACGTCGGGACCAGCACGGTCAAGGCCCTCAGCGAAAGCGATCGGGTCGAGGAGATCGTCGGCTTGGCGCGCCGCCGGCCCAACTGGGAGCCGGAGAAGACGCAGTGGGTCGAGGCGGATGTGGTCAGCGCCGACCTGGCGCCGATCTTCGCCGGCGCCGATGCGGTGATCCACCTCGCCTGGGCGATCCAGCCCTCGCGCGACGCGGCGACGCTGGAGCGGATCAACGTCGAGGGCAGCCGTCGCGTCTTCGACGCGGTCGCCGCCGCCGGCGTGCCGAAGCTGGTCCACGCCTCCTCCGTCGGCGTCTACTCGAAGGGCCCCAAGGACCGCGAGGTCGACGAGAGCTGGGCCACCGCGGGGACCCCCACCTCCTTTTACTCGCGGCACAAGGTCGCGGTCGAGCGGCAGCTGGACCGCTTCGAAGCCGACAATCCCGAGACCGCGGTGGTGCGCCTGCGACCGGCGCTGATCTTCAAGGGCGAGGCGGCCACCGAGATCCGCGGGCTCTTCGTCGGTCCCTTCCTGCCCAGCTTCCTGCTGCGCCGCCGCCTGCTGCCAGCGCTGCCGCGGATCGAGCGGCTGCGCTTCCAGGCCGTGCACTCCGAGGACATCGGCCGGGCCTACCTGCGAGCGGTGCTCGCCGACGTCGGCGGCGCCTTCAACATCGCCGCCGAGCCGCCGCTCAGCGGCGGCGAGCTGGCCGAGCGGATCGGCGTCCGCAGCTTCGCGGTGCCGGCGCGCGTGGTCCGCGGCCTGGCCGACCTGACCTGGAGACTGCGCCTGCAACCGACGCCTCCCGGGTGGCTGGACATGGCGCTGAACGTGCCGCTGATGTCTTCCGAGCGGGCCCGCACCGAGCTCGGCTGGGAGCCCACCCGCAGCGGCATCGAGGCGCTGGAGGAGCTGCTGGAGGGGATGCGCGAGGGCAGCGGCGCCGAGACGCCACCGCTGCAGTCCGACAGCGCCGGCGTCCGCGTCGAACACCTGAAGACCGGGGTCGGGGCGCGCCAGTGGGATCGCGACCGCGACGAGCAGCTGGTCAAGTACCTGACCGACGTCCACTCGATCGAGCTGCAGGCGCTGGCGCAGCTGCGGGCGGCGCCGGAGATCGCCGGGGACGAGCGTCTCCGGGGCGCCTTCGAAGAGCACCTCGTGGAGACCGAAGATCAGGAGCGGCGCGTGCGCGAGCGACTCGAGGCGCTCGGCGGCAAGCCCTCGACGCTGAAGGACGCCGCCGGCAAGGCGGGAGGCTGGGCGATGGTGGCGTTCGCCGCCAGCCAGCCCGACACCCCCGGAAAGCTGACGATGCACGCCTACTCCTACGAGCACATGGAGCTGGCCGCCTACGAACTGCTGAAACGGCTGGCCGAGCGAGCCGGCGACGAGGTGACGGCGCGGATGGCGGCCGACATCGCCGCCGAGGAGCGGCGGATGGCCGAGCGCCTGGAGCAGGGGTTCGACGCCGCGGTCGAGGCCTCGCTGGCGGCGATCGAGCCAGACGACCTCGAGAGCACGCTGCTCACCTACCTGCGCGACGCGCACGCGCTCGAGGGCCAGTCCGTCAAGCTGCTGGAAGCAGGCGCCGAGCGGGTCGACGACGAGCAGCTGGAGGCGGTCTTCCGCCGGCACCTGGAGGAGACCCGCCGGCACGCCGAGCGGGTAGGGGCGCTGCTCGAGGAGCGCGGGGCGGCCCCCTCGACGCTCAAGGACACGGCGCTGAAGGCCGGGGGCATCAACCTCTCCGCCTTCTTCGGCGCCCAGCCGGACTCGACGACGAAGCTGGCCGGCTTCGCCTTCGCGATCGAGCATCTGGAGATCGCCGCCTACGAACTGCTGCAACGGGTGGCGGCACGGGTGGGGGACGAGGGCGTCGTCAGCGCGGCGGAGCAGATCCTGAGCGAGGAGCGTGCAGCGGCGGAGTCGGTCGCCGCCACCTGGGACCGTCCCGGCGTGCCGCTCGGGCTGGCCTCCTGAACGACCAGTTCGAAGTTGCTTAGTTTGCGCCCCCAGAGCTTGGGTACAGAGCTTTTATGTCACTAGCACTACTACTAATCATCATTGGAATCGTCCTTGCCATCCTGGTGCACTATGCCCTTGGCATCGTCTGCATCCTGATCGGGCTCGTGTTACTGATCTGGCCGCGCGTAAGCGCTGGTCGGGGGGCTCGCGTATAGATCGGACCACCAGTGGGGAGGGCGTTTTTCTTCATACCGTGTGAGATTTGCGCGTACCAATTGCATTTGCTGCTTTGTACTCTCCTGAGAGACACACCCGGTAAGCACCGGGTGTGTCTCTTTTGGGTTGCCGCGGGTCACGGCGCGTAACCTGTGCCGGTGCCTCCGGTCAGCCGCGTCCTCTCCGACTCACAGCTGGCGCTGCTCGCCGCGCACGGCGAGGAGCGCACGGCCGCGGCCGGCGAGACGCTGTTCGAGATCGGCGACGCGACCTACCCGTTCATCGCGATCCTCGAGGGCGAGGCGGCGGTGCTCGACGCCACCGGGCGGGAGATCGTCCGCCACAGCGCGTCGGGCTTCCTCGGCGAGATGAACCTGCTCTCCGGGCAGACCGTCTTCCTCACCGCCGTCGCCACCAAGCCCCTGCGCTACATCGCCGTCGAGCGCGGGGCCCTGCGGCAGCTGCTGTTCGACGACGGCGCGCTTTCGGACCTGCTGCTGACCGCGTTTGTCCAGCGGCGCGAGCTGCTGCAGGCGCAGCGGGGGATCGGGGTCGAGATCGTCGGCCCACGCGACTCGGCCGAGACCCGGCGCCTGCTCGACTTCGCCAAGCGGATGAAACTCCCCCACACCTGGCTCGACCCGGGGCAGGACGAGAAGGCGGTGGGTCCGCTGGCACCGCTCCAGCCGGCCGAGATCCCGCTGGTGCGGCTGCCCGGCGGCGCCGAGCTGCGGCGGCCGAGCAACGGCGAGCTCTCGCGGGCGCTCGGCATCGGCCTCGAGCTCGGTCCCCGCGAGGAGGTCGACCTGCTGGTCATCGGCGGCGGGCCGGCGGGTCTGGGCGCCGCGGTCTACGGTGCCTCCGAGGGGCTCGACACCCTGGTGGTCGAGAGCACCGCGCTCGGCGGCCAGGCGGGCAGCTCGCGCCGGATCGAGAACTACCTCGGCTTCCCGGCCGGGATCAGCGGCACCGAGCTGACCGGCCGCGCCGTCACCCAGGCGCGCAAGTTCGACGCCCGCACCGCCACCCCCTACCGGGCCGAGGCGCTGGAGCCGGGCGCCGAGCGGCACCTGGTCCGGCTCGACGGCGGCACCGAGGTCGCGGCCACGGCGGTTCTGCTCGCGACCGGGGCCGAGTACCGGCGCCTGCCGGTGCCGGGGCTCGATCGCTACGAGGGGATCAGCGTCTTCTACGCGGCCGGCCCACCCGAGGCCCAGCTCTGCGGCGCCCAGCGCGTCGGCGTCGTCGGCGGTGGGAACTCGGCCGCCCAGGCGGCCGTCTGGCTGGCGCGCGGCGGCGCCCTCGTCACCCTCCTGCACCGCCGCGCCGACCTCGCCGAGACGATGTCCCATTACCTGATCGAGGAGCTCGAGCGCTACGGCGTCGCTGTCCGCGACCGCAGCGAAGTCACCGCCCTGCACGGCGAGGACGGCCAGCTCCAGGCGGTCACCCTCAGCGACGGCGAGCGGCTGCCGCTCTCTTTCCTCTTCCTCTTCCTCGGCGCCTCACCCTGCACCGAGTGGCTGGGCGAGGTCGTCGCCCGCGACAGCCGCGGCTTCGTCCTCACCGGCCCCGAGGCGGGAGCGGAGGGGCTGCTCGAGACCAGCGTGCCCGGCGTCTACGCGGCCGGCGACGTCCGCGCCGGCTCGATCAAGCGCTGCGCGACCGCGGTCGGCGAGGGTGCCACCGTGGTCCGCTTCGTCCACGAGCGGATGGCACCGGCCAACGCCGACCCCACCATTTGAGTCGTTACGTCGCACTGAGTCACGGAGCGTGGTCGTGCCCTCGCACCGTCCACCACGAGTCCCAGGCGATCTTGACGATGACGGCGGTGATCGCGAGGCCGATCAGAGGGTCGGCAACCTGCGCCCCGAGCGCCACCGCCCCGGCGCTCGCGACCACCGCGAGGCTGACGTAGGCGTCGGCCCGAGCGTGGTTGCCGTCGGCGACGAGCGCCGGGCTCTCGAGGCTGCGACCGGCATCGCGGTGGCGGCGTCGCCGAAGTTGTGGATCAGGTCGGCGAGCAACGCGACGCTGCCCGAGATCGCGAAGATCGCCACCTGCGCCAATGCCGTGATCGCCAGCACGAGCAGCGAGAGGATCACCGCGCGGATGCCGGCGCGCGAACGCTGGATGGTCGGGTCGATCAGCCCGTGGCTGTGGCCGTGGCCGATCTCAGGCACGTGATCAGCGGGCGGCGGCGGCGCGGTCGGTCTCCAGCTGCGCCTCGGTCAGGCGCTTGGCCCGCCGGCAGACCTGGCGATAGAAGCGCAGTTGGTGGCTGCGGCCGAAGAGGCGGAACCCCGTGCGCAGCAGCAGCGGTCCGCGTTCGGCCGGGCGGGACACGGCGCGCAGGTGGAACTCGACGTCGCCGCTGTCGAGCCACTTCCACAGCTCGTAGTGCATCTGACCCTGCTCGAAGTGGCCCTCAAGGGTCCGGTAGCTCCAGCCGAAGAGGTGGACCGGCCGGCCGTCGAGCTCCAGCGTCTGCTCGTAGACGTCGCCGATCCTGACCCCGACCCGGATCGGCAGGCCGGCGAAGCGGATCTTCAGCAGCATGTCGCGCCCCGGCATCGGCGCCTCGCGGTCGTAGGAGGCGCGCACCGCCGCCGGGTCCGCCAGCTGGTACTCGTCCATGATCCTGCGGGCGACCTGCCAGCTGCCGCCCTCGGCCGGCGGCCCCGATCCCTCGTGGGGAAGGGATTCGACCATGTCGTCGACCCGCCAGCCGCCGTCGGCGAGGAGCGCGTCGATGTCGGACGCGTCGAAGTTGACCGCCCTCCGCTCGAGGTCGGCCAGCCGGCGAGCGGCCCTGCCGTCGGCCCGGGTCTTCCGAGGCTTCCCGGGCAGCTGGCCCGGCTCGACGCTGCGGGTCGTGATCACGATGCCGCCCTCGAGCCTGCCCTCGGCGAGCCCGACCACCCGGCGCAGGACCGAGGACCACATGTGCAGCTGCACCTCCTTGGAGACCCGCAGGCGGGTGTAGAGGAGGTCGCTGAAGCGGTCGCCGCTGCGGGCCCAGGACTCGATTTCGAAGCCGAGCGAACTGTGGTCGGCGCTGGCGCGGAACTCGATTTGGCCAGCCTCGAGGTGCCCGGGCAGAGTCGCCAACCGGAACGAGGTCGAGTCCGCCGCCACCACCCGCACCGGCCCGTCCCAGGGCCCGGGCATGCGGACCACGTACTCGTCGCCGGCGCGGAAGCGGCCCTCCTCTCCATCGATCTTCTGGAAGGTGGCGAACTCGGACGGCGCCACCCGGTCGAGGTCGGCGACGATCTGCCCCATCAGCTCCGCCGGCGTCGCGGCCGAGCCGACGATCCGCGTGCGGTAGATCCTGTGGACGAGCGGACCGGTGCCGTCCTCGAACCGCTGCAGCCCGGTGACGTCGACTCCCGCCGGCAGCGCCGGTGGCGCGTCCTCGGGCCACGACCCATCCAGTTCCCAGCGGTGCACCGCGGTCGTGCTCCACATGTAGCGCCAGGACGCGAGCAGCATTCCCAGCGGCCAGCGCGCGGCCGTCGACCACCTCCTGCTCGACGACTGATAGCGGGGCATTCCCCCTCCCTACCCCAGACCGGCTGACGCGAAAGCCCGATTTGTCAGACTGCGGGGGTGACCGAAGCGATCGTCAGCAAGTCTCTCCTGCGCGGCCGCCACCTCCACCTGCTCTCGCTGGGAGCGGTGGGTCTCTGCATCGTCCTCTGGGTCCGCGCCAAGACGATCGGCGAGGACGAACGCGGCAACGCCGAGCGGCGGGCGCTCTTCGTCGGCCTCTGGCCGCCGCTGCTCTGGCTCGCCGGCGACAGCCTCGACCGCGCCGCCGAGCGGCGGCGCGGCCCTCGCTTCCGCGACGCGCTACTGCGCCGGTAGGCGTGAGCTAAGCGCCGTTCTTGCGCGCCCGCTTGGCGGCCGCCGCGGCCTCCTTGACGCGCTCGGCTTCCCGCTCGGTGCGCGCGGCGGCCTCCTTCGCGTCGAGGCTGTCTTCCTTCGCCTCGAGCTTCTCGAGCTGGGCGGCCTTCTCGCGCTTGGCGTCCTCGCGTTTCGCCTTCGCCGCCGCCTGCGTCGCCTTCCCTTTGCGCGTCGCCGCCGACTTCGCCGCCCGCGCCTGACGCTCGCGGCGGCTCTCCTCGGCTTTACGCCGTTTCGCCTCGGCCTTCTCGCGGGCCTCGGCCTGCGCTTGGGCGGCCTCCTCGCTTGCCTCCTCGAGGTTTCGCGCCGCCTCACGCTCACGCACCTCGGCCTGCTCTCGCAGGCCCGCCGCCTGTTCGCGCTCCTTGGTCGCCAGCAACGCCCCGCGGCCCTGCCGCTTCAGCTCCTCGTCCGCGAAGAGAACGCCGGTGGCGCTGCGGGCGCCGGCCTCGAGCCGGTCGAGCGCGTACTTCGCCGACGACTCGGATCCGCCGACCGCGCCGAGCGCGAGGTCGAACGGGGCTCTTGCCAGCTTCAGCGAGCGGTCGAAGACCGCTTTCGGGACAGTGTGCAGCGTCATCGGCTCTCCTCCTTGGGGTCGATCGCGGCGGCGGCTTCCTCCGCTCGACGCGCTTTCTTCTTCAGCTCGTCCGCCTCGCGGTTTGCCTCGGCCTTCTCGCCCACCGCCTGGCGACGCTCGGCCTCGGCGCGACCTTCCCGCGCCTGGCGCTCGCGCTCGGCAGCCTCGGCCTCGACCGCGGCCTGCCGCTCGGCCTGACGACGTTCCTGCGCGAGCCGGCGCTCGGTGGCCTCTTCGGCCTCGATCTCCTGCGCCTCCCGCTCGACCCGGTGTCGCTCCGCCTCGGTCTCGGCCCGCTCGGCCTTCAGATCCGCCTGCTCCTGCTTGCGGTCGGCTTTCGCGGCCAGGTCGGCGGCCTCGCGGTCCGCCTCGGCTTGGACTTCCTGCAGCCGGCCCTCGCGCTGCAGATCGTCCCGTCCCAGGCTGGCGCCAGCCAGTTGCTTGGCCCGCCCGGCCAACTTGCCCAGGACGCCGCCGGCGATCTCCTCTCTACTCATTCGTTGCCTCCTTTCGTCGTCGTTCGGTCGTTGTCGAGGGATACCCCGGCCGCGACGTCACGCAAACGTGAGCGCCCGCCCGCAGCGAGAGCCGAACTGGGCCTGTGGGTGGGAGACTGGGCGCCGCCAGGAGGACCCATATCGGGCCCTCATGGCGGCGACTTCGGCGGCTAGACGCCCTCGGCGGGGGCCGGCACCGAAGTCGAGGGCTGCATGCCGGTCGCCTCCGCCGGGGACGGCGGCGCGGCTTCCGACTCGGGCTGGCGGAAGGCCCTGAAGGCAAGCGGTGCCTGAACCTGGTCGCGGAGCTGGCAGCGCGGGCAGTGCTCGACCCCGAGGTGGGTGGCGCTGTAGCTGCTGCCGCACCTTTCACACTCGAACATGACTATCTCCTCCTACATTTCCCAATCCCAATGAATCCCAACGGCAATCCAGGGCGGAGCTACCCCTTAGCCGAGGTGGATAAACATCCCGGCTCAGGCGCGCCGTTTGGTCCCGGGCCGCCGCCGCGGCGACGGCGCCCAGACCTCGGCCAGGAAAGCAGCCAGCTCGGCGTTGAGGCGCTCCGGGCTGAAGCGCCACTCGAAGATCGAGTTGGCCTCGATCAGGTGGCCGTTGACCAGCTCTTCGGCCAGCATCCCCGAGTCGCTGAAGGGGTGCAGGGGGTCGCGGGGGTGGCCGACGATCAGGGCCGGCTGCTCGATCTTCAGCCGCTCCTCCCGGTGCGGCGCCGTCTCCCCCAGCAGCAGGCCCTCCAGCACCGCCTGCGACGGGCCGGGCCGCTGGCGCACCCAGTCGAGGCCGATGTCGACCAGGTGGTGGGTGCGGGGGACGATCGAGGTGAGGCGGGAGACGCCCTCGAAGACGGGCCGGCCCCAGCGCAGGCCGAGCAGGACCGGGGTGAAGGTGGCCGCGACCGCGGAGAGGGCGTTGTCGAGCACCGGCATCTCGACGAACAGGCCGCGCACCCGCTCGGGCTCGCGCACGGCCAGCTCGAGCGCGACGTTGGCACCCAGCGAGGTCCCTCCCACCACCGCCTGCGGCTGCTCGAGGTGGTCGAGCAGGGCAGCCAGCTGGCGGGCGAAGAGTGGCATCGAGTAGAGCCGCAGGTCCTCGGGGCGGTCGGAGCGCCCGTGCCCGAGCATGTCGACGCAGACGACGCGGTGGCCCTGGGCCGCCAGCTCCGGCCCCAGGCGCTCGAACATGCGCCGGTTCATCAGCAGGCCGTGGACGAGGACGAGGACCCGCTCGCCCTCGCCGTAGGAGTCGTACTCGATCCGGTGGCCCTCGTAGTGGAATTCGCCCATGCCACTCCTTATATAGGTCAGGGCGGGCGCCGGGCTCAGCCTCCCTGCTTCGCCAGCAGCTCGTCGAGGCGCCAATAGGTCTCGTTGAGGCCGCCCTCCATGCCGGACTCGAGCATCCCGTCCCGTTCCTCCCGCGTGTAGAAGATCGAGGTCGAGGTGATCTTCGTGCGGCCGTCGCCGAGATCCTCGAAGACCGCGGTCTCGGCCGAGACGTAGCCCGGCATCCCGTCCCATTCGAACGTCTGGGCGATCCGCTCGATCGGGGTGACCTCGCGGTAGACGCCGCGGAAGACGATCCTGCGCCCGTCCTGGCCGATCGAGGTGAAGCGCCAGTCGCCACCGGTGGTCGCGTCCATCTCCTCCACCACCGTCTCGGTCCCGCGCGGCCCCCACCACTGGGGGATCAGCTCGGGGTCCGTGTGGGCGGCGAAGACCCGCTCGCGGGGAGCGTCGAAGACCCGTTCGATCTTGATCTCCCGCTCGCTCGGCTCCGTTATCGTCGCCTTCTGTCCAGTTTCCTGACTCACGATGTGTCTCCTTTCGTTCGCTCCAGCAGCTCTTCGAGCCGATCGAAGCGGTTTTCCACCATTTCCCGGTAGGAATCCATCCAGGCCTGCACGTCCTCGAGCCGCCGCGGACCAAGGCTGCAACGGCGCGTCCTGCCGACCTTTTCGGTGCTGACCAGGCCGGCCTCCTCGAGCACCCGCAGGTGCTTCTTCATCCCCGTCAGGGAGATGCCCACCGGCCCGGCGAGCTCGGTGACGCTGGCGACGCCCTCGCGGCCGAGGCGCTCGAGAACCCCTCGGCGCGTCGGATCGGCCAGGGCGGCCAGCGTCTTGTCTACCGGTTGATACTGAACCATAAAGTTCAGTATAGCACCCGATCCCTGCTGGGAGGCCAAATTCCGCGGACCGGTTTTGCCGCCGATGCGAATGCGAACATACGTTCCCATTCGATCTCGAGGAGATGACCGATGCCCCAATTCGACGCATACGAAGACCTGGTCGGCAAGTGGCGCTGGCGGCTGCTCGGCAACGACGGCCGCGCCGTGGCGACCTCCGGAGAGTCCTTCGACTCCCACTGGCACGCGCTGAGAGCGGCCGAAGACGTGCGCGGCACGGCGGCCGCCGCCTCGATCTGCAGCGCTCCCGCCGACGGAGTCGGCGACGCCTTGGCGCAGCTGATCGAGCGCGAGCTGGCGCGCAGCTAGCACCTCCCCACAAGGGCGCCGCGGGCGCCACCTAGAATCGCCCCATGCTCGTCGAGGGAGCCCGGTTGAAGGACCGCTACCGCCTCGAGCGGCGCCTGGGCCGGGGCGGCATGGCGTCGGTGTGGCTCGCGACCGACGAGGTTCTCGAGCGCGAGGTGGCGGTGAAGGTCCTCGCGGACACGATCTCCTCCGACCCGGAGTTCCTCGCCCGCTTCCGCCGCGAGGCGCGGGTGGCGGCCGGTGTCTCGCATCCGAACCTGATCGGCGTCTACGACTACTCGGAAGCCGCCGAACAGCCATACCTCGTGATGGAGTACGTGCCGGGGGAGAACCTGGCCGAACGGCTGGCGCGAGGGGGCGGGGTCGACTGCGAGCGGCTTGCGCGGGAGCTGCTCGGCGCCCTCGCCCACATCCACGCCGCCGGCATCGTGCACCGGGACGTGAAGCCGCAGAACGTCCTTATCGCGCCCGACGACAGCGCCAAGCTGATCGACTTCGGGATCGCCCTGCCCAGGGACGCAACGGCGCTGACCCGCACCGGGCACCTGCTCGGCACCGCCCGCTACATCGCCCCGGAGGTGATGAGCGGCAACCCGGCGACGGAGCGGTCCGACCTCTACTCGTGCGGGGTCGTGCTGCGCGATTGCACCAAGCCCGGCGCGCCGGCGCCGCTGCGGGCGCTGGTCGCGCGCCTCGCCAGCGCCGACCCCGGCGACCGCCCGCGCTCGGCCAGGGAAGCGGCCGACCAGATCGGCTCCGGCTCCCCGCTCCCGGAGGAACCGACTGAGCGCTTCGAGCCAACGCAGCGCTTCGAGCCGCCGCCAGCGCGCCAACGCTCGGCGCCGGTTCCGCCGCCAGGCGCGCCGCGGCGGGCTCGTGGGAGGACGCCCGCCATCGTCGCCCTCCTCGCGGCTTTCGCCGCTCTGGCCGTCACCTTCCTGGTGGTGAGGGATGGCGAGGAGCAGCCCGGAGGGCGGGCGGGCGACCCCGGCGGGGTCGCGAACGACAGCGGCGGCGCGGCAAAGACGGCGCCGCGGGAAGCCGCGGAGGCGGACCCCGTGGAGACGGAAGCGAACCTCACGGTGCCGGAGCCGGCGGGAGAAGACCCGGCCCTGGCCAGCAGCCTCAACCAAGAGGGCTTCGAGCTGATCCAGGCGGGCAGCTACGAAGAGGCGATCCCCCTGCTGGAAGAAGCCATCCGCGCCTTCCCACCCGGGACCGAAGAGCTCGACTACGCCTACGCCCTGTTCAATCTGGGAAACGCGCTGCGCCTCAGCGGGCGGGCGGAGGAGGCGATCCCGGTGCTCGAACGCCGGCTCGAAATCCCGAACCAGACCGGGACCGTGCGCGAGGAGCTGGCGGCGGCCGAAACGGAAGCAGGCCAGTGAGGAGTTCGGCCTAGCGACCGGCGACGTGGAGCTCGATCGCGTGGATCTGGCTCTGGCCGTAGGAGCCCGTCTGGACCGGGCCGGCGGCGCTGATCAGGTCGCCCGGGCCGGGGAGCGGGTCGGGACGCAGGCCAGGGCGGACGTCGATCGCGGTCAGCCCCGGCAGGCTGATCCCCTGCGGGTCGACGATCACGAAGTGGGCGTCTCCATCGCCGTCGGGGTCGACCCGCTCAACGTAGGCGATCCTGCCTTCGGCGCTGCGGCAGCTCGGCAGGCCGGCCGGGCAGCGGGAGGGCGCGACCGTTTCGGTCGCCCGCTTTGCGGCCGGCCGCACGGCCGCGTCGCCGTCGGTCGGCGGGCGGGCGGCGGTCTCCGTCCCGCCCTCACCGCCGCAACCGCCGGCGGCCACGACCAGCGCGACCGCGGCGGCCAGCGCGATGGCCCGATGCCGCCTCAGAGCCAACCCACCCGCTTGAAGCGCCGGTAGAGCAGCGTGCAGGCGACGGCGATGACCACCAGCACCGTCGGGTAGCCGAAGCGCCAATGCAGCTCCGGCATCTCGTCGAAGTTCATCCCGTAGATGCCGGCGATCATCGTCGGCACGGCCAGGATCGCCACCCAGGCGGAGATCTTGCGCATGTCTTCGTTCTGGCGCACCGAGACCTGGGTCAGGTTGGCATGCAGGGCGCTGCCGAGCAGTTCGCGGAAGCCGACGACCCGCTCGTTGACGCGGCGCAGGTGGTCGTGGACGTCGCGGTAGTACTCGTGCAGCTGCTCCGGCACGACCTCGAAGTGGCCGCGCGAGATCTCGTCGACGGCGCCGGAGAGGGGCGCCACCGCGGTGTGGAAGTCGAGCACCTCGCGCTCGAGCTTGTAGATCCGCTCGGCGGGGTTGTCGCGGTCGGTCGAGAAGACCTGGCGCTCGACCTGCTGGATGTCGACGTCGATTCCCTGCGCAGCCTGCTCGTAGCCGTCGACGACGTGGTCGAGGATCGCGTAGAGGACCATGCCGACGCCGTGCACGAGCAGGTCCGGCCGGCGCTCGATCCTGGCCCTGACCGCGCCCAGCTCGCCCTCCCCGTGGCGCACGGTGATGATGAAGGCGGGGTTGACGAAGAGCAGCAGCTCGCCGACCTCGATCACCTCCTCCGGGTCGACGTAACGGGTGGTCTTGACGACGACGAGCAGGGTGTCCCCGTACTGCTCGACCTTGGGTCGCTGGTGCGCCTTGATCGCATCCTCGACCGCCAGCTCGTGCAGGCCGAACTCACGGGCGATCGCTTCGAACTCCGCCGCCGCCGGCTCGAAGACGCCGAGCCAGACGAAGGCGCCCTCCTCGCGAGCGGCCTTGCCCGCCCGCTCCAGCGGCAGGTCGCCATCGCGGCGGCGGCCGCCCTCGTACACGGCACAGTTGACGATCACTCCGCCAGTATCGCTCCAGGGGTGGCGGAGCCGCTGCGCTTGGGGAGCTGTCTACGGAACCGAGGCGAGGAACTCGCAGCTCGCGGCCGCGTCGACGCCGTTGCCCCCGATGCAGTCGTCGCCGCCGCCGCGGCCGTCGAGGCGGTCGTCGCCGCCGCGGCCGAGCAGCGTGTTCGGGCCGCCGTCGCCACTCAGCAGGTCGGGGCCGGGCGAGCCCTCGATCTTCTCGACGCTCGACTCGATCCGCCCCGCCTCGCACTCGGGCACGTCGGGGTCGAGCACGGGGCCGCCGATGCTCGCCTCGACGAAGGTGCCGCTGTTGCGCACCCGGGCGAAGGAGGCGCTGTCGGTGTCGCCGAGGCCGCCGTCGTAGAGATCGGCGTCGCAGGGCTGACCGCCGATCAGGAGGTCGTCGCCGCCGCCGCCGAACATCCGCGCGGCGCCGCTGTCCTGACGCGGGTGGAAGATGTTGACCCCGTAGAGGACGTCGTTGCCGCCACCGCCCCCGAGCGTGTCCGTCTCGTGGTCGTCGCCGGCGTAGATCGTGTCGTCCCCCCCGCCTCCCAGCAGGAGATCGCTGCCCCTGCCGCCGTCGACGATCGCCGAGACCTGGGCGGGGACGCTGCTCTCGACCTCGAAGCTGTCGGGGCCGCTGCCCAGCGAGGCCAGGATCGAGGTCACCTCGCCGCGGCAGGCGACGGAGTTGGTCGCGCGATCGGTCGTGCAGGAGCGGGAATCGCGGTCGCCGAGATGGACCTGGACCGGGCCGGAGCGGCTCTCGACCAGGTAGCCGTCGCCGCCGCGGCTGACGCTGACATCGACGGCGCCGCGGCTGCCGACCACGACCAGGCTCGAGGTGTCGGCGATGCTCTTGTAGAGCTCGACCGCGGTGCCGTCGCGGCCACCGGCCGGGCCGCAGGAGTCCCTGGCGGCGAAGGCGCCGCCGCAATCGTCGCCGCCCGGGCCGCCGAGGGCCGTGTCGCCGCCGCCGAACGCGACCAGTCGGTCGTCTCCCGGGCCGCCGTCGAGCCGGTTCGGCGCCTGCGAGGAGCCGACCAGCTCGTCTTCGTCGGAACCGCCGAGGACGTCCTCGATGCCGCTCAACCGCTCGTCCTCGGCGCCCGTGACTTGACCGCTGCCGAGATCGGCCGCGATCGGCCCGCCCGCGCCCTGGTAGGAGGCGACGTCGTGAACGCCGGGACCGCCGTCGACGCCGTCGTTGCCGGGACCGCCGGTGAGCACGTCGAAGTCGCCGAGGCCGCCGTCGAGCGAGTCGTCGCCCGGGCCGCCCTCGATCCGGTCGTGGGCGCCGGGACCGCCGCTCAGCGAATCGTTGCCGGATTCGCCTTCGACCCGGTCTTCGCCGGAGCCGCCGTCGAGGTCGTCGGAGCCGCGACCGCCGTAGATCGCATCGGCGCCGCCGCCGGCGCAGATCGTGTCGTTGCCGCCCCTCCCGTAGATCGCGTTGGCCCGAGGGCCGGCGACGATCGTCTCCGAAGCCTTGGTGCCGACGATCCGCGCCGCGTTGGAGACGATCGTCGCCCGCTTGCCGCCGCAGCTCGGCGCGGCGGCGACCGATGCGGACGGCAGCGCCAGCGAGAACGCGACCGCCAGACAGGTCAGCGCCAGCCATCGCCCCAGGCGGGGCCGGCCGGCGCGATCGGTGGGTGCTGAAAGACGGCGCACCCACGGAAACCTAACCACCCCCAGGCCGGGGCGGCCACCTCCAGGCTCGCGAGAGCGCGGAGGTGGCCGGGGCCGGGATCAGTCCGAGTCGGCGTTCCGCAACTTCGCCGCGGCGACGACGCAGCGCGAGAACGGGGTCCCCTTCTCGCCTTTGACGTGCTTCTTGCTCAAGCCTTTACAGGCTTTGCGGGCGGTCATCCTCTCGTTGGTGGCGGCCTTCGCCATCGCCGTCACGCACTGGCTGAAGGGGGTGCCTTTCTCGCCCTCGACGTGTTTCTTGCTCTCTCCCTGGCAGTAGACGCCGTACGCTTTCGCCTTCTCGGGCAGACCGGCGCCGGGGCCGGGGCCGGGCGGCTCAGGTGCCGGCGCGTACTTGGGGCCGTAGCCCTGGCCGGGGTTGGTCGGCTGGGCCGCCAGCGCCGACGCCGGCGCGGCGACCAGGGCAAGCGCGCCGAGGACCATCGCAACCTTCGTTCGCAGCTTCATCGCGTCTCCTCCGATTCATTCGCCCCGTCCAGGGGGCGTCGTTTTACCTTCCGGCTGCTGAAACGGCGGCAGAGTCGATGCGTCAGGTTCTTTTTCGGGGGTGGCTTCGGGCGGGGTGGGCGGTGGGGGCGGGGCGGGAGCGGCGGCGGCTGACTCGGGTGGCTTGGATGACCCAGCCGACTTGCTGACCTGCGGCGGCTTCGGCGGCTTCTGCGGCTTCGGCGGATGCGCGGGGTGGCTCTTCTTCCCAGCGGACCCCCGATTCCCAGCTTTGTGCGCGGCGGCCGTCTGCTGACCGTGCTGAGAGGCGCTGGGCAGCTGCTTTTCGTGACCCTTGCCGCGGGAATGGGGCGCGCCGGCCCCCGGCGGCGCGGGAGGGGGTGCGACGCCGGGGCCGCCGGGCAGCGACCTATCCCCCTCGCGGGAACCAAGCTTCGAAACCGCCCGGGAGCGATCGAGACCGGCGCCCTCCCCCCGACCGGGCGTCCTCGCCGCGCGGGAGTCGTCCCGGCCTGGCGCCTCCGCCGCCGGACGACCCGCCGCGGGTTCGCCGCTTTGCTGGGGCGCCGGGCTCATCCGCGAGCCCCGGTCGCCCGGTAAGCCGGCGTCGATCAGGCCGCCGCGATCGGCGACACCGACGCCGATCGTCGCCACGACCGCAACCGTGGCCGCGCCCTTCAGCGCCGCCGAGGCGCCCAGCGATTTCGCGGCGCCGCCGCCGAGCGCCCCGGCCAGGCCCCCGACGCCGCCGTGACCCCCCAGCAGCCCCTGGAAGATGCCGGCCGCCGCGATCGCGGGCAGCGGCGAGAGCGCGGCAAGGTCGCGCTCGCGACCCTGGATTTCGTCGCGAAAGCGGCGACAGTCCCCGCAGCCGCGCAGATGGGCGCGCAGATCGCGGCGGCGGGCGACGCGGCCATCGCCGTCCGACAGCGCCCGGGTCACCGCCTCGCAGCTCATCTCCCGCCCCTCATCCATCTGCCGCAGCCCCTGCCGGGCCTCGTAGAGGGTCTGACGAGCGACCGCGGCCGAGGTGCCCAGCGCGGTCCCGATCTCGGCGAAGCCGAGCCCGCCCAGCTCGCGCATGACCAGGGCCCCGCGCTGGCGCTCCGGCAACTGCTCGAGGTCGTCGATCAGCTGCCGCAACCGTTCCCTCGAGGCCGCCTCGGCGGCGAGGCCGGGCCCCGGCGCGGCCAGCTCGGGATCGAGCTGGCGGGTCTCGCGGCGGCGGCGCAGCAGCTCGATCGACTCGTTGTGGGCGATCCGGTAGAGCCACGGCTTCAGCTCGATCCGCCGCTCCTCCCCCGGCAGCGCCCGCAGCACCTTGACCATCGTGTTCTGCAGCGCGTCCTGCGCGTCCTGCGCATCGCCGACGATCGCCAGGCAGTAGCGATACAGGGGCTGGTGGTAGCGATCGAAGATCGCCGCGAAGGCGCGCTCGTCGCCGCCGACCGCCCGGCGCGCCAGGCGATCGTCGGACCAGGCCCGCGCGATCCCCGCCCGGCGCGCCCTCCCTCCCGGCGCCGCCGCTTCGCTCATTCCACTTGATCCGCATCGGATGCCATCCGTTCAAAGGGTAGGGCCAATCCACTCGACCCCTGAACGGGCGGCCAGGTCGCGTGTCAGCGCCTATATCGGGCGGTCAACCTTCGCGGTCGCAGTCTGGGCAGGGCGCGCTTCCGACATTGACCACACTTGAGTGGGGCAAAGGTCGGAAGCGCTATCGCGATGGTCAGCCTCGTTAGGCTCGAAGCGTGAAGATGCGAGGGAGATCGCTTTCCTTCCGAGCCGCCGCGCTCATCGCCCTCGCCTGCACCGTCGGGGTCGGGGCCGGCGCGCAGGGGTCGGTCGCTTCCCCCCTGCCCAGCTTCTCCGGCGCGGTAAGCACCGACTTCGCGACGATCCAGGCGGCGCCGGGGGCGATCGCCGACGTCTACGACCCGGCCGGCAGCGGCGAGTCGGTGCTGCGGCTGACGGTCCGCAACGGCGACGTGGCGCCGCTGACGCCGACCGCCAACCCCCGCGCCCAGCTGCTCTCGCCGCCGATCATCGAGCGCGGCGACGAGTTCTGGCTGGCGACGAAGTTCTTCATCCCCGGCGACCTGCCGCGGGTGACGGGCTGGCTGTCGCTGGTCTCGGTCTACGGCGCCCCGTACGACGGGCCCAGCCCCTGGCAGATCAAGATCGAAGGCGACGAGCTGGTCTGGCAGCGCAACGGCAGCTACGGCTGGGACATCCCCTGGCGGGCGCCGCTGATCAAGGGCCGCTGGGTGACGCTGCTGCTGCACGAGCGCTTCGCCCGCGACGGCTGGGTCGAGATGTGGATCGACGGCCGGCCGGTCCGCTTCTTCGCCCGCGGCAGCTACAACCCGGGCCGCCACGCCCAGACCCGCCGCCTGCGGATGGCAACCGTCGACTCGAGCAACGACCGCGGGCCCAACGCGGCCAAGATCATGCAGTACCGCGAGGCGGGGATGTTCAGGTCGGGGACGGTCTACTTCGGCCCCCTGCAGGTCGAGAAGGTTGGCGGCTAGGAACTACGGCTAGCGAAACTCGATGACGCTGCGGATCCCGTCCTGGGCCTCCATCAGCTCGAAGCCGCGGTTGACCTCGTCGAGGGTTATGCGGTGGGAGAGGAAGGGCGCGACGTCGATCTCGCCCGCCAGCGCCCGCTCGACCAGCCGCGGTACCCCCTCGCGGCCCTTGACGCCGCCGAAGGAGGAGCCGGCGACGCGGCGGCCGGTGATCAGCAGGCGCGGCACGACGTCGAGGGTCTCCCCCTTGCCGGCGACGCCGGCGACCGTGCACAGGCCCCAGGCCATGCGCGCCGCTTCGACTGCCTGGCGCATCACGGCGACGTTGCCGGTCGCCTCGAAGGTGTAGTCGGCGCCGAAGCCGCCGGTCATCTCGAGGATCGCCTCGACCGCGTCCTCGCCGCCGGCGATGACGTCGGTGGCGCCCTGGCCACGGGCGAGCTCCAACCGCTCCGGCGAGAGGTCGACGCAGACGATCCGCTCGGCGCCCTGGAGGCGGCAGCCGGCGACGGCGCCGAGGCCGACCATGCCGGCGCCGAAGACGACGCAGGTGCTGCCCGCCCGCACCCCGGCGGTGTTGATCGCCGCCCCCAACCCGGTCGAGAGCCCACAGGCGAAGAGGCAGGCGTGCTCGAAGGGCGCCTCGGGGTCGATCTTCGCCAGCGCGATCTCCGGCATCACCGTGTACTCGGCGAAGGTCGAGCAGCCCATGAAGTGGCGGATCTCGCCCTCACCGCGAGAGATGCGGGTGCTGCCGTCCGGCAGGTAGCCCCTGTTCTGCTGCTCGCGGATCGCCATGCAGAGGTTGGTCCGCGGGTCGATGCAGTGCACGCACTCGCCGCACTGCGGCGAGAAGAGGGTGACGACGTGGTCGCCGACGGCCAGCGAGGTGACGTCGGCGCCGACCCGCTCGACGACGCCGGCCCCCTCGTGGCCGAGCACGGCCGGCGCGTAACCGGAGGGGTCGGCGCCGGAGGCGGTGTAGAGGTCGGTGTGGCAGACGCCGCAGGCGACCAGGCGGACCAGGACCTCGCCTGCCCGGGGCTCGGCCAGCTCGACCTCCTGCACGGACAGCGGCTGCCCGAACTCCTCCAGCACCGCGGCCCGCATCTTCATCTCAGGGACCCTACGGGAAGGTGGCCCGGGCCCGGCAGATCTCGCCGGACGGGCTGACCGCCCTGGCGTTGATCACCTCGGCCGCGGGCCCGTCGACCAGGATCCGGCGCAGCTCGAAGGAGCCGCTGGGCCCGCGCGTGGTCGGGCGCGCCGTGACGACCGGGGCGCCGTTGCGCTCGAGGGTCGCGTTCCAGCGCACACCGCGGCGGTTCTGGTCGACCTCGAACTCGACCTCGATCCCGCCGTTCTCCGCACTCAGCTTCAGCTTCGCCGAGGAGGATCCCGTGCAGGTCCCGCCGGCCTCGATGTCGCCGTCCTTGGCAACCGCCGGGGAGCAGCAGAAGGCCAGCAGGGCGAGACTCAGAACCAGGATCCGCAAGCGCATATCGACCTAGTACCAAGCCCTTGGCAGTTGAAACATGGCGCGGGGAAAGCGGCTCGCCCTTCGTCGGCACCCGGCATTCATTGAAGCTCATCAATGAAAGTGCTACCTTCGCCGCGGGATGCCCGAGCTGCCCGTGATCAACTGCTGCACCCCGCTCGCCGGATCGTCGCTGGGCGAGAGCCAGGTGGCCGAGCTGGAGACGGTGTTGAAGGCGCTCGCCGACAGCCACCGGCTGAGGATCGTGAACATGCTCCTCAGGGCCGGGGGCGAGCCCGTCTGCGTCTGCGAGTTCGAGCCGTTCCTTGGGCTCTCCCAGGGCACGGTCAGCCATCACCTCAAGAAGCTGGTCGATGCGGGCCTGGTGGAGCGGGAGTCGCGGGGCACGCGCAGCTACTTCAACCTCGTTCCGGGTGCGCTCGACTCGGTGCGCGATGTGTTCGCGCCCGCCTGATGGCCCGCGCTCTCTTCGTCTGCCTGCACAATGCCGGCCGCTCTCAGATCAGCGAGGCGCTGTTCGCCCGCGCCGCCGGAGCACGCCACCAAGCGCGCTCGGCCGGGACCACGCCCGGCGAGCGGCTCCACCCGGAGGTGGTCGAGGTCATGGCCGAGCTTGGCATCGACCTGAGCGAGCGCCGGCCCAGGAAGCTCACCCGCGAGGACGCCGAATGGGCCGACGTGGTGGTGACGATGGGCTGCGGGGACGAGTGCCCCTACATCCCCGGCAAGGCCTACGTCGACTGGGACCTACCGGACCCCAAGGGCCGGTCCGTCGAGGTCGTGCGGGCCACGCGCGAGGAGATCGGGCGGCGGGTGGAGGGACTGCTGGCAGAGCTGGCCGACGCCTGAGCGGCGCCATGCTCCTCTAGGAGGATTAGAGCGGCTTCAGGCGGGTCTTTTCGACCCGGGCCAGCTTGCGTTTGAGGCGCTGGAGCTGCTTCTCCTGCTCCTCGGTCCGCTCGTACTCTTTGTAGGCGAGGTTGGTTTCCTCGAAGGGGTCCGTCTTGAGGTCGTACATCTCCCACTGCACCGGCTTCTTTTTGCGCAGCTGGTTGGCGACGTCGTGGTATTTCGCCAGCTTCCAGCGGCCTTCGCGGATCGCGACGATGTGGTTCGGCGGTTTCGGGTAGGGCGGTTTCTTCTGCCCCGACTGGAAGTCGTCGTAGGTGAAGACCACGTAGTTCTGGACCGGCGCGCTGCGCGGCCGCAGGACCAGCTTCGAGTAGTCCACCCCCTGCCAGTTGGCGCGGGCGCTCTTCGGCGCCGCCGCCAGGCTCGCCAGGGTCGGCAGGAAGTCGACGTGGGAGACGAGGGCGTCGGTCTCGACCGGCTTCGGGAACAGCTTCGGGTTCGAGTAGACGAGCGGCACCCGCGTCGCCTCCTCGTAGAAGTTGAAGTTCTTCTGCCGCATGCCGCCGTGGGTCAGGCCCATCTCACCATGGTCGGCGGTGCGGACAACCAGGGTGTCGTCGTAGAGCCCGGTCTCTTCGAGCTTGTCGAGGACGTTGACCAGGTAGCTGTCGGAGGAGCGCATCAGGTTCCCGTAGTAGTTCAGGTAGGCCTGCTTTTCCGCTTTGGTTTCCGGCTTGCCGGTGAGGTTGAAGATCTTGAGGAATTCGGCCTGGACCGTGGGCTTGGTCGAGAGGTCTTCTTCGTTGGTCCGCGGCGGCTTGATGCTGCCCTCGAGCCAGGATTCGTCGTAGCCGGCTTCGTTGAAGGTCTTGCTCGGGTAGAAGAGGACGTCGTGCGGGTTGACCAGTGAGATCACCATGAAGAACGGCTGTTCCTTGGACGCGTTGGAGTCGAGGTACTGGAGGATGCCTTCGTCTTCGCCGCTGCCGACCGAGTCCATGAAGCGGCCGTCGTTGTCGGGGAAGCCGCCGCCGGCCTCGGGCACGCTCTGGTTGGCGCCGGCGTCCGGCGGGTTCCAGCGGCTGAAGCCGTACTTTTCGAGATCCGAAGCTTTGGCTTCGCCCGGCGTCGCCGGCTTCGAGCAGTGCCACTTGCCCTTGTAAATGACTTTGTAGCCGGCTGCCTTCATCACCGTGGCGAGGTTCTTCAGGTCCACCGGCAGTTCCACCTGCGGATAGCCCTTTTCAGCCGGCATGTCTTCCTCCAGCGTGTACTTGACCCCGTGCTGGGCGGGGAAGTAGCCGCTCATCAGGGTCGAGCGGGCGGGCGAGCACATGCAGGCGTTGGTGAAGGCGCGTTCGAAGCTGAGCCCGTGCTGGCGCAGTCGCCGCATTCCCGGCAGGTTCTGGCGCAGCCAGTTCGGCGGGAAGTGCTGGATCGCCCGTTCCTGGTCGGTCAGGAAGAGGATGATGTTCATCCCGGCGACGTCCTTCTTCCTGCCTTTCGCCGCCGCCAGCGCCTGCTCGATGCCGGCGCCCTGGGAGAGCAGCAGGCCCCCAGCGGCGGCGGCCCCCGAGCCGAGCAGCTGTTTACGCGTGAGACCGCCCTGGCGGTCGTCCGACTGACTCATTTGTGCCTCCGGAAGATGTCGACGGCGTTGCTGGCGAACGAGGTCGAATAGAGATTGCGGCCGTCGGGGCTGACCGCGACCGAGCCGACGCCGCGCAGCGCGTTGGCGCGCGTGCATCCCGGCACCGACTTCGGCCCGACGCAGCCGGCGCGCCCTTTCAGCTGCGCGACTTCGCCGGACTTGTTGCGGCCGAGGACGACGATCGCGCCGGTGGCGAAGGAGGCGACGTAGACGTTGGCCCCGTCCGGGGAGACGACGAGCCCCTCCGGGGCGCTCAGCGCCTGGCCGAAGGAGCAGCCGACGGCGCGCAGCCAGACCAGGCAGCCGGCCGGGCCGGTCTTCTGGGTCAGGCCGCCGGCAGGGACGGCGCGGGTGAAGGAGGTGACGCTGTTGCTGAGCAGCGAGGTGACGTAGACGTCCTTGCCGCCGGGGCTGACCGCGACCGCGTTGGCGCCCTTGAATTCATAGCCGGGGGTGCAGCCGGTGAGCGGGGTGCTGACGATGCAGCCGCTGCCGTCCGTGGCCTGGGCCAAGGCGCCGGTGGAGGGATCGCGGGCGAGGACCGCGACCGCGTTGGAAGCCGCGCTGCCGGTGTAGACCGCGGTCGAGGTGACCGCGAGCCCCTCGACCGCCCCGAGGCCGATGCCGACCGCGCAGCCGCTGACGGCTTCGGCGATGCAGCCGGTGGTGCCCGACGGCTGGGCGAGAGCCCCGGAGGCGGGGTCGCGACCGAAGGTCACCACCCCGTTGCCGGCAAAGGCGCCGACGTAGATGTTGAGCCCGTCGGGGCTGATGACGACCACGTCCGGGTCGATCAAGCCGCGACCGCTGGAGCAGATCGGGACCGGCAGGCCGGATATGCAGCCGAACCCGACCGGCAGCTGCGTCAGCCCACCGCTTTTGGGATTGCGGCTGAAGACGGTGAGCGAGCTGGCGCCGCGCGAGGTCGCGTAGACGTTGCGGCCGTCGGGGCTGACCGCGACCGAGTTGGGGCCGTCGAGCCCGACCGCGACGGCGCAACGGCCGGCGCCTTCGCTGGAGATGCATCCCCCCGGCCCCTTGGCCTGGGTCAGCTTGCCGCCGCGCGGGTCGCGCCTGAAGATCGCGATCGCGTCGCTTTTGGAGGCGGCGACGTAGACGTTACGGCCGTCGGGGCTGACCGCGATCGCCCGCGAGCCGAAGCCCACACCGGCGCCCTTGAGGGCGCGAGCGGTACCGCAGGGCCCCGAGGGAGCCGAGCGGTCGACCAGGCACCCGGCCGCCCGCGGCAGCTGGGTGAGGCTGCCCGGCGGCGCCTTCGGGGCGGCGGCCGCGGCGGCCGGCAGGGCCAGGGCGGCGACGGCCAGCACCAGCGATGCCCTGGGGGCAAAACGACATATAGAGAGGGACCGGGGCACGCGCGGCGAGCGTATTCGCCAACGCGGACACCCCCGCGACATGACGGCGCAGCCGACCTTTTCCCCACCCTGGTGGGGTGAAAGTCGGCTGCGCTCGGCCGTTTCTACCTGCCGGGCTTGAGGTTGCCGATGACGCCGATGCGGAAGCCGAGCCACGGATAGGTCGCCGTGAAGGCGGCGTTGTCCTCCGGCTGCAGACCGACCGCCGAGAGCCAGAGCTGGTAGGCGGGGGCGTTGGCGATGCCGCCGTGCAGGCGACGCCAGACGCGGCCGTCGCTCTTGCCGGTCGGCGAGGCGGCGATCGTGTCGGTCCACTCGACCACGTTGCCGCCCTGGTCGAGCGTGCCCCAGGGGGAGGTGGTCAGCGCCTGGCCGACCGTGCTGAGGCTGCCCTGGAAGGCTTTTTCGTATCCCTGCGGCGGGATCCCGAAGGGGTTGACGGTCTTGCAGGCTTCCGCCGACTGCGCCGTCGGGCACCAGCTCGGGGCCGGCACTTCGGAGGCGTGGTAGGTCGCCAGCGGCTGCGTCGCGGCGTTGGTGACGTTGCCGCTGCCGGAGCTCAGCGTCGTCGTCTTCGGCGCGGTCGCCGAACCGTCGCCGAAGACGCCGGCGTTGGTCGGGTACTTCCAGTAGGAGTAGGTGCCGCCGCCGCTGGGGTCGTAGTAGGCCGACTTGATCCACTCGTCCTGGCTCGGCAGCACGAAGCCGGCCTTCTTGGTGCGGGTGGCGCCGGGGCGCTTGCGGCCAGCGAGGTCGTACATGCCCTCACCGGTCACGGGCGAGAGCCGCACCCGGTAGCTGGTGTAGCGAAAGGCGCCGTTGCTGTTGACCTTCTTGGCCAGGAGCTTGCCGTTGTAGAGCGAGTTGACGAAGCGCGCCGCCCGCGGGAAGTTGGCGAAGCCGTAGGGCTTGTTGGCCCATTCGGGCGAGCCGACCGAGTAATGGCGGCCCGGGCGGGCATTGCTGGAGAAGCCGATCTGCCCGAACCGCGGCCAGGCCAAGGGACTCTCGGTCGAGCTGTAGAGATGGTGCCGGTTGCGTCCCAGCGGATCGACCGTGTTGAGGAAGGCGACCCACTGCTTCACCGTCACCTCGAGCTGGCCGAGGCCGTAGCTGTAATCGACGCCGCCGACCGTGAGGCATTCTTTTTCCGATGGCAGCACTTCCGCGCAGGAGCGGTAGATCGCGTCGGTGAACGGCAGGATCGCCACCGCGGGGTTGCCCGGGGCGCCGATCGTCACGGTCTTGAAGTTGACGACCTGGACCTTGGGCGCGGCGGCCGCGAGCGCCGGCAGCGCCAGCGCCGCGAGGGCGGCGGCGGTCAGGGCGATCGAGAGCCGGGTGGACAGGGCGCGTGATGCTGCGGGGCGGATGGGCATTCCTGCCTATTACGACCTCAGCCGCCGAACCCTTTTAATCGCGATGCAGTTTGGTCGACCACGATCGCCCCTCACCGAGCGCCTGCGCCAGCTCGCAGGGCCGCGAGAAGTTCCCGTGTCGACTTTGTCCTCCACGGGTAGGACAAAGTCGACACGCCAGCTCCCGTGACCGGGATGCGGTCGCGAACCGTGACCTAGGCCCGATGGGTCAATGCACAAGCCGAAAATTGTCTCTCCGGGACATAGGCGATCGGGTCTTCCCCGCCTAGTCTCCGCCCAACTTGGGAAAGAGTCACGGGACGAGGAGGAACTAGATGCTGGATGACATCTTCGTCATCAATCCGGTCGCGCACGCCTACAACCTGCTGCCGGAGAACGTCCAGGACAACCGGCCCGCGGAGTCGCTGCGGGACATGCTGACCGCGATGCACGAAAGCTGGAACCCGCCCGGGATCGGCCTGAACGCGGAGGAGCAGCAGTCCGACTGGCCGCTCGACGTGCTCGCGAAGACGCTCTTCCTCGAGAGCGACGTCGACATGGCCGCCTTCCACACGCTGCGGCTCGACTCCTACATGAAGGACGGCCTCTGCCGGCACGAGAAGACGCTGGAAGCGGTGACCAAGTACCCCGACCGCTTCCTCGCCTACGTCGGCGTCGACCCGACCGCCGGGCTCGACGTCTGCCTGCGCGAGCTCGACGAGCAGCTCGAGGACATCCCCGACCCCGTCGGCCTCAAGCTCTATCCCTCGCAGGTCGCGCCGTACCGCTTCTGGCGCATGGACGACCCGACCCTCGCCTACCCACTGTTCGAACGGACGCAGGAACGCGGGATCAAGACCGTCGCGATCCACAAGGCGGCGCCGCTCGGGCCGGTGCCGATGGACCCCTACAGGATCGACGACGTCGAGGGCGCGGCCGGAGCCTTTCCCGATCTCAACTTCGAGATCATCCACTCCGGCCTCGCCTTCGTCACCGAGACCGCCTGGGCGCTGGCCCGTTACCCGAACCTCTACGCCAACTTCGAGATCACCTCGTCGCTGATCGTGAAGGCGCCGCGGATGTTCGAAAAGGTCCTCGGCGAGCTGCTGATGTGGGGCGGGCCGGAAAAGCTGATCTTCTCCGACGGCTCGATGGTCTTCCACTCGCAGCCGGTCCTGGAGCGGATGCTGGCCCTGGAGCTGAGCGACGAGATCCTCGAAACGTACGGGATCCCCCAGTGGGACCACGAGCAGAAGCGGCTCTTCCTCGGCGGCAACTACGCCCGCGTCAACGGCATCGACATCGAGGCGGCGCAGGCGAAGATCATCGACGACGAGTTCTCGTTCGCCCGCCGTGAGAACGGGCTCGCCGCGCCCTACTCGAACTGGCGCTCGCACCTGCAGGAGAGCGGCGAGCTGGTGGGCGCATGACCAACCCGGTGCTCGAACACGAGGCCTGGTCGGCGCTGGAACGGGTCTACGACCCCTGCAGCGTCGCCACCCGCAGCCCCCTCAACATCGTCGACATGGGCCTGGTCCGCGCGGTCGACGTCGACGAGGAGGCCAACGTGACCGTCAGCATCTGCCCCACCTCGCCCTCCTGCATGCTGATGGCCTCGATCACCGCGGGGGCCGAAAGCGAGCTGACCGGGGTCGAGGGCGTGGGCGCGGTGACGGTGAGGATCGACGCCGACTTCTTCTGGACACCGGAGGCGATGACCGCCAAGGGCAGCGCCAAGCTCGACCGGCACCGGGCCCAGCGCAGTGCCGATGCGCCGGTGCCCCTGGGATTGGCCAAGCCGGCGCCGAGATGAACTCGCGGACCCTCGAGCAGGCGACGCCCGCCGCGCGCGGCGGCGGCGCCTCGCGCGAGGTCGCACCCGACATCCCTGCCGACGCCTTCGAAGCGCTGCTGGAGATCGGCCACGCGGTCCAGGCCGAGGGGATCGAGCTCGAGCGGGTGCTCTCGCTCGTGGTGCGGCGGACCTCGCAGCTGTTGCAGGCCGATCTCGCCTGGGTCGCGCTGCTGGACCACCGCACCGGCAGCGTCCACGTGGTCGAGAGCTGGGGCGCCCGCGGCTCGGACTTCGACGACATGGCGGTGACGATGGGCGCCGGGCTCGGCGGCGTCGCCCTGCGCGAGAACGAGACGATCGTGGTCGAGGACTACGCGGAGTACACCGCCGGCACCCCGGAGGTCGTCCACAACACGATGATCAAGGAGGGCGTGGTCTCGGTGGTGTGCGCGCCGATGCTGCGCGGCCCGAACATGGTCGGGGCGCTGTACGCGGCCAACCGCCGCCGCACCCACTTCCGTCCCGAGCACGTCTCGCTGCTCTCGACCATCGCCACCCAGGTCTCCTCGGCAATCCGGCACGCGCAGATGTACCACGAGCTGGAGCTGCGCAACGACCTGCTCGAGCGCTCCTTCGGGGTCCACCGCGAGCTGACCGCGATCGGGCTGCGCGAGGCGGGGCTGGACGGGATCGCCGGTGCCCTGGCGCGGGTCGTCGGCGCCCGCATCGTCGTCGAGCAGGAGGTGGTGGCCCCGTTCCGGCGCGAGCACGGCCCGGCCGAGGCGGCCGCGCCCGCGGCGGAGCCGCTGGTGGTGCCGATCGCCGCCGGCGACCGCAACCTCGGCCAGATCGTGATCGCCGCCCCCGAGCTCTCCGAGCTGCAGATCCTCGCCCTCGACCACGGCGCCACCGTGATCGCGCTGGAGCTGCTGAAGCAGCGGGCCGCCCGCGACGTCGAGTGGCGGCTGCGCGGCGAGCTGCTGGAGGAGCTGCTGGAGACCGCCGGCTCGATCCCGGTCAGCGTCGCCGAACGGGCCGAGCGGCTCGAGGTCGACATCAACACCCCGCGCCGCATCCTCGCCCTCGAAGCCCAGGGGGGGACAATCGACTACGGCGAGCTGCTGGCGATCGTCCGCGCCAAGGCGGGCCGCCGGCTGCACGGGATCGAAGCCCCGGTGCTGGCGGTCAAACGCGGCGGCAAGGTGATGCTGGCGATGTCGGAGGTCGAGGCCAAGATCGAAGCCGCGATCGTCGAAGACATCCGCAAGGCGGTCGCCGATCGCGGCGCCTCGCTCTGGGTCGGGATCAGCCGCCTGGCCGAGGATTTCTCCGCCGCCCAGCGCGAGGCGATCGCCTGTCTGCAGCTGGCTCAGGCGAGCAACGGCTCGGAGAGCGTCGTCCGCTCCTCCGACCTCGGCGCCCTGCGCTTCGTGCTCGGCTCCAACGACCTCCAGCACGCGAACGAGATGGTGCTGGCGCAGCTGCGACCGCTGCTCGAGCACGACGCCGACTCGAAGTCGCCGCTGCTGCCGACGCTGCGCGCCTACCTCGAAGCCGACGGCCACCAGCCCACCGTCGCCGCCGCCTGCTTCATCCACATCAGCACCCTCAAGTACCGGCTGAAGAAGATCCGGGAGCTGCTCGACGGCGACCTCTCGGACCCCGAGACAGCGTTCCAGCTGCGCCTCGCCTTCAAGCTGATGGACCTGCTCGACGCGCTCGGCGTCGCCGCGCCGGGCCGCGGCCCTCAGCAACCCAAGCCGCAACCCCCGACCCCGAGGAGGGCAAGTTGAGCGTCCCGGACAACACGATTCGCAACGAGCCGTTCAAGTCGGACCCGAGTGCGTCGACGATCACCTGGGGCATCGGCCCGGCCGAGGCGCAGCTGATCGTGCACGCGACCGGCCCCCAGACCGGGCTCGCCTGCACGATCGCCGAGCACATCTGGGAGCCCGGCGACGAGGGCGGCTTCCACGCCCACTTGGTCGAGGACGAGGCGTTTTTCATCATCGAGGGCGAGCTGACGGTGAGGATGCGCGATGACGACGTCGAGTTCACCGCCGGTCCCGGCGAGCTGATCTGGCACCCGCGCGGGCGCACCCACAACTACGAAGTCTCGGCCGCCGGCCCGGTGCGGCTGCTGCAGATCCTCATCCCCGGCTCCAACCTCGTCCCCGGCTTCTTCGAAGCGGTGGCGAACGGCAAAGCCGCGAACATCGACAGCGAGAGCGGCGCCGCCGAGTTCTTCCAGTGGAGCCGCGACGCCTACAACGTCGAGTTCGCCGCCCCGGAGGAGTGAGCGCGGCAGTGGTCGCGGTGGACCAGCGTGACCTCGCGGTCAAGGGCATCGAGGGCCTCCTGATCGAGCCAGCCGAGGCGGCCGGCGCACCGTTGCTCGTCTGGGCCGGGTCCGAGCGCTTCGCCGAGGACCTCGCCCGGCGCTCGGGCTGGGCGCTGGCCGCGGTCGACTACCGGTTCGGCTCCGAGCAGATCTTCCCCTCCGCCCTCAGCGACGTCTACCGCTGCCTCGCCCACTTCGGCGGCGGCGGCGGGCGACCGGCGGTGGCCGTCGGCGGCTCCGGCTTAGGCGGCGGCCTGGCCGCGGCGGCGGCGCTCCTGGCCCGGCGCTACGGCGATCCGCCGGCGGCGGCGCAGGTCCTGCTGGCGCCGGTGCTCGACGCCCGCCTGGCCTCGCCGAGCTGGGAGCGCTACGCCGCCCCCGGTGAGCGCGAGCGGCTCGACGCCGCGATCGCCGGCCACGCGCCCGGGCTCGAGCGCACCGACCCCCTGCTCTCGCCGCTGTGCGCCGAGGACTTCTCGGCCCTGCCGGACGCGGTCATCGTCACCGCCGGCGCCGACCCGCGTCGCGACGACGGCGAGCGCTACGCGCAGCTGCTCGCCGCGGCCGGCGTGGTCGTCTGGGGCCACCGCTACCCGGGCCTCCCACATGCCCGCGCCTGCGAGGGCAGCGGCGACGCCGGGGGCGCCGCCGTGGTCAACGGCCTGGCCAGCGCCCTGCGGCTGGTGTTGTCCAAGGCGACCCAGACACCAGGGCGAAGTTCGTCGCAGCAAGCGGATGCTTCGCCGCCCACCCCCACCTAGCCTGGATGGGAGCAGTAGAGGAAGCAGAAGAGGGAAACAGAGGGAAGGAGAGTTCGTTGGCAACGCACACCCAGGCCGAGGTTCAGGCCGTAAGCAACCTGCCGTTCAAATCCGATCCGCTGGACGTGAAGACGTTCAACATCGGCGAGGGGATGATGACCGACACCAAGGCCATCTTCCACGCCGAGGGGCACCAGACGGGGATGGCGTTCGGGATGGTGGAGATCATCTGGCAGCACGGCGATGCCACCGCACCCCACGTACACAAGCTCGAGGACGAGGGCTTCTTCCTCCTCGAGGGCGAGCTGACCCTGCACCTGCCCGGCCGCCTTAGCGTCGTCGCCCGCAAAGGCGAGTTCGTATGGGCGCCCCGGGATATGCCGCACTACTACCAGGTGACTGGCAAGGACGGCGCGCGAGTCCTGGTGATGGAGATCCCGGGTGGATCGCTGATGACCTTCTTCCGCGGCGTCGCCGAGGGGATGGGGTCCGATATCAGCACCGAAGAGAAGCTGAACGAGTTCGCCGACTGGTCGGATGAGAACTTCGGGATCAAGTTCTTCGAGCCCGACCACGACTTCGGCACCCCGGAGTGGTAGGCCGATGGCCGTCCACAGACTGATCGTGTTCTCAGCCCCGACCCCGGGCCAGGAGGACGAGTACAACGACTGGTACAACAACGTCCACCTCGACGAGGTGATCGCGATCCCGGGGTTCGTCGCCGCTCAACGCTTCCGCCTCAGCGACGATCAGTTGCCGGGCTTTCAGCCCAGCCCGCATCGGTACCTCGCGATCTACGAGTTCGACCGTCCCCCCGGCGAACCGCTGGAGACGCTGCGGGGCGAACTCGAGTCCGGCGCGATCGGCCTCCCCGACTCAATACAGGTCGAGTCGATCTGTCCCTGGGCCTACTCCTCGATCTCCGAGCGAGCAGCCGCCCAACAGTAAGCAGCGGGCCCCTCCCCCCCGGCCGGCCGTGGCGTCCCCCCGTCGCGGTCGGCCACGCTGTGCTCAGGGGGTATCCGGGAGGCCGAACGTCGTCTCACCGGGACAGGCGGGCGCGCCCGATCCGAGCCCGCTTCGCTGTAGCAGCGCCCGGACCCACACACCTACCATCGCTGCATGGTTCGGGGACAGGTACGGAATCTGAAAACGGAGGCTGGGTGAACCTCGCCGGGCTCCTGGCCAGAGCCGCCGTCCAGCACGATCGCGAGGAGGCCGTCCGCTTCGGCCCCACGACCGTGACCTACGGCGAGCTCCACGCACGCGCCGCCCGGCTGGCGACGGGTCTGCGCGATCTCGGCCTGCGCGAGGGCAGCCGGGTGGCGCTGCTGCAGGCCAACGGCCCGGAGCTGGTCGAGTCCATCTTCGGCGCCTGGATGGCGGGCCTGACGGTCGTCCCGATCAACAGCCGCACGCATCCCCGCGAGGCCGCCTACATCGTCGAGAACTGCGGGGCGCGGGCGGTCATCCATGGGGCCGAGTACGAGCGCGACCTGACCGCCTCCCTCGCCGCTGGCACCGACTTGCGGCTGATCTGCCTCGGCCACGCCGGTGCCGAGACCCCCTACGAGGAGCTGATCGAGGCAAGCGCGGCGCTGGCCGCGCCGGCCGAGCGCAAGCCCGAGGACACCGCCTGGCTGTTCTACACCTCGGGCACCACCGGCCGGCCCAAGGGGGCGATGCTGAGCCACCGCAACCTGCGTCAGATGATCCTCAGCCACCTCGCCGACGTGCGCTCCTTCCGGGTCGGCGAGACGGTCCTGCACGCGGCGCCGCTGACCCATGGCTCGGGGCTGGTGCTGCTCGCCTGCGTCGTCCGCGGCGCCCGCAACGTGATCTACCCGGGGCCCTCCTTCGACGGCGCCGAGGTGCTCGAGCTGATCCGCCGCGAGGGCGCCACCTCGGTCGCCTTCCTCGCCCCGACCCAGATCGTCGTCCTCAACCGCGCCGCCACCGGCGACGGCCGGCCGCTGCCGCTGGAGTCGGTCTGTTACGGCGGCGGCCCGATGTTCACGGAGGACCTGCGGCAGGCGATCGAGCTGTTCGGTCCCGTCTTCGTCCAGATCTACGGCCAGGGAGAGGCGCCGATGACCATCGCCGTCCTCGCCGCCTCCGACCACCGGCGCTTCGTCGCCGCGGGCGACCGCCGGCTCGGCTCCGCCGGGGTGCCGCGAACCGACGTCGAGATCAAGGTGATCGACCAGGCCGGGCAAACGGTCGGGCCCGAGGAGACCGGCGAAGTGGCGATCCGCGGCGACGTCGTAATGCTCGGCTACTGGGACGACCCCACCGCCACCGAGCAGGCGCTGCTCGACGGCTGGCTGCGGACCGGCGACATCGGGCTGGTCGACGAGACCGGATACCTGCACCTGCTCGACCGCTCCAAGGACATGATCATCTCCGGCGGCAACAACATCTACCCGCGCGAAGTCGAGGAGGCGATCCTGGAGCTGCCCGCGGTCAGGGCGGTCGCGGTGATCGGCCTGCCGGACGAGTTCTGGGGCGAGCGCGTGCACGCCCTGGTCGTCCTCGAGGAGGGCCATGACCTGGTCGAGGAGGACGTGATCGCACACTGCCGGGCCGTCCTCTCTAGCTACAAGAAGCCGAAATCGGTCGAGTTCCTGCCCGAGCTCCCCACCAACGCCTACGGCAAGGTGCTCAAGCGCGAGCTGCGGGCGAGCCGGGCGACCGACCTGCGCAGCGCCTGACTGCGGTAGTGCCGACGGGACCACAGATCGCGCTGGCTTCGTCTCGCCGAGCTGTGGAACACCCTCGGTCCCGAACCTAGGATCGCAGGCGTCCCAGCAAAGGTGAGCGACACGCCCGTGCCAACGGTGCGTATCGGGTCTACGGGTGAGGAGGAGTTCTCTATGAGAAAAGTTCTGGTCATGTTCGCGGCGCTGCTGTGCGCCGGGGTGTTGGTGGCCGGTTGCGGCTCCGACTCGGACTCGGGGACCAACGGCGACACCGGTGCCGACGGCGGGGGCAGCTCCGACCAGCCGGTGAACATCGGCATGTTCATGGTGGCGACCGCGAACACCCACCAGCAGGCGGCCCTGAAAGGAGCCGAAGCGGTCGTCGCGGAGGACGGCAACGCCTCCCTGCGCGCCTTCAACGGCAACTTCGACCCGACGACCCAGTCGAACCAGATCGAAGACGCGACCGCCAGCGGCGAGTACGACGCCTTCCTGGTCAACTCGATCGACGGGACGCAGACGGTCCCGGCGATCACCAAGGCGCTGCAGGAAGGGATCACGGTGATCTGCGGCTTCTCGATCTGCGGCCCGGAGCAGGAAGAGTTCTCCAAACAGCTGCCGGTCACCGCCCAGATCGCCTCCGACTACTTCACCGTCGGCAAAGCCGCCGGTACGGCGCTTGGAAAAGGGTGCGAAGAGCAGAAACTCGACCCCTGCAAAGTCGTCTACATGGACGGTACGCCGACCCTGGCCCTGGACATCGTCTTCAAAAACGGTGCCGAGGCGGCCTTCGAGGAATTCCCGGAGATCGAGGTCGTCGCCGAAGCCGAAGGCGAATTCCTCGCCGGCCCGGCCTACAAAGCGATGAAAACGATCCTCCAGGCGAACCCCGACATCAACGGCGTCGTCAGCGTCGGCGACCAGATGATCGCCGGCGCCAAACAGGCGATCGACGAGTCGCCGCTCAAAGACAAAGACGTGATCCTCGTCGGCGACGGGGCCAGCGTCGCCGGCACCAAAGCGGTCGAAAACGGCGAATGGTTCGCCAGCTCGATCCTCCGCCCCCAGTACGAGGGCGAACTCGAGGCCGAATACGCGATCGCCGCGGTGCGCGGCGAGGAAATGTCCCCCGACCTGGTCAACTCGGCGCTCGCCGAGGATTTCCCCGAGGGCTACATCGACCAGAGCAACGCCGCCGACTGGAAACCCGAATGGGCGGGATGAGGGCCTCGACCGCCGAGCCCTGACCCGAGCGATGAACGAGGCAGCGACATTCGTCGAAGCGCGCGGCCTGGTTAAGCGCTACGGCGGAGCCCAGGCACTGAAAGGCGTGGACCTCTCCCTCTCGGCCGGGGAGGTCCACGGCCTGGTCGGTGAGAACGGGGCCGGCAAGTCGACCCTGGGCAAGTGCCTGTCCGGGGTCGTCCACCCCGACGAGGGCGAGATCAAGGTCGACGGCGTCGCGGTCGACTACGGGGTCCCCCGCGACGCGCTCGCGGACGGGATCACGATCGTCGAGCAGGAGCTGTCGCTGGTGCCGGCGATGTCGGTCACCGACAACGTCCTGCTCGGCCGCCGCGGCGGCGAGAACGGGGCGAGGCGGCGCGGGCGGCGGGCGGAGAGAGCCGAGGTGCAAGCGCTGAACGAGGAGTTCTCGCTCGAGCTCGACCCCGACGCCACGGTCGAGGACCTTCCCGTCGCCGAGCAGCAGAAGGTGGAGATCCTGCGGGCGCTCTCGCGGCGGGCGCGGCTGATCGTGATGGACGAGCCGACCGCGCGCCTGGCCGGCGAGGAGGCCGAGAACCTGCTGGGGATCATCCGCCTCCTCGCCGAGCGCGGCACCACGATCGTCTACGTCTCCCACTTCCTCGCCGAGGTGCTGCGGGTCTGCGACCGGGTCACGGTGATGCGAAACGGCGAGGTGGTGAAGGCCGGCGCCCCCGCGGCGCAGGAGTCGCCGAGCTCGCTGGTGACGGCGATGCTCGGACACGCCGCCGCCCTCAGCTTTCCCGAGAAGCGACCGCCGGAAACGGCGGCGCCGACCGTGCTCTCGGTCCGCGGCCTGCGCGACGGGCAACTCGTCTCCGGCGTCGACGTCGAGGTCCGGGCCGGCGAGATCGTCGGCCTCGGCGGGCTCGTCGGCAGCGGCCGCTCGGAGGCGGCGCGGCTGATCTTCGGCGCCGAGCGCCCGAGCGCCGGCGAGATCGAGATCGAAGGCAGGCCGGCGAAGCTCAGCTCGGTGCGCCAGGCGGTGCGGCGCGGAGTCGCCTACATCCCCGAGAGCCGCAAGGACCAGGGCCTCTTCCTCGAACTCTCCGGGCAGGAGAACACCACCCTCGCCCACCTCTCTCGGGTAACCCGGATGGGGGTGCTCTCGCGCGGGCGCGAGCGGCGCGAGACGGCGACGACGCTGGAGCGCCTGCGGGTCACCCCCGCCGACCCCGACATGCGCGTCGGCGCCCTCTCCGGCGGCAACCAGCAGAAGGTCCTCTTCGGCAAGTGGCTGTGGCAGGCGCCGCGCCTGCTGATCGCCGACGAGCCGACCCGCGGCGTCGACGTCGGCGCCAAGTTCGGGATCTACGAGCTCCTGGTCGAGCTGGCCGGGAACGGGATGGGGATCCTCCTGATCTCGTCGGAGATCGACGAGCTGATCGGGCTCTCGCACCGCGTCGTGGTGATGGCCCGCGGCCGCACCGTGGCCGACCTCGGCGGCGAGGACGTGCGCGAGGACCGCGTCCTCCACGCCGCCTTCGGCAGCGACGTCGAGTCGCGCGGCGCCGGGGCGCCGGCATGAGCACCGACGCGCTGGCGGCGAACCGCGTCGGCGCCGGCCTCAACGGCCGGGCGCTGCTGGCCTGGGCGCGCGACTACGGGATCGTCGTCGCCCTGCTGGCGCTGTGCGCCGTCTTCGCCGTCATCACCGACACCTTCCTGACCGAACGCAACCTGATCAACCTCGCCCAGCAGTCGGCCGAGCCGGGCCTGCTCGCGGCCGGGATGACGGTGGTGATCATCGCCGGCGAGTTCGACCTCTCGGTCGGGGCGATCCTCGGCTTCGCCGCGGTCGTCGCCGCCTTCGTCGCCAACGAAGCGGGCCTCGTCCTCGCGGTGCTCGCCGCGGTCGCCGTCGGGGCCGGGCTGGGGCTGATCAACGGCACGATCGTGACCCGGCTGCGAATCCAGTCCTTCCTCGCGACCCTGGCCACCCAGTTCGTGATCGTCGGGGTCGCGATCTACCTCACCGACAGCAGCAACAGCTTCCGCGTCAACGACTTCCTCGGCTTGCAGAAGTTCGCCAACAGCGAGCTGCTGGGGATCCAGTCCAAGGCCTGGATCGCGCTTGCCGGCTTCGTCGTCGTCTGGGCGCTGCTGCGCGCCACCAGGTACGGCAAGCAGGTCTACGCGGTCGGCGGCAACGAGGCCGCGGCCAGGGTCGCCGGGGTCCGCGTGCGGCTGATCAAAGCCTCGGTCTTGGTCGTCAGCGGCGTGATGGCGGGGCTGGCCGGGGCGATCGCCGTCTCCGACACCGGCGTCGCCCAGGCCGACGGCGGCCTCGGCATGGAGTTCACGGCGATCGCGGCGGTGATCATCGGCGGCACCAGCATCTCCGGCGGCCGCGGCAGCGTCTGGCGCACGCTCGCCGGGGTGCTGCTGCTCGCGGTCGTCGCAAACGGCTTCACCCTGGTCGACATCAGCCCCACCTACGACCAGCTGTTCCAGGGCGGGATCATCCTCACCGCGATCCTGCTCGACGCCCTGCTGAAGCGGAAGGCGCGCTGATGGGCGCCGACGTCATCCGCGCCCTCAAGCCGCGCGCCGGCCTGCTCGAGTTCGCCGGGCTGTTCGGCCTCCTCGTCCTCTTCGTCGTCCTCAGCCTCGCCAGCTCCGCCTTCCTCAGCAAGGACAACCTGCTCAACGTGCTGCAGGCGAACTCCGACATCGGCATCGCCGCCTGCGCCGGCACGCTGGTGATCGTCGCCGGCGGCATCGACCTCTCGGTCGGCGCGATCTACGCCCTCGCCGGCGTGCTCTCGGCCAAACTCGCGATCTCGACCGGGGTCGGGGTCGGGATCCTCGCCGGCGTCGCCGCCGGCGCCGCGCTGGGACTGCTGAACGGGCTCGTCGTCACCGCCGGCCGCGTCAGCCCGCTGATCGCCACCCTGGCCGGCGCGATCGTCTTCACCGGCGGCGCCGAAGTCCTGGCCGACCAGGAACTGCTGACGCCCGAAGCCGCCGGCTTCGTCGAGCTCGGCCGCGACTCGCTGCTCGGCGTCAAGTACAGCGTCTGGCTGCTCGTCGTCGCGGCGATCGCATTCGGCTTTCTGCTCTCACGAGCGCGGTTCGGCCGCGAAGTCCGGGTCGTCGGCAGCAACCAGGAAGCGGCGCGGCTCTCGGGCGTCAACGTCGGTCGCGTGCGTTGCCTGACCTACGTCCTCAGCGGCTTGGCGGCGGCGGTCGCGGGCGTCGTCGCCGTCTCGCAGGCCGGCCAGGCGCAGTCGAACATCGGCGGCATTCCCTACGTGCTGGCGGTGATCGCCGCGATCGCCGTCGGCGGCACCAGCCTGCGCGGTGGCGAAGGCGCGGTCTGGCGGACGATCATCGGCGTCCTCTTCCTCGGCCTCGTCAACAACGGGCTGGGGCTGCTCAACGTCGACCCCCTCTACAACCAGTTCTTCACCGGCCTGCTGATCCTGATCGCCGTCAGCGGCGAGATCTACGTCCGCCGCGGCAGCGGCCGGATCGCAACCTAAGGAGAGAGATGGCACTCGACGAGCAGACCCAGGGCTTCCTCGACAGCGCCCGCTCGAAACCGGCCCCGGCGCCGGGGGAGCTCTCGCTGGAGGAGTTCCGCGCCGCGGTCGAGCCCTTCCGCCAGCTCGGCTTCGAGCGCGAGGAGGTCGCCCACGCCGACGAGCTCTCGATCCCGCGCAGGGGTGGCGCGGACGTCGCCGTCCGTCTCTACCGACCCGACGCGCCGGCGCCGCTGCCGCTGATGGTCTGGGTCCACGGCGGCTCCTGGGTGCGGGTCACGGTCGACCTGCTGGACAACCACTACCGGGCGATGGCCAACCGCAGCGGTTGCGCGGTCGCCGCGGTCGACTACCGGCTCTCGCCGGAGTCCCGGTTCCCACAGGCGATCGAGGAAGCCTACGCGGCGGCCTACTGGCTCAAACAGCACGCCCGCGCGCTCGGCCTCTCCGAACGGCGGATCGCGATCGGGGGCGAGAGCAGCGGCGGCAACGTCGCCGCGGCGGCGGTCCTGGTCGACCGCGACCGGCGCCTGGTCGGCTTCGCCTTCCAGGCCCTGATCGTGCCGGTCCTCGACGTCCGCTTCGAGACCGACTCCTGGGAGCGGCTCGGCCGCGACTACCTGCTCACCCGCGAGCAGCTCGAGTGGGCGCTCGAGCAGTATGCCCCCGGAGTCCACCCGACCGAGCCGCTGCTCTCGCCGCTCGCCGCCGAGTCGCTGCGAGACCTGCCGCCGGCGCTGATCATGACCGGCGAGTACGACCCGCTCGAGGACGAGGGCGCGGCCTACGCCGAGCGCCTGCGCGAGGCCGGAGTCGAGGTCGAGCTGGTCGAGGTGCCGGGCCTGATCCACCACGCGATCATGGCCCCGGCGGCGATCGACCGCGGCGCCGAGCTGGTCGAGGAAGCGGCGACGAAGGTGGGCGCGGCGCTGCGCGAGGAAGGCGGGCCGAGGTGATCACGGGCGTCCACCACGTCGGGATCCTCGTCGCCGACCTCGAGCGGGCGCTTGCCTTCCTCACCGGGCCGCTCGGCCTGGAGGTGGCGAAACGGGTGACGCTGGAGGCCGAAGCGACCGAGATCGCCTTCGTCGACTGCGGCGCCGTCCAGCTCGAGCTGATCGAGATCTCCGACCCCGAGGTGCGCGCCCGCCGCAGCCGCGTTGCCGGCGCCGAGGCCGAGATCGAGCACGTCGCCCTCGCCGTCGACGACCTCGATGCGCAGGCGGACGCGCTGGGCGAGGCCGGCGCCCGCTTCAGCGCCGGCGCCGGCAAGACCGAGGAGACCCGCGAGCCGCTCGAAGTCGCCGGCACCAGGAGCCTGTTCACGATTCGCGACTCCAGCGCGGGAGCGATCTGGCAGCTGATCGAGGAGCTGCGGCCGGAGGACTGAAGCCGGCGACATCCGGGGAGTAGGTTGGCGAGAGGCGCACACTCGCAACCGACCGAGGGAGCCGACCATGCCCGCCCCACTCGAAGGAACCGTCGCCCTCGTGACCGGCGCCAGCAGCGGCATCGGCGAGGCGACCGCGCGCACGCTGGCTGCTCACGGAGCCAAAATCGCGATCGCGGCGCGTCGCCTCGAGCGCTTGGAGCGGCTGGCCTCCGAGATCGGCCGCCACGGCCATACCGCCCTGGCGATCCAGTCGGACATCACCGACCAGGAGCAGGCGACCGACGCGGTCGCGCGCACCGCCGACGAGCTCGGCCGGCTCGACATCGTCGTCAACAACGCCGGCCAGATGCTGCTGGGCCCGATCGAGAACGCCCCCACCGAGGAGTGGGACCGGATGATCGACCTCAACCTCAAGGGACTGATCAACACCACCCACGCGGCCCTCCCCCATCTGCTGGCGGCCGCCGAGGACTCGGCCCGCGGCTGTGCCGACGTGGTCAACATCAGCTCCGTCGCCGGCCGCGTCGCCCGCGCCGGCTCCGGCGTCTACAACCTGACCAAGCACGGCGTCGGCGCCTTCAGCGAGTCCTTCCGCCAGGAGTTCGCCGGCCGCAAGGTCCGCTCGACCCTGATCGAGCCCGGCGCCGTCGACACCGAGCTCTCCGATCACATCCGCGACGGGATCAGGGAGCGGGTGCGCGAGCGCTTCGCCGACATCCGCTCGCTCGAGTCCGGTGACGTCGCCGACGCGATCGCCTACGCAGTGACGCGGCCCTGGCACGTCTCCCTGAACGAGATCCTGATCCGCCCGACCGAACAGCAGGGCTAGCTGTAGATGCCAGCCACGTTGTTCCCGGTGAGCTCCCTTAACCGCGCAATGGGCGGCCGGTGACCGAGGGCGCCGTGTCGTCGTCTGAAGTTGTAGCGCTCGATCCAGCCAGAGAG
>Ga0190275_10000277_pt1 | contig 50601 bp, 40 predicted proteins | sample Popmic550T_FD_133745 | JGI IMG/M metagenome (GOLD analysis project Ga0190275, IMG submission 133745) | Populus adjacent soil microbial communities from riparian zone of Yellowstone River, Montana, USA - 550 T | ecosystem: Environmental > Terrestrial > Soil > Riparian zone > Trees stand | place... | reverse complement strand
GGCCCTCAGCCCTCGGCCCTGCCACATGCTACGATTCCCTCTCTGAGCGGCGACCCGCGCCCCTGCCTTGAGGCGTCGACTCGACAACCTGACCACGGAGTAAGCAGACGTGTCGACATCAGAGATCCAGACTCGCACGCAGTTCACGCGCGAGAGCATCATCGACGACTACCGCGTCGCCATGCGCAGCCGTCAGGCCAGCCTGCTCGGCCGCAAGGAAGTACTGACCGGCAAGGCCAAATTCGGCATCTTCGGCGACGGCAAAGAAGTCGCGCAGCTCGCCTGGGCGCGCGCGTTCCGCAAAGGCGACTGGCGCTCCGGCTACTACCGCGACCAGACCTTCATGCTGGCCCTCGGCGCGGCGACGCTCGAGGAATTCTTCGGGCAGCTCTACGCCGATACCGACATCGAGCACGACCCCTTCTCCGGCGGCCGCTCCATGAACGCCCACTTCGCCTCGCGCTACCTCGACGCTGACGGCAACTGGGTCGACCAGACCGACGCCTACAACATCTCCGCCGACCTTTCCCCGACCGGCTCCCAGATGCCCCGCCTCGTCGGCCTCGCCTGGGCCTCGCGCCTCTACCGCGAGCTCGGCATCCCCGGCATGGAGCGCTTCACCCGCAACGGCGACGAGATCGCCTGGGGCACCATCGGCAACGCGAGCACCGCCGAGGGGATGTTCTGGGAGTCCCTCAACGCCGCCGGCGTCCTCGGCATCCCGATGATCGTCTCCATCTGGGACGACGGCTACGGCATCTCCGTCCCGAACGAATTCCAGATCACCAAAGGCGACCTCTCCGAGCTCCTCAAAGGCTTTCAGCGCGACCCGAAGTCGAAGCAGGGCTACGACATCTACAGCGTCAAGGCGTGGGACTACCCCGCGCTCTGCGAGACCTACATCGCCGCCGCGACCATCGTCCGCCACGAGCACGTCCCGGCCATCATCCACGTCACCGAAGTCACCCAGCCGCAGGGACACTCCACCTCCGGATCGCATGAGCGCTACAAGTCGAAAGAACGGCTGGAGTGGGAAGTCGAGTTCGACGGCATCAAGAAAATGCGCGAGTGGATGATCGCCCAGGGCATCGCCACCGCCGCCGAGCTGGAAGCGCTGGAGAAAGAAGACCTCGCCGCGGTGCGCGAAGCACAGCGCCGGGCGTGGGCCGCGTATCGCAAACCGATCGACGCCGAGGTAGGGGAGGCCATCGCCATCCTCGACCGCCTCGGCGCGCACGACCTCAAGCAGGAACTGCAGCGCAACCAGGCCCCCTTCCGCCGCGACGCCGTCCGCGCCGTCGCCGGCGCCGTGATAGGCAAGCGTGACGCCGACGCCGCCGACTGGCTGCGCGCGCGCCTCACCGAAGGGGATACCCGCTACGGCGCCCATCTCTACAGCGAGAACGAGCAGGCCGCCCTACGCGTCGAGGAAGTGAAGCCGCAGTACGCCGACGACGCGCAGCTCCTCAACGGCTTCGAGATCCTCAACCACTGCTTCGACCACGCCTTGCGCCGCGACCCGCGCATCGTCATCTTCGGCGAAGACGTCGGCCGCCTCGGCGACGTCAACCAGGGCTGCCTCGGCCTCCAGGAAAAATACGGCGCCTGGCGGGTCATGGACACCGGCATCCGCGAATGCACCATCGTGGGCCAGGCCATCGGCGCCGCCATGCGCGGCTTCCGCCCCATCGCCGAGATCCAGTACCTCGACTACATCCTGTACGCCCTGCAGATCCTCTCCGACGACCTGGCCACGCTGCGCTGGCGCTCCGCCGGAGGGCAGAAAGCCCCGGTCATCATCCGCACCCGAGGACACCGCCTCGAAGGCATCTGGCACGCCGGCTCCCCGATGGCCGGCATCATCAGCCTCGTGCGCGGCATCCACGTCTGCGTCCCGCGCAACATGACCCAGGCCGCCGGCTTCTACAACACCCTCCTGCGCGGCGACGACCCGGCCATCGTCGTCGAAGTCCTCAACGGCTACCGCTCGAAAGAGAAACTGCCCGCCAACATCGCCGACTTCACCCTCCCCCTCGGCGTCCCCGAGATCGTCCGAGAAGGGAAAGACGTCACCCTCGTCAGCTACGGCGCGACCCTCAAGATCGTCCTCGAAGCCGCCGACCTCCTCGCCGCCAGCGGCATCGACGCCGAAGTCATCGACGTCCAGACCCTCTTGCCCTTCGACCTCCCCGGCACCATCGTCGAATCGCTCAAAAAGACCAGCCGCATCGCCTTCATCGACGAAGACATCCCCGGCGGCGCCACCGCCTACATGATGCAGCAGGTCCTCGACCGCGACCGCGGCTACGACTGGCTCGACTCCGCCCCCCTCGCCCTCTCCGCCAAAGACCACCGCCCCCCGTACGGCTCCGACGGGGACTACTGGTCCAAACCCAACCGCGAAACCATCTTCGCCGGCGTCTACGACCTGATGCGCGAAGCCAACCCCCGCAAATACCCGAAAATCTTCTAAAGTCTTCCAGTCAGCCACTCCCGGCGGACCGCCCATGTCCCCATGGGCCGGTCCGCCCGCGTCCCCGCGGGCCGCACTCGGGAGAACGAAGCCATTCACCAGATGCAGCACCTCACGGATGAGATCCCCCATCTCATCCATGAGATCGAGCATCTCGCGAATGAGATCCCACACCTCACGAACGAGATCCGGCATCTCACAAACGAGATCCGGCATCTCACGAACGAGATCCGGCATCTCACGTGCGAGATCCGGCATCTCACTCATGAGATCGGGCATCTCATGCACGAGATCCGGCATCTCACCAACGAGATCGGGCATCTCACAAACGAGATGTGCAATCTCACCAATGAGATCCAGCATCTCAAAATTGAGATCATTCATCTCAAAATTGAGATCGACGATCTCAAAATTGACGTCATCCACCTCATTGCACAGTTCGCCGTTGACAACGGACAGAAACGGCTCCACGTTGAGGGGAAAGGAGACGCGATGGACCGATCCGCATTCGCCCTGGAGCCATTCACCCCCACCGAAGAGCAGGCGCTCGAGCTCATTCGCCAGGTAGCCGCGCGGGCCCGCTTCTCCTCGCACGACGCGAAAGCGCGATTCATCATCTCCTGCCTCGACGAGCTCGAGGCGCTGATCGACGACTACGGCGTCTGCCAGCCGGGCCGCCGGAAGAAGATCTCTCGCGCCGCCTCGGTGTCCAACGACGCTCTCGAAACACTGGCGCAGGCATGCGACCAGTCCGAGAGCCTCGTCACCGCCACCGGCCTCACCGCCGCGGAGGTGAACGGCGCGCTGGCCTTCGACCGCGCCCACTCCGGAACCCTCTCGAGGCTTCAGACCTTCACCCGCGGCGTAGAAGACACCATGGCCGAAAAGCGCGCCCACATCGGACGCCGCTTCGTCCGCGCCCTCAAGATCGCCCGCCAGCTCAGAATGCCCGAAGACACCTTCGAAACCGTACCGGCCCTTCAGGACGTCGAGACCGCCTACCGCCGCAAACGCCGGCCGAAACTCGAGCGCCAGGTCGTCGGCGCCCTCCGCAAAGCAAAGCGCGCCGTCCGCACCGCCCCGATCGACATCACCCTCACCACAACGTCCCTCGCCCAGCCCACGCACACCACCTTCAAGACCGAAGAGTGAGAACGAGGGGGGCGCTCCGTCGCCCCCGTCCGCTCCATCAGGCGCGGGACGCGTTCAGCGCCACGGCCTCGCGAATGAGAGCCTGGAACGCCTTCTCATCGACCTTCTCGCCCTCATGGAAATCGATCGCCCGCCTGGTATTGCCCTCGAGGCTGGAGTTGAAGAGGCCTGACGGATCCTCGAGCGCCGCCCCCTTGGCAAAGGTCAACTTCACCGCCTTCTTGTACGACTCCCCCGTACAGATCAACCCATCGTGAGCCCACACCGGCCCGCCCCACTTCCACTCCTCCACCACCTCCGGGTCCGCCTGCCGGATCAAAGCGCGGAGCCGGGCCAGCATCTTCCCCCGCCAGTCCCCCAACTCCTCGATCCGCTCGTCGATCAACCGCGATGCAGACAGTCCCGCCTCCGACCCGCTCTTCTTCATGACATTCCTTTCCGCAAAAGGGAACACCGCTCCCGCGCGGATTCTAGCCGGAGCGATAATCTCCCGCCATGAGCAAGCCGGCGCCCACCCCCGAGCCGCCCTACTACGCCGTCATCTTCACCTCCACCCGCACCGGGATCGACGAAGGCTACGGCGCCATGTCCGAAAAAATGGTCGAAATGGCCTCCCAACAGCCCGGCTTCCTCGGCGTCGAAAGCGCCCGCGGAGAGGACGGCCTCGGCATCACCGTCTCCTACTGGGAAAGCGAAGAAGCCATCGCCCACTGGCGCCGCAACGCCGAACACCGCATCGCCCAGTCGCAGGGGAAGGAGAAGTGGTACAGCGAGTTCGTCACCCGCGTGGCGAAAGTGGAGAGGGCGCGGACGTTTGGAAAGTCATAGATAGCGAGGCGCAACGGTCGACCGGAATGAACGCGGCTTCGTGCAGCCGCCGACCTGTAGGCGGTGATGGGTGACTCCCCTTACGGCGAGACGCCGTGCGCCGGCGAGACGCCGCCGGTCCAGCCGACGCGACGTCGCTCCGGCGCATGACCACGAGTCTCGCGAACCGGGCGTCCGTGTGTCGTAGCGACCCATGATCATGGTCAGCGCAACCGGTCGTCCGCGCGTGGAGCGCCCGCGTCGCGCGGGCTGGCGCGGCGGCGTCCCGCCGGCGCACGGCGTCTCGCCGTAAGGGGAGTGACCAAATAACCGCTTAAGTCCGCGCCATTGGGCCTTCAAGCCGGGCAAAACCGGGTGGCATGGACCACCCTCTCCGACGACGTTCACACCACCCGCCCGAACCCCGAATAAACATTGAACCGCCCCTCCCGCACAAACCCCAGCAACGTCACCCCGAACTCCGTCGCCAACTCCACCGCCAATGACGACGGCGCCCCCACCGCCGCCAGAATCGGAACCCGCGCCACGATCGCCTTCTGCACGATCTCGAAACTCGTCCGCCCGCTCACAAACAGAATGTGCCCATCCAGCCCCACCCCCTCCCGAAAAAACGACCCCAGCACCTTATCCACCGCATTGTGCCGCCCCACATCCTCCCGCACCCGCACCAACTCCCCCCCCGCCTCGAAAACCCCCGCCGCATGAATCCCCCCAGTCGCCTCGAACTCCCTCTGCCGCGCCCGCAACTCCTCCGGCAACCGCACCACCACCTCCCGCGCCACCCGAACATCCGACACCACCGGCATCGTCTGCACCCGCAACGCATCGATCGACACCTTCCCGCAAACCCCGCACGAGGAAGTCGAGTAAAAGTGCCGCTGCAACCGCTGCAGGTCGACCTTTACCCCGTCCGCCAGATCGACCCGCACCACATTCGGCGACCCCCAATGGCGGATGACGGCAACGTCCGTTCCGGCGTGGAGGATCGATTCGGTGAAGAGGAAGCCGGCGGCCAGATCGAAGTCGTCCCCGGGTGTGCGTAGCGTGACCGAGACCGGCTTGTCGGCGATGCGGATCTCGAGCGGTTCCTCGACGGAAAGGACGTCTTCGGTCTCGACGGTGCCGTCAGATCCGACTCGAAGAATGCGCGTCTGCACGACTGGGAGTTTATCCGCGCGAAGGTACCGATGTTGTCGGTTGTCAGTTGTCTGCCACTTCCCACTCCTTCTGGCGGCCCTCGTCGTATCGATCGTCACGTCATATGCGTTGGCGCCGGCCACGCAAGTCCCGGAGACGCGCAGGCGAGTCGCCGCGGGTGACGCTCGTGGAGCCGGGACACAAGCCGGCCCCCACTACACGATCTTCCAGGCGGTCGGCCATTCCAGCGCGCGACAGATGGGCAGCACGCCGACGATGGACGAAAGAAGCATTGCGCGTGGAAGTCGGCAAGATCAGTGCGGACGGCGTCGCGAACGTGGCCTGCGAGCCGACCGGCATGAGCATGCGCAATAATTGCTGGAGAGCGATCGAGTGCCGCGGCGGTGCCGTGAAGAGGAGTGAGCAGTAAAGTAACCCGCGACCTCTGGCGTGACAGGCGGACGTCTAAACCAACTGAACTACGACCAGGCGATACGTCACCGGAACTGTCCGAGCGGGTCAGCCGAGGCGGCGCCTCCATAGCCGGATAGTGAAGGACGCACGGCAACGTTCACGGCGACCAGTTCGCCGCTCCGCTCAGGATCAGTCCCTCACGACCCGGGACGGGGATGGGGGCGAGGAATGGGGCGTCCGCTCTTCGGCCGCGGCGGGTGGGGGTAGACCAAGTTCGGAGTACGCTGGTTGGAGCGCGACAGTGCTGATGGCAGAGGCTCGGGTTCCGTCAACTCTGGCCCGAGCAGCTTCTCGAGTTTGGCGATGGCCGCTTTGACGTCTTCCTTCGGCTGGTTCTGGCCGGCCTGCCGGTATGCCGCGAGGGCGAGCCGGCGCTGCGCGTCGGCTTCGGTTTTCGCGCCGGATTTCTCCAGTTCGTCGGCGAGCGCCACACGCCAGTAACCGAGATCGGTCGCTATCTCGCCACTTCGTGGCGACGCTTTCGAGGCGCTTTCGAGGTGAATGAGGCCGCTGCGCAGCCCGTCCGCCGAGACGTCGCTCTGGCCGGAGGCGAACAGGCATTTCGCGACGCCGAGGAGCCATCGGCATTTGATGCAGGTGGGACTCTCCGCCATCTGCTCGGCCAGGACGATGTTCTCGCGCACGATCGGCAACGCCTCGGCCGCCCGTTTGCGCGCGAACAAAGCCTCGACGACGTCGTTGCGCGCATCGAGTAGAGCCAGGTTTCTCGGCTCCCGCTGGTGGTCGGGAGCCAGCCACGCCGCCACCTGTGCGGCGTTCATGGCGGCGGCCAGGTTCGCCATTTGTCCGGCGGGATTGCCGAGCTCCTTCTGCGCCTCGGCGATCGTCATGTAGGTGACGCCGATCGTCGAATAGCTGGTGAAATCGGCAGGGAAAAGAGTGATCCGCTCGCGCGAGCCCGCTTCCACCCTGGTCAGGTGGTGCAGACTCTCGGAGAACTTCTTTTCCCAGTGGAGTAAATCAGTGGCCTTCTGCCAAAGGTCGAACTCTGTGGCTGCGAGAGAAGCTGTTCTCTCCATGAGCGGGCGGCGTGCGCCTTCACGTGCCTCGCCCAGCCGCGCCACCTCCCTCGCGGCCGCCGTTGCACCGGCGGCGTCGCCGAGCGCCATCCGCAGCATGTTTTCCTGACTGCGCGCGCTGATGAGGTGCTGGAGATATCTGGGGTTGTCCGGATGCTTGCGCTGCAGCGGCTCGTAGACGGCGATGGCGCGCGCCAGTATCTGCACGGCCTCGGCAGGACGTCTCAGCGCGAGCAGCCTATAGGCCTGCTGCTGAAGAACCTGACCGAGATCCAGGAGACTGAGAGTGTCAGCAGGGTCGGGGCGGCGGGTTCTCCAGACGCCCTCCGCTTCCTTCAGCCTGGCCAGTGCGGCGGTGTGATTTCCGGAGGCGGACAGCACCGACGCGTGCATGAGCAGCGCGATGACGATGTGCCCGTGCAACTCCGCGTTCGTACGATCCGCCGCCGCGAGCCCGCGTAGCGTGGTCAATGCCTCGAGCGTCATCGCCTCCGCGGTTCCGAGAGGCGGCATCGGAGAACAAGGTTTGGCGGACGACGCCGAGCGGCAGTACGTGATGGCCCATGCCAGGTTCAGCTGGGCGATCGCGCGGTCGCGTGTCCAGGTCTGGTTCCGCGGATCCCAGCGTCCGAGCTCGTCGAATCCGGCGAGCACGTCCTGGAGATCGATGAATGCTTCGGCTGGTTGCCTCGCAGTGCCGCGACTGAGGAGCGTGACCAGCGCACTGCGCCGGGCCTTCACCGACTGCGGCTGCAGCCTGCGCGCATGATCTGCCATCGCCGCGGTGCTCTCGGCGTTCTCGTTCACACCGGGAACCTGCGACCGCTGGTGCGCAACCTCGCTCAACATCGCAACGGCGCCCGCGTGAGGATAGGGAGTGATCGACTCCCACCGCGTCGCGCACGGACCTCGACCGCCGAACAGAACATTCGAGGCTATGCGCACGGCGTGCTCGTAGTCTTCGGCACTGCGGTCGCTTCTGCCGGAGGCCTCGTACAGCCGGCCCTTCGCCGACAATGCCTCTGCCATCTCGACACAGTCGTCTGCGCCGGCCTCCGGCGTGCCGGTGACCCGAGCCCATGCCTGGACGGAGAGCTCGTATCGCGCCAGTGCATCGGTGTCCTGTCCCTGTTCGTCGAGAACCTGGGCCACGCGGGCGTGCCCGCGCGCCGACTCGCGATCGTTCCCGAGCGCTTCGACGACGGCTAGCGACTGCCGTTGAAACTTCAGCGCGCGCGGCAAGTCGTTCTCGATCCGTCTCATGTCGCCCTCGTGCCGCAGCGCGAGCGCACGATTGAGCGGCGAGCGTCCGGCCGTGCCGCTCCCCTCGACCTCTTTTCTCACCGCCTCTAGCATCGTGCTGCGGCCGGTATCGCGGATCTCACCGAGGAACTGCTCGCCGAGGAGAAAAGTGAGCAGCCCCTCGGCACTGTCGCGGGCGGTCTGTGCGGCCTGGCGTTGCCGTTCGACGCTTCGGTTCCAGATCATGAGCAGCGCCACCACGATCAACGCCGCCGCGCCGGCGGCCCACATCGCGCGGCGCACCTTCTTCGGCAGCCGTCCCTGACGCGCGGCGATGATCGACTCCGCCAGCCGGTCGTGGCTGATCTCGTAAAACGTGCTCTCCAGGCGACGCTCCGTACGGATCAGGCGCGTCTGGCAGAGCATCGCCAGCGTCTGCGGCTCGACGCGGTAGTTGGCCAGAATCTGCCCCTCGTGCAGCATCAGTCGGTGGCCGGCCGCGTCGAGCAGGCCTTCCTCGCAGAGCGCCGCCGCTCTCCGTCTCTGGGCCTGGGGAGAGATCTTGTCGAGCGTGCCGCGATAGAAGTTGCGGAGGACCGCCGCGAACCCCTGCGCGCCGTGGAAATCATCGAGCGTCAGCTTGACCGGCTCGGCTCCCTTCCGCGCCGCGATCCCCTCGGCGTGGCCGCAGAGGAGCTGGAGCTGGAACGGCTCGATGACGCCGGAGCTCCCCAGGAGGTAGTCGACCATCGCATCGAGCGCCGGCGGATCGAGCGAGAATCGCGGGGATGCATACGGCGGCTCGTGCGGCGCCGGCTCGAGCTGTGCCGGCCCGGTGATGGCCGCGCGCGCCGCTTCTTCTGACATCGCCTCGAGCCTCAGCCGCTCGTGGAACAGCGCGGGAATCGCGGCGCTGAATTCCTCCAGCCCGCCGAGGTAGTCTTCCCGGAGGCTGATGACGATCTTCATCGGCGGCGCGCTGCCGGCCTTGGCGCTCGCGATCGCACCGAGCTCCGCGGAGATGGTCCGGCGAAATTCGGCATCCCGGAGCGTGAACACTTCCTCGAACTGGTCGAATACCAGGACCGGCATGACCAGCAGATCGCCGCGCCAGATGCTCGTGGTCGCGAGCAGTCGCCACAGACTGCTGGTGTCGTCGGCGACGAACTCCAGGCCCTCGGCGTCACATGCCTCTTGCAGGGAACGGGTGACCGCGGCGGTGAGCGAGTCCTTGGTGTCGTTGAGGCGGATCATCGTGGGCAGAAACGGCTTCTGGCGCAGGCGTGGAAAGAGTCCGGCCTGCAGCAGCGACGTCTTGCCGAGGCCGGAGCGGCCAAACTGCACCAGCAGCGGAACGCTGAGGACGCGAAGGTAGAGCTGTTCGGCTTCGGCGTCGCGTCCGAAGAAGCGGGCCTGATCCTCGGGCGAGTCGCCGAAGGGCTGCGTCCCGGGATAGCGGCTGCGCGGCTGCTGCTCGGCGAGCGGCGGCGGGTTCGGCGTCACGCGATCGCCCGGCCTTCCCGCCCCAGGCGGCGCTGCCAGTCCTCCTCGATGGACGTCGTCAGCGCCTCGATCCCTCCGGCCGCGCTGACGTCGATGGCGTGTACGTGATTCAACGACGCGAGCATCGGGCAGTCACCGACTTTGATCGGGATGACGAACCGGAAGTCCGCCATGTTGCCCTGCCGAATGAGGGCCGCGGCGATCTCACGATGAAAGACCCCTTCGACGCGGCTGGTCATCGCTTCGGTCTGCACGACGATCACGTAGTCGACGCGGCGGCTGATGACGTCCTTGAGGGTGTTGTCCCAGTTGTCGCCGGCGCGCAGGTCCTGCTTGTCCTGCCAAACGTCGATGCCGCGCGCCTCGAGTTGCGCCGCGAGCTGCTCGACTGCGTCGCGGTCTTCGCTGGCGTAGCTGACGAATGCCTTCGGCGCTCGTTCCGCGAGCGATGCGGCCGGCGCCGCGGGACGGGGCGGAGTGGCGCGAGGCGGCGTGCCGGGAGCCGGGCGCCCTCCGGCTTCGTACGCTTCGCGCAACTGCCGAGCGAACGCGTCCCAGCGCAGGTGGCGGAACTCGATCAGGCGGTCGGTGAAGAAGGCGGTGGCCTGCTCGTGCTCGGGATGATCGAAGAACTGCTCGTCCTCGAACGCCAGCGCCTTGCTGCGCCGGCCGTAGACGTTCATCACCTGCAGCAGCACGCGCAGATACCAGTTGTGAAAGCCGAATCCGAGGAAGAGGAACGAGGCGGAGGGATCGGCGAGGAGGCTGCGCACCTGATCGGGCACCGGCGGCGTTCCTTTTACGATCGCCACCAGGAACTCGATCAGGTCGCCCTCGGTCAGTACGAGGGAGCCCGGATCTTCGCAATGGCCGAAGAGGTGATAGATCAGCGGCTTCTCGACCCCAGGCATGAGCAGGCGGGCGGTGGCAGGCTCGCGGAAGTTGTAGTGACCCTCTTGCGGAGTTTTCTCCGCCGCCTCGAATGCGCGGAGCATCAGGTTGTCCGGCGAAGCCGAAATGCAGAGGCGGAAGGGGAGCGCGGCGAGATCGCGATGGAAGGTTGTGGTCGCCGACGCCTCACGCTCGTAGAAATCGCGCACGGTGATCTCCAGGACTTCCCGGTCGCGCGTCTCGCGGTAATAGAGGTCCGCGGCGCGGCGAAGACTGGCCGGACCGGCGGCGCCAATGCTCTCGAGGAGCTCCGCGGCGAGCATCTCGTCGAGAGGCCGTCTCTCCGGGTCGTCCGCTTTGAAGGCGAGCCGCGGCCCGAGTACGAGCACGCAGTCTCCCCGCTTGATACGCTCGACGAGACCGCGCAGCTCGCGGACTTCGCCGTCCGCCTGTCGGCTGTTTTCCACCCGAACCTTCTTTCCGAGCCCGAACAACTTTTGATGGCTGTATGGCGATTATAGCTGCGCCGTGTCGCCGAGCTCATACGGGAAGGGATCGATAAAGTCTTCGAATGGGAGCGGGACTCATGGCTGGCAGCTCGCCAGGCGAGTTGGGCTCTGGCACAGAAGATGCGGTCGTACGCCGCCCGCCACGCCGGAGCGCCCATCCGCCCGCCTCTCGGCCTGGAACGAACTCCGCTCCACAACTCCGGCCGCGCTCCGGCGTCGTGCGCGACGTCGCCCCCATGGCTGGAATTTATCGCTTTATTCTCTTCTGGGCTGCCGTTCCCTCAACCGCCAAGCATGCACTCGATGCTCTGCCACGGCGACTCGTGGCGTGTGGAAAAAAAAGCCGTTCTTAACGTCAGATACACCCGCATCCGCATCCCGAGAGCCTTCTGCCGCTTCGGCAGCACGATCGTCGCCCATGTTTCGACATCGCGGCCGAACAACGCTTCCTTGTGCCGATCGAAGCGCCATTCTGCGCGCGATGCACCGATCCCCACCGCGGCAACGTATGGCGTGATCACGTTCAGACTGAAGTATGCCGATAGCTTCGCCGAGCTCGATATTCCGAAACCGATACCTGCCTCACGAAAATTCACCGCGCCGAGCTGTCCGCCGACCGGAAGAGTTTCGCCGGCGAACGAGAGGTCACCCTGGCAGCGAAACCCGCCGTGCGCCTCGCCCCAGACAATGAACTGCGGAGCAGGCAGCAGTGACACGACCGAACATGTCTTTTCACCGTTTACGTACTCGCATTCCACGCCGACGGAGGTCACTTCCGCTGACCCCGAGCGGCGAATGATGCTGACGCGGTTCGGCACGAGCCAAACGGCGAATCGCTGGTAGAGGTCGACTTCCGCCGGGATCTCACGGCCCAAGCGTTGTGACAATGCGGCGACGGCCAGGGCGATCGGTTTGTCGGCGATCGCCACCGTGAATTTACCGGTCTCAATCGCCGGCGCGCCGAAGTCCTTCGCAGCGATCGTGTGTTCCAGCGCAGGCGTCACAGCATGCAGCTCGAGATCAACCAATAGCTGCCTCCTTCCGCTTCTCCACATCGCGAAGCAGGCAGATGTTCCAAACGCCGCTCAGCCCCTCTTCATGCACATATCGTTTCCAATCGTCCAGTGTCGGCTTCTGGTCAATTTCGTCGTGAAGCTTTAAGAGAATTTCCTGTACCTTCGCCGCTGGAATCTTGCCGTCATACCGCCACGTAGCGACCGCACCATACCGAGTGTTCATCTCGTGCACTAGCTGCGATGTGAGCGCCGAGGCGCAACTGTTGAATGCCACGATGTTGTTGCGAAAGTATCCGGCCTCTCCTGCTTGCCGAACGAACTCGGCGAGCTTCGCATCGATGTGGCCCGACAGCACGATGACGAGACGAGACCGACCCACTGCGGCTACCGCAGCATGCGGCGTGATTTCCTCCACCTGAATTCCGGAACTCTTCAGATCATCTGTGATGTCCTTCAGGATGTTCGCATCGTCCACGTGGAACGAGTCGTCGGCTTTGAGTATGACGACGTCTTCAGGATTGCCGATGAGGAACTGACTGACGGTTTCGGCACGACCCGCCGTTCGGTCGGAGAGGTCATCCTTGAACACGCGCACTTCGGGATAGCTGCGCTGAACGTCGAACGCGATCTGATCGGCATCGGCGCGGTACCGCCCCTCGCGCGCCATCAGCGGATGCGAATAAACGACGAACGACGGATCTTCAATTAGGATGCGACTGAGAGCGTGGTCTGGAGGAAGACGTTGTCCAAGCGCGAGACGGGCGGCTTCTGACATGGTCAGGCGTACAGAGCGGTCAGCCATTAGAATGCGATATCCGCCTTTGGCGCGAAGGACGTTAGCGAGACGGAATCCAGGGTGAGAATACTTACGAATTTGTGCACGGCAATGCGCTTGGAACGATTTCGCCGCCTCCGTACCGACGAGTAACTTCGCCTTGCCAGACTGGCGGTCGACGCGGAGGAGTTGCAAGGTATCGGCAGTGCGCATGTAGAGGTCCATCGTGCGTGTTGATGAGGTGAATCCTTCCAGCGGCCCTTTGAGTTTCGTGGCACGCTCCCACTCGGGCATCGCATCGAGTTCTGCGACTTCTTTTGCGGAACGGGTAACGGCCACAGCGACAGTATCGGCCGGAAGTGCGGCAGCGAGCCGGTGGGCTGAGGAAGAAGAAATCCGTTCAGCTACCTGCGGCCACAGCTGAAGAACCGACTTTGCGGTTCGAACTCGCGCATCGCTGATCAGCGCTCTCGTGAGCTTGCGCAACGACGCGGCTTCGGGTGTGATCGTCAAAGACGGCCGGAGCACATCCAGCTTCGCCAGCTGTGAAAACTTGCCTGCTCCTGACAACGAAGCGGCATAGAGGAAATCCACATACGCGAGGGAGGTTCCTGTGTCCTGTCCCTCAAGCACGCGGTGCGCGTAACGTTGCCACGACACACTCTGCTCTGTTGGCAGGAGTTTCATAACTTCAGGAGGAAGTGGCTTCGGCGGAGTCCAACCAGCAGGGTAGACGTCCGTGGGTCGCCGCCGTCGCTGGCCGCTCGAAGTCGATGCGGTCTTCGGCGAAGAGGCTGTCATGGCGACGTGTGCGAGGGCCTTCTCCGCATTCCATCCGGATCGTTGCAGCCGCTCGATCCCGCGGTGGAATGTACGGATCTGTGAGCGCAGCTCGCCGATTTCCGTCGTTTTGTCTGCGAGCGCCGTACGCAAATTCTCTGGTGACGCGAGAGTCGATGTGGCGAGGTCGAGCTCGCGACGAGGCAGGTACGTTTCATGAAACTGTCGCGCTGTTGCCTCGACTGAGATCTCTTCCGGCGTGTCCAGGTGCAGTCTGTCGCGATTGCGAGAGGCCGTCTCGGACGTGCGCTCCCGAAGTAGCTCAACGAGGAGCTGCTCGCGTTGTGTTAGCGTGAGCTCCTCGTTGGCGAGAAGTTTTCGCAAGGCATCCTGGCGGCTGTGGTCGCGAGTGTGCCACGGTTCGTCGACTGGCGGACGAGGTACAGGGGATTTATGCGGAGGAGGTTTTCGTACTGACGTGGGTCTAGGCGCTGGCCGCGCAGGAGGCGCCCACAGTGACGGTGCGACGAAGACGAGAACGAGGAATGATCCAACCAAACGAACAGAACCGCGATTCATGGCGCCTCCCTGTCTGCATAGGAGAGGACGGAGAGGACCGAATCCCTACCAGGACCGATAGACGCACACGCGCCTGACGCGAGCCAAAGCCCCCCGTCGGGCATCCGCATCGATTCCCACGTGCGCGACTGCCAGCAACACCGCGGCCCTGAACACCCTCGCCTGCATCGCCTGTTCCGCCAAGAGATCGTCGACGGCAAGTTCTCCGACAGCCGGACAACGTGCCATCCGCCGCTACCCCGTGCTGACCACGCAGAAGCTCATGAAGAACGCCACCGAGCCGGATGTGGAACGCGCAGTGGATTGGCTGGAGCGAATCTCACGACGCGGTGATTTCCAACCGCGCTGAAACCCTATCCGCGCGCGGATGATCTGGACGGTCTGGCTGGAGATGCTGACGGCCACTGGTCAGCACGGGTCGGCGAATCCGAGTGAGCCGCGCATCGGCATGTCGTCGAGGACGGAATTGACTACGACGAGAGCGGCGGCCTGGGCGGCGACGGCGTTGGTCGCCTTTTTCGGATCGGCGGTCCGGTGCGGAGCACGAGGGCGAGGTTGCGCGGCGGTGGGAGGGAAGTCGCCGGGTTGCCGTGGGCACACTCCACGGGCATGCCCGTTACCATTCCCGATCTGGAGCATGCGAAGGGGTGCGCCGAGGCATGTTCCGTCGTCGAGAGGGATACTGCCGATGTGGCCACTTGGATGAAGGGGGTCAGAGCTTCGTTCTTCGGAATCAGAGCGAAAAAGAAAAGCTCTGCCTCCTGTTCCTGACCCCCACCAGAATCGGAACGCGCGTCACGATAGCCTTCTGCACCGATCTCGAAACTCGTCCGCCCGCTGACAAAGAGAACGTGCCGGTCCAGCGTCCCCCTCCCGAAAAAACGACCCCAGCACCTTGTCCACCGGATTGTGCCGCCCCACATCCTCTCGTACCCGCAGCAACTCCCCGCTCGCCTCGAAGACCCCCGCTGCATGAATCGTCCCGGTCGGGTCGAACTCCGTCTGCCGCGCCCGCAACTCTTCCGGCAAACGGACGACGACCTCCCGTGCCACCGAACGTCCGACACGACCGGCGTCGTCTGCACCCGCAGGCCTCGATCGACACCTTCCGCAAACGCCGCACGACGAAGTCGAGTAAAAGTGCCGCTGCAACCGCTGCAGATCCACCTTCATCCCTTCGGCCAGATCGACCCGCACGACGTTCGGCGAGCCCCAATGGCCGATGGCGGCGACGTCGGTTCCGGCGTGGAGGATCGACTCGGTGAACAGGAATCCCGCGACCAGATCGAAGTCGTCGCCGGGTGTTCGCAACGTCACCGACACCGGCTTCTCGCCGATGCGGATTTCCAGCGGTTCTTCCACGGAAAGGACGTCGTCCGTCTCGGACGTGGTATCGAGCCCGACCCGACGGATGCGCGTCTGCACGGGCGGGAGTGTACCCGCGCGAAGGTGCCGATGTTGTCGATTGTCCTGTGACGTGCCTGCCATTTCTCGCCTGGGCGGAAATCGCAGAGCTGCGGCCCGAAGCCGAGGACTGGCCAGGTATCCGAGAACTCACAGCCGACAACGTAAGTGGCAACCATCGCCCAATGCAACGCCACTGCTGGCGACGAAACAGCCGCATGATTTGGCTGGGCCGCCACGCAACCCGCGCCCTCCGGCGTGACGGCCCGGAGGGCTGACATCGTGGAGCTACCTCCCTCCGACCGCCCGGCGGATCGCCTCCAGGACCGATTTCTCCACGGTTCCGTTCGAGCGCCGTCGGCGTCCGCCGGGCGCTTCGACGTCCTCCGAGGCGATGAAGGCGTCGACGCCGATCTCGGTCTCGCGCTCGCCGCGCGGCTGCAGCCATACCGACATCCAGTAGTAGCCGTCGGCCTGTGGCCGCGGCTCCGTGCTCTCGATGAGGCGTGCGAGCTGCTCCCGCGGCACGCGCTTCGAGGTCGTGTTGAAGAGACCGCGTTCCGGATTCGCGAGCTCCGGCCCGAGCTTCATCCCGGTCAGCACCGAGCGCACGATCCGGAAGGCCTCGTCGTAGGAGAGTGCGAACGTCTCGCGGAAGCGCACTTTCCGCGGGATCGTCCGCGGCGGAGGGGGGACGTACTGCACGCCCGCGTCGCCGCGAATCTGTTCCGGGGTCTCGACCCGCACGTTCTCCCAGTATGGCGCGGTGGTCCTGCCGAGGGTGTCCCTCGGCTCGCGGTCGCGCGGCGAGTCGTAGAGGCGCGCGGAGATCCCGCCGTTCGGTTTTCCGTCGAGAAGGAGATTGATGTCGGCGACGACGTCCTCGGGTCCCGAAAATCCCGCCGGCGCGGTAAACGTCACCTTCGCCAGGCGCAGCTCGTCCGGCATGATCCGGAATCCCCGCGCCGGGTTGGAGACGCCGTCGATCGTTACGCGCGCGCCGAAGCGCGGCGGGAGCTTGTCGACGACGATCTGCGCGAACACGGGCCGGCCGCCGAATTCCTTCGGATCGGGACCGGCGATGATGAAGTCCATCGGCGCGGCCGGAGCGGCCGCGGTCGCGACGTCGAAAAAGTTCGACTGCGCGACGTTGTTGCTCAGATTGACGTCCGACAGCGGCTCGACCGACACCTTCACGCAGAAGTGCTCGAAGTCGCCGATCGGCTTCGGCCACTTGCCGCCGTTCGTGTCGGCAAGATTGGTGAGGTCCCAGTCGATCGGAATGGTCTTGTCGTCGCTGCCGCCTCCGGCCGCGGAGAAGCTCGCCTTCATGGTGCCGATCTCCTTCATCATCGCGTCATTCAGACCGGCGAACCACGGCGCGTACTTGAAACGGACGGTGGCGTTACTCGACGCGGCGTTGCCGAGGTTGCGCACGCGCGCGCGGAGGTGATTGACGATCCCCTTCTTCGCGTTCACCTTCACGTCGTTCGCGTCGACGGCGAAGATGTACGACGTCTGCCACTTCGGACCTTCGCCGGTCACCGCGCCCCACGGCTGGATGAAGAGATCGACGCCGGAGAGATTCGCCGCCTTGCGGAAGTACGTGTCCTGGTCCGGCCGCCCCGGCGGCGTGCAGGGCGCCATCGCGTTCATCGGCGGCGCGCAGAGGTTGCGCGAGTCGCTCCAGGTGAACTGGATCCCGTTCGCGTTCGCGGTCGTCCAGTTGTACTCGCTCCAGTAGTCCGAGCCGCCGACCTTGAAACCGCCGACGGGCGTGAACGTGCTGGTGGCGAACGGGATCACGTTGAACGTCTGGCCGCCGTCGGTGGAGAGCGCGCGGAAGAGCCGCCCCTTCAGGTTCGCCGCATCCTCGCGCCGGTCCCAGAAGGTGATGTAGATGTGGCCGTTCACGGGCGAGACGGCGATGGAGGGGATGAAGTTGTCGTTCGTCGTCAGGTCGCGGCCGATCGTCGCCGCGAGACCGCTGGCGATCGAGCGCGGCTTCGACCACGTCACGCCGTTGTTCGTGGAGCGGGTGAAAAAGACGTCGGAACGGTCCGCGCCTCCTTCGTCGGGATCGGCGTGAAAGACGACGTAGAGATTGCCGCGCGTCGGGCTGCCGACCGCGGTGCCGTCGATGGCCATCTGGGGCATGGCGATCACCTTGATCGAGCCGCCGTTGAACGCGGAGAGCGCCACGGGAGACTTGTTGATGATGGTGAAGATCGCCTTCGCGGTGGCGGCGTCGTTCGGATCGGGGTTGTCCCACGCGCCGCCGCCGTCCGTGGAGCGGACGATCTCGAGGACGTCGCCGCGCCTCCAGATGACGTAGACGTCGCCGTTCGGAGCAACCACCGGCTGCGATCCGCGAATGATGGTCCCGCCCTGCGAGATCGCCTGCCAGTTCGAGAAGGTGATCGGGTTCAGAGAGGTCGTGTGCGCCTCCCATACCTTCTCGCCGGTGAGGTTCCGCACGGCGACATAGATGCGGTTGTTGAACTGGCCGCCGGTGCGGTCGATGGCCATCAGTTCTTTGTCGAAGTCCCCGTTCGGAGGCGGCGGGACGATCGTCGCCTGCTGGAGGTTGTACGGCGCCATCGTGCCGGTCGTACGGGCGATCGCGATTCCCGCGAAGTTTTCGACGAGACCGACGATGTAGACGAAGCCGGAGGAGTCGGCGACGACCGCCGGATCTCCCCAGCAGTCGACGTCGTTCGGGTAGAGGAACATCCCGCCGCCGGTGAACGTCTGGCCGCCGTCCGCCGAGCTTCGCCAGCCCATCCGGCTCGCGGCCAGCGTGCCCTCGAGCCCGAAGAGGCTCGAGTCGTTGAACGCGACGAAGACGCCGTTCGGCGTGACGGCGTGGTTCGTCTCGCTCTGCGTGGTGCCGTCGCCTTTCGTGCCGCTGGTGTGGTCGGTCACATTGACCTGTACGTCCTGGGCAAGGGCGGCGAAGGCGGAAAGAGAGATGAGGAGAACCAGGGCGAGCGTGCGGGTCATGAGTGTTCCTCCTGAATTCCGTACAGGATCGCTCCCGCGATGCCCGCGGACCGTGCGCCGCATGGGCGTTGCACGGCTCTGAACGCCATTATGATGGAAAAATGTGCGAGGTCACGCTCCTTTCCATGGATGCCCGCTTCAGAGATCACGCGCATGGAGCTCACGGCTTCGCGATGACCACGGACGCGAACGAGCGTGCCGGCATCACCAGCTTCATCTCCGTCTGGCCGAGCCACACCCCCTCCGGCGCGGGCGCGGTCGCTCCCGGACCGTAGATCGTGATCGTACGCTGCCGCCCGGGTGCCTGCGTCGTCCCTTCCAGGCCACGGCTGTAGAGGAATTCGACCGGCACCCTGGTATTGCCGACGTTCGCAAACACGTACAGCAGCCGGCCGTCGGTGGCCTGCCAGACCCGGTGCTCGATCTGCTTCGCGATCGTGGGCGTGTTAACAATGTTGTCCAGCGGATACGACTCCTTGTCCCACCCCCGTGTGTTGAAGTCCCGCAGCGGACGCGTGCGCCATTGGCTGCCGAGGTAAGGGTCGTCGACCGCGATGTGGCCGACCAGCGGCGTCACGTCGCTGAACGGCCGGCGGACGGCCTGCCAGGCACCGATCTTCTTCAGGGGCGCGCCGGCAACCTTGGTGATGCGCGTCTCGCCGAGCATCCGGCCCAGGCGAAAGAACGCCTTTCCGTCCCGCTGCATCTGGACGGCGCGGACGGCGTGCAGCAGCGCCTCGTCGTCGTAGTCCGTGGGCGTCTCCAGCCAGGTCGACGGAATGGCGAGCCGAACTCCGCGCACGGCCATCCGGCCGGTCTCGAAGATCTCCGCGCGCAGGTTGAACGCCTGCTGGACGCAGCGGTTGTACGTGAACGTCGGAGGATTCGTCGGCGCGAGCGGCGCCTGCGGATTCCAGGGCACCAGTGCCCCCGGTCCCGGGGGCCCGATCGGGTACCCGCGGGGGGCGATGCCGAATTCGGCGACTTTGAAATGGGTGTTGAAGTAGTTCACCGCCTCCGTCTTCCACGTGGCAAAAGGCACCTGCTGCGCGAAAATCGCAGCAGCCTCCTCATCGGTCTTCGCCGGATCGACGGCGACCGCGTCGCGCCCCGCCAGGAGCATCCACTCCGGCCGGATCGGTGCCGGCCCGGGGACCTTCCGTTCTTCCCTGTATCCGGGATGGATTCCCCACTCACCGCGCACGGCCGAGATCATCGGTGTGACCAGATGTGAATAGACGAAGTCCGCCATCTCGAACCCTGAATATGTCTGATTCACGTACGGCAGCAACGCCTCGGACGGCAGGAACTCGTGCTGCAGCCGGAACGATGGGTGGCCGTCGTTGTCGAACACCTTCCCCAGCTCGTGCGCGTCGTGGAACATGCACTGCAGCCGCCGCGCGTGCCACGACCCGTGACCGATGACGTTCGAGTAAAGGGTCGGCGGCGCCGGCACATGGGGATGCGGGACGATGTGCTGGTGATCGGTGCGATAGCAGTGATAGCCGCCCTGGCTATGTTTCATGAACTCCAGGACGCGCACCCCCTTCTCGATCGCCAGCGGCCGCACCCAGTCATTGAGATAGATGCGCGCCACCTCGGCAGTCGGACAGAGCTGCTTCTGGTTCCCACGATAGAGGCCCGTCCCGATGACCGGCAGGACCTGCGACAAAGTCCCGTTCTCGTCGGTGCGCTGCGCGTCAGCGAGAGGCCTGACGTGTCCGCTCACCGGCTGCCGCTCGATCGCCGCGGAAGGTTCGACGACCCAGACGCGATTGAATTGCTTCCCGCCGATCTTCGTGACCGTCACCGGACAGCCGCCGTCGCGGAACGCTGCCGGGAAGGGATGGCGGATGTACGGCTCCCAGTTCAGATGGTTCCGGACCTGGCTCCAGTCGCCTCCCTTCCAGCGGATGTGGCCCGCGTACCGGCCGCGATTGAAGAGCACGTTCAGCGGATCGGTGGTGAGGGTCGTGGCGGCGCCGAGGGTCTTCATCCGCTCGACGGCGTTCCGGAACGTGCCAGGGCCGTAGAGCAGGTCCGAGAGCGGCGGATGGCCGCAGAGGAATTGATAGAAGCCCGCCTTCTCGAAGCCCCACGGCTGCACGTCGATCTTCGGCGGCACCGGGAACATCGAGCGCAGCTTTCGGACGAGCGTGAAGAACGACGGGTTGGCGCCAGGAGAGTTGTCTTCGCGGAGCGGATGCATCTCCAGCCATTTGGCGAGCTGCGGATCGGCGGCGGCATCGATTCCGCCGTCGAGCCCGAAGTTGGAGATCACGATGTGCGGCCCCATCTCGTCGGATGCCGCATTCAGCGGGCGCGCGGCGATGCTCGGGATCTTGCGATAGAAAAACGTGTCGTTCGTGGCGAAGGTGACAAAGCGATCCTGCAGCCAGCCGCGGTAGATGGCCATGACGTCGTGCCAGTCGACCGGGGCACCGGGACAGACGCCGCGCGCGTTGAACCCGCGCAGGCGGTAGACCATGCGGTTGCCGCCGAAGCCGTAGTCGTCACCGCCCGAGAGCGCGTACTCCGGCGCGATGACCGACTCGCTGCCGCTCAGCGTGGTGCGCAGGTGAATCGAGTTGCGCAGCACGTTCACGAACAGCTTGTTCGGGGCATCGACGTACGCACCGGTGGCGTTGCTGCGCTCGTCCTCGACATGGATGGCAACGCCTGACACCCGCGCGCGCTCGGTCGCCGTTTCGGCGGCTTTCTTGTAGATCGCGCGGAACTGCAGCGGTCCCGTGATCGTCTCGTACTCCTTCGCCGCGATGTCGACTCCGAAGATGGGAAATAGAAGATGTTCCTCCCAGGCGTAGCTCGCCGGAGTCTCCCGGATCGTCTGCGGGAACGTGTGGCGGATGTCGAAGTTGATCCAGCCGAAGTTCGAACGGCGCGCGGCGTTGCCCGCGGCGTTGATCGTCACCCACACCGAGATCCCGTTCGTCGTGTACTCGAGCACGATCTTCCGCTCCGCGGGCAGATGCGTGACCTTCGGGAGCGCGACCGGTGTGAAGTTCAGCTGCGTCCCGTCCATTTCCCTGGCCATGAGGTCGAAGCGGCGCAAGGCGATGTGGAACAGAGTGTCCAGGCCGGCGCTGAAGACGTCTGTCCAGGCACCGTCGAAATAACGCACCGTCATCTCCGGCTTGTGCGGCGTCGGTTCCGTGGCCGTCGGAACCGTGATCACCAGCTGCGTGAAATTCGGGCTCGTTTGATTCGACTCCCTGAACGAGTCGAGCGTATAGCGGTCAGGCATCCGAAGCTCCCCCTCACTGAAGGGGTGACCGGCGGAAGGACTTCCCTACCGCATTCTTCAACCCCCTCACCGCCCCACACTCCTCCTCCGCTTCTGCACCGGCATCCTCTCCGGCACGGCTGCTGCCGCTGCGGCGTAGGCGTCGATCCCTTCGCGCTCGAGCACGACCACTTCCCCCGCGCCGACCTCGCGCACCGTTTCCGCGCCGATCAGATCGAACGCGCAAGTCTCGGACGAAACCGCGTAAACGTCATCCAGTTTGCCGAGGACCAGCGGACGGAACCCGTACGGATCCGCCCCTCCGCGTCACGCTCGCGATGCCCGCGCTTTCCTGCCCCCGATGCTCGAGCGCGTTCAACCCGAGATACACGAGATTCGCCGCGTGGCCCTGCCGAGACGCCCAAACACCGCACTCTTCGTGGAATTTGTCGAACAGGGATGAGTGGTCTGTTCAACGAGGATTAGAACATGGATATTCGTGTGCGACCCTCGGCTACGGATTTCCTACCGACCCGCAGTCGCCGTTCGGAACACGGCCATAGAGGGTCAGCAAAAAGGCCTTGACAGTAGGGGGTGTGTCGGGCGACGCCTCCCCGCTGCACGAAGGCTTTTCGTTCTCGAGTACTTCGGCCTCTCCGAGCTCGCCCCCCGGCGCAAGCAGCCGCCCGTACAGGTAGAAATGCGGATCGGCGTGAGCTGAGATGTTGGAAACGACCACCACATCGTCTTCTTTGACGTCATATTTCATGTCGCTTCCACCGCGCTTAACGACGAGTTGCGTTCCCTGTGCGTACTGAGTCTGCATTACCACGAACCTCGCGAAGCACAGCTTCTGGTCCCCGGAGAAGGGGCTGGTGAGGCGCACTGGATCGCGAAAACCTTCAAACGTCGTCATGGCACCGCCGGGCAAGTCGACGAAGGCAAGCCCATGTCCTTGCCGCGGTGTTTTGTTGACGACGTCGTTGTCGATATCACCTTTTACGATGTAATTCCTCATATGGGGCACATGCCTGCCGTAGAGGTCGTCGCGGGTGATCTTTCCTCGCGGCACGCCGTCGAAGCGAATGAGATCACCGTACTCGAGCGGGATCGGGGACGGCGGGTTTTTGAAAGGAGGGCTCCAGATCTCAATTTTCGCCGTGTGAGCGGCGTTGGTTGCATCGACGATGGCGACGTTGCGATATCCGTTCGCCTCGGTCTGAAACATCATCAGACCTTCAAAGGCGATGGTGAACGTTGCTGCCAGGATTGCTGCAGGTGTCATGGAATCCTCCTTATTGCTATCAGTCAGTGAGAGGTGCGCACTGGTGAGTTTCCCGCCACGCCGACGTGAAGTTGAAACCCCGCCCAGTCGAAATATTCCTGAGAGCGGATCGCGGCGAGTTGCGCTTCGCGGAGCGCTGCCGGGAATGTCGCGCCTTCGGCAAGGTTGCGATAGAAGTTCTTCGTGAGCTCGCTAGTGCGGTCATCCTGAACGTTCCAAAGCGTGGCCAGCACCGCCCGACTGCCTGCGCCGAGGAACGCATGGGCGAGGGAGCGGATGCTTCCGTTGCCTCCGCCGAACGCGCCGGTTTTGCAGCCGGCGAGCACGACGAGTGGGCGGTGGTGCAGACGGAGTGCCTCGATGTCCTGAAGGTACAGAACTCCGGCGTCACCCTGTTCCTGAGCGAGCGCGATGAGTGACAGTGAGGCGTCCCGGCTGCTGGAAAAGGCGTGTGCGGCGATGTGCACGGCGTCGCTGTCCTGAGCGGCGGCCGCGAAGGCTCGTAGTGTCGCGCGTTCCGCGACCAGAGAGGTCGCTTGCGCAAAACCGGAAGTCAGCGTCTTCGCATCGTCGCGTGCCGCGGGCAGGCGTTCCAGGCGCGGGAACAATGCCGGTGAGAATGCGGGATCGGCGATGATCGCGATCTTCGCGCGACGTGGATCGAGGAACTGCGAATCTGCGCTAATCGCGGCTCCCGCGGGAGCGAGAGCGATCGCGGTCTCTTCGATCAGAAAGCGTCCGCCAGGCTCACGCAGCGCAGCGAACGGGATTCCGTAAGTTGTGTCGTCCGGCGCGATGACGAGCACGCGGTCGGGAGCGAGCCGATCGCGAAGCGGCGCGATGAGGAGGTCGTAGAGGCGCCGCGCAACGGGCGTCGATTCGGGATCTTTCACTAAGCGGTCGCGCAGTTCGGTGAGTTCCGTCCGGCTGACGTCGATCACGTAGTGTGTCGCCCGGCCCTGCTCGATCACGACGAGCAGAGTGTGCGTCGCGAACGTCGTGTAGTGAGATCCGACGGTCGTGACTGGCGTCGCCGAGACGATGTCCGCGAGCGACATCGCATCGCGTCCGACGTGGTCGAGAAGGACGCGAGCGCGTGCGCGCTCGGAGATCTCGAAAGCGCCTTTCCAGTCTTCGCGCGCGAGCAGCAGCTCTCCCAGCTCTTCGTACGCATCAACGGAGCGGCCGAGAAAGGCATCCCGTGATCGGTCGTCCTGAATTCCGCCGCGCCTCGATTCGATCAGGTCAATCGCGGCGCGAAGGTCCTGCTCAGCCTCGGCCGATCGCGCCAACGTTTTTCGCAGGTGGGCCCGCTGGACATGGATCGCGGGAAGGTAGGGCAGCAGACCAACCCGTGTGCGGTAGTCGATGACCTCTCCCATCATCTGCTCGGCGGATGCGGGATCGTTTTTTCCCGCCGCCAGCGCCTCTGCCAGTCGCAGCTCGTCGATCGCGTCGGCGCGCTGTTTCGGATCGGGGATCTTTGCCGCGGCGGCGCGTGCCGCGGATGTATCGGGTCGCCTGTCCATGGTTTGCTCGTCGAGATAGGCGAGCCAGAGCAGACCGTTGAAGCGCATCAGCGGCAATGCCGATGGAGCGTGGACCTGCACGTCGAAGAGGGCTCGCGCGATATCGCGATCCGGTCCGTCGACCGCCTCGCGGGCGATCCCTTCGATGGACGTCTCAACCAGATCCCATCGTCCGGACGCCGCGGCACCGGCGAGCGCGAGCCGGCCAAAGTCCCAGGCCTCGCGCTCGCGGCCAAGGCGGGCCAGCATTCCCGCCTCGCCGGTACGGAGGCGATCGGCGTTGTCGATTTCGCCGAGTTTCTCGAACGCTTCCCGTGCATTGCGGATGGCGACGAACGCATCGTAGTGACGGCCGGCGTCGGTCTTGAGCTGTGCGCGCAGCCACAGCACGTGCGCGCGAAGGGAACGGAAGCCGGGCTCGATTCGCGGCTTGAGCTGCACGGCAATCTTCTCGGCGGCATCCGCATCGCCGAGAGTGGCGAGCGTATTGCCGCGGTAGTAGCTGGCCACGAGCCCCATCGGATTGCGCACGGCGGCAAAGGCGCGCTCGGCTTCGGTGAACCCGTGGAGCGCCTCGGCGAGGCGTCTGTGCGCGAGATCGTCTCTGGCCTTCCCGTAAGCGCGAGCTCCGACCGCCGTTTGCTTCAGCGATTCTTCATCCGCGGCATCGATCGCGCGCATCGCTTCCGCCAGCAGGCTGTCGCCGTTCGTTTTTTTCAGAGCGATGGCGATCATGCGGACGCGCGCCAGGAACCGCGTGGCCTCGGATGTCTGACCGGCGAGGTACGCGCTTCCCCATGCGCCGAGGTTGAGAGATTCACCCGTGCCGCGCGACTGCTGAGGAAAGCGGGCCACGACGCGCTCGACTTCCTGCCGATCCCCTCGATCCGCCGCGTGCTCGAGACGAACGCGATCCTGCTTCCAAAGCACGTCGCGCGTCGGCTGGTCGGCGGCGGCCTGTCTTTGGCGGGCTTCGTTGGACCACGCGGAGCCTGGGTCCGCGGCGACGTAGCGGCGCCATGCATCCGCGGACGCGAAACGAAGTCCGAGAGCGTCCAGAGCCAGTGCCCGATTGAAGAGCGCCGTCTCGTGAGCGGGTTGCAACTCCAGCGCGCGATTGGATGCGACCAGCGCGCGGCCGATGGTTCGTGGATCGTTCAAAACGCTGCCGGCCTGCAATCGTGCGGCGGCGAGGTCGGACCAGACATTCGGATCGTTGGCGTGCAGCTTCGTGAGGCGTTCGAGCCGATCGACAGCTTCTGCCGATTTGCCGTACAAGAGCAACGCAATGGCAGACGCGTGCGGCTCGCGGTCACGCCCGGAGAGGAACGCAGCCGCCGCTGCATGCAACGAGGCCAGGTCGCTCTCGTCGATCGTGCTCTTACGAGGCGTGTAAGCAACTCCGGTGAGGCGTCCTTCGATTGGACGCACCGGCGAGGAGGCTGCGGAGCGCATCAAACGGCTTGTGGCATCGGTGCGCCCGAAGAGCAGTATCGACGCTACAGCAAACGCCGCAACGATCGCCACGGCGAGCGCAACCCATCCTGTTCGGCGACTGAGCGGCATGTTTGGAGCTCGTTGAGAAGGATATCGGGAAATCACGATCTCGGCGGGAATGGTGTACATCCATGAAGCGGGCGGAATTCGGAGGCTAGCCGCCGCCGCGCTTCGCGCAAGCAGCACCGCGCCATGCAAGCCCACGATGCGCAACACAGCCGACACCCTTGCGCCGGTGCTCCGCGCTCGCTTTTAGGTGCGCTCGTGACGTGCTTTTTTCCGTGGAACATTCGCTCCAGCCCAGAAACATTGCAGCGTTTTGGTCGCGGGTTCGCACAGATTTTCGCTCGTGAAAATTGGCGACCTCGCGGGTGACTTTGCGAGTCTTCAACTTTCTAAGCCACCCTCTGAAACCACGAAAGCCGCCGAAGTGCCGGCTGGTGAGTGCTTTAGATTGGCGGGGCCGACCGGGCTCGAACCCGCGACCTCCGGCGTGACAGGCCGGAGGTCGCGGGTACTCAGAGAGGAGTCGTTCTACGCCGGGTGGGATAACTCACTGAAACCGAGGGACTTGCGGTCGCTGAACACCGACCTTGCGAGTCACCTTGCGAGTTTCGTTCAACTCGCAAGGTGCACACGATTCTGTGCGTGGAACACACCCCTTAAGCCGTGGAACATCGTGCTTTTGGTGGGTTGTATGACTCCGCACGGCGCGCTCGTACGTCACTTCTCCAGCAGCGCGCTAAGGTCCGTCCCGTTGAACACCGTCAGCAGGTCCGTGGGTTTGCAGCCGATCGCGGCGGCCAGCTTCAGCATCGTTGCGAGGGTCGGCATGCCCACGCCGTTCTCCAACTGGCTGATGTGGTGCTGCAGAAGGCCCGACCTCGCGGCGACGTCGGCTTGCGTCAGCTTGCGCTTGAGCCGCAGCTCGCGCAGCCGTTCGCCGAAGACCTTTCCGACGTTTAGCGGCTCAGTCATCGGCCGCCGTCAGCGTTGATTCTGATGTCCTTTTCGTATACAATACTTTGTATAAACGGGAGGGCAGAATCATGCTTAGTTCAGACCTCGTTAAATCCATTTGCTCCATCTTCCTACACGACGGCCAGTCCGTCACGCCTGACCACGCCGCGGAACTGCTCGGGTGGTCGCTCGACGAGATGGATAAGGCCATCAAGTGGGGCGACATCGAGCTCGATCCGACGGCGGAAGACGCGCGGATCTCGCGCGCGGAACTGATCGAGAAGGCCACGCATCAATGGCCGTTCTCGGTCATTCAAGAGGCGCTAGGGCCGAACGCGGTGAACGTCTTTCCTCCCGGTGTGCTCGTGCGCCCGCTCATCATCCCGGTGCACGAGTACGCGGATGCCATGCTCGCGTACTTCGCGAAGAAGGGGAACGAGTCGAAGGAAACCGTGCTCGGTCGCATCCTGGACGACTACGCCGCGCAGCACATCACGGAGCTGGTCGCCAACGTGCCCGTGTTCAACGATGCTGCTTCGTTCATGGGCGAAGCGAAGCACACGGCCGCCGCCGATCCCGTCAGCGTTCATGTTGCGCGTGCTGCCAGAGTGGGCGGCCGCAGCGCGCGCTCCTGCAACCTCATTTCGCCGCCCGCGCTTGCTGCTATGGGGCCTGTGCCTGCTCCGGCGTCCGGTGTGTCGTCCGACGTGCGCTCGTCACTCGGTTGCGATCGTCCGTCGCAGGTTGGCGCGACGACCGCCACGCCGTCGATCGTTCGCGACCACGGCGGCGCGTCCCTCGCCGTCGCGCAGTCCGTTCCGGTGCTCGCTGGCCCTCCGCGTGCGCTCGTGCCCTACGTTCCCGAGTCGCCCGCGAAACGTCGTCGGCGTCTCGGTGCGCACCGTCCGGCCGGTGAATCGCTGCAGGTGTCGCCGGAGCCAGCGCGGCGTAACCGTCCCGATGGCATCCGCGAAGCGACGCTCAGCTACTTTGAACTGGGCTATCAGCGCTTCGTGCCCTTCCTGCGGCTGCGTGGTCATTGGCTCGCGTCCTTAGGGTTCAAGACCCGCACGCGCGTCTACATCAAAGCGTCGCAGGGTTGTCTCGTCATCACCCTCAAGGACCCGGCGAAGGCGAAGAAGCGCGGCAACTCCGCGGGCAAGCAGCCCGGCACAGTCGCTGAGCTGGTTACCGCTCGCGTCGGTCGACGGCAACGCGTTTCCGCAGCGGCAGCCGCCGTCGCGGCGCAACGTGTGGTGAGGCGCGCATGAGGCACTACCGCAACGCCGCGGAGTCGGTCGACGTCGCGGCGATCATCAATGCTGGTCTCGCACTGCGCGACCTCGCGAAGACGGACGCTCGCATGCACGACGTGTTTGCCAGCTTCGTCAACGAAGCACTTACGGACGGCCGGCGTCATTGGGTCTCGATCTTCATTGACGCAACTGTGGTGTACATGGAACGAGCACAGCGCGTCGCGGAACGCTTCCGCACCTGGCGCGACAGCAAGCACGCCGATCCGGCACCGCGCATGCGCCCCGATCCGATCGGCACGCAGAGTCGTCCGGTGCGACGCTGGCGGCGCGATTCGTTCGACGCCAACGCGGTGCTGAGCACTGTCCTCGCCGTGCGTGCTCTCGATCGCGACGAGCAAACGTCACACGAGCGCGAATTCGTGGCTACTCTGTCGCTTGCTTACGACGGCTGGACTAATCCGTTCATTCGCTCGCTCCTTGCGTACGCCGAGCGGGATCGCCGCTTCGCTCGCCGCTTTCGCAGCTGGCGTCGCGCGAAGGCCGCTCGCGCCGCGTCGCCGAACATCACGCCGCCGCCGTCCGGCTCGCACCCTCGCCGTAAGGCGCGGTGACGTTGCGCGTTTCGCTTTTAAGTGTCCGCGCCTCACTTTCACTCGACGCGCGGGCACTTAAAAGTGATCGCGGGTCACTTGCTTATCGTCTGGAGGACAGTGAAAGTGATCGCGCGTCACTTTCATCTCAACTTGAGGACAGTTGCACTTGCCCGGCGCTCACTTTTAAGTGTGCGTGCGTCGCACGTTTCCGATCGCTCCGCACTTGAAAGTGCCCGCGGCTCACTTCCACGAGCTCGCGCCGGCGATCGCTCCTGGTCGCCGGCGATCGGCCGAGCAGAGGAGCGGTAATACGCCAGCGCTCGAGGCGCTCTACGCCTGGTGGATTCGACCGCGCGCCCCCCGCGCGTCGCGTCCGCCGCTTCGCGCCGGCCGCGCCGCGCTTCCCACCCCTCCGAGGGACTCCACAGGGCGTAGATTCCGCCGCGCCGCCCCCGCCCGTCACGCCCGTTGCCTGCGCAACGGTCGCGCCGGGCTCACCACCCCCGAGGGATCCCGCCGCCCTGAGAGCACCCCGCCCACCCGAATCGTCACGGCCGTTTCGTGCACTACGGTTGCGCCGATCTTCGTGGCCGGGCGCCATCCACGCAAAAACTCTCGCGCCATCCACGCAAAAACTCTCCCTACCCTGTAGGGGTGTCTTTTCGGCGCGTTTCCCTACCACCGATTCCCGGCTTGTCAAGCCCCCGAGTTACCCTGTTCAGGCGAAAAGCCTCTCATTTGTGGGGTCATCGACTTCTCAAACTTGTATGCGGAAATGTCATAAAACGGCGGATAAACGGCCTAAAATTAAGTCTTTAAGAATCAACGCGGGGGATAAATAATTGAGCCTCGTTACAATTTGGTAACGAACTACTTTGACGAACGTCACGTATCTTAGTAAGCGTCCGGTCCGCTTCACAAGTTGCTGCAGCAACGAACGCCCGCTGCGTTTCGGCCGAAATGTCAGCCGGCAACCATAGGCATCGCGCCGCCCGCGCGTAGCGTCGGCGCGGTGGGAAAGGAATGAGTGAGGTGTATGGCTACAACCAGAGCCACCACTTCAAACGCCACGGCCGCAGCAGCAGCGGCCGACGGCAGTACCACAACGCCCCCGGTCGACACCCCGACGCCGACCATCACGCATTACCAGCAAGTCGCCGCAGAGTTCATGTCCGCGCTCGACGAGATCTCGCAGATCATTCCGAAGCTGGAAGCGATCCACGTCTCCACCGCGAATCTCGTGCGCTCCCGCCTCAACGTTCCGAACGAGTTCCTGGCCACCGTCACCGCGGCCGTCGAACAGGTTTCGGAGCTTCAGGCGATCAACAAGCTCGACGTGAACGCCGCCCGTGACACCCTCCAGTTCCTCGAAGCCTTCCGCCCCGTCCGCGACAAGGTCGACGCCTTCGCGAAGAACCTCAAGTACACGATGGATTCTCGCAAGGCGAAACTCGCCACCGACTCGCTCCTGACGTACGACGTGGCGAAGGGCCTCGCTCGCGATCCGAACAGCGCCACCATCGCGTCGCTCGTCGCGAACATGAAGCGCGATCTCGGCCGTCGCGGCCGTCCGAAGACGCCTCTGGCGCTGCGCCGGACCACCGCGACTCCCGGTCTCGGCATTCCCACGCCCCGGCTGCTCCCGAGTCAAGAGGAGATGGGCGATTCGTGACGACTCCGAGCCGCGCGGCTACGCGGCTCGGGTCGGACACCACGAACCCCCCCGTCTGCTAACGATCAAGGAGTACCAGTGCCATGGGAAACATACCGCAGTACATCTGCGGCGTCATCCCGCCTCACATGCTGAGCCGGGTTGCCGCGCACACTTCCGATGAAGCAAGCGGCACCGCCCGCGCGACGCTCGATCACATGAGAGAGCTCGCCACGGGTCGCGCCGCATCGCTCCTCCTCCGGCCCGCCGTCGCCACGGCCGCCGCAGCACCCGCGAAAAGGCGACGTAACGTCTACTCCGCTGAACACACCACCCGTCTGCCCGGAAAGCTCGTCATGAGCGAACACAAGGCGCGCGGGACGGACGTCGAAGTCAACGAGGCTTACGACGGCAGCGGCACGACGTACGATTTTTTCGCGCAAGTCTTTCGGCGTTCCTCCATCGACGGCAAGGGCATGCGTCTCGACTCTACCGTGCACTACGGCACGTCCTTCGAGAACGCACTGTGGAACGGCCGGCAGATGGTTTACGGCCACGCCGATGGACGAATCTTCACCCGCTTCACGGCCTCCGTCGATGTCATTGCCCATGAGCTCACGCACGGCGTCACGCAGTTCGCCGCAGCTCTCGGTTATCACGGTCAGACGGGCGCGCTGAACGAGCATCTCTCCGACGCGTTCGGGATCATGGTCAAGCAGTGGTTGCTCGGCCAGACCGCGGACAAGTCGGACTGGCTCATCGGCGCGCAACTCTTCGGCCCCGCCGTAAACGGCCTCGCCGTGCGTTCGATGGCTGCACCGGGCACCGCCTACGACGATCCTGTCCTCGGCAAAGACCCGCAGCCCTCGCACATGCACGACTACGTCGAAACCACCGAAGACAACGGCGGCGTCCACATCAACTCCGGCATTCTGAACCACGCCTTCTACCGTGCAGCGATCGCGCTCGGCGGCAAGACGTGGGACGTGCTGGGGCGGATCTGGTACGTCGCGTTAACGAACCGCCTCCGTCCCGAGGCAGACTTCGCCGACTTCGTGCAGGCCACCGTCGATATTGCCGGGGAACTCTTCGGCATGGGCGGACGCGTGCAGCGGATCGTCGCCGACGCCTGGTCGGACGTGGGCCTGTTCGTCCTCCACGTCGGGTGTGCGACTCAGCACATCCCCATCAAGAAGCCGCGCCAGCGCGCCGCTGTCATTGCCGCACGGACGCTCCCGAAGCGTCGCCGGCCGACGCGCTGACCGCTTCTCTCTCACTTCCACCATCACCTGACATCTCTCGAAAGGACAGGCATCACATGAGCACGAATCCCAAGGAACTCAATCCCCTCGAAGCATCGAAAACCATGATCGAGAAGAGCAAGCGCTCGACCGATCGCACGCTGCGCGCCCTGAATCAGGACATGGAGCAGGAGAACACCCTCGTGCAGGACACGCCGAACACGCGCCTGCAGAAGGTGCTGAAGATCTACCGCGGCATCAAGCCGGTGTTCGCGGTCATCGGCTCCCTCCCGCTGATCCCGTCCACGTGGCGCGCCGCCATCGTGATGTTCACGCAGGCGCTCGATGCGCTGACCGCCGTCGGCGGCGACATCACCGCGCAGTTCAAGGCGGGCAAGGACCTCGCGGAGCAGGAATGAGCACGCGCAAGGTCGCTCGCAGCGCTTCGTCCGGCCGCTTCATCAGCGCCCGTGACGCGCGCCGCTGGCCGCAATACACCGTCGTGGAGACGATCGACTATCCGTCGTCTTCCCGGCTGCGTCGCCGCCGCGCCGCGCGTCACCTGACCGAGGAGAACCAGAACCGCTCCAGCTTCAAGGCGGGGAAGGACATCCGCACCGCGAAAGGGAAGAACACCGGCCGCAACTTCAAAGCCGGCCGTGATCTCTGACGCTTTACGCAGTTAACCCGGTGGGGTGCGCGTTCGCGCGCACTCCACCACTTCGGAGAACGACCATGAACGTTCAGCAATACCCACTGAAGAAAGGCCAATACTTCCCCGATCTCACCGCGAAGAAGTTCGTCGTCTGGCACGGCACGGCCGGCCGCACGATGCACACGCCGGTCTCCGGACGCCCCGGCAAAGCCACAACCTCGATCGACGGCTGGAACCTCACGGCCGATCGCGTCGGCGCTCCGTGGCTCGTCGATCGCGACGGCACGGTCTTCGAGACCTTCAACGACTCCGGGTGGATTTACCATCTCGGCCTCAAGGGGACGAAAGGTCAGTACGACAAGCAGTCCGTCGCGATCGAGTTCGCGAACGAAGGCCCGCTCGACCTGGACGGCGATCGCCTCTACGCATTCGGCATGAACACGCCGAACACCGTCTACAACGGCCCGTTCATGCCGTACGACTGGCGCGGCTTCAACTTCTTCGCGCAGCTCGACGAGCCGCAAGTCGACGCCGGGATCGAGCTCACGCTCGACATCTGCCGCCGCCACAAGATCGAGCCCGTCTTCTACTGCCCCTCGACCACGTACGACTTCCCGCGATGCTTCCAAGTCGCCACGATCATCTGTCACTCCAACTGCCGCGCAGACAAGACCGATCTCTGCCTGCCGGATTGGGTGTTCCAGAAGATCGAAGCGGCGGGGATCCGTCTCGCATCGTGATGGGGAGCCATCATGGACGACATCCTTTGGCTGATCCAACTCGCACTCCGCGACCTCGAGGCTGCCCGCCGCCGCTCAGGCAGCAAGAAGGTTCGCGACCACCTTCGCCGCGCGATCGCTCGCGTGAACGAACTGCACCACATGCTCACCACGTAGCGTTTCCGATGCGACGTCGCGCCCCGGCGTCGCATCGCGCTACAACGGTGCGCCTCTCCAATGGGTAGCATTTTGCTCATTTCGGCCACACCTTGCTTAGAGTGGATCGCGTGAAGGTTGACCCGTTCGCTCCGCAACTCCTGATCGATTACAGCTACTTCTGCGACCGCTTCGGCCCGTTGCCGTTCGGCGACTTTGTCGCCATGTGGCACGCCGCGGACGCGCTGATGCAGGCTGCGGTCGACGTCGGCTACGAGCCGCACGAGGTGCCGGACCTGCTCATCACGGCCGACAACCCGCGCATGGCCCTCATCCGCGCGACGGTCGCCTGCATCCGGCCGAACATCGGGCGCTTGCTGCCGCGCGGCGAACGTGTGCGGCGCTGGCGAACGACAGCGCGCGGGCGGCGCGGTAAGCGCTCATCGCCCGCGCTCGACACTTGAGCGCCAGGCGCGACGTCGCGCGCAACACCAGGAGGCGCCGCGCCATGCGCATCTCGCCCTCCGCCCGCGGCCATCCACGACATGCCGCGTTGCACGCCAGCTCGGACAGCTAGTGGTAATTCTGACTACGCTGCTCGGAGAGCTTCGATGATCGCCACGGCAAAGGCACATGAACGCACCCGCCTTCGCGCTCGGCTCACCTGCGACTTGACGGTTCCGATCGGCTTTCCCACCGTCGCGGCTATCTCCTGATACTCGAGACCTTCCACGAGCACGGCGACAAGCACTTCGGCATCGGAGGCCGGAACGGTCGCAAGGGCCAGCGTCGCCAGCTGTCGGTACGCCACCATGCAATCAAGATTGGGTGTGTCTCGATGATCGAGCTCATGGTGGAGCACCTTTGGCTCGACCGCTAGCCGCGCACGGTGCTTCTTCGCGCGATTTGCCGTCAGCGTATGGAATCGCTGTTTCAGCGCGTCCGGGGTGAGGGGTGCTGTGCCACCAGCCACTTCGCTGAGAAGCACCGCGAAAGCTTCGTCGGCAGCATGTGAGCGCGCATTGACGGTCGCGGAGTCGGTCAACTGCTGCAGTTCCAGCAGCGTGTTCCAAGGGAAGGTGAGGGGTTCCACCATGTCTGATGCTCCTTCTGTTGCGCACCGCTGTGGCGCGCGCGAGTCATCTCAACTCTCCACTGCTGCCTTCATCCGAACGGCTCCGGGTCGCTGTGCCCGGAGCCGGTCGTATCGATGGATGCTTTGGTGATGAGTCGAAGCGCAGTCTATTTGATGCTCAGTTGCGTCGCAAGATCCAGCGACCACTGGCGGCGAACACGATCGAAGATCTTTCGCAGCTCGCCGGCCGTGTCGTTCGCGAGCATCGTGCTTTGCGTCCGGGCGAGCGACAGCAGCAGGAGTTCGAGGCTCGGCAGCATGTCCGCCGCAGCTTCGACGTCGCCGCCCGTTTCGTCGTCGTTTTCCCGGCGCGAAAGCTTCGACAGTTTGCTGAGAGGCTGGTACACGGATGTGAAAAACGGGTGTGCCGAATTGATGGTCAGGATCACGCGCCCGAGCTGGAAGTCTGCGCGGTAGAACGGTGCATCTTCGTCGTGCTTGAACGTGGTGATGTACCGCGATGTCTGGACACGGTCGAACGCCTCCTCGTCACTCTCGTCCGCACGTCTAACGACTGCGGCCATGGCGCGGAGCTGGCCTTCGAGGGCCTCCCGTTCGGCCTCGGTTGTCGCTTCGGCTTTCGGAAGAAGCGTCCCCTGGACTGCTTCGGCTTCGTTCGCTCGGCGCTCCGCCTCCGTCGTGCCCTTCGACGTCCGCTCAGTCGCAAGCCGTGCGTAATGCTCCTCGATGCTGTTCTTCACTTTCCGGAGATCCTCGTGGATCGCGTCACGGATGGCGTCGATTACGTAGCTCTTCAACCGGACGCCTTGCTTGTTGACCGCCACCCCGAATGCCTCGTCCAGCTCCGCCGGGAATTCGATTTCGATCCGCCACCACGTGTCGCCCGTCCAGTGCTTCCCGGATAGCGCTCGCATCTCGCCAGCTTGCACTTCCCGGTCCGCGCGCATGAAGGACACGTTCAACGCGTCGTACGCGCGAAGGTCGTTCTTCAGCACCTTCCGCGGAAGCTTCGACCAGTGCTCGAACGGCAGCACGAACAGCGCGATCTTCACTGGTTTGGTCTCCGCGCCGGACGTTTCCTCAACCGGAACGGGAATCTCCCACTTTCGGAACAGCCGGCTCGTCGTTTCGGTAAGCCCCTCGATCGTCGCGTGACGGGCGTTCGACATCGAGTAGGTCGGGTCGAACGGCTCGACTCGTCTGTTGTTCACGTACAGTTTCAGTCCTCGTGCGAGATGGCGCCTATAGACACGTGCCATCTCTTTCGTAGCGTGATCCGCGAGGGCCTTCACAGTGCGATACGTCAGGCGATCGCAGTCAGGGACGTAGATAATCGTGCCTGACTGACCGAGGCGTTCGGTCAACTGCGACGGTGCCTCCGCCAACCGTTCTTGATCGTTCTTTGGGAATGCCATCGCGCCCGTCAAAATGTCGACGACGTCACGCGGCAGCGAGTCCTCGAAGGTCGGAGCCGGCAGATTCACGACGTTGCTTCGATCGTCACCGAAAGCGTTGATGTCCAGATCCATACTGTAGAACGCCCGCGGCTCCTGCCACGAGATGATCTGCAGCACCTGGCCCATGCTCAGGGCCGCGCCTTTCATGCCGATACCGTATCGACCGATGCCGGCGCGGTTGTCGAAACACATTGATCCGCCGAAAGCTGTTGCTGCGCGGAGGACATTCGGCGCCATGCCGTTGCCGTCATCGCTCACGAGCACGTCGATTCGTTTCTGGCCCTTCTTGCCGGACTCGTTGAAGTAAACGCGGACCTCACGGGCTCCCCATTGCACAGAGTTATCGATGAACTCGCAGATTGCTGAAGTCGTGTCGTTGTACCCAAGGTCACGCAGCGCATTCACCAGCGTTTGGCCGATGAAAAGCGGAACGGTCGCGCCTTCTTTGATGATGCGCGTGAAGACTGCTTTCGCTCCTCGCGGTGTGCCGGGACCCCACCGGAAAGGCACATCGGTGGGTGCTAGGAGTTCATCTGTGGTTCGGACGGGGATCGGATTTTCTGACATCGGGCAGCTCCTTTTTCTGTGGCCGGCGCTTTGCCGGACCGGAGTGATTTGAGGACGCGACCATCGCGCCTCTACAGATAAGGTAGGTGACGACGCCGAATGGTTGCATCTGCTTGGCGAATCATCGATCGGGCCGCACTCTCCTGAGGCCGAGCATCGAGAACATCCAGGCGGCGCGGATGCTCATCGTGTCGTGGTTCGCCCCATCGGCGTTGCCCCGCAAGCCGGCCGGTGGGCGGCGCGCCAGGCATCTGAGGCGAGGGGCTCACCGCCTGCTAGCTTCTCCAGCGGTCACCCATCACCGGCATCACTTTTAAGCGCGCCGGCCGCGAAAACGGCCGCCCGGGCCTCGAAAACGGCTCCGGGGGCCTCAAAAACAGCTCCCGGGGCATCGATTAGGACCGCCCAGGCATCACCGCGAAGTGCCCCGCGGCCGAAAAATAGCGCCCCGGCACCACCCGGAAGCCCCCGGGCATCATTTCGACGTGCGCGGGGGCCGTTTCGCGCACCAGCTCAAGCACCGTGAAACCACCTTCGATGACTTAAAAGCGCGCCGAGATCGATGGCTGATGATCCTCGCTCGTTTCGCGTTGGCGGCATCACGCGCGAAAACCACACCGCAGCGGTTGAATCCGATCGACACGCACATCCGCGCGACTCGCCGCCGCTTCACGTTCATAGCCGCGCGTGCGATTCCGACGCGCGATCACTTCGCGCAGCGAAACCGGCAACGCCAAGTCATCGCGCATGACATGAATGTCATCGAACAGGAGCATTTACCGACATCGATGCAGCAGCTCGTGAGAACGCGTCTCGTTTATGTGTTCCGTCCACAGCCCGCCCATCACGCGACTGCACGGTCGATCGACGCGCGCCGGTCCGATGCAGCCGTTGCTCGCCAACGCGTTCGCCTGGCCCCGCCCACCCTCGCCGCGTCACGTCCCTTGCACGCTTGCACCGCGATGAAGCGGCCGTGCTTCGCTGGCAAGGGCCGCGCCGCGGCTCCCGCCCGCGCGAGTGGGGAAGTGCGTCGCGAGACCCCCCCGCCCGCCCTCGCCGCGTCACGCCCGTTGCATGCGCGCACCGCAAAAACCCGCCGTGCGCGCTGGCAACGGTCGCGCCGCGGCTCCCGCCCGCGCCTGTGGGTCACTTCATCGCGAGCGCCACCGCCGCCCGCCCCCGCGAGTGGGGGAGTGCGTCGCGAGAGCCACCCTCCCACCCACGCCGCGTCACGCCCGTTGCGTGCGCGCACCGCGCTGACGCGCCGTGCGCGCGGGCAACGGTCGCGCCGCGGCTCCCGCCCCCGCGAGTGCGATAGGGCGTCGCAATGACGACGTTCCGCTCGCCGCCCGTCCTCCTGCTGCTCTCACTTCCGCGGCCGATGAAACAACTCCGCCCGCCCTTCCTTCTGCGAATACTCCGCGTGCTTGATCTTCAGCCACTCTGTTTCCGGCGAGTAGGGATCCGCGCGACGCTTCGCCACGATGCCTTCGAGATCCATCTGCACTACCGCATCCATCAGCCGAGGATCGTCGCTATGCTCCACGTACCCCACACGCGTCCCGCTCACCAGCTTCTCGAGCGCACGCTTTCGACGCCAGAGCGGAAGCGCACGAACGTCACGGCCATCGAGCCACAAAAGATCGAACGCGACATAGCTCGCCGGCGCGCGGTTCATCATCAGCGCGTTGAACTGCGGCCCGCCTTCACCCAGGACGACCACCTCTCCATCGAGGATCGCATCACGTGCCGGGAGCTCCTTCGCGATCGCGATCGCGAGCTCGTCGAAACGTCGCAACGGTTTCTTCGTCTTCGACAGGAAGCGTCCGCGTCGAGCCTCGACATACAACGTTCCGCGGAACCCATCCAGCTTCACCTCATACACCCACGGACGTCCCCGAGGCACATCGTTGACCAGCTTCGGCAACACCGGCTCTATCTGTGGAAGCATCGAATTACGCTCGCCTCGCTTTTAAATCACCGGCGATCACGGACGCTCGTCCCATAGTCATCATCCCCGTGGTGGCTACTGTGTTTTTTTTGTTCCGTCCACAGCCCACCCATCACGCAACTGTCGGTTTCATGGCGATGCGCCGCGCGACGTCACCCGCTGCGCGCTAACACCTCGGCGGTGTCGCGCGCAGCGCACAGAAGTATCGTTTGCGCGTGCGCACGCTCTACACGCGGTAGCGCGCGCCCCCTCGCCGCGTCACCGTTTTTGCAGAGCGGGTGGAACAAACCGGCGCTTCAAAGCCGCAAAAACGGCGCCGCGGCTGCCCGCCCTCCCTCGTCGTTCGGTTTGTTCACTTTTGAACGTTCGCTTCCCCCTCCCGCGCGCGGTCACGCCGTTTGCAGCGGGTCTTGTCTCGCGGCAGCACCTGCAGGCGGGCAAACGTCGCGCCCCGCGCGCCCGGAGAAAACCACAAGGAAGGGTCATTACTTTTGCTGCCCCGCACCCGTCCCCGCGAGCTCGCCACCACCGCCGTCGATCCTCGCGAGGGCCCGCGGCGTGTCACGCCGGTTGCCAGGCGCGCGCGAAAAGGAATGCGACCGTGCGCGCGGCAACCGTCGCGCCACGCCGCTCCTGCATCGCCTCTTGGGTCGGGCTGTCCGGCCGCACGTTTCCAGCCGTCCCCGTTGCTCGAGCGTGTGTCGCCTGTGGCTGCGCCTAAGGCGCCGCTGAAGCTGTCGTGGCCCGCTGCTCCGTGGCTTCGCGCGTTTCCACGCGCTCGGTTTTCGCGGACAGGGTAGGGCGCCGCTCCGAATCACTTGCAAGCGGTCCACGCAGCTTAGCGGAGCCTTAGGCGCGAACGGTTTTCGTGACCGCACCCTCCACCACCCAACCCCTCTTCGCTGCGCGCGTCGTCGATCCGCTACTGCTGCGCGGCTGCACGTTTCCCCCTCGCCGCGGCCGCAGCGCAGGCGGCGCGCCCCCCAAGCCACCGCCCGCGCGTCCGCCGCGCGCTGCTCGCAGGGCGCAGCTGCGCAGCACCCTGCGCCGCGGCTCCCACCCAGGCCCCCGCCCCGCTCGTTGGGGCGCGGCTCACGCCGCCGCGCCCCAACCTCGCGGGGGTTCCGTCATCAGTTGGCCTACTGCTCTGCCGAGAGCGAAGCAAAATGCTTCGCCAGCGCCACCAGCGGCATGACCGGCGCACCGCTTCCGTTGGTCGCGGTGCGCCTCGCCGCCAGTGGCAAGCGCGCCGGCGCTGCACGTTTCCCCCTCGCCGCGCCGCGCGCGCTCGCCTTCGGCTCGCGCGCTGCCGCTCCGCGCACCTTCGGCCGCGCCACCGCCCGCGCCCCCTGCCGCCGAAGGTGCGCTCCGCGGCCCGGCGCTTCCGCCCTCCCGCCGCTCCGGCCATGTGCGGCCCGAACTGCGGCCGGCCGCCACCCGCCACCCACGGGCCGCAGTTCGAACCGCACATCGCCTCCGCGGCCCACCGGCGCCGGCGGCGCGGCTCCCGCCCCGGAACACCGCCGCCCGCCCGCCCACGACGTCAGGCCGGTTCGTGCAGATCGTCAAAGCTCGGTGTGATGGCGCACCGTTCACCGAGGTGGTAGTGGACGGGGATGTTCAGGCTCCTCGGCTCGTCGTTGCGGACGAAGAGCACGTAAATATCCCGCTCGCATTCCGGGCAGGTTCCGTCATCGACGTGGTTCATGATGTCCCCCGCGCCGAATCGTGCCTGAAAGGCGGGGGGACTTCGCAAGTGGTCGCGCACTCAAGCCACACGCTCGATCTTCTCGCGATCCTTCGGATCATCAGGCGGAACGTCGAACCACGTGATGCTCCCGCTGCGATGGACCACTCGTTTAGTGCCCGGCTCGTGGTGACCCGCGATCAAGTCGCACGTTCTTCCACCGAACAGCTTCGTCTTCGCGCCGCAAACTCCGATGCGATCGCGCAACTGCTCCATCTTGCGGCGCGCCGCTTCTTCGGTGAGCGCGGTCTCGTCGAGGTCCGGCCGTCCATCGATGTAGCCGTGCCATTTCGATCCGACCTTCTTTGTGGTGATTTCCGCATTCATCATCGGAAAGCCTGCGGATATCTGGCGCTCCTGGTCAACCTCGAAGCGATCTGCTGCGGTACCGAGCGGAATGCACAGCCGCTTGTTCTACGGACCGTGGATGCGCGCCTGCGCGATCCGCGACGACGACTCGGCGGCGTGGCTCCGCTGATCCGCGATTCGCGCTCGATGCACATTCGCCGTGACTCGTTCGCTCGTTCTTTTGTGTTTCGCCCACGGCCCGCCCATCACGCGGCTGCACGGTGTGTCGCGCGCGCGGCGCAACCAGCACGCCCTCGGCGTGATCCACCAGGCGTAGATGCGCGCCCCCCTCGTGGCGTCACCGTTTTTGCAGAGCGATGGGATGAAAGCGACGCGGCTCGGCCGCAAAAACGGCGCCGCCACTGCCCACCCTCCCATCGCCTGTGGGTTCGCTCATCTCGGTCGCACGTTCCACCACCCATGCGCCGTCACGTCGCTTGCAGCGGGTGTCTTTATCGTGCACGCGCGTCTCCCGCGGGCAACCGCCGCGCCGGCGCCCCCGCTCGGTGCCACTATTTCTTCCGCGGCTCTCGTTGAGTTGAGCACAGCCCCACATCACGCCCAAACTCTTTAGCTGCATCACCTTAGCGGGTCAGTGACCGATATGCCGTCCCTTGGAACGGCTACACTAACGCAGCCGATGGCGCGACCCGAACTCAAGACGCGTGCGATTCTCCGCCACGATCTCGGTCGACTCGACCCGCGCGACCTCCGCACGTCGCTGCTTCGGCTTCAGGGCGAATCCAACTCGTCGGTGGAGCCCGCTCGGCAGCGCTCGTCGAAAGTCATCGCCCGAAACGTCGACATCGTCGCCGCCGACTCGTACGACTTACTGGCTCGTCTTCTCGTGCAAGCGGGAAGGGAAGCCCTCTCGCTACCTCGCGATTCGGAATCTGCGTACCTTCGCGCCTGCGCGGTCGCTGGCCGCGCCATCTCGACGTACTGGCAACAGGTCCAACACTCTTACCGCCGTCCCTGGCCCATCGCTCCGCTGCCGCGGGGCATCGCCTCCGTCCGCCTAAGCAACACCACGGCCGAGCTGGCCGACGAAGTCGGCGTTACCGCTGCCAAACTGCACTCCTTGAGTGCGGGCTACCTTCTTGGTGAGCTTTACACATCGCTTCTACCATCGGGCCGCCGCAGCGATTATGGCGTTTTCTTTACGCCGCCTGCTCTTGCGCGCCGTTTGCTTGTCCTCGCTGAGCAGTCTGGCGTCGATTGGCGTACCGCCACAGTCTTGGATCCCGCTTGCGGCGGCGGCGCTTTTCTCGCGCCTGTTGCCCAACGGATCGCCGGCAGCTTCGAAGGTGAGAAACCACGAGCGATCCTCGAACAAATTACGCAAAGAGTGCGTGGCTTCGAGCTCGATCCATTCAGCGCCTGGATGTCGCACGTCCTTCTCGAGGCGATGCTCATCGAAACATGCCGACGCGCGCGCCAACGCCTTCCGAACGTAATCACGATCTGCGACGCCCTGAAGGCCGACGCGACACCGCCGCTCGTCGACCTCGTGATCGGCAATCCGCCATATGGCCGCACAGCATTGTCCGATCAACTTCGATCCAAATACGCTCGTAGCCTGTACGGCCACGCCAATGCGTACACGCTGTTTCTCGACCTCGCCATTCGCTGGACTCGTCCTGCAGGCGTAATCGCATTCATCACACCTACTGGGTTCCTCGGCGGTCAGTACTTCCGCAACCTCCGTACACTACTCGCTCGCGAAGCTCCTCCAACCTCGATCGACTTCGTTCAAAGTCGCAAAGGTGTGTTCTCAGATGTTCTGCAAGAGACCTTACTCGCGACGTATCGACGCGGAGAACGAGCCAACCTCGCGCACGTCAGCTTGCTCTCCGTGACCACGCCGGAAACAGCGCAAGTCGGAGTCGTCGGCACATTTCAGATTCCCGACCCACCGACGGAGCCGTGGCTCGTGCCTCGCGATGTCTCACAAATGGCGCTCATCGAATCGCTTCGCAGGATGCCGCACAGGCTCCGCGACTACGGCTACGGCGTCTCTACCGGGCCGCTCGTCTGGAACCGCCACAAAGCTCAGTTGAAGGACAGCAACGGCGATGGCTCGTTCCCGATCGTGTGGGCGGAGTCCGTGCAGTCGGACGGCACATTTCACTATCGCGCTGAGAAACGTAACCACGCCCCCTTCATCAAACCGCATACGCGGCAGGGATGGCTGCTCACGCGAACGGGTTGCGTCATCGTCCAGCGAACGACCGCGCTCGAGCAAAGGCGTCGCCTGATTGCGGCCGAGCTTCCCACTGCATTCATTCGGAAGTTTGGCGCCGTCGTCATCGAGAACCACCTGAACATGGTCCGTGCGCTCAACGGCAGTTGTGCCATCACTCCGCGCACGCTCGCCGCTCTTCTCAACACCCACACGCTCGACCGCGTTTTTCGATGCATCAGCGGCAGCGTCGCGGTCTCCGCCTCTGAACTCGCGTCGCTGCCGCTCCCTCCGCTCGAACAACTTCAACAACTCGAACAGATGCTGCACGAAAGCGCCACCAACGATCAAATCGAGCACTTCGTCGGCACGCTCTACGGCTACGAGGCGGTGAATGAAGCTTCCTGAACTGATTGCTGCCGATGAAATCAGGCGGCGTCTTGAAACGATCTTCCCGGAAGGCACCACCGATCGCGGATTTTTGATCCGCGAGCTCGCCGCCAACGTCATCTTCACCATGCTCTATGGCGGTGCAGTGGAGGGTGCCGACGTCTGGATCGGTCCGAAACACGTTTACCGCATGAGCGACGCTCAGGCCGCGCTAACTGAACCCGACGTCCGGCAGGCGTACGGACTGAAAGGGTGGAAGTCGCGATTCGCCCACGTCGGCGATCCGTGGTACGCGGACACTTCACGCGAACCGATCCGCGACGAGACTCTCCGCACGCTCACGCGATCCGGTGCAGTCGTGGAACGCGCCCATGTTCCGACCACTTCAAGCAAACCGCGATACGCGCTCGCGACCGACTTCGCAGAATTATTCGATCCCAACATCCAAGGCGACGACCTCGCCGGGTTGATCGCCAAATGGCAGAAGACACACCTCGCCGCACACGCTCTTGCACGCGTTGAACTCGTTCGTCAACGCATCGCGGCTGCCACAGGAAACGTCGAAGTTACGCTGCCTCTCCGCGGCGTGCGGCAGCTCGCGCCAGGCGACAGTGCCCTCATCACCAAAGCGGTCATTGAGGAGTTCGCCCCGCGGTTTCTGTATTCGCCGACTGTCCTGCTACTGAGTGAAAGCCGGAAGAAGATCATCGACATCGACGCGGTCGCCACGAAGAGCATCGGCCTCGAAGTCACGCCATCCTTGGTACTCCCCGATGTGGTTCTCTTCGATACGTTCGAAGGGGACGAACTCCTCGTCTTCGTCGAGGTCGTTGCGACCGACGGACCCATTACTGAAGAACGCCGTACCGCGCTGCGCTCGCTCGTGCCCTCTTTCGCGGATGAACGGATCGCATTCGTCACCGCATATGCCGACCGCGGGTCGCCCGCGTTCCGCAAAACGATCGGCTCACTCGCGTGGAAGACTCTCGTCTGGTTCGCCTCTGAGCCGGACCATGTGATGATCCTCCGCGACGCCCCCTCTCTCGAGGATCGGCGCGTCTTTGACCTGCTTCGTGATGCTGACTGACGCCTCGCCACCCACTTAAATGGAATGCAGCACCGGTCCCAGCACGTCACCGATCTGCGAGCTGTTCCAAAGCACAAACAGCGACTGCCTCGCTCTCGTGCAAGCAACGTAGTGCAGCCGCCGCAACTCGCTCAGCGGCGCTTCTTTCCGATGTGCGCGCGGATCGGTGATGACAACGACGTGGTCAAATTCACGCCCCTTCGCTCGTTGCATCGTCAGCAGTGTCGTTCGCGATGGCGACCACTCATGACCATGAAAATTGACCGCACTTCGCGAACTCCGGTACGCGTCGAACTGCTCCACTGCAACCACTGATTTCACCGCAGGGATCCCGGTCTTCTCGATCACATGACCGACCGCCTCGAAGGTCTTATCCGCGACGAGTGCACCCACCAGCCGATTCGCAAAGACCTGGATATCGGCGTCGGGCGGCGCGGCCAGAAAGTCGCGCAACGCGCTCGCCTTGCGCGAGCTACTGCTCAACAACTTCTCCGTCGCCGACAGGCGCACCAATCCGGATCCTGTCGACCGTCGGGTTTCGCCTTCAAGGCTCGTCAACGCGACCGCTAACTGCCGGCGGTGACTGTTCGAAGGCTCGCGCGCGTAATCGCTCGACGCGAGCGCCACCATCCTAAACGCCTCCGCCCAGTTCGCATCGACTTCGATCGCCGCGTGCACCGGGATCGCGGCTTTCACGCCTTTGCCCGGCGTGCGTAGCTCTGCACCCAACTCCCGGCCGATGCGAGCGTTCGGCGCGATGATTCCGATCGAGCTACCTGCCGCCGCCTTCCAAATCGACTGACAACGCAACGCCACGGAGAACCGCCGTTGATTGTCATATACGCCGTTCCACAGCACGTTCGCATGCCGGCCGACGAACCGTTCGCCGTTCAGCACCGCTTCCGCGAAGTCGAGGATGTCGGTCGCCGCGCAGCGATAGTTCCTGCCGCGGAACGTCGTCACCGCTTCACCCTTCCACGCCGCCATCGTCTCGAAACGCGTCGCGGCCGTCTGGAAATCGTGCTCGTAGATCATCTGATGCGGATCGCCAAACGCGAGGAGCCGCGCCTCGCCACCGATTAACTGAAGGAAGGCTGCCTGCTCAGCCCTCGTATCCTGAAACTCATCGATGATTACGCAGCCATAACGCCGCTGTACCGTGCGCCGCAGCGTAGGGCTGGCGTCCAGCAGCTTCACAGCAAACGGCACCATGTCGTCGAAGGACACCAGTCCCGTCTTCAACGCATGCGCCCGTCTCGCCTCCGCGTACGCGGCGCGCTCGTCGGGCCATTGTTCCTCCAGCGCGACCAGATGTTCGCCCGGTCGATCCAGCGCTTTCGCTGGGCGTTGCAGCCCGACAAAGCGCCCGTAGTCAGCGAGGATCTCGAAAGCGACGCTGTGAAACGTTCGGAAGTCCAGCGACCGTCGGAACACGCCTCCGACTCCTGCTGCCTGCGCGATTCTGCGCACCGCTGAATTCGAAAACGAAGTGAATAGAACGCGCTTCGACGGTTGCACGGTGGCCCATCGATCCGCAGCTAGGATCGCAGTCGACGTCTTGCCGCGGCCCGGACCTGCAATCACCACTGCAGAAGCCGACGACTCGATCACGCCCCGCTGTTCCTCCGTCGGCTTGAACGTCATAACGACCTCTTGGCTTCGGTCAGATGCTCATGTCCTCCAGCCACGCGCTGCGCAAGCATCACAGCATCGCGGAACGCACTGGGGATGCTCTGCAATGGCGTTCGTTCGGCCAGCCACTCGTGGAACGGGATCGAGCCTTTGTTATGCCGCAGGAACTCCCGCGCCTTCGTTTGAAACGCTGCGTCGTCGAGTTCCATCAGAGCCGACACATCCGAATGTTCCTTCACGAACGGCGCTTCCGTCATCGCTTCCGCCAGCACCTCGCGCGGGAGGGCGGCAACTAACAGATCTTCCAAGCCCTGCGCCGCATGAAACACGATGCGCGCGCCCGGGAACCTCACGGTGTCCAGTGGCAGTTTGCCTCGCGTGCTATCGACCAGCCCGAACGCCGTGACACCAGCGCGCATCAGAGTGTCGCACAGCTCTGCGACCTCGCCGTTTCCATCCGCCGATACCACGGAAATGCCGGCCAGATCGAACGATTCACAGACCTCACCACTGACTGTCTCGCCGTGCATCGCAGTGCTTGCCTGCAGAAGCCACACGCGCGTCGACTCTTCTTCCACCACGACCGCCGCACGGCCGAGCAACGCTTCTGCTAACTGCCGCCTCAGTCGACGCCGCATGTTCTTCACGATCACTTCGTCCGTCGCCACCGGCGTCGCGGTCATTCCGCCATCGTCCGACCGCTGCACGCGATACAGCCCGTCCATCGGCAGTCGTTCAAGGACCGTCGGCGAATGGGTGGTCACGAACAACTGATCCGCGAGCTTCTGCACTTCGTCGATGACTCGTCGCTGTGCGTGAGGAAACAGGAAGGTCTCCGGCTCCTCGAGCGCAAGAATTCCTCTGCCTCGCGTACGCAGAATCACGAGCAGCATCGCCAAGATCGCGAGACTCCGCGTTCCGGCACCCTGCTTCTGAAGCGGAAGCGACGTCGAGCCATCGACGTACATTTGAAGTGCCGCACGTGCCTGCGTGCGCGTTCGATCCGTCGCCTCGAACCGCAACGGCGTCTCGCTCGCACTGATCGGAAGGTATCGGGCCAGTTCGTCGCCGAATGCCTTCACCGCTTCCTTAAACTGCTCGTCGTCAAAGAGGGGTCCCCCTGATCCAGCGAGATGGTCAAAGATCGAATCAAAGTTCCGAGCCCCGGCGTTCTTCGCGGCCAGGACCCGGTCGAACAGCGCTGATTGCTCCAGCGTGATCGGTCGATGCAGCGCTCGAAAGTCCCTGTAGATCAGAAAGCCAATGTGCCGCTTCTGCTCGCGTGTGAAACGCGGACACTGCTCGCGCGGGAGGAGTTGATCCGTGCGATGGAACGCCGCCCAGTCGAATGCATCCTCCGCCTCGTCATACCAGGCTTCAAATGAAGGCCTGATCGCGCGCTCCGCGTCAGCAAACGGATCGACACCGCCATCCGATCTCTCGACGATAGCCTGCGTGGCCTCGCGCCATGGCACCACGGCGCCATCGAACTTGTCCTGGTCTTCATCGCTCAAACCGGCGATGACAGCCTCGATGCGGATGCTCGGTCGTCTGCCGTCACCTTGCCCGATGTACTCTCGCCGGAAGAAGTCGTTTTCATCCACGAGCGACGTGCGCGACGATCCGTGCGGCGTCAACAGCAAGTTCAACGCTTCGAGGATTGCTGTCTTACCAATGTTGTTCGGACCGAGCAACGCATTCTTCGCGGAAGGGAAGTACGTCAATTCACGGATCGCTCGAAAGTGCTCGATTGCAAGACGGACGATTCTCATTCTCTGAAGGTGCTGCTGCCGCTGACTAGTTCTATGACTCTGCCGACGCGCATCAGAAGCAGCTTAAGGCCACCACACGATCTCTCGCGAAAATATCCCGTCTGGCAGCGGCTCTCACCTTAGCTTGACGCATGTGCTGCCTCGTTGAGTGAACATCGAACCCGACGAGGTAAAATTGCCGCATGGCCACGTCGCCGCGGTACTACCTCCTCGCGGAAAACGGCACCATTCATCGGCTCGCTCGATCCGCGTTCTACGACCTGATCCTCGAGAAGGTCGCCGTGCCGTTCCCTGAGCTGAGCGGTCAACGCGTCCGGCTCGCCACGATCCACGTTCGACTCGACGGCCGGCGTCCCGTCTCGGTCGCGAATGCGACGTTCAACTACATGACCTTCCGCGCTGATGGCTTCTTCGACTCAGGGGAGTGGGATCAATCCGCCGACTTCACGATCCAGACGTGGGAGCTTCCGACTGTCGATTCGCCACCATCGATCCTCGACGGCCGCGAGCGATTCGACGCTCGGCGTCGCCAGGACGGCACGTGGACGCCTACGGACGATCTGCGGCAACGTCTCGAGATCGCCGCCATCGGCAAGCGCCGCACTTCTCAAAACCCGTAACGACCAACGCTGCGAACACGACCGTCGGCCATCGCGCGAGAACGTCGTGCCGCAGCCCACCGAAGTCAAGTCTCGCGCCGGGGAGACTTGACTACGGCGCGCCGCAGCACGTGTGAGGGAGTGTAGCGACGGCCGACGGAGCGCGACGTGCTCTGACCTCTGGAGCATCTCTCTTCCGCCGCCCGGCCCCGGTGCTACGGGCGCCGAATCAGCCGACGCATGTAACGTGATAGCGCGCCACCCGCAGGCGTCAAGCCCTCCACCGCCCGGCCGGCTTGACCCCTGCCGGTGGCGCGCAGAGGACGTGCAGTTATGCGTCTGCTGCTCCGTCTGGCTGCTCGGCTTGAATCACGAGCCACCCGCCCAACCGGGCTACGGCTTCCGGCGCCTCGGCCGGCCGGCCTCGAATTCGTCATGCCGCGCGAGAGATGCAAAGCCCTCGATCGCCAAGCTGGCCGCATCGAGGTATCGGCGGTGTGCCGTTGCTTCCAGCGCACGCACGCTTGCGCGCAGCTTCGGATCGCGCACGTCCTCGGTCACCTCGGGTGTGTCACGTCCAATGAGCTCGTCGAGTGTGACTTCTAACGCCACCGCCAGCTTTGCCGCTTTCTCCAGCTGCGGTGCGAAGCGCCCGCTTTCGTACTCCGATTCGCGCGAAGCGGTGATGCCCACCATGTCGGCGAGCTGCTCCTGCGTCAGGCCCCGCCGCTCGCGCGCGCTCCTGAGCCGCTCCCCGAACTCCTCCGCGAACGTCTTTCCCTTGCCCCTCGGATTGCGCGTTGCCATAGGCGAGAGTATCGCCCTGCTTCGGCGCGGAGTCGGTTCAGTTCGTGACCGCTTTCGCATGCTTCTCAGTCATGATAACACTTGCATTCTCAGTAGTGAGAACCTATAATTAACGCTTGACAGGTGATCGATGAGCGAGCGCAAGTCACGACAGGCCGGATGTAAGGGACTCGCCGCCGCTTTCACCTCCGCCGCGCCGCGCCGGTTCAACCTCCATCCCGGCGTGACCCAACAGCGGCCGATCCTTGCGGACCTCGCCGCGAGCGGTCGGCCGCGCGCGGCGGGTAAGGGAGACACGCGTGGCGTATAAATCCGAACCGAGCTGGGTTTCGGGCCGCATCGGTAGCCTCTGCATCGAGCCGCCGATCACACATCCCGCCTTCTGCACGTGCGACCAGTGCCCGGCGTACCGCGCGAAGCGCGCCGCCAGGACCGGCCAGCCGATCGAGGAGATCGAGGCCGAGCCGATCGACATTCGCGTCAAGCGCTACTCGCCGTACCCTCGGAACAAGAAGCTCTCGAAGCTCGAAGCGCAGCGGGTCAAAGAGGCGGAGGAGAAGAAGCTGAACGCGCGCGTGGTGCGCGCCAAAGCCGCCGAAGTCAAAGAGGCGAGCATCGTCCGCTTTGGTGCCGTCACGTCGAACTATCGCCGGTATCTCATCGACAACCACAAGGATTACGACCACGCCAAATCGCGCATCGACGCCATCGAAGCGTTCTACGGGCCGGAGCGCGACATCGAGACGCTGACGTATCCGCTCTATGAAGAGCTGATCGCCGAGGTCGGGTGCCTCAGCCCTGAGACGCAACGCCATTACGCCAACATGCTGCTTGCGATGCTCAACCGCGCGAAGGCGCAGCGGATCATCCCGCGTCATCACTTAGAGGGCGTACCGGTGCCGCAAGTCGTGCACGACGACGAGCCGGAGCCATGGTCGTATTTGGAGCTCGGCATCCTCATGGGGCCAGCGCTCCGCGAGTACGAAGCCGAGCAGGCCGCCTGGAACGCGCGCGTTGCGCAGGAGAAGAAGAACCGCGGCCTTCGGTCGCCTTCGTTCATCCCGCTCCGCGGGCTGTGCCTCATCGGCTACTACACAATGATGCGGCCGAAGTGCAATCGCTTCCTCACGTGGGAAGAGGTCACGCTGGATCCCGCAAACCGCACCGGGTGGTATCAGCTCGACAAGCACAAGAACGTCAACAAGGGCATCAAGGCGCGCGGTCCTCTCGCCGCGGAACTCGTCGACTACCTAGTTCCTGTCCTGAAACGCCCCAAACCAGCAACACACGTCTGGGATGGATGGGTGGGGGTATTGCCATAGGGCAGCAACGTGCGACCGAATGGTGGCCGGCGGCAAGCGGACGACGTTGGTC
>Ga0190275_10000276_pt1 | contig 50640 bp, 49 predicted proteins | sample Popmic550T_FD_133745 | JGI IMG/M metagenome (GOLD analysis project Ga0190275, IMG submission 133745) | Populus adjacent soil microbial communities from riparian zone of Yellowstone River, Montana, USA - 550 T | ecosystem: Environmental > Terrestrial > Soil > Riparian zone > Trees stand | place... | reverse complement strand
GGTGCGGGCGAAGGGACTCGAACCCCCACATCTTTCGATACCAGGACCTAAACCTGGCGCGTCTACCAGTTCCGCCACGCCCGCCGGGCCGCCGGTCGCGCGGGGATATAGCAGGCGTGGCGCCGGGAGCAAGGGCGGTGGCGGTGCGTGGGGATTTGCAGGCGGGGTGAGGGGTAGAAAAGGCCAGCGTCTTACTTGCGCCAACGCTGGTCGTTCGGGGTTCCGCATCAGGTCGCCGGAAGCGGATATTCATTCACGATGAGCGCCGACGTTCGCTTTCGGCTCCGCGACGAGCGCGGTGCCTGCCGCGAAGTGCCAGGAGCGGCGCTCAACCGCCCTGCGACGCCGGAATGGAGAGGACGAAGGTCATGCCGCGGCCGCCGTTCGGCGCCGCGGTGAGGCGGCCGCCATGGGCGAGGGCTATCTGGCGGGCCAGAGCGAGGCCGATGCCGGCGCCGCCTTCCTTGGTCGTGTAGAAGGGGACGAAGATCTCCTCGATCCGATCGGGCGGGATACCAGGTCCGTCGTCCTGCACCTCGAAGCGGACTTCTCCGTTATTCGCCGCGCAGGCGAAGCGCACGGCTCCGCCGCCCGCTCCGGCGACGGCTTCGCCGGCATTGCGCAGCAGGTTCAGAAGCGCCTGGCGAAGCAGCCCGGCATCCGCCTCCAGCGGCACGGCGGCGACCGGCAGGGCGGCAGAGAATGCGATGCCGCGCGCGCGCAGCTGCGCGTCCACGAGCGCCTCGATGTCCGCAAGGAAGGTCGTCAGGTCCAGCGGCGCGAAAGCGGGAGCAGGCAGATCCGCGATCGCGCGGTAACGCTCGACGAAGTCGATCAGATGCCGGCTCTGCCGTGCGATAGTGTCCGCCGCGGCGCCGACCGCCGGCCTCCTGTCGCCCCCGGCCATCCGCGCAAGGCTTTCGGCCAGCGACGCCACCGGCGTGAGCGCGTTCATCATCTCGTGGGCGAGCACGCGCGTCATGGCATGCCATGCGCCGACCTGGACCGCGTCCAGCTCCCCCAGCACCGCCTGCATCGAGACCAGGCGTTGCGGCCCGCCGTCAGGCGTGGCGACGGCACCGACCCAGACCAGCATGGAGCGGCCATCGGAGAGCGCGACGATCCGGCGGCCGCCGACCGGCAAAGCGAGGATCTCGGCCGCCGCCGGCTCGTCCAGCGCATCCTCCAGCCGCGCCGCTTCGCCCGCGAGGTCGCGTGCGGCGCGGTTAGCGAAGCGGATTCGGCCGTCGGGGCCGAGCGCGAAGAGGGCGACGGTGACCCCGTCGAGCAGGGCCAGCGCCCGATCGAGCTGCTGCGCCCGCGCCCGTTCCTCGATGGCCGGGGAAGCGCGGCCGTCCTCGCGGCTGCGCAGCGCGACCCGCACGATGTCGACCAGCAGCAAGGCGGCCGCCGCGGCGAGCACGGAGGCGCTGGCGAAATGCCTGGTCTCCGCCAGCACCCGGAAGAAAAGGGCGATTGCGATGGCCGCGAAGAGGAGCCGCCAACCGGCCGCGGAGACGCTGTCGAGGCGGGCGTTGACGCTAGAGCCCATGCTTTGCCATGCGCCGGTAGAGCGCGGGGCGGCTGAGGCCGAGCGCCGCCGCAGCCTGGGCGATGTTGCCGTCGTGCCGGTCGAGTGCGCCGGCGATGGCCGAGCGCTCCAGCGCGTCGAGGCTGGTGCCCGCGCGCGCTGTCCCGGTGCGGCCCGCCGCCTCGCGGACCGCGGCGACCAACGCTTCGTTGCGCCATGGCTTGAGCAGGAAATCGCTGGCGCCGCGCTTCAGGCTTTCGACGGCCAGCGAGACGGCACCGTAGGCGGTCATTAAGATGACGGCGAGCGTCGGGTCGGCCGCTTTGATCATGTCGAGGGCCGTGATGCCTTCACGCCCCGACCGCTCCCCGGCCGCGAAGTTCATGTCGAGCAGCGCGCAATCGTAGCGGGCGGCCGCCATCAGCGCCGGCACCTCCTCCGGCGACGCGGCGCTCTCCACCCGGTCGACCCAGGGTTCGAGTGCGAGCGCCACCGCCTGATGCACATCGGGCTTGTCGTCGATCACGAGAATGGCGTTCAGGCGTTCCATGGCCCGAGCGTAACGGGCGAGAGGCGCCTGCTCAATATGTCCGGATACGGACGCTTCGCGCGGACGGCTTGTGTCTGCCGAGCGCTATCGTCTTGCAAGCGTTCGTTTTTTCTACAGCACGACTCAGTGTAGCATCGGGTCATGAATCAGTTCCTCCAGGTCAGCTCTCTTTCGCGAGCCTATCGCAGCGGCGAAGTCGAGACGCAGGCGCTCGATGCCATCTCCTTAGAGGTCGCTGCCGGCGAGTTCGTCGCGCTCATGGGTCCGTCCGGCTGCGGCAAATCCACCCTGCTCAACATCCTGGGCTTCCTCGATGCGCCGGACGCAGGTTCGTACCGGCTGCGGGACGAGGAGGTGGCGACGCTCTCCGACGCGCGGCTGACTCGGCTCCGGCGCGCCTATGTCGGCTTCGTTTTCCAGAGCTTCAACCTGATCGAGGAGCTCAACGTCGCCGAGAATGTGGAGGTGGCCCTGCTCTATCGAAGCGTGGATGCGCGGCGGCGACGGGTGGATGAGGTGCTCGAACAAGTCGGCCTCGCACATCGTGCTCGACACCGCCCGCGGCAGCTGTCGGGCGGCCAGCAGCAGCGGGTGGCCATCGCCCGCGCGCTCGCGCCGGAGCCGGACCTCATCCTGGCCGACGAGCCGACCGGCAATCTGGATAGCGCCAACGGCGCCGCGGTGATGGACCTTCTCAAGGACGCGGCGGCGAGAGGAACGACCGTGATCATGGTGACCCACTCGGCTCTCCACGCCGCGGCAGCGGACCGGACGATCCGGATGCTCGACGGACGGATCGTCGGCGAGACGCGCTTGTGACTCGGCTGCTTCGCCATTGGCTGGTCGCCTGGGGCCGCAACCTCGCCGCCAACCGGCTCCTCTCCGCCATCACCATCGTCGGTCTCGTCATCGGCATCGCCGGCGCGATCCTGATGGCGCTCGTGGCGCGGGTCCCGCTCACGTACAACCATATCGTGCCCGGACACGAGCGGACCTATATCGCCATCTCGGTCGTGAGCGGCCCCGAAATGGCGCCGGACTATCAGCAGGCGAGCCCGGGCGGCGCGGCGGCGCTCATCGAGGCGAACGTCCCGGAGGTGGAAGCGGCGGCGCGGCTCCTGGAGGCCGAAGTGGAACTGCGCCGCGGCGGTGCCGCGCACAGGGAAACGATCTATTGGGCGGACCCCGACTATTTCGACCTGGTCCGCCTTCCGGTCCTGAGCGGCGACCTCGCCTCCGCACTGCGCAGCGGCCATGGCCTCGTCATGACGGAGGCCATGGCGCGCAAGCATTTCGGTCGTGCCGACGCAATGGGCGAGACCATCGAAGTCGCCGGGCAGCCGATGGTGCTGCGCGCCGTCATTGCGGACCTGCCCGCCGGAGGCACCGACCTCGATGCGGGCATCTTTGCCTCCGGGCTTGCCACGCGTTCCGGTCTTTCCCTGATGAAAGCGGACGAACCGGGCGCCTTTTCCATCAGCGTGAGGACTTACCTGCGGCTGCGTACGGGCGCTTCGGCCCAAAAGGCGGGAGACGCGATCCAGGCGGCGATCGCCGGGCTGGTGCCGCCGCCCGTGCGCAATGCCTATCGGCTCGAGCCTGTCCGGATCGACCGGCTCGCCCTGCACGAGGGCTTCCATCCCGGCGCGCGCGAGCGGCTGGTGATCGGCAGCCTGGTTGCGGCTCTCGTCCTGCTGATCGCAACCGCCAACTTCGTGAATTTGAGCGTCGCACTGGCGGGGCGGCGTCGACGCGAGATCGGCGTGCGCAAGGCGAATGGCGCCGGCCGCGGTCACATTGCGGGCCAGTTTCTCGCCGAGGCGGTGCTGACGGTGCTCGTCGCGACACTTCTCGCGCTCGTGGCGACCGAATGGCTGCTGCCGGTGGTCAACGGGTTCCTGGAGACGCAGGCGCGCCTCGATTATGGCGCCGATCCGACTCTACCCCTCTGGCTGCTGTCGGGCGCGGCGCTGCTCGGCCTCGCGGCCGGCGCCTATCCGGCCTTCCTGCTCTCCTCCCTGCCCCCCGTGGCGACCCTGCGGGACAGCGGCGCCGCGGCGGCGGGTGGCGGACTGGTTCGGAGCGCGCTCGTCACCGCGCAGTTCGCGATCCTCATCGGACTGATCATCGCCACTTCCGTGGTGCACCAGCAGCGCGTCTTCGCGATGCGCGAAGCGCTGCGGATGGATATCGACCAGGTGCTGACCGTCACCGCCAAGTGCCCGCCCGCCTTCGTCGCCGAGGCGGCGAAGCTGCCGGGTGTGCGTGCCGTCTCGTGCAGCAGCGAGAGCCTGCTCAGCGGAAACACATTCATGCCTATCGATTGGAGGGGCAGGCAGCTGGTGGTGGACATGGTCTCGGCTCTGCCGTCGATTTTCGCGCTTTACGGCGTTCGGCCGCTGGCGGGGACGCTTTCGGCTCTCCCTCCCAGGGGGGAGGAATCAGTATCGGGGGTGGTGATCAACGAGGCGGCGGTGCGTGCCTTCGGCTTTGCCTCGCCTTCCGCCGCCATCGGGCAAGCGCTGCCGATCTCGGGGGGGGCGCCGGGCGACGCCCCAGGCGCGCAGGTGGTGGCGGTCGTTCCCGATTTCGCTTTTCATTCGGTCGAAACGCCGATCGATCCTACCCTCTACCTGTCGGAGCCGCCCGAGGCCTGGAACGGGGGGCTGGTCTCGATCAAGCTGGCCGGCCGCGACGTGCCGGAGACGCTCTCGCGAATCGACCGGCTGTGGCGCGCAACGGGCAATGAAGGGCCGATCCAGCGCGCCTTCGTCAGCGAGCATATCGAGCAGCTGTACCTTAGCCTCGAGCGCAACGCGCAGCTCTTCGCCGTCTTCTCCGGCCTCGCCATCTTCCTTGCCTGCCTCGGCCTCGTCGGCCTCTCCCTCTCCGCCGCGCAGCGGCGAACCAGGGAGATCGGCATTCGCAAAGCGCTGGGCGCGAGCACGCGCCAGATCCTCGCGCTGCTCCTATGGCAACTCAGCCGGCCGGTGCTGCTCGCCAACCTCATCGCCTGGCCGGTTGCCTGGTGGCTGATGCGGCGCTGGCTGAACGGCTTTGCCGAGCGTATCCCGCTGCAGCCCTGGCTATTCCCGGCGGCCGGGCTGATCGCCCTCGCTCTCGCGCTTCTGAGTGTGGGTACGCTCGCCTACCTCGTCGCGCGGCAGAAGCCCGTGCATGCGCTGCGCTACGAATGATAGGCGCCGATCTACCCGAGCCTGTCCTTCACCGAGCGCCACTCAACGCGCGGCGACAGTCGCCCTTCCGAAGCGGAAATCCAATCCTGCCTGGAACCAGCCGCCGGCCTCCGGTTGGATGGAGTCCTGGGAAGCCGAAGGCGGGGATGCGTCGGTGCCGGCCTGCGCTTTGCACTCGGTCCGCCGCTGTCGCCTGAAGCCGGCCGTCTCTTCACCCGATTTTTGAGAGAAGCCGCGAAGGCGCGACGTAACAAAGGGGAGTCCCGCTTCGCGGGGGATCGGGAATTCGGTGGCAATGGTCAGCGGTCGATCTTCATGGCCGGAGTTACGGGGGATGTCCGGTCGCTGTGGAATTCCGATCAGCTGATCGCCGCCTCGCGGCTCAGGATGGCGGCGACCCGGCCGGCATATTCCCTGAGGGTGGCGATGGTCGCGGGGGCGCTCAGAAACCTGGGTTCCGGGTCGATCGCGCACAAGGTGCCGTAGAAGCGGCCGTCGGCCAGCGTGATCGGGAAGGAGGCGTAGCTTTCGAAGCCGAACAGCACCGGTACCGGATGGGTGCGCCATTCGGGATCGGCGCCGATATGGTCGATGACGATAGGGTGGCCGCATTTGCGGATGTCGTCGCAGATCGTCTTCTTGATCTCCAGCTCGTCGCCGGGATCGAGGCCGAACTCGATCCGGTCGAGCACCTGGCAGGCGATCCACCGTTGCTCGGTCACCCGGGCGACCGCCGCGAAGCCCATATGGGTCACCCGGCAGACCTCCTCGAGGATCAGCCGGATCTCGTCATTGTCGCCCTGCGCAGCGACCTCGGCCGCGAACTCGTCCTTCATCGCCCCATCCCTTCGGACCGCTTATGGCCGAACCCGGCGGATTTCCGCAATGGATCGTACGACCCCCCTTTGTCCCAGCCCTTTCTACGTTGTGCCTTCGTGCCTTCTCTCCAAAAAAAGTCAGGTACGTTGACTGAGGGAAAGGCGCCGGATGCGTCGGTGCCGGCCTGCGCTTTGCACTCGGCCGAGCGCTGTCGCCTGAAGTCGGCCGTCTCTTCACCCGATTTTTGAGAGAAGGCACGAAGGTACAACGTAGAAAGGGGATTGCCCGCTTTGCGGGGCGACCGGGACAGCTGGAGCGACTCAGCTTTCGAGGGGAGTCGGCCGGCGAAGCACCAGCGGCTCGCCGGTGCCTTCGAGGCGGATCCGGCCATTGGGAAGCGCGGTCCAGTGGCGGGCCCCGGCGACGGCGGCGAAGAGGCGGGCGTCGAAGGCCAGGCGCTCCGGATCGCAGCCCATTTCGGTGGCGGCGCCGCCGGATATCGAAAAGCCGGTCCCGGCCGGCCTCACCCGCGCCCCGAACGAATTGCAGTCGGCGGCGGCGCTCACCCATTCCTCCCGGAAACGAAGCCGTGCGCCCGGCCGCGCCGGATCGCGGCCGATCCTCTCCACCGTCCAGAATCCGTCGAGGGCGGGGAGGGCGGGCCGCGGGCGGTGAAAAATGCCGACCCGGCCGTCGCGGGCGACGATCCGGAGCGTTCCGTCGGGAAGCAGGGCGTAGGTCGAAGCCTGAGCGATGAAGCCGGCCAGCGCGGTTTCGAGCCGCGCCGAGGCCCGGTCGCGGCATTTGCCGGTGTGGACCGGGTCGCGCTGGCGGATTCGGAGGCGGGCAATGTCCAGGCTGTAGAAGCCGCCGAAATTGCCGCAGCCGGCCTGGGTGCTGTACTCGCCCCCGCCGCTGAAGAAGAGCCGCGCCTCAGCGGCCGCCGGCACGGCGACGGCGCCGAGACGGACGGGCCGCCAGCTTCCGCCGAGCGGGTCGACGACCCGGACCCGGTCGCCCTGGGCCCCTGCCCCGCCGGCGCCCAGCAGCGCCAGGCAAAGGATGACGGTCGTTGCGCGCATGCCTTGCTCCGGGCGCAGCTTCAGCCCGCAGAGGTGAACTGTGGGTGAAAGCCCGGATAACCGGGACGGTACATATTTTCGCCAATCCCTCGGCCCAAGGGCCGGAAAATCCATGCTGTCCCCGTTTTTCCAACTCGCTTTCCACGTTGTGCCTTCGTGCCTTCTCTCCAAAGAAGTCAGGCACGTTGACTGAGTTAAAGGCGCCGGATGCGTCGTGCCGGGATTGCGCGTTGCACTCGGTCGGGCGCTGTCGCCTGAAGCCGGCCGTCTCTTCACCCGCGGGGTTCGAGGGCGGCGGGTCTCCCGACCGCGCCGACGCGATGGTATGGGCGATGAGCGAGCTGTTCGAGAAGGCCCGCGCCGAGCCGCGCATCAGGCGACTCCAGGGAGCGGCGGAACGTTGCCGCGGCTCGGGCCTTTTCCAAAAGCCACAGGCAGGGAGGCGGACATGCTTTATCGCAGGCTCGGATCGAGCGACCTTGAAGTTTCGGAAATCTCGCTGGGTTCGTGGCTGACCTTCGGAGTCGGGGTCGAGCGCGACCGGGCGGCTTCGGTGGTCGACAGGAGCTTCGAGCTCGGGATCAACTTGATCGACACCGCCAACATCTATGGGCGCGGGGCGGCGGAGACCTTCCTGGGCGAGACGCTCGAGGGCCGGCCGCGCGACTCCTACATCCTGGCGACGAAATTGTTCTGGCCGATGACGGAATCCGATCGCGGCCTGTCGAGGGCGCAGGTCGAAAAGCAGCTCGAGGCGTCGCTGAAGCGGCTTCGGACCGATTATATCGATCTCTACCAATGCCACCGCTACGACGAGGAGACTCCGCTCGAGGAGACGATGGAGGCGCTCACGCAAGCGGTCCGCTCCGGCAAGGTTCGCTATATCGGCTTCTCCGAATGGCCGGCGGACAGGATAAGGGTTGCCGTCGAGATGGCGGGAGTCGAGTCGTTCGTCTCCAGCCAGCCGCAATATTCCCTGCTCTGGCGGCAGCCGGAAGCGGAAGTGATCCCGCTCTGCGCCGCCAACGGAATCTCGCAGATCGTTTGGTCGCCGCTCGCCCAGGGCGTGCTCACCGGCAAGTACCGGCCGGGCAGCCCGCCGCCGCAGGGCAGCCGGGCGACCAGCGACGAGATGGGCGGCTTCATCTCGTGGCTGCTCCGCGACGAGACCCTGGAGGCGGTCCAGAAGCTCCAGCCGATCGCCGCCGAGGCCGGGCTCAGCCTCGCCCAGTTCGCCCTCGCCTGGGTGCTTCGCGAGCCCAATGTGGCCTCGGCCATCGTCGGCGCCTCGCGGCCGGAGCAGCTGGCCGAGAATGCGGCGGCTTCGGGGGCGGTGGTGGAGCCGGCCCTGTTCAGCCGGGCGGAGGCGATTGCCGCGGAAGCGGCGGGTCGCGGCCGCTGAGCGAGGGCCTCCAGCCGGTCGCCGCCGCGGTTGCCAGCGCCGTCGCGATGAGCCCGGCCCAGGTGTAGAGGGGCATGAAGAAGAGGTCGATCGCGGCCGTCGAAGCCTCCGACATCCAGACCATGGCGAAGGTCCAGGCCGTCACGGCGGCGGCGGCGAGGAAGTAGATGAAGAGGACGCGCCGCCCCCTCCCCCGCCAGTCGCCCGAGCTCAGCAGATAGGCCGAGGCGAGGGGGCCGCCGATCCATCCCAACAGGAGGATAAGGCCGAACCAGGCGGCGGGCCCGTCCGGCATCCCCGTCCCCAGCAAGGCGGCGAACACAGCGGCGAGGCTCAGAAGGACCAGCCATTTGAACAGGCGCCTGAAGGTCATGAGGCCAAGCTTAGCCGATGAGCGCGCGCTTGCCACGCACAGCCGTCATACCGGCGAAAGCCGGGACCTGGTTGGGACCCGTTGAGCCCTCACGACCTGAGGTCCCGGCTTTCGCCGGGATGACGATCCATCCTCACCCCCTGAGCCGAGCGCTCTCCACGATCCGCTCGAACTCGGGCAGGCCGGAGTCGAAATAATGCATTCGAGCGGCATCGAACAAGGCGAGGTAGAATCGGCCCTCGATGACGGCGCCGACCGCCCTTCCCTTCCGCTCGACCTCGTCGCCGCCGAGATGGACATAATCAAACTGGAAGCCCCGGTGGCCGAGGAAGTCGCGCGGCTGCAGGCCGGTCATGTCGAACCGGGTCGAGCCGGCGCGGATCCGGTAGAAGCTCTCGATCATCGCGGCGATCTCGGTCGGGTTCATGTCGGCGCGGAAATTGGGGACCTTGCGATCGGCCTTGCGCCTTTGCTGGACGATCCTCTTGTCGTGCTCGAGCCCGCCGATGAAGGTGAGGCCGTCGAGCAAAGGGCCGTTCAGGGTCCAATTCTCCTCCTTGTCGATGTCGTGCGGCCCGCGCGGCGCCTTGTTCCAGCGGACGGTCGGCGTGACGATCATCGAGCCCCGGGCGACGTCCTCCGGGCCGGGGGTCACCAGCGAATAATAACGGAAGCCGACGCCGCCGCCGGCGCAACCCGCCAGGAGCGACAGGGCGGCGAGGGCTGCGAACGTCTTTCCCGGGCGCATCCGCGATCCTCCTCTCACTGGCCCGCCAAATGGCGGACCATCGCCGCGTCGGGCGCTCGCGGCGCCAGCACCAGATAGCGGGCGAGCGCCGCTTTCCCCTCCTCGCGCCGTCCGTCCTTCAGCAATTGGTAGCCGTGCGCCCGCCACGCCTCGGGCGGAGCGTCGGGATAGGCGATCGCGGCGGCATAGTTGCGGCCGGCCATGACGGAGTCGCCCGGACCGCCCTTGAGGCGCCACACCTCGCCCTCGTAATATCGCAGCAGGCCGTTCCAGCCGTCTTTGGCGAGATTGCGGATGATGTAGTGGGCGGCCCCCGGGTCGTTCAGCTTGACCTGGTCGTCGAGCAGGGTCCGGCGATGGCCGCCCAGAGCGCGCAGATAGCGGTCGCGGCCGCGTTCGGTGGTGCGCGCCGTCGTCACCTCGCGCGCCGAGGTCCGGAGGTCGACCATCCTCGTCTCCGGCGCCGGGTGGGTCTCGAGAAGCGAGTAATTGCGCCGACGCCGCTTGCGGCGCACCGCGGCGCTGGCGTCGAGCTCCTCGATCAGCTGCTGCCAGGTCTCCGGCATCGCGGCGGGATCGTAGCCGGCCTCGCTGATCTGGAGGAGGCCGATCGCGTCCGCCTCCGACTCCAGCTCGCGGCTGTAGGAGAGCAAAGAGAGGATGGTTCCGAACTGGGCGAGCTGGACGAGCTCGCCGGCATAGAAGCCGCCCGCCGCGCCGCCCACGCCCGCCCCCATGGCGAGGAAATTGAGGGCCGCGGTCTTGCGCTTCATGTCGCGCCACATCCTGATCTGGTGGCGGCGAAGGAAATGGCCCCCCTCGTGCGCGATCACGCCGGAGAGCTGCGCCTCGTCGCGCATGCGCAGGAGAAGGCCGGTGAAGACGACCATGAAGCCGGTCGGCGCCATGAAGGCATTGAACTCGGGAATCCGGGCGATATAGACCCGCAGATCCTTCGCCGCCGGGCCTCCGACCCGCTCGGCGAGCCCGCCCAGGTAGGAAGCGAGCCCGGCGTCCTCGAGCAGCAGATTGGAGCCGGCGATCTCCTGCTCGACCCTCTCATATTGCTGCCACATACCGAGCTCGTCCTTGGCGGTGGGTCGGTGGCCGGGGCCGATCAGCGGCTTCATCGAGCGCGGCGGGATCCGGGCCTGGGCGGCACCGACCGCGCCCAGGCAGCAGGCGCAGCCGAACGTGCCGAGGACGGAGCGCCGGGTGAGCGGGGCGCTCACCGCCGCGCCCGGACGTGGCGCCCGGCCTTCATCCGCCCGAGCAGCCGCTCGACCATCTGGGCGGCGCCGTCGGGCGTCCGTATGTCGCCGAAGCCGATTCCGGGCATCATGCTCTGGGTCTGGAGGACGTTGAACCAGGCGACCTCGCCGGTCCTCAAATCGACGAGCGAGGCATAAGCGGACTGGCCGCCGCCGCCCTGCGGGGCGCAGAAACCGACGAAGCAGCCGGCGATCCCGAGCACCTGGAGCGCGACCCGACCGGTCGAGGCGAAGCTGTCCTCGGCATGGAGGAACAGCGCATAGTCCATTCCGGTCGCCCTGCCGAACTTCACCGCCTCCTCGCCCAGGGTCCAGTCGATCCCCCGGCGGCGCTTGGTCGGAAGCTCGGCGCCGAGATATTTGTGGAGCGCGATCGACTGGCCGACGGCGGCGTGAAGCCGCTCGAGATCGGCGACTTCCTGCTCGTCGACTCCGGGGATCCCGCCGCGGGTCTCGAGGATCCGGGTCCGGCCGCCGCGGCCGGCCTGCTGCTCGGCCAGCGCCTTCAGCAGATTGGCCCGGGCCTTCTCGGTCCAGTCGGCCCTCGGCTCGACCAGTCCGCCCGCGGTCACCAGCCCGACGGTGACGTCGGGTCGCATCACGATCAGGCTGTAATCGCCCTGCGGCGGCTCGAACTCGACGTCGGCGATCTGGCGGGTCTGGACGCAGGCGCAAAGGGCGAGCGAGGCGGCGGAAAGCAGGACGACGAGCCGGCCGCGACCCATGGCGTTGCTCCTCGAAGCGGGACGGCGGCGCGAAAGCGCCCTCCCTCGAACGACTTGCCGCCAACGCTTCGGTTGCGCCGGCGTTCCGATCCGGATCTTCCTCCCCATGCGCAGCATGGGGAGGGGGACCAGGCTTTGCCTGGTGGAGGGGTAATTGGGAGAGGCCTCGTCAGGTCACCCCTCCACCACCTTCGGTGGTCCCCCTCCCCATCTGGCGATGGGGAGGCAAGTTGCTACCCCACCCGCTTCCGGCCGAACCTTGGCGCCAGCATTCCGGTGCGGGCGCGATAGGCGCGGTAGTCCTCGCCGAAGGTCGAGACTAGGTCGCGCTCCTCGTAGGCGATTCCGATCAGCATGTAGATCGAGACTCCCAAAGCGAGGAGGAGGTGGCCGGCGCTCATCTGCGGGGTCGCCCAGAAAGCGAGGAAGAAGCCGCTGTAGAGCGGGTGGCGGACGTGGCGGTAGAATAAGGGGGTTCGAAGGACGGGCGGCGCGGCCTCGGCGGCGCCTCGGGCATGGCCCCAGGCCTGGGCCAAGCCGAACAGCTCGAAATGGTTGATCAGGAAGGTCGAGACGAGGACGATCAGCCAGCCGAGCCCGAACAGCGCCCAGAGGATTGCGGCGGCGGCGCTGTTGTCGACGCTCCACACGGACGCCGGGATCGGCCGCCACATCAGGAAAAGCAGGATGAGGACGAGGCTGGCGGCGATCACATAGACGCTGCGCTCGAGCGGCTTCGGGACGATCCGGGTCCAGGCGCGCTTGAAGCCGGAGCGGGCCATGACGCTGTGCTGGAGCCCGAACAGGGCGATCAGGGCGAGGTCGACGACCGCGGCGAGGAGGAGCGGGCCGGTTTCGCCGCCGCGATCGACCGTCACCGGCACCCAGAGTAGATTGCCGACGAAGGCGATCAGGTAAAGGAAGGTGCCGAAAAACAGCGCGTAGGCGGCAAGCGCGAACAGAAGATAGAGGATCCGAGCCATAGGTCCCTCCCCGGGGCGTGGGCCGATCCGGGGTTCATAGCATGGTTTCGGCCCCGTTTCGAGGCTGAGCCGTCATTGCGAGGAGCGCAGCGACGAAGCAATCCAGCAGCGAGCCGGGCGCGGACGCAGTTCTGGATTGCTTCGCTTCGCTCGCAATGACGGCTGCGCGCGGCGTTGACAGCGGAGGCGCCCGGGGTAACGAGAGCCCATGACCCTCACCCTCCATTACCACCCCTTCTCCTCTTTCTGCCAGAAGGTCCTGGTCGCCCTCTACGAGCGGGACGTGCCCTTCGAGGGCGTCGTCGTCGACTTCTCCGATCCCGACGGAAAAGCGGCGTTCGAGCGGCTCTGGCCGATGGGCAAGTTCCCGGTGCTCCGCGACGAGGCGCGGGGGGTGACGGTCCCGGAATCGAGCGTGATCGTCGAATATCTCGACCGCGCGCATCCCGGAGCCCGGCCAATGGTTCCGGAGGACCGCGATTCGGCGCTGGAGGCGCGCCAATGGGACCGCTTCTTCGACCATTATGTCGAGCTGCCGCTGCAGAAGGTGGTGGGCGACAGGTTCCGGCCCGAAGGCGCCCAGGACCCGCACGGCGTGTCGGACGCGAGGGCCCTGCTCGTGCGGGCCTACGATCTGCTGGAAAGTGCGCTGGGGGACGATGGCGCCTGGGTGGCGGGCGAGGCCTTCACGCTGGCCGATTGCGGCGCGGCGCCCGCGCTCTTCTATGCCGCCATGGTCGAGCCCTTCGCCGGACGACCCCGCCTCGAGGCTTATTATGCGAGGCTTCGGAGCCGTCCTTCCTTCGTTCGGGCCGTCGATGAAGCGCGGGAGTATCGGTCCTTTTTCCCACTCCCCTGGCCCGAAGGCTGGGACTGACCTGCTCCCCGGCGGAGGCCGGGGCCCAGGACGCGATACGCTGCGCCCTTTACCTGGGCCCCGGCCTTCGCCGGGGAGCAGGATGGTTACGCCGCCTCGTCCCAGGTATCCTGACGGACCGGATGCTTGCTGACGAACAGGCCGGCGCCGGTGCGCGCGGTCTCGGCCAGGGCCAGAGCGGTGCCGCAGAAGCCGCATTCCGCGGAGAGTCGGCCGATATACCAGTGGGTGCGGCTGCAGCCCGGGCAGCGGTTGAGCTCGCCGGGATGATACAGGATCTGGAACCCGCGCAACGCCGGGTCGTGGGGGAAGCTCTTGCCGCCTTCGATACCGATCAACATCGTCTTGTCTTTCCTCAACTCGCCGCAGCGACGGCTGCGATGAACCGTTCTTTTCCATCGACCGGTTGAACGCAAGATTAATGTTGCGCGGGTGACACAATCGAGACCAATTAGTGGTGCGGCGGTGACACACTTGTCACTTAAGCCCCGTCATTCCCGCGAAAGCGGGAACGATCGTCGGAAAGCGGGCAGTTGACTCGACCGTCATCCCGGCGAAAGCCGGAACCTCGTGGAACAGGGCTGAGCGCGTCTCGCTGAGGTCCCGGCTTCCGCCGGGATGACGGAGGTTGGATGATCTATTTCGAGGACCTTGAGATCGGGCGAGAGACCGAGTTCGGAAGCTATGAGGTGACTCGCGAGGAAGTCCTCGAGTTCGCTCGCAAATATGATCCGCAGCCTTTCCATCTGTCCGACGAGGCGGCGGCCAGGACCCATTTCGGCCGGCTCGCGGCGAGCGGCTGGCACACCTGCGCGATGACGATGGCGGTGATCGCCCGGCGCGTCATGGACGAGGAGCAGGCCGGGCTGGGCTCGCCCGGAGTCGACGAGCTGAGGTGGCTGAAGCCGGTCTATCCGGGCGACACCCTGACGGTGAAAGGGCGGATCCTCGAGAAGACCCCGTCCCGCTCGAAACCCGACATCGGCTCCTTCCGAACCCAGACCGAGGTCACCAACCAGGACTCAATCCCGGTGATGCGCTTCACCTCGATCGTCCTGATCAGGCGCCGGCCGGCCTGAAATCCCCTCCCTTCCAGGGAGGGGAGCCAGTCCCGCAGGCGCTAGTCCCGCCGGCCGCGCCAGTCGCCGCGGGAGCGGGTACCGCCGCTACGGCCGCGCCACTCGCCGCGCGAGCGCGCGCCCTCGCCTCGGACCCGGGTGCCGTCGGTGCGGACGCGGGTCTCGCTCTGGACTCGCGGCTCGGTGCGCATCCTCGGCTGGCGGACACTCTGATTTTCGTTCCAATCCTGGCGGCTGGAGCGGTCCCCTCGGTCGCTTCGGCCATCGCCGCGCCAGCGCGAGTCGCGCCGGTCGCGGTCCCAGCCGTCCCAGCGCTCCCAGCGCCGGTCGCTCCAGTTGCGGTCGCCGTAGCGGCTTCGGCGGCCCTCCCAGTAGCGGCGATGATCGTCGTTCCAGCGGTGCGGGCGGCGGTAGCGGTCGTAGACGTAGATCCCGAAGCCGGGATAATAATAATCGCCGTACCAGCCGTACCAGGGATCGTAATAGCGGCTGCCGCGGCCGTAATAGCAATCGCCGTAATAAGGATCGCAATAGCCGGCATTGCCGTAGCCGACCGAAAGGCCGCCATAGCCGTAGCCGTAGCGGTCGTAGCCGCAGGCGGACAGGCCTACTCCGGCGACGAGGAGGAGGGCGGCGGTGCGAAGACGTACCAGGGACATGAGCGACTCTCCCGAAAAGACGCTTGGGCGGCCCGAAAATCCGCCTTTCGGCGTGAACCGCGGATGAACCTTTAACCTGCTGGAAAGGTGGAAGTTCCGGTATGTCGTCATTCCCGCGAAAGCGGGAATCCAGTGCTGCGCTTGTCGCTGACACTTGGGGCGGAGAATCCGTGCTGGATCCCCGCTTTCGCGGGGATGACGCTTCAGTCCCCCTCGAACTCGACCAGCGTGTGAACTTCCATCCCCGCCTCGCGCAGCTGGGCGGCGCCGCCGAGCTCCGGCAGGTCGACGATGAAGACCGCTTCGGTCACCGTCGCCCCGGCGCGGCGCAGAAGCCGGGCGGCGGCGAGCGCGGTGCCGCCGGTGGCGAGGAGATCGTCGGCGAGGAGGACACGGGCGCCGGGCGCGCAGGCGTCGACGTGCATGGTGAGCCGGTCGGTGCCATATTCGAGCGCATAATCCTCGGCGATGGTGGCGCCGGGAAGCTTGCCGTCCTTGCGGATGAGAAGGAGGCCGGCTCCGAAGAGCTGGGCGAGCGCGGCGGCGACGACGAAGCCGCGCGCCTCGATCCCGGCGACGAGGTCGGGCGGGCCGGCCACCGAAGCGGCGAGCCGCTCGATCGACGCCGCGAAGCCGCGCGCATCGAGCAGGAGGGTGGTAACGTCGCGAAACTGGATTCCCGGCTTCGGGAAATCCGGGATGGTCCGGATCAGCGCCTTGAGGTCGTCATTGGCGGCGGTCATGTTCTCTCCGTCATCCCGGCGAAAGCCGGGACCCCAGCGAGCGACGGGCGCTGGCGTTCTTCACCCGGCGAGGTCCCGGCCTTCGCCGGGATGACGATTCACCCCGCAATCCCGGCGTCGCGCTTGGCCTCGTCGCTCTTCGCCATATTCTCCGGATCGAGCGGGCCGGTCCGGCGCACCCGGCGGCTGGCGCCGCCGTGCCAGATGTTCTGATAGGCCAGATAGGCGAGGATGGTGGCGAAGAGCAGGAAGATCAGGACCGCCCAGCCGGTCGCCTTGCGATCCTCGAGCTTCGGCTCGGCCGTCCAGGCGAGGAAGGCGCTGACGTCCTTGGCCATCTGGTCGACGCTGGGATTGGTGCCGTCGGCATAGCTGACCTGGCCGTCGCGAAGCGGCGGCGGCATGGCGATGTTGAGGTTGGCGAACCAGGGATTGAAATGCAGGCCGGGGCCGGGCCTCGAATCCGCGGGCAAATTGGCGGGCGGGTTGCGGTAGCCGGTCAGGAGCGATGCGATATAGGCCGGGCCGCCATGGCGCGCCTTGGTGATCAGCGACAGATCCGGCGGCAGCGCATTGTTGTTGGCGGCGCGCGCGGCGACCTCGTTGGGATAGGGATTGGGGAAATAATCGGCCGGAAGCGCCTTGCGGGTGCTCGCCTCGCCGGTCTTGGGATCGACCGCGGGCACCTCGATCTGCCACTTGTCGGCGACCGCCTTGATCTCCTCCTCGCCATAGCCGAGGTCCTCGAGATTGCGGAAGGCGACGAAGCTCAAACCGTGGCAGGAGGCGCAGACCTCCTTGTAGACCTGGAAGCCGCGCTGAAGCTGGGGCCGGTCATATTTGCCCATCGGGCCGTCGAACGAGAAGGCGATGTCGCGCGCTTCCTGGTGGAAGCGATGCTCGACGCTCTCTTCATGCGGCTCGCTGAGATAGGCGCCGACGCCCCAGGCGAGCGACCAGCCGGTGACCAGGACGAAGCCGAGACCGATGAGGATGCCGAGCAGGCGGACCATGTGTCGTCTTTCCCTTATTCAGCCGCGGTGGCCGGACGGACGCCGGAGAGGTCGGCGGGCGCCGCCTCGCGCTCTTCCCCGTGAAGCACGCTTTCCGAGATGGAATTGGGCAGCGGCAATGTCCTTTCGGTCCAGCTGAGGATCGGCAGGATGATGAGGAAATGGGCGAAGTAGTACATCGTGGCGACCTGGCTGATCATCACATAGGGCTCTTCCGCCGGAAGCCCGCCGCACCAGCCCAGGACCAGTATGTCGAGGATCAGGATCCAGAAGAACTGCCTGAAGCGCGGCCGGTAATTGCCGGAACGGACCGGCGAGGGATCGAGCCAGGGCAGGAAGAAGAGCAGGATGATCGACCCGAACATCGCCAGCACGCCCCACAATTTCGCCGGCAGGATGAAGTCCACCGTGAAGGCGCGAAGGATCGCGTAGAAGGGCCAGAAATACCATTCGGGGACGATGTGCGAGGGCGTCGAGAGCGGGTTGGCCGGGATGTAATTGTCGGCATGGCCCAGATAATTGGGCGCGAAGAAGACGACGAAGGCGAGCAGGATGAGGAAGACCCCGAGCCCGAAGCCGTCCTTGGCGGTGTAATAAGGGTGGAAGGGCAGAGTGTCCTGCGGGCTCTTGACGTCGACCCCGGTCGGATTGCCCGAGCCCGGAATGTGGAGCGCCCAGATGTGGAGGATGATCACCCCCGCGATCACGAACGGAAGCAGATAGTGGAGCGAGAAGAAGCGGTTCAGGGTCGGCTGGTCGGGCGCGTAGCCGCCGAGCAGCCAGGTCTGGACCGGCTCGCCGACCAGCGGAATGGCGCCGAACAATCCGGTGATCACCTTGGACGCCCAGAAGCTCATCTGCCCCCAGGGCAGGACGTAGCCCATGAAGGCGGTCGCCATCATCAGCAGGAGGATGACCAGGCCGAGCATCCACACCAGCTCGCGCGGCGCCTTGTAGGAGCCGTAATAAAGGCCCCGGAAGATGTGGATGTAGGTGACGATGAAGAAGAAGGCGGCGCCGTTGGCGTGGAGATAGCGCAGCAGCCAGCCCTGGTTGACGTCGCGCATGATGTGCTCGACCGACCGGAAGGCGGCCTGGTCGTAGGGCACGTAATGCATCGCCAGGATGATCCCGGTGACGATCTGGATGACCAGGGCGATCCCGGCGAGGACTCCGAAATTCCAGAAATAATTGAGGTTGCGAGGCACCGGATAGCCGCCGCCGACGGCTCCGTAGACCAGTCGCGGAAGCGGCAGGCGCTGGTCGATCCAGCGCATGAAGCCGCTCTTGGGGCGATATTCCTCTGCCCAGGGGAAGCTCATCTTATGCCTCCTCGCCAACGGTCACGACGGTGTCCGACTTGAACGCATAGGCCGGAACCTCGAGATTCTTGGGGGCCGGCCCTTTGCGGATCCGGCCGGCGGTGTCGTAATGCGAGCCGTGGCAGGGGCAGAAATAGCCGCCGTAGGCGCCCTTATTCTCGCCCTCGGCGGCGCCCAGCGGAACGCAGCCGAGATGGGTGCACACGCCCATCGTGATCAGCCATTGCGGCTTGCCCGCGGCGGTGCGCTCGACGAGCGACTGGGGATCGCGAAGCTCGCTCGGCGAAACGGCGTTCGCCGCCTGGATCTCGGCGGGGGTCAGGTGCCGGATGAACAGCGGCTGCTTTCGGAAGATGGTCTTGACCGCCTGGCCGGGCTGGATCGCCGACAGATCGACCTCGATCGCGGCCAAAGCGAGCACGTCCGCCGACGGGTTCATCTGGTTGACCAGGGGATAGAGGGTGGTCGCCGCACCGACTCCGGCGACGCTCACCGCCGCGATGTTGATGAAGTCGCGCCGCCTCAGGCCCTCGTCGGACGAGGTATCCGGGCCCGCCGCAAGCGTCCCGTCGCTATGTTCAACCGTCGCCATAATGTCCTTCAGCGCTTCGAACAGAGATGCCCGGGCCAAGGAAGAGCCCGCGCAGCGCCGCACGGAAGGGAGCGGAAGAAGCCTCCCCTGAGCGGCTTGGCGCGCCTGATAGACGGGTGGGTTAGGGTTTGCCAACCGTCATTTTGTATTCTCCCCGGGCAGGCTCGGGGAGGGGGAGTGCGCGAGGCGCGGTGGAGGGGCAGTTGGGCGGGAACGGCGTGGGACGGGGGGACCGGGGCAACGAGGCCTGTGCGGTTACGGATCGGGTGTGAAGACAGGAAGTGCGCCAGGCGCGGTCGTCGCCGTCGCCGGACCCGTAAGGTTCTTTCCGGCCAAGCCGTGCGACCGTGAAGGCAGGATTTGTTCGCACAAAGGCCACGAAGGCACGAAGGGTCCGAAGGAGTATCGCTGGCAGCGCCTTTGTTTCCATTGTCGAGAAGCTCATCCCGCTTCGCCGCCTCGGCCCCTTGGTGTCCTTTGTGACCTTTGTGCGAACCCCAAATGCAGCCTAAGCCGCGGCACTGGGGTGAGAAAGCGACTGTCACGGCGGCGGCCACCGCGGGTCTGAGAAAGCGACTGTCACTGCTACTGTCACCGGGGGACCGAGAACGGCGAAAACCGGGACAGTATACATTTTCCCGGATCGGAGGCCAACGCGGGCGCGCTTCACTCCAAAAAATGTATACTGTCCCCTTGTCTCCCCGGAGATGCGTTCGGCGGCGGAATGTGGCTCGGGCGGACGAGGAGGGCCCGGCGGGGCCTCTTCGACTTCGTCCCATCGCGCTATCAAGCCGATTGGCCGTTGGAAAGGAGAGAGGCTATGTCAGTGGAGCGAATGCCGAGAACAGCAAGAGATTCTTCAACTAAGGAGGTTGGTAGATCAACAGCACCAACAGGCAGGCAAGTCTTGAGAAGGCAGATAAATGCGGCGTGTGCCTTTCGTCCAAAGTCCCTGTTAACTCTACTTACTCGCCCGCAGCGATATACCTCCATATATAAAAAGCACACGTCCTTTGTAAAAAAACCTACAACTGGCATCACGCTACTTAATGCAAATCCCATCGCGAAGACTACGCCGAGGACCATGAACGGAAACGCGATCTCCGTGGACCCCTCAGAACTTCTAAAGAGGGTTAGGGACAGAACGGCAGGCAGAACGCCAATGATCATGCTTGATAGTGCGATTAGGCTAAAGACACCTCTAGTGCGCCGCGATTCCTCATTACGGCGAGCTAAGATCAATCCACGCCACCGCAAGGGGGCATTGAGAATAATAGTTCTTTGAAGGCCAGAATATCTTCGCTTAGGCCTCAGAGTTAGCGCGAGTGTCACCGCAAGCGTGGCAGCAGCGCCCATAAATTCACCTTGCAGCTTAGACCACACAGTAGCCTCGCCCTTTTCCAGTCGATTCGGCTCCATTAGGCCAGCAGCAAAAAAGAGCGACACAGGTTCGAACATAACCCCGCGAACTAGATCCAGCTCGGGAAGCCGTTGAGCCCATGTCTTTGCACGGCCTTTGCGATTAATTGCGGATACCAAGACCTCTCCTATTATGAACTCAAAGTACTGTTTGTGAGGGAAATATAGATTGTCACGACCGCCCGCTGGATCAGGAACCAATAACCCGTTGGAGCGCACATCCCCTGCGATATAAGCCATCGTTTCAGCGTGAGGACGAGATTTAAACATTTCATGTAGCCTTGCGATGGAAGAAGCGATTTCCGGGTCAGCGCCAGCATCGAACCGAAACTCGGCATCCAAGTCCAAATATGCTTCTTCAATCGCCCGGACAAAGTTATTTACATCTATTGTGTTTCGACTACGCAGGGTAGTCATCTTCCAAGCCACACGCTGGGTGAAGTAATGCCGCACCTTCCTGTGTAACAGCTTGTATTCACCTAACCGTTCCGGATCCGCCTCTTTGCGAGTATATAGGAAGTCTATAAAGTAACCGATTATTGCAGCTGATGTAATGCCGCCGCGGATTGATAATTCAGTCTTGATACGTTCCCATTGGTTTCCGATGACAGGAAGCATTGACGGACGACGCGCAACATTAAAAAAAGCTGAATCCCGTCGACATACGTCGAGAATTTCGTTTCTGATGCGGCGTGGATATGCTCGCAGTGCCCTCGCGATTCCCTTCTCATCAAGAAAGGATAAAGATAGAATTTGTGTGTTTTCTAGGCCAGCATCACGCGCCACTTCACTACTTCTCAACAGCTTTTCACGCTCATCCGTATCAAGGAAAAAGTTTGGCCTTCCAGTGAAGACTATCTTTGAGCCGGGATAGGAAAATTCCCAAAGCGATTTGAACTGCTCAAATCGGTCAAATCGAAGTCCGGCATCTTGAACCTCATCAAACCCCTCGAAAATGAGAGTGGCCCGTCCGCCCTGAATTAGACTGAGCAGCGCGTTTCCGCGCAGTCCATATCGATCTCCCCATTCCGCAAGAAACCTGTCCGGTGATTGACGACGTGGCGACTTTCCTCTCAGCTCGATTAATAGCGGAATTCGGTCTCCCCTCTCGCCGCTAAGCCATTGGCGGGCCCACTGTGCACAGTAGGCTAACAAAACTGTGCTCTTCCCTTGGCCGAATTCTCCGATGATCGACAGATGATCAACGCCCGGCTCACGACTCCAGCTGTGGAGTAGGTCAAGTACGTCACGCCCGTCCCCATCACCGCCTTCTGGTTCAGCGCCAGAGAGCCGATCGCCGGGAGATACGGGTTTAGCCTTCAAGGGCACAAAGGAATCTAGCAACGTAAACGTCGTTCCTGGAACAATCTTCTGCTCGAACCTCCGAATAAGAGATGTCGCATACTCTCGAAGATCAAGGGTCATTTCTGTAAGTGCGCCTAAGGAAAGGATACGTACCGCCGGGCCTCCATCTGCCTCCTCAAGATAATCTAATGTCCTATCTACCCGCACACATACTATCAGTCTAAGATCTAAGGCAAGAGAAGATCTGAACCTTGCCCTTAAATCCGTGACTGCCATCTTTATTTCAGACTCAGAATGTATGGGATAAACTAACCAAGTTTGCGAGTGAGCAGGCTCCTGTATACTCATCGCTTGTAGCGAAAAAAACTTGCGCTCATCTGAAAGACGAAAAGTTTCTCTTTGGAGATCGGTTTCGACTTGTACTAAAAGATCCGCTGCAAGCATGGGCCACTCGGTCTGACGCGGAATGGTAGGAAGAATAAATGGGTCTTCACCTGGATTAGCGAGAGGTTCGTCGAGCCTTCCGCTTAACCTGTATCTCGCATGAGCGCCGGCCAACTCTAGTAGCCCTACCGTTCGGCCCGGTTCCTCGACTTCTCGCGCCGACGCATTTAGAGGAAGGCGGTTTCCTGCTAATTCCGCCATAGCGAGTTTATAGATTAAATAGCACGCGCCGGCTGCGATGGGCAGGGCGGCCACAACCGATATCACGCTAGGCTGGGTGGCTGCCGCTATCTTATCCGGATTGTTTCTTAAGATAAATGCTACGAATGCGGCTGGCCAATTAACGCTCAATAAAGCTGCATAGCTAACCCAAATAGCCACGATAGCCGAGGTGGCTGATACAGCAAGGTATCCCTTGCCTTTTCTCCTCTTCAAAAAATACAGTACTCCCATTGCTAGGAAGCCGAGTAGCAGGACGCCGGTGATAAGGCTCCACGCGATGTTCATGACTCGGTCCCCTAACGTTAGACTCTGCTCTTTGGTGCCCCAGTTCAAGCTATTGTGCCAGCCCCTTGATCGGCAAATGCGCCTTAGCGAGGCCCTTCTATTTGTTTCTTGGTCTGGCGTGTGCCCGCCAGCTCTGTGCCGTGGTACAAAAGGTGAAGTCGGGCGCGAGGTGCCTTAAAGCGTAGGGCTTTCGGTGCCAGCTACGTGCCTGGCACGTAGCTGGCACCGCATATTGCCGCGCCTTTCAACCGTCGCCTAGGGAATAGGGGTGCCAGCTACTTTTCTGGCACGAATGAGCCCCGACCATGCTAGCCAAGCGCCTTCTCCAGCAACCGTCGTACCGCTTCCGACCGTGACGGCCTGGGCTCGGGTTGGCTTTCAATCCAAGCGGCCACGGCAGCGTGCAGCTCGGCCGGGATTCGCACGGAAAGGACCGGGTCCTTGCCGGTGGCGGGGCGGCCCGGACGTCTTTTTGGCTGATCGGCTATTGACTGCCCCCGAGGAATAGGTATACCCAAACCATGCCGATCCGGGCTTGCCCCCGGCTCGATGACGAACCCTCTCACGCCTGCCCGGGAAGGAGGCGATCGATGGCTGTTGGGCAGCTTAGCCTCACGCGGCGGGCGCTGCTAGCCGGTGCTTGCGCGGCGCCGCTCGCCGTCGGAAGGGGGCGCTTCGGGACGTCATCCCGGACTTGATCCGGGATCCACCTTTTCTCCTTTTCTTCGTCCGCCGGCGTCGGAAGGAAGGTGGATGCCGGATCAAGTCCGGCATGACGGGTTGCCGGATCAAGTCCGGCATGACGAGAAGTGGGTTTCGGCGCTCGATCGTTTCCGCGAGGCGGATTCGCGGCTGGCGGCGGCGGCGCATGGCGAGGACGAGAGATTGTACGACCGGCTCGGGGCGCGGCACGATTCGGCGGTGAAGGCGCTGCTCCGGACGCCGGCGCCGACCCTCGTCGCTTTGGCGTTCAAGCTCGATCTCCTGATCTCGGAGCAGGCGTGGGAAATGACCGGCGGCGAGCTCTGCCTCGGATCGCTTCGGCGGGACGTTTACCGCTTCGCGCGCGGCTGAACCGGACTTCGGAGCGGAGGCACTTCGGCGGCTGCAATATAAACAGTGACAGTATACATTTACCGCACCCACAGCCGCGCCCCTGCCGCTGGTAAATGTATACTGTCACTGTTTGAATGTTGCCAACAGCGATTTTGCGTGATCCTCCCCGCGTCCGCGCGGGGCGGCGCGCCGGGCGAAGCCTGGTCCCCCTCCCCATCCTGCGATGACGGGGATAAGAGACTGCATGCGCCTCACTTTTTCCAGGGTTCGAACTCCCCTGCGCCTAGCGGCGGCCGCCGGAGCCTGCGCGTCCGCCGCGGCCTGGGCGGCCCCGCCCGTCGGAATCAAGACCCTGGCCAGCGAGATGTCGCCGGTCGTCTCGCGCTGCCTGATCCGCCGCGAGCCGGCCCTGGTCGATCGCTGGCTACGCACCCTTCCGGGATCGTCGCAGGAAGAGCGGCTCGTCCGCGGCGCCGAAGCGGGCTTCCCGGCCTGCTTCGACCGGTCCGGCTATTTCCAGGGGGCGTCCCGGGTGCCCGTCTACGACAAGGCCGGGATGCGCGCCGCGCTGGTTCGAGCCCTGCTCCAGGCCCGGCGTCAGGCTTTGCCCGCCGCGCCCCCTCCCGGCTCCGACAGGCCCTGGTATGCGCCGGGCGCGGGCGAAGACTCAGCGGCGATCGTCGCCGCCGATCTCGGCACCTGCCTCGCCCGCAGGCACTGGGCGGAAGTCCTGGCGATCGTCAGGGCCGTCGATCCGAAGGTCGAGACAATCATGTATTCCGAAAGCCGGAAGGCCAGGTCGGCGCGCAAGCGCGAGGCGGCGGCGGTGGACTCTGCGCTTGCCCGGATGATCCCGTCGATCGCCGGCTGCGTCCCGGCGGGCGCCAGGCTGAGGATGGATCGCCCGAGCCTTCGTACCCTCGTCGAGGAGGCGGCCTATCATATGATCGAGGATGCACTTGAGAGCCGCCTGCGCTAAATCCGCATCACCCGTCATGCCGGGCTTGACCCGGTATCCATCTCACTTTCGTGATTTCGGCGAGTTGAAGAAGGTGGATCCCGGATCAAGTCCGGGATGACGTTCGGTGGGCCGCTCATTCAACGCCGGTTCAGCCGCCGCCGCCATTTTCGGTTCGGCCCCGAAAAGGAGACCGCCGATGCGTCCGCTCTTCCTGATCGCCCTCGGCCTCGCCGCCTCCCCCGTTCTCGCCCAGGCGCAGTCCGACCCGGTCGTCCGGGCCCTGGCCGAGATCGAGGCGCACCAGGTCGGAATGCGGGTCGGCTGCGCGATTCCGGTGCCCGCTCTGTGGAACGCCCCGCCCTGGGAGCAGCGCGCCGCGGCCGACCGGCGGGCGGCGTTCGAGGATTGCCTTGCCGGAGTCATGCAGCGCGAGCAGGATCGGCTGGCCCAGCTCCAGCGACGCGTCGCCGACCTCGAGGCCGGAGCCCCGGACGGCGACTGGTCGGTCGTCCAGCGGGCGCTCGACTCCAAATGGGGCGAGCTCGACAGGCTCTCCGGCAAGCTGCGCACCCGCGACAATATGGCGAACACGGCCGTGCAGGTCCTCGACACCTTCACCGGCCCGGGGGCGCCGTTCGGTCCGAAGCCCCTCCCCTACAATCGCTGCGCGCCCTACCGCTGCGATTCGAGCATTTCGCTGCCGGGGATAAGGTAGGAAGAGAACAAACTTCCTCTCCCGCTTTTCGCGGGAGAGGGGGGACCCAAGCCGAAGGCTTGGGTGGGTGAGGGTCTTGCTGAGTCCGGTGTACAGACCCTCACCTCCCACCGCTTCGCGGCGGGCCCCTCCTCTCCCGCGGAAAGCGGGAGAGGAAGCGCAGCTTCGGCCCACCTGTCTCCCCGAACACGCGCGGATAGACTATTGCCCCAATCATGCGGCTCGCCCTCCATCAGCCCGACCAGGCCGGCAATGTCGGCACCATCCTGCGCCTCGCCGCCTGCCTCGGCGTGCCCGTCGACATCGTCGAGCCGTGCGGCTTTCCCTTCTCCGACCGGGCGCTGAAGCGGGCGGGGATGGATTATGCGGAGATGGCGGCGGTGGCGCGGCATTCGGGGTGGGAGGCGTTCGAGGCGCGGCTGCCGGGCCGGCTCGTCCTCTTCACCACGGCGGCCGGCGCCGTTCCCCTGCCCGAAGCCCGCTTCGAGCCGGACGACACCCTCCTCTTCGGCTCCGAAAGCCGCGGCGCTCCGGAGGCGGTGCACGCGCGTGCCGACCTCAGGGTGCGAATCCCCCAGGTGCCGGGCACCCGCTCGCTCAACCTCGCCGTGGCGGCGGGGATCGGTCTTGCGGAGGCGATCCGGCAGACCGGGATGTGGGCGGAGCGGGCGGTCCGGAAGGTGGATCCCGGATCAAGTCCGGGATGACGACTTGCTCCCAGCCGGGTGCGGCCCTCACGTCTACTCCTCGCCTTCCCCTTCCGGCGGCATGGGGGGCCGACGGACGCCCAGCGCGTCCAGCTTCCTGTCGAGCAGCCTGATCGCGTCCTCGAACGTCCAGCGCTGGCGGCGGCCGCCGGGAGTGAAGCGGCTGTCGGGGCGGCGGGGCTTGCGGTCGAAGCGGTCGAGGAGCTTCATGATGCGGTCGAACTCGGCGCCTTGCTCGGCGAGGAGGGCCGGGGACGGGACGGGGGCGGCACGCTCGATCGCGGCTCGGAGCCGTTTCTGCGCCGCGAGGCGAAGGCGGACGATCTCGGTCTCGAGGAAGTCATAGCCTTCGGCGAGCGCCTCGCGGCAGGCGGCATCGAAGACCGGGTCCGTGCGGCGATGGAGGCGGGCGGTGGAGGGGTGGACTCCGGCGGCCTCGGCGGCGGCAACGGAGTCGCAGGTCTCGGCGAGGCAAGTGACGTAGATTTCGCGGCGCTCGGCGGTAAAGCGGACGTTGCGGCGGCGGCGGCGCTGGAAGAGGCGACGGTTGGCAGAGGCGGTCCGGACCTCGCCGCGTTCGGCATAGGCCGAAGCGCGGCGCCCGGCGGCGGGCGGCAAAGCGAGCGCCGCCTTCCAGTCGGCGGCGAAAGCGGGGTCGCGGCAGCGGGCGCCGTAGAAGCCGGTCAGGCTGAAGCCGGCGGCGGCGGCGGCATCCTCGCGGCAGAGGCCCTCACGCAGCCCCGCAAGGAACGCCGCCTTCGCGCCGGAGTCGATCTGCCGGTGCCTGCTGTTCGCCCTCCCCCGCATCCACGAACCAGAACATAAAAGGAACGTGTAGGAAAATGCTTTTTAGTCCGGAGCGGGTCAGGCGCCACTCGGAGAGCGGCCCCGGCCCTAGTGGAGGCCTGGGCCCAGGTGGTTTTCCGGGGCGATCGTGCAATGGGCTTTCTGGCCGCCGCTCAGCTTCAGCCTCGCCATCGCCCGGCGGCAGGCCGGGATCGACTCGAAGCGGCCGAGCGTCGGTATCCGGGCGCTGCCCGGAGTCCAGACGCTGAGCTCCGCCTCGCCGGGACCGTCCTGGGGGATCGCCATGATCGGCGTGGGCAGGATCGGCGAGGGGTGGGCGACGACGGCCATGGGCGGCGGAGCGCTGTGGCTGACCATGCCATAGCCCCAATGGACGACCCTGGCCTGGGCCGGAAGGCTCCAGGCGACCGCCTGCGCCTCCTGCGACGGCGCCGGATTGCCCTGGCTGTCGACCGCCGGAGTGAAGCGCCCGCGCTCGGTCATGATCCGGCAGGTGGCGGAATCGAGCCTTGAGGAGCCGCTCGACCGGGTCACCCGGCAGCCGCCGACCCGCCCGTCGGCGCCGATCTCGAGGATGTAGCGGACCGTCCCCTGCTCGCCGGCGCGGAGCGCGGAGGCCGGATAATCCTTGCCCCCGATCAGCGATTGCGGGTCGCCGCGGGGCCGGGCCGGAACGACGATCTCAGCCGCCTCGGCCGGGGCGGATGAGGCGCCCATGGGCAGCGCCAGAGCGGCCGCCGGAATCAAGATCCATCTCGTCATGGACGAGAGGCTAGACCGAGCGGGTGAACAGGCTGCTAACGCCGCCCGCCGATTGCAGGCCGGGCCGTCCAGGGGCATCGGGCGGTCGGGAGTCGCGATGGTTGATCCGGCCTGACGAATGGAGCGGGCGAAGGGGATCGAACCCTCGACCTCCACGATGGCAACGTGGCGCTCTACCGCTGAGCTACGCCCGCATCCCTCGTCATGCCGCGATTCGCCTCGAGCGCGGCGCGTGCACCGATCGGCGGGCCTGTCTGGAATGGAGCCGCAAGGCTCGAACGTCGCTCAGGCGCCACGCGATCGGGGCGCACGCTGCCGCCCCGAGGTCAGCTACCTCGGCCGTAGATCCGGCGAAGAAAAAGCGCGTTCGTCATGAGGCGAGCGCCTATGCTGGGAACCGCCGGCTTCGTCAAGCCCGGGCGCCGAGCCGTGCTTGTCGGCGTCAGGGTCGAGCCGCCGGGCGCCTGCCGGATGGCGCGATGCCGCTTCGGCGGCTTGCAAGCCGGGCTGTCCGGGGGCATCCGGGCGCGATGATCGAGCTGGATGAGGAACAACGCCGCGCCCGCGACTGGTTCGAGAGCCTTCGCGACCGGATCTGCGCCGAGTTCGAGGCGATCGAGCGCGAGGCGGGCAGCGAGGCCGCCTTCGATTACACGCCGTGGCAGCGCCAGGACCCCGACGGCGCCCCGGGCGGCGGCGGGGTGCGCGGCCTGATGAAAGGCGAAGTGTTCGAGAAGGTCGGGGTCAACGTCTCCACCGTCGCGGGCCGCTTCAGCGAGGATTTCGCGGCGACCATCCACGGCGCCGGCGAGGATCCGCGCTTCTTCGCCACCGGGATCAGCCTGGTCGCCCACATGGCCAATCCGCACGTTCCGGCCGTGCACATGAACACCCGCTTCCTGGTCACGACGAAGCGCTGGTTCGGCGGCGGCGCCGATCTCAACCCGCCCATCCCCTATGAGGAGGACACGGCCGATTTCCACGCCCGCCTCCGCGCCGCCTGCGCCGCCCACGACCAGACTTTCTATTCCCGCTTCTCCAAATGGGCGGAGGAATATTTCTACATCCCGCATCGCGGCGTGAATCGCGGAGTCGGCGGGATCTTCTACGACCATCTCGAAGGCGCGTTCGAGCCGCATTTCGCCTTCACCCGCGACGTCGGCGAGGCCCTGCTCGACGTCTTCCCGAAGCTCGTCCGCCGGCGCATGTCGACTCCCTTCACCGAGGCCGACAAGGCGAGGCAGCTGGAATGGCGCGGCCGCTACGCCGAGTTCAACCTCATCTACGACCGCGGCACCCTGTTCGGCCTCAGGACCGGCGGCAATGTCGACGCGATATTGATGAGCCTTCCGCCGCTCGCGACCTGGAGCTGAAAACGGGGCGGCGGGAGCCAAGCCGGCGGTGCCGCGTTATCCCGGCGCAAAAACGGAGGAAATACATGCGTATCATTGCACTGGCCGGCTTGGCCCTCGCGCTTTCCGCCTGCGGCGGCGACCGCGACACTACGGCGGACGAGGCGAATGCCCTCACCGCCGACAACATGCTGATGGACGAGAATCTGATGCTGGACGCCAATGCGTCGATGAACGCGGCGGGCGGAATGGACGCCAATGCGTCCACCAACGCCAGCACCGAGAATATGATGATGAAGGACGCCACGACCAACGATCCCGACACCAATCTCGCCAACGGCCTTTAAGGCTCGAACAGCTGAGCTGCTTTCACGCAGGCAGCGAAAGCGGGGAGCGTCCGCCCAAAGCGGGCGCTCCTTCGTTCGCAAGCGCCTCCCGGGCTTGCAGCGGCCGGGCTGACAAGGCCCCCTGACTTCTTCGCGGCCCTCCTTTGCAAGGCGGGAAGCCGCACGAAAAGGGGTGATTTGCGGCTTTCGGAATGCTACCGAAACGAAGTCGCGCGATCGAGTCGTTCGACGGACGCTTGCAAGCCCGCCATCCGCCCCAATCACGAGACAGCGGCACCGGTCCTGCCGGCCGGCATCCTGGCAAGGGGGTCACCATGACTCACATCACCACCCAAGACGGCACCCATATATTCTACAAGGATTGGGGGCCCAGAGACGCGCCGCCGATCATGTTTCACCACGGCTGGCCGCTGAGCGCCGACGACTGGGACAATCAGATGATGTTCTTCCTCGGCGAAGGCTATCGGGTGATCGCCCATGACCGGCGCGGCCACGGCCGCTCGAGCCAGACCGACGGCGGCAACGACATGGACACTTACGCGGCGGACGTCGCCCAGCTCGTCGCCGCGCTCGATCTTCGGGACGCGATCCACGTCGGCCATTCGACCGGCGGCGGCGAGGTCGCCCATTATGTCGCCCGAGCCGAGCCGGGCCGGGTCGCCAAAGCGGTGCTGATCGACGCGGTGCCGCCGGTGATGGTCAAAAAGGAGTCGAACCCGGGCGGCACGCCGATCGAGGTGTTCGACGGCTACCGGGCGGCGCTCGCCGCCAATCGCGCGCAACTCTATCTCGATGTGCCGAGCGGGCCGTTCTACGGCTTCAACCGGCCGGGCGCGACCGTATCGCAAGGCCTGATCTGGAACTGGTGGCGGCAGGCCATGATGGGGAGCGTCAAGGCCGGCTACGAATGTATCAAGGCCTTTTCCGAAACCGACTTCACCGAGGATCTGAAGTCGATCGAGGTGCCGGTTCTGGTCATCCACAGCGAGGACGACCAGATCGTGCCTTATGCGGATTCGGCGCCGCTGACGGTGAAGCTTCTGAAGAACGGCACGCTCGTGACCTACAAGGATCTGCCCCACGGCCTGTGCCAGACCCACCCCGAGATCGTGAATGCCGACATATTGGCCTTCATTCGCGGGAAGGACGTCGAGGCGGAGCAGCCGGCGGCCGCCGCCCAGCCGGTCATGGCCTGAACCCGCCGGTGCGGGCCGGGCGTGGCTCGGCCCGCACCGCAAAATGTCCGGGCACAATAACATCTCCCTCATGAGGAGCCGAGCCGATGAAACTCTATTACGCTCCGGGCGCCTGCAGCCTCGCCGGCCGGATCTCCCTTCACGAAGCCGGGCTCGCCGCCGAATATGAGAGGGTCGACCTCAAGACCAAGATCACGGGTCGCGGATCCGATTTCACCGCGCTCAATCCGGCGGGCTCGGTGCCGCTGCTGGTGCTCGACGACGGCGCCCGGATAATCGAGAACACCGCGGTGCTCGATCTCATCGCCGATCTCGAACCGCGGCTCGGGCCGGGCGGTCCGCTCGGCCGCACCCGGCTGATCGAGATGCTTTCCTATCTCTCGACCGAGCTCCACATCGCCTTCAAGCCTTTCTGGCACGGCGCGGGCCCGGCCGAAACGGCGAGGGCCGGCGAAGCCGTCGCCAGGCGCCTGGCTTTCCTGGAAAGCCGGATGGTCGATCCTTATCTGTTCGGACCCCGCTTCACCGTTGCGGACGCCTATCTGTTCGTCATGCTGCGCTGGGCCGGGGCTTTCGGCCTGCCTTTCTCCACCCGCCTGGCCGGCTATTTCGAGCGGGTCTCGGAGAGACAGGCGGTGCGCCTGGCGCTGGCCGAGGAAGCGGCGCCCGAGACGGCTCCGGCCCCGACCGTGGAAGTGCCCGCTTAGGGCCGTATTGGGCACGGCCCTGAGCGGGAGAGACGGATGGACAAGCCACGCATATTCCTGGGCTCCTCGGGAAAGCAGTCGAAATTGCTGGACGGGCTGGCGCGAGGCCTCGATCCGGTGGCCGAGGTCGAGCCCTGGACGACGAGCTTCGACCCCGGCACCACGACCCTGGAACGCCTGCTCGAGCTCGCCCGCGAGGTCGATTTCGCCGCCTTCGTCTTCGCTTCGGACGACTGGACGGCCGCCGGCGCTCCGGCCTCGCCCGCGCCCGAGCCCGGCCAGGCGTCGCCGAGGGACAATGTCGTCTTCGAAGCCGGCCTGTTCGGCGGAATCCTCGGAATGCGGCGAAGCTTCATCCTCCATGCGAACGGCGCGAAGCTGCCGAGCGATCTCCTCGGGCTGACCTGCGTTCGCTACGGCGAACCGATCACCCCGGCCGAGACCAGGCTGGTCGGCCAGAAGCTCCGCAAGGCGATCGAGAATGAGGGCCGGATCGCCCGGGTCCAGGGTTGCTGGTGGCAGTTCTCGCTGACCGAGCGGAGCGCGCGCGAGCCTTCCGCGGTGAGCCTTCTGCGCATTGCGCGCGTTCGCGACGGCGCGCTCGAGCTTACCGGCCGCTCCTGGCAGGAAGACGGCGCGCTGTCGGCGCGTTACTGGAGCGAGGCGGTCAAGGAGAAGAGGGACCCGTCCGGAATCTTCTATTATTGGAAGGGAGAACGACCGCTTCACCCGGACGCGCCGCAATTGCACGGAACGGGCGAGATCCGGCTCGAATCCGAAGACCGCGCCCTGGGCTATTTCACCACGCTCTCCGACAAGTCGCCGAACGTCAATGCGAGGACGGCCGGAATCTATCTGCGCGCCGACCCGGACGATCTGAAAATCCTCGACGGACGCGACGACGGCCAACGCTCCCGGCTGATCGCCGAGCGGCTGAGCCACTGGAAAGGCCTCAGGAGCGCCTGAGCCGGTCGAATCGCTATCAATCGCTCATGGGCTCCAGGCTGAACCGCCGTTCAGCGGTCTCGCCCTAAGCCCCCTCTCCCGTCCTTCACGGGAGAGGAGGGGCCCGCCGCGCAGCGGTGGGAGGTGAGGGTCTTGCCGAGTCCGGTGTACAGACCCTCACCTCCCAAGCTTCGCTTGGGCCCCTCCTCTCCCGCGGAAAGCGGGAGAGGGCTGAGCGACTCCGGCGCCTTCAGCTCACGACGAAGAAGTCCGACGGCACGAGCGTTGGGACATCGGTGAACGTCGCGACGAGCTCCGCGGCGCCGCTTCCCGTCCCGTCGGCGTCCCAGAGGAGGCGCCCGTCGTCGGTATCGTAGAGGAACTGGCCCGATTCCCCCGCGGGAGTCGGGTCCGCCCCCGAGACGAGCGAAACGGAGCCGCCGGGGGCCAGCCCGCCGCCGAAGCCGCTCGCCGAGACGAGGATCCGGTCGGTCCCGGTGGCGAAGTCGGTGATCTCGTCGGGTCCGCTGGTGGACTGGAAGACGAAATCGTCGGCACCGGTCCCGCCGGTCAGGACGTCGACGCCCAGGCCGCCCGCCAGATAATCGTCGCCTTCGCCGCCGAGGAGAACATCCTCGCCGTCCGCGCCCTCGAGCGTGTCGGCGCCGTCCCCGCCCGACAATTGGTCGTCGCCATTGTCGCCGAAAAGGTTGTCGGTGCCGAGCTGGCCGGAAAGGCTGTCGTCGCCGTCCCCGCCCGACAGCAGATCGTCGCCGCTGCCCCCGTCGATAATGTCGCCGCCCGAATCGCCATAGGCCTGGTCGAAGCCGTCGCCGGTGTTGATCTGGTCGGCGCCCGCGCCGCCGCCGACGAAGTCGGCGCCGCCCAGCGCGTTGATCGTGTCGGCCCCGGCGGTTCCGATCAGCACATCGTCGCCCTCGGTGCCGGTGATCGTCTCGCCGGCCAAGGCGGATCCGTCGGGATGATAGCCCGGCACGAAATTGGCGTCGGTGAAATCGTCGGCATCCCTGTTCTGGAAGACGACCAGGGTCTCCCAATCGGAGCCGCCGGCGGCACCGTCCCGGTCCCATTGGAGCAGCGCGTCGGCCCCGCTCTGCTGTATCCGGAGGAAGCCCGAGCCGAACGGGTTGGAGCTTCCGTCCCAGCCTTCGAGCAGGCCCAGAAGCGACCCGTCGTCACCCGACAGCCGGACCATGTCGCCGCCGGTCCCGGTCGTGAAGTCGGTGACGACGATCGCCTCCGTCCCGACGTCGGCATAAGCGAGCTCGATCGTGTCGCTTCCGGAGCCCGTCGTGATGATGCTCGCCGAGGACCGGTAATAATGGCGGATCGTGTCGTCGCCGTCGCCGCCGTCGATCGTCTGGGCTCCGTCCGAAGAGCCGGCGACGATGAAGTCGACTCCGATTCCGCCGACGAAGCTGTTGGTCCCGGCAAAGTCGGTCAGGGTATCGTCGCCCTCCCCGCCCGACAGCTGGTCGTCGCCGCCGTCGCCGGCGAGATTGTCGTTCCCGGCCTGGCCGGACAATTCGTCATTGCCGTCGCCGCCCGACAGAAGATCGTCGTCATTGCCGCCGGCGATGACGTCGCCGTCGGCCTCGCCGTTCAGGAAGTCGGCCCCGTCGCCGCCGTCGATCTGATCGGCGCCGGAGCCGCCGTTGACGAAATCGCTGCCGCCGAGCGCGTTGATCGTGTCGGCGCCGATCGTTCCGATCAGGGTGTCGTCGCCCTCGGTGCCGGTGATCGTCTCGCCCGCCGGCGCCGATCCGTCGGGATCGTAGGCGGGCACGAAATTGGCCTCGGTGAAGCTGGCGGCATCGGTGTTCTGGAAAACGACCAGGGTCTCCCAGTTCGAACCGCCGGTGGTGCCGTCCCGGTCCCATTGGAGCAGGGTGTCGGAGCCGCTCTGCACAAGCTGGAGGAAGCCCGAGCCGAACGGGTTGGAGCTTCCGTCCCATCCCTCGAGCAGGCTGAGGAGCGAGCCGTCGCTGCCCGAGAGCCGGAACGAGTCGCCGCCGCTTCCGGGCGTGAAGTCGGTGACGGTGATCGCCGCCGTCCCGATATCCGCATGGGCAAGCTCGATCGAGTCGCTGCCGCTGCCGGTGGTGATCGTGCTCGCGGAGGAGCGATAATAATGGCGGATCGTGTCGTTGCCGTCGCCGCCGTCGATCGTCTGGGCCCCGCCCGAGGAGCCGGCGGTGATGAAATCGCTGCCGATTCCGCCGGTCAGGCTGTTGGTCCCGCTGAGGTCGGACAAGGTGTCGTCGCCGTCACCGCCCGACAGCTGGTCGTCGCCCTCGTCGCCGTCGAGATTGTCGTTGCCGGTCTGGCCGAGCAGCTGGTCGTTGCCGTCGCCGCCCGACAGGATGTCGTCGTCGGCGCCGCCATCGATGACGTCGCCGCCCCCGAGACCGAAGATGGTGTCGTCGCCGCCGAGCCCGTTGATCGTGTCGGTGCCGATCGTTCCGGTCAGCACTTCGCCGTCATTGGTGCCGTTGATCGTCTCGCCCGCGGGCGCGGATCCGTCGGGCGGATAGCCGGGCACGAAATTGGCGGCGGTGAAGCTGGCCGCGGAGGTATCTTCGAAGACGACCAGGGTCTCCCAGCTCGAGCCGCCGGCGGTGCCGTCCTGGTCCCATTGGAGCAAGGTGTCGGTCCCGTCCTGGACAAGCTGGAGGAAGCCCGACCCGAACGGATTGGAGCTTCCGTCCCAGCCCGAGAGCAGGCTGAGAAGCGAGCCGTCGTCGCCGGAGAGCTGGAACCTGTCACCGCCCGCGCCCGGAGTGAAGTCGGTGACGGTGATCGCCGCCGTCCCGACGTTCGCATGGGCAAGCTCGATCGTGTCGCTGCCGGCGCCGGTGGTGATAAGGCTCGCCGAGGAGCGATAATAATGGCGGATGATGTCGTCGCCATCCCCGCCGTCGATCGTCTGGACCCCGTCCGAAGATCCGGCGGTGATGAAATCATTGCCGAGGCCGCCGGCAAAGCTGTTGATCCCGGCGAAGTCGGTCAGGCTGTCGATACCCTCGCCGCCATCGAGATCGTCATCGCCGGCGCCGCCGACCAGGCTGTCGTTGCCGGCCTGGCCTGACAATTCGTCGTCGCCTTCGCCGCCGGCCAGGATGTCGTCGTCGGCCCCGCCCTCGATGGAGTCGTTGCCGGCATCGCCGAACAATTGGTCGAAGCCGTCGCCGCCCGAAATCTGATCCTCGCCATTGTCGCCGGAGATATTGTCGCTTCCGGCCTGTCCGGACAGCTGGTCGTCGCCTTCGCCGCCGGAAATCTGGTCGTCGCCAAGGCCGCCTTCGACGGTGTCGTTATCGTCCTCCCCGTTCAGGAAGTCGTTGCCGCTGCCGCCGAGGATGAGGTCGTCGCCGGCGAGGCCGAAGACGACATCGTCGCCGCCGAGCGCATCGATCGTATCGTCGCCGGGAGTGCCGGTCAGGGTATCGCTATCCTCGGTGCCGACATTGCTGACCCCTTCGTCGCGGCCCTGGATCGTCAGCGTGACGGTCGACGAGGACGACGCGCCATGCTCGTCGGCGATCGAATAGTTGAGGACGACGACCGCGCTCTCGCCGGGCGTGAGATAGTCGAAGTCCGTGCCCGGATCGAAGCGGACCTGGTTTTCGACGATCGTGACGCTGCCCTGGCCGGCCGGGCCCGAGGCCGAGGTGACGGTGAGGACGGCGCCATTGTCGACATCGACGTCATTGGCGACGACGTCGATCACGACGGACGAATTCTCGCCGATCGTCCTCGAGTCCGGATTGGCGACCGGGCCGTCATTGGCGCCGGTGACCGTGATCGTGACGGTCGAGGCGGACGAAGCGCCATGCTCGTCCTCGATCGTGTAGCCGACGATCACCTCTTCGGTCTCGCCGAGCGCGAGGTCGTCGAAATCGGTGCCGGGGTCGAACTCGACCTGGGCGCCGGCCGGGGAGGCGGTGCCCTGGCCGGCCGGAGCGGACGCCGCGGCGACGGTCAGGACCGCTCCGTTGTCGACGTCGGTGTCGTTGGCGGCCGCATCGACCAGGATCGTCTCATTCTCGCCCGCCGAGGCGATATCGGGATTGGCTTCGGGCCCGTCATTGGCGCCGGTCACGGTCACCGTGACGTTCGAATTGTCGGTCGCTCCGTGCTCGTCCGTAATCGCATAGCTGACCGTCACGTCCTCGCTCTCGCCGAGCGCGAGGCTCTCGAAATCGCTTCCCGGATCGAACTGGACCTGGTTGTCGACCACCGAGGCGCTGCCCTGGCCGGCCGGCGCGGACGCGGCGGTCACGGTCAGGACCGCTCCGTTATCGACGTCGACGTCGTTGGCGAGCACGTCGATCGCGATCGCCTCGTTCTCGCCGGTGGCGACCGCATCGGCATTGGCGACCGGGGCGTCGTTGAGGCCGGCGATGTTGAAGACGAGAGTCCCGGTGTCGCTCCCGTCATTGTCGGAGACGGTGTAATTGAAGCTGTCCTGGCCGTTCGCGCCCAGCGCCAGCGCCTGTGCCGCGGAGGACAGGGTATAGCTGTAGGTGCCGTTCGAATTGAGGGTCAGGGTGCCGTAGGCGCCGACGAAGACCCCGCCGGTCACGCTCATCGAGTCGCCGTCGAAATCGAAGTCGTTGGCGAGGACTCCCGCCGCGCCGCTATTGTGGGTGCCGCTGTCCTCGTTGAGGAAGACGAAGTCGTCGATCGCGACCGGCCTGTTGTTGCCGCTGCCGAGGTCGATGACGCGGTCGGCGAAGACCAGCCGCTCGACCCGGGTGACCTGATCGTGGCCGTCCGGCCCGGCGCCGCCGAGGTGGCGGATGTGCAGATAGCCGGCGCTGGCGAGGAAGGTATATTTGTCGATCGGTCCGGAATAATAAACGGTGTCGAAGCCGTTGTTGCCGTCGATCAGATCGTCGCCGGCGCCGCCGTAGATATGCTCGTTGCCGTTCTCGCCGAAAATCTGGTCGTTGCCGGCGCCGCCGTCCAGGGTGTCGCCGCCATTGCCGCCGAAGATGATGTCGTCGCCGTCGAGGCCGTAGATGGTGTCGGTGCCGTTGCCGCCGTCGATCACGTCGTTGCCGCTGGTGCCGGTATGCGTCGTCACGTGGAATTCCTTCCCCTCCTCGACGACCAGGCACAGCGCACACCGCATTCCCGCGAAACAGACTGAACAAGACTGATTGATGCTGGCGCGGCCGCTCCCGATCTATCTCCTCCCGCAGACCGGCTGAGGTCGAGAAAACGGAATGGTGGGTGCCCCTCCCCGACCCTTTTCCGCGAAAGCGACTCGATCCCCCGGCGCTGCCTGGACGGCCAGAGTGACTCGCGGCGCGGTGGGAGTCCAGAGCCGAAGAGACGGGGTCGCGCTCCACCCCTTCCCAGCGCCCGAGCCCTTGTCTGACGAATTTCAAATGTTTCGGCCATCGCGCCGTCAGGTGAGGCGCCTAGCAACGGGTCATGGAAAGGACATCGGACCCTCGGAACCGCGATCGGCACCCTGAACGGGATTGTCCGATCGCCGCCGGAATCGTCCGGTTCCTCGTCTGGGCGACGCGCAACAATGCGCCGCCGCCCCGCCAGCGAGACTCCGCTCCATCGGCCGCACCCGCGGCCGCCACCCGAAACAGGAAATGAGAAACGTCATGAATATCGGTACCCGGATCCTCCTCGCCGCCTCGGTCGGCCTCCTCCCCGTCGCGGCCATCGCCGCCAACCTTCCCGATCGCCTCCCGACCGACGCGGAGCGCGTCGCCATCGAGCGGGTGCTCCAGGCCAACGGCTTCGTCAGCTGGGACGATATCGAGTTCGACGACGGACGCCGCTGGGAAGTGGACGACGCCCGGCTCTCGAACGGCGAGGCCTATGATCTGAAGCTCGCCCCCGAGACGCTTCGGATCACCCGCCGCACCCGCGACGATTGAGGAGCGGGGCGCCCGTCCCGTCCTCCGCCGGCGCATCCAGCCGGAGCCTCGCTCCCTGGATGCGCCGGTCGCCGTCTATCCTCCGGCCTGTGCCGGAAAGCTGATCCGCGCCTCGAGCCCCGGCTCGCGGGCGCGAAATTCGACCGCGGTGCCGTGCAGCCGGGCGATCGCCGCGACCAGCGACAGGCCGAGACCGACGCCGGGGACGTCGGCGGCGGCCGGGGCCCGGAAGAAGCGATCCGCCATCCGTCCGATCAGGGCCTCCGGAACGCCCGGGCCGCTATCCGCCACTTCCAGCCGCGCCGCTCCGCCTTCCCGCACCAGCCGAACGACGATCGCCCCGCCCGCCGGGGTGAATTTGATCGCATTGTCGACGAGGTTCGTCACCGCCTGGAACAACAGGTCCCGGTCGCCGACGATGATCGCGCCCGTGGCGATGTCCAGGGCGAGGCTGACGCCCTTTTCGTCGGCGGCGGGGCCGTAGAGCTCGGCGGCGTCGGCGACCAGCTCCGAAAGGTCCACCGCCCCCGATCCCGCCTCGTGCCGCCCGCTTTCGATCCTCGAGATTCGAAGCACGGCGTCGAACAGGGATTGCAGCCGGTCGGCCTCGCCGAGCGCTTCGGCCAGCGCCTCGGATCCGATACCGTCCCCGGCAGCGGCCCGCCGGAGGCTCGCCTGCAGTCGCGTCAGCGGCGTTCGCAATTCGTGGGCCACGCTGTCCGAGGCCGTCCTTACCGCCTCGACGCCCGCTTCGACCCGGTCCAGCATGAGGTTGAGCGTGGCGGCCAGACGGTCGAAATCGTCGCCGCTTCCGCTGAGCGGCACTCGCCCCGCAAGGTTCCCCGCCATCACCTGGCGGGCGGTTCCGCTGACCGCTCCGAGGCGGCGGCCGATCGCCCAGTTCATCAGCAGAGCGCCGAGAGTCGCGAGCACGAGGGTCGCACCGACGAGGTAGAGCGCCGCCGCGGCGATCGCCTCCTCCAGATCGTCAAGCTCCTCGACGTCGCGGCCGATCATCAGTCGCGATCCGTCGCCTAGCCTGCGATCGAGGACCATGGCCTCGTGGTCGTCCTCGTCGCCGTCGCGGTAGATGTCGGCTTCGATCGAATGCCAGCCGGTCCCCGAGAAAGCGGGCCAGCTCGGCAGGTTGGTCGAAACCACTCGGCCCTCGGGATCGGCAAGGAGGTGGAAGCCGGCACGCGGCGCCGGAGCCCCCGAGCGCGCCTCCAGCTGCCGCGCCAGAGCGTTCCGGTCGCCGCGATAGGCGCTCGCATAGGCATCGGATTCGGACTTCAGGGCGCTTCGCACCGACTCGCGCGGCCAGCTGATGCTGACGAGCTGGTAGATTCCCAGCACCAGCGCGAGCGACACCGAGAACAGCAGGGCGTAGATCGCGGCCAGCCGGAACGAGAAGCTCCTCAGAAGCCTCATTCGCCGGCCCTGAGCGTATAGCCCGCCCCCCTCACCGTGTGGATGAGAGGCGCCGCGGAGACGGCGACGAGCTTGTGGCGGAGTCGGCTCAGATGCTGGTCGATGACGTTCGTCTGGGGATCGAAATGATAATTCCAGACATGCTCGAGCAGCATCGAGCGGGTGACCACGCGCCCGGCATGGCGCGCGAGCAGCTCGAGGATTCGATACTCGCGGGCGGTGAGGTCGACCGGTCGCCCCTCGAGCTCGACCCGGTGGCCGAGGCGGTCGATGATCAGGGCGCCGACCCGCAGCTCCGCGGGTTCCTCGGCGAGCGCCCCGCGGCGGCCGAGCGCGTCGACCCGGGCGAGCAGCTCCGACATCGCCACCGGCTTGGCCAGATAGTCGTCGCCGCCGGCCCTCAGGCCCTTCACCCGCTCGTCGACGTCGCCGAGCGCGCTGAGGATCAGGACCGGAGTCGAATCGCCCGTCGCGCGAAGGGTCTGGAGGATCTTGAGGCCGTCGACATGGGGCAGCATGCGGTCGAGCAGGATCAGGTCGTAACGCTCCGTCGACGCCTGCAGGAGCCCGGACCGGCCGTCGGTCCGGAGGTCGACCAGATGGCCGTCCTCCTCAAGCCCCTTGCGCACATAAGCGGCTACCCGGGGATCGTCCTCGACGAGCAGAATCTGCATCCCCACTCTCTTCCAGACCCGCCGGTCCGAAACAATGGCCGAGGCCCAACCTGACGAACTTCAAATGTTTCGCTGCCCTTTTTGCGGCCCCCACCGGGACGGCCCTCTACGATCGGCGATGGCCGGCCAGATCGTCGAGCTCGGCCCTGACCTTCGAGCCGAGCTGGTCGTAGGTGAACGGCTTGCTGATCAGGGCGACGCCCGCATCCAGCCGGCCGTCGTGAACGATCGCGTTCTGGGTGTAGCCGGTCATGAAGAGGATCTTCAGCCCCGGCCGAAGCTGCAGGGCCCGGGTCGCGATCTGCCGGCCGTTCATCCCGCCGGGCAGGACGACGTCGGTCAGGAGCAGGTCGAGGTCGGGCCGCTTCTCGATCGTCTCGAGGGCGCTGGGCCCGTCCGCCGTCGCCACGACCTCATAGCCAAGGTCGGTGAGGATCCCGACGATGTAGTGCCGCAGATCCTCATGGTCCTCGACGACCAGGATCTTCTCGTCGCCCGACAGCGCCGCCGGCTCCGGGCGCCGCTCCGGCTCCGCCTGGACGCCGGCGCGGGCGCGCGGGAGGTAGATCTTGACGTTCGTCCCGACTCCGGGCTCGCTGTAGATGCGCACGTGGCCGCCGCTCTGCCTGACGAAGCCATAGACCTGGCTGAGGCCGAGCCCGGTCCCCTTGCCGACCTCCTTGGTCGTGAAGAAGGGCTCGAACACCTTCTGCTGGGTTTCGAAGTCCATTCCGCAGCCCGTGTCGCTCACCGCGATCATGACATATTGCCCCGCCCGAAGCCCCTCCGGAACGCCCTCGACATAGGCTTCGTCGAGGCTCGCATTGTGGGTCTCGATGGTGAGCTTGCCGCCCGCCGACATCGCGTCGCGGGCGTTCACTCCAAGGTTCAGGATCGCATTCTCGAGCTGGACGGGATCGGCCTCGACGCTCCACAGCCCGGCGCCGAGCACGACCTCGAGCTCGACCTGCTCGCCCAGCGTCCGGCGGAGCATGTCCGATATCTCGCGGATCAGCCGGTTGATCTCGAGCAGCCTGGGCTGGAGCGGCTGGCGGCGGGCGAAGGCGAGGAGGTGCTGGGTGAGCTTCGCCGCGCGCCGGGCGCCCTCCATGGCGGCATCGCGGGCCCGGCGGATGCGCTCGGTGCCGGGGCCCGGCGGCTGGGACGGAAGCTGCCGGTCGATCAGGTCGAGCCCGCCGATCACCAGGGTCAGCAGATTGTTGAAGTCGTGGGCGACTCCGCCCGTCAGCTGCCCGATCGCCTCCATCTTCTGCGACTGTCTGAGCGCCTCCTCCGCCGACAGCCTTTCCTCCACCGCCGCGGCGACCCTTTGCTCGAGCTCGGAATTGAGCCGCTGGAGCTCGCTCGCCGCGGTCCGGGCGCTGTCCCGGGCCGCCAGCAGCTCCTGCTCGTACCGGCGCCGGTCGCGGGCGTCGAACACGGTGGTGAGGTTGACGATCGGCTTTGCGTCCGGGTCCGTCCGCTGGACGGTGTTGACCAGGGTCGGAAGCCGCTCCCCGTTCGCGCAGACGAAGTCGAGCGCGACCTCGCTGATCGCGCCCTGCATGCGCAGGAGCGGCGCGAAATGAGTCTCGTGATAGATCCGTCCGGCGAGCGTCAGCTTGTCCTGGAAGCGCGTTCCGCACAATTCCTCGGCGCTGTAGCCGGTCCAGCGCAGGAAGGTGCGGTTGACCCGAAGGACCGTGCCGTCGGGCAGGGTCGCGAGATAGCCGCACGGGGCGTCCTCGTAGAGGGTGTCGTCGTCGAAGCCTGGAAGGAAGTCGGCCATCGCCTTCAGATCCACGCGCGGATCGCCTCCACCGTTTCTTCGGGAGCGCTGAGGTTCGGGCAATGCCCGGTCGCCTTGAGCTTGACCAGAGCGCTCCCGGCAAGCCGCGAATGGACATAGGCGCCGACCGAATCGGGCGCGATCAGATCGTCGCTGCACTGAAGGATGAGAGCCGGAAGGGCGACCCCTTCGAGATCCTTCCGATTGTCGGACAGGAAGGTGACCCGGGCGAAGAGCTTCGCGATGTCGGGATCGGTCCGGCAGAAGCTGTTGTTCAGCTCGTCGGCCAGCTCCGGACGGTCCGGATTGCCCATGATCTGCGGAGTCAGCGCCGCCGACCAGCCGAGGAAGTTGCTGTCCATGAAGGTCATCAGCTCCTCGATGTCGGAACGCTCGAACCCGCCATGGTAGTCGCCGTCGTTGATATAGCAGGGCGACGGGCCGACGAGGACGAGCCGGCCGAACAGCTCGGGCGCGGAGCGGGCGGCGAGGATCCCGATCATCGCGCTGACCGAATGGCCGACGAAGATCCCGTCCGTGATGCCCAGCGCCCGGGCGATGTCGACGACGTCCTCGGCATAGCCCTGAAGCGTCGCATAGCGCTCGGGATCGTATCCCGAGCTGTCAGCCTTGCCGCAGCCGACATGGTCGAAAAGGACGACCCGGTGCGTCGCCTCGAATTCGGGCGCGACGAAACGCCACATATTCTGGTCGCAGCCGAAGCCGTGGGCGAACATGATGAACCTCTCGCCCCGGCCGGAGACGTTCACATTGTGGCGGCTGAGGGGGTCCATGATCGCTCCGCTGATAAAGACGACCCGCCCCTACCGCCCTCCCGGGCGGTTGTCATGCGAGCTACGTCAGGCGGCCTGCAAAGCGTTCCCGCTGCCTTCCGGGCGGGCCTGGGGAGGGAAACCGCCCAACGCGATGGAAACCTGATCACGGAAGCGAAGACCCCCCTCCCGATATCGTGAGGCGCTTCCTGGACGGCGCCAGCGGTCCGTGAACCAGCACCCAATGCCACTCGTAATTCGGCGCTCCGCCGTTGCGGATGCGGCGGGCGATCTCATCGTCGAGCTGATCTTGAGTGAGGGCCTCGTCGCTGCTGTAGATGACCCCGATGAACATTTGATACCGGCTTGACCCGTAATTCGACTGGTCGGCGAAAATTCCGTCGATCGCCGACGACATGCCGGTGCGATCGCGCGCGATTTTGGTCTCGACGCAGCATTTCAGGCGGGGGATGCCGAAATCGGGTTTGTGCTTTTGAAACTCGCCCTCGAACGCGATCGCGCCATCCGGGATGGCGTCGACGAAGCTCGCCCGAACGATCGCGTAGAGCAGGTGCTTGACGTGATGTTCGCCCGTCGGAAGGGCGATGAGCTTCTTGTTCAGCATCGCCTGGATCGCCGGCGCGACGTTGCGGCAGATCGTCAGCAAGTGTCCCTGGGCGGCCGTCAGCCCTTGCTCGAGCTGGTCGGGATCGAGCATGTAGACCGCGGCGGTGCGCCCCAGCAGATCGCGCAGCACGAGCGGATGCCGGAAGATCTCGGTCTCGCCCTGATCGGGCGCCTCGGACGGCCGGTAAACGACGTCGAAGGGGCTTGCCTTGGCTTCGGCAACCGCAATTTTGATGTCCCCGAGCAGCGAGCCTGCGCTCGGATCGAGCTCGGCGAAGGCGACAAGCGCGTCGGTCGCGACGGTGAGCCGTCGGGAGACCTTCGCCCGCTCGGCCTGTTCGTCAAGCTCGAGCGCGTCGGCTTCCTCAGCCACGAAGAGACTCGTATCGAGCCGGTTGAGCCCGTCTTCAGCCAGCCGAAAGAGGCGGCGCGCCTGACTTAGGTTCACGATTGCTCCGTCAGCCTTTCACGAAAAGTGGATTCCAGCGTCGCCCGGGCGACCGGCTCGATTGCGATCCGAAACCTGGCAATTTCCACGCAGTTACCGCTCGCTTGGTCTTTTCGAGGCGGCGCGGATCGCCGAGGTCACCGCCTCGCAGGCCGTGTGATGGACCATATGGCCTGCGCCCTCGACGATCAGAAGCCCGCTTCCGGCGAGCTCCGAGGCAAGCCGCCCCGACTGGCCGGAGGGGCTCACGACCTTGTCCCCGTCCCCGGCGACGAGGGTGACCGGCAGGGTCAGGCCGCTCAGGCGCGGCGCCAGCGAGGCCGCCGCCGGCACGATCAGCGCCGCCTCCGCCGCCATCGCCCTGATCTGCGACGGGCGCAGCGTCATGGCGACGGGAAATTCCTTCTCCCACCCCGCCGACACCGATGCCGGCGCGAAGATCTGGGCTTCCAGGCTCCGCCTCGTCGCGGCCCCGATAAGGGGCGAGACGGTGTAACGGATCGCATCCCCGATCCCGGGAATGGCAGGCGGTGCCGCAAGGACGGCGTCCACCCTGGCCGAGGGATAATAATAGCCGCCGATCAGGACGAGCGACGCCGCGGCCTCCTTATGGTTCAGTCCCATTTCCGCCGCCACCATCGTTCCGAAGCTGTGGCCGACGATGGTCGCCCCGCCGACGCCCATCGCCTCGAGCGCGCCCGCGATCAGCCGGGCCTGCGCCGCCGGAGTCCAGATCGTTGTCCGCGGCCGCTCGCTATGGCCGAAGCCGGGACGGTCGAAGGCGATGACCCGGTGGGTCTCGGCCAAGGCGTCGAACACGCCCGAGGCGAGCCAATCCTGGACCATCGTCCCGTTGCCGTGGAGCAGCACGACCGGCGTCCCGCTCCCGCGCTCCAGATAATGAAGGCGGACCCCGCCCACCTCGATGAAGCTGCCCACCGGTGGATTGGCCGCCTCGGTGCGCCGGGCCCGAACCGCATTATACGCCGCCGCCGCAATCGCCGCCGCCCCGGCCGCGCCGGCGCCCCATTTCCACAGCGAGGCGCCGGAAGGAGCTGCATCGCGCAGGCGAACGGGAATGGGGGCATTGCTCATCGATATACTCGCATTTGGAGGGAGGGCCGCAGGGGCTTCCCGACATCAACGTGCTGCACCGCACAATAGTTGCGTGCACGCCCCTCCGTGGGGCCCACGTCAGAATGAATTGTGAAGCGGCGGCTAGACCGGATCGGCCGCCAGCACCGCTTCGGCGACGACCGGTGCCGCCGGCACCGCTCTGTCCCTGATCGGGCCCCTGAACTGGGCGATCTGCCGGTTTACGTTCCCGATCTGTTCTTCCAACGTCTCGATCAGGTCGCTCATGATGACCGCCTCGCCCAGAGGAGTGCTGAACATCGGACCGTCGTGCATGGCAGCGACATGTCGGTCGACCAGCCCGAGCTGCACATAAAGCTCATGGCGAATCGCGAGCAGACTGAGCAGCGTGTCCTGGGAAAAGAACATGTAGTTCCTCCGGTTTGCGTAGATCATATGGTCACGCGGATAGGGAAGTATAAGGTGTTGAACGCGAAGGCATAAAATAAAAGTGGAAAGTCCAGGAAACATCCTCCGCTTTTGATTTGGAGGAATGGGACGCAAAGCTGTGCGTCAGCACATCGGGCAATGGTCGACGTCCTGGGTCGCCTCCCAGGACCGCCGGACGATCTCCTCCAGCACCGCCGGGTCGACGTCGGCCAGCCTGCCCAGATAGAGGCAGGCCTTGGAGCTCTTGTGCTTGCCGAGCTTCGCGAGCAGCGCCTCATATTCGGGGAAGCCGCCGACATAGAGGACGAGATTGGCGGAGCGCGGCGAGAAGCCGAGCCGGCACATGTCGCCCTCGTGCCCGCTGGCGTAGCGATAATGATAGGTGCCGAAGCCGACGATCGAGCCCCCCCACATCACGGCCGGCTCGCCGGTGGCCCGCTCCATCATCGCCCGAACCGCCTTGCCGTCGGCGCGCCGTCCGGAATGTGGGACAGCGTCGAGAAAGCCGTCGACGCTCACCTCGGTGGGCTTCGTCTTGATCTCGGCCATGCGTGCCTCCCTCAAGTCCGTGCCGAGTTTACACCGCCGGGAGACCGGGGACAGCCGATATTCTCCGGGCAGGCCGCCGCAAATCAGTTGCGTTGGCGATCGGGCTTTATCCGGCGAGCTTCAGAGAAGGACACCAGCCGCCTCTTATCCTCGTCCCACAGCACCAGGCGTATCGCGGCGAAGCTCTGCCCGATGGTCATCCGGTTGCAGCCGGCGAGCACCGGAACTTCGCGAAGAACCTCGGGCAGCCGGTAAAAGGGAATTCGGCTCGCGAGGTGGTGGACGTGGTGGACTCCGATATTGGCGCTGAACCAGCGCAATATCGGCGGCAGATCGTAATAGGAGCTGCCGTGGAGCGCCGACGCGTGGAAGCACCATTCGTCGCGGCGATCCCACTGGGTATGCTCGAATTGGTGCTGAACATAGAAGAACCAGACTCCGAGCGAGGCCGCGACCAGGGTGATCGGCAGGTGGACAAGGAGGAACAGCTTCACACCCATGGCCCAGATCAGGGCGGCGGCGACGGCGGCGACTCCGAGGTTCGTTCCCATCGTGCTCAGCCATGGCCGCAATCCTTTTCTCATCATGCCGAAAGGAAGGCGGTGCCGAAGCAGGAACTGATAGGCCGGCCCGAATCCGAACAGCACGATCGGGTGGCGATACGATCGGTAGAGGAAGCGCCGGGTGCGCCCGAGGGCGCGGAATTCCGCGACCGTCAGAGTGTCGAGATCGCCCACGCCCCGAGCGTCGAGATTGCCGGTGCTGGCGTGGTGGATGGCATGGGACCGGCGCCAGTAATCATAGGGCGTCAGGGTCAGAACTCCGAGAAATCGGCCGGTCCAGTCGTTCGTCGCCCTTCCCCGGAAAAAGGCGCCATGGCCGCAATCGTGCTGGATCAGAAAGAGCCTGAACAAGAGGCCGCCGGCCGGCACGGCAAGCAGGAGGCCGAGCGCATGCCCGGAATCCAGCGCCGCCCAGATCAGCAGCCACAGCAGCCCGAAAGGCGTGGCGGTGACGGCGATCTCGAACAGGCTGCGGGCGTGGCGCGGTTGGCGGAACGGAGAGACGTCTTTCAGCAGGGCGCGCGGGTCTAGACCCGGTAGGCGGGGGAGCGGAGCGTGCAATTCGGGGCTTTCGGATCGGGATTTAGGGCAGACAACGCGGCGGCGGCGCAGAAGCTGCACTCGGATTCGCGGCTCAAGCTATTGGACTTCGCGGCAGCGCAATTCAAACCCTATCGCCGAACCCGGAGCCGGGATCCCGGCGGCTGCGTCGGGATCGACGCCTTCACGCCCGCTCGATGACGTCAAAGCGTGCTCCGGGGCCAGGATATCTGCGATATCGTGCGCGCTTGTCGTCCCACCGCAGGTATCGGAAATTCTTGTGCACGACTGCGGAGATGTCCGCCAGCGCACGTTGGGCGACGTTACGCTTGATGCCTTTTCGTTTGAAATGCCGATAGAGCAGCGCCCAGGCCGCCACGTAATCGGCGGGGAATTGATCGTCGGACGATCCGATGATGATCTTGGGTCGCTTTTTCGCCGCCGCGAAGGTCCGGGCCAGACCAGACGAGGCGCCGTTGCAGGCCGACATCACGAGCGCGGTCGGTGCGTCGTAGCGGCCTTGGAACAGGCCGACGAACTCTTTCCAGGAAAAACCTTCGGGAAGGCCGCTGCCCGGACGATCGTTGCAAATCGCGATGCTCTTGGCATCGCCATGGGTGGAGACGTGAAGAACGTCGCACCCGGCCTTCAAGGCTCGCCGAACCGCCTTGCGGAAATGGTCCCGGTCGAGTGCCAGGCGAAGGTCGGCCTTGATGCCCAGCGCTTTGAGAATCTGCTGAGCCACGATCCCGTCGGCACGTTCGGCATAATGGTCCTCGGGATAGTTGGAATCGATAATGTAAACGGTCTTCACATCGCCCTCCATTTTCGTTCCCGCCCGGCACGAGAATGGGGACAGCATAGATGTTCGGCTGCCCCTCGGGCCCCGCGCTCATTCAAAAAATATATGCTGTCCCATTTACCGGCGGAAGCTGCTTCGCGCCAGTTGCCGCGGTTCGCCCCCATTCATACAAAATCTCAAAAAGCGGATATTGTCCCTTGCAGAGCCTTCACGCGGCTGTGATTAGAGGCGACGAACAAGCAGTACAGGGCATATGTCGGAAAACTTCAATTACATCGCCTTCGGTAATCGCGAATATGTCGAGGGCGACGTCGATCGCATCGTCATGAACCGGGGGCGTATGTTCGAATATACGCCCACCGACATCGCTAAGGGAATCGAAGAGCTCGACTCCACGTCCATCGAATTTCTTGAGAAGTTGCCTACCTTCCTTTGTAGTGAGATCGGTCGCACGGATGGCGGAGCATCGATGGTCGTGCGCTATGGCCGGATCTCCGATACGGAGGTTGGTCGACGAGAAGTCACCACAAGCTTCGAAACCCTGGTCGATTTTGGCGAGGTCGACTTTGACGGCGTCGATCAAGCGCTTGAGCTTTTCGGCGCCGACGGGTTTCAGCTCTACCGAACGCATTGGGCGGTCCGAAGAGGCGAACTTCAGCCGATTCTGGACGGACTCGCCGAGCGGAAGCCGCAATTAGCGGACGAAGTGTCGGGACTGCACGGAACGGGGCTGGCCGCGGCCGATGCGCAGCCGCCGCCCCAGAAGAAGAATATTGCCGGCACCGCCGGCAGCGTCGAGGCCTTTCTGAAAATTCTCCAGGATCTGCCGCCAAGGGATTCGGTAGAGACCTTTTACCGGGGGCACGAAGATGAAAGCTTCGACCTCACCCCCTCCCTGCTGCGAAAGTGGCCGAACGGGGGGTGGCAGTTCATGCCGAACGAAGACAGGATCTGTAAGGAATTGCTGATCGCGCACTACGATGAGTTTCACGGCGACCAATACTGCTTCGATCGGCTGGTCCGTATGCAGCATTACGGTTTGCCGACCCGGCTGCTCGACATATCGAGCAATCCGTTAGTGGCACTGTTTTTTGCCTGCTACTGCTCCCCGGAGCTCATAGAAGTAGATGGGGAGGTGATTATTTTTCGAGTGTCTGCGGATGCCGTTAAATACTATGATTCAGATACCGTAAGCTGCATCTCCAATCTATCCAATCTGACCTATCCCCAGAAAAATGAGATCGACCTCACGCACGACGTCGGAGAGTTCAACGCGACCAATGTCGCCGGGAAGCTTCTGCACCATATCAAGTCGGAGAAGGGGTTCTTCGAGCCGAGGATCGTCCCGGATGACCTGGGCTCAATCGTCTGCGTGAAAGCCAAACGCACGAACACCCGGATCAAGTCTCAGGCGGGAGCCTTTCTCCTCTTCGGCCATGAAGCCGCGCTGCCGGAATTCGGTCAGGAAGGAATCGAGCTCGCACGTGTGACGATCACCGACAAGCAGCATATTCTCGATCAGCTCGACGCCATCAACATCAACGCCACCTCAGTGTATCCGAGCATCGATCAGACCGCTGTCCATCTCCGGGCACGCTATCGGCAGCCCGCCATGTCCGAATGAGCCTCGCGCGAAATTGGTCAGGGACAAGGATGACAATTCCGGGCCCTTCGCATCCTTCGCGCCCCTTCGCGTGAACGACCTTCGGAACAGCTTGTAACGGGCCGTCCGCGTGGGCAGGTGAGGCTCCGCCAACCACCGGTCCCGACCCATGCTTCTCCTCCCCGCCTTGACGATCATCGCCTTCGCCGCCGCTTTCCATCTCCACTGGGCGCTGGGCGGCCGCCTCGGCTATTCGGTGTCGCTTCCGCAGCGGGCGGACGGAATTCCGGTCATGGCCCACCGTCTCCCCTGGTGGCGCCCCGCGGCCGCGGGAGTCGTCCTCGGGCTCGTCGCGCTGGCGCTCCTTCTGCTCGCCTATGCCGGCCATCTCCCACTGCCGCTGCCGAGACGCCTCGCCCGCGTCGCCCTGCTCGCCATCGGCGCCGCCTTCATCGCCCGGGCGCTCGTCCCCAATCGCTATGTCGGCTTCTTCAAGTCGCTCCGCACCACCCGCTGGGCACGATTCGACACGCGACTCTACAGCCCTCTCTTCCTGCTCCTCGGCCTGATCCTCGTCGCCCAGGCCCTCGAAGGATGAAATGAGCCGCGCCCGCCGCGCCGGCCCTCACTGCTTGTTGCGGAGATATTGGTCCTCGGTCGCCGGCGCATCGGGGCCGGACGAATTCGCTCCCGCGGGCTCGCCCGGCGCCGGCGGGAGATAGCCGTCGGGATGCGACACCGCATCGGGCGGAGCCGGCGGGACCGGGTCGACCGGTGCGCCCGGAGCGCCCGGCTGGCCCGGATCGGACGGGCTTGCAGGCTCGACGGCATTCGCACCGGCCTCGACGGCGCCGTTGGGCGCCGATTCCTCTTCCCGTTCGCCGCAGGCGGCGAGAATCAGAAGCGGAAGCATGGCGGCGGCGAAGGCAGGCTTCGGCATGGTCATTCCTCACTCGATCGGGCCCGCCCCCGAACGCTCCGCTCGCCCTCCCCGTTCCGCCGGGGGCCGCGGCCTCCCCGCCCCGCCCCCTCGCGCCATTTCCATGTGACCGGCCCGCCGCCGCTGGGCTCGAGCCGCATGCGCTAAATCCGCATCACCCGTCATGCCGGGCTTGACCCGGCATCCACCTTCTTCTTGCAGCGATGGCCAGTAGAAGATGGATCCCGGATCAAGTCCGGGATGACGATTCAGGT
>Ga0190275_10000275_pt1 | contig 50717 bp, 51 predicted proteins | sample Popmic550T_FD_133745 | JGI IMG/M metagenome (GOLD analysis project Ga0190275, IMG submission 133745) | Populus adjacent soil microbial communities from riparian zone of Yellowstone River, Montana, USA - 550 T | ecosystem: Environmental > Terrestrial > Soil > Riparian zone > Trees stand | place... | reverse complement strand
TCCTCGTCGCGGAAGCAGGGGGCGATCTGGAAATAGCGGTCGAAGCCGGCGACCATGATCAGCTGCTTGAACATCTGCGGCGCCTGCGGGAGCGCGTAGAATTTGCCCGGATGGACCCGGCTCGGGACGAGATAGTCGCGGGCGCCCTCGGGGCTGGAAGCGGTCAGGATCGGCGTCTGGAACTCGGTGAAGCCCGCCTCGACCATTCGCCGGCGGATCGATGAGATGACCTGGCTTCGAAGCACGATGTTGCGGTGGAGCCGCTCGCGGCGAAGGTCGAGGAAGCGGTAGCGGAGCCGGATCTCTTCCGGATAGTCGGCCTCCCCGGCGACCGGCAGCGGCAGCTCCTCCGCCGCGGATTGCAGCCAAATGCCATGCTCTGGTCGGATGCCGCTTGGCATCAGCTCGATCTCTCCGGTCGGGAGATTGGGATTTACCCGATCACCTTCCCGCTCCAGCAGCTCGCCACATACCGTAATCACGCTCTCGACGCGGACCTTCTCCGCGACGTCGAACCCGGGACAGGTGGGATGCACCACGATCTGGGTAATGCCATAATGGTCTCGCAAGTCGATGAAGAGCAGCCCTCCATGATCGCGCTTGCGATGTACCCAGCCCGACAGCTTTATCGGAGGCCGGTCGGCGGATATCTGTGTCGATACGGCATCCCGAAGCCGCAATTCTCCACAATTATGCGTTCGGTAGGGGTGCATCCTCTGATTCCATCCTGCTTCGTCATCCCGGCGAAAGCCGGGATCCACCTGCCTTTGGGCGCTATGATCAAGAAGAAGGTGGATTCCGGCCTTCGCCGGAATGACGTATTTCGTCGCCCGGCGCTTCACCCTCGCAACCCACCTTTGTCAAGCCGGGAGGCCGCCGCTATGAGCCTTCGCAATGCAGATCCATCCGCTGATTACCGATTCCGAATCGCTGAAGTCACTGTGCGAGCGCCTGGCCAGGTCGCCGTTCGTCGCGGTCGACACCGAATTCATGCGCGAAAACACCTATTGGCCCGATCTGTGCCTGATCCAGATCGGCGACATCGACGAGGCGGCGGCGATCGACCCCAAGGCCGACGGGCTCGACATGACGCCCCTGCTCGACCTGCTGACCGACAACGAGGACGTGCTCAAGGTCTTCCACGCCGGAAGCCAGGACATCGAGATCATCTACAACATCACCGGCCGGACCCCCCACCCCCTGTTCGACACCCAGATCGCGGCGATGGCGCTCGGGCTCGGCGAGCAGGTCGGCTATTCCAACCTGGTCGAGAGCCTGGTCGGCAAGAGCCTCGACAAGGGCGCGCGCTTCACCGACTGGGCCCGCCGCCCGCTCGACCGGCGCCAGATCGATTATGCGATCGGCGACGTCACCCACCTCGCCGGCCTGTTCCCCAAGATGCTCGAGCGGCTTCGGCGCACCGGGCGCGGCGAATGGCTCGACGAGGAGATGGAGAAGCTCGCCGACCCGGCCAATTACGAGAACGACCCGGCCCTGTCCTGGAAGCGGATCCGGATCTCGAGCCGCAAGCCCGAGGTGCTGGGCCGGCTGAAGGCGCTTGCGGCGTGGCGCGAGCAGGAAGCCCGGGGCAAGAATCTGCCCCGCGGGCGGATCATGAAGGACGAGACGATCGCCGACGTCGCCGCCCATCCGCCGGCGAGCCAGGACGCCCTCGCCCGCGTGCGGGGGCTGTCGCCGGCCTGGGCGGGCAATGAGATCGGCGCCCGGCTGATGGCGGCTCTGGCCAATGCGGTGCCCATGCCCGCCGACGAGCTTCCGGCTCGCGAGGACCGCGGCCCCGGCTTGGGCAAGGAGGGAGCCCTGGTCGCCGACCTCCTGAAGCTTCTGCTCAAGATCCGCTCGCGGGAGAGCAATGTCGCGGCCCGACTGATCGCGCGCACCGAGGAGCTGGAGCTGCTCGCGGCGGGTCGGCGCGAGGGGCTTGCGATCCTCGAGGGCTGGCGCTTCGACCAGTTCGGCCGCGACGCCCTCGACCTGGTCGAGGGGCGGCTCGCCTTCGCGGTGCGCGGCGGCAAGCTGGTCATGACCTTGACGGCGGACGGCGGGTGAAGGTCCCGGCCATGGCGGCGCTGCTCATGGCGGGCTGCGCGACACCCCCTCCGGCCGAGGCGGGAGGCAGCGGCAAATGCGATTCCGCCAGGGCGCAGAAGCTGGTGGGCCGGACGAAAAGCGCCAAGGTCGGCGCCGAGGCGCTTCGGCTCAGCGGCGCCACGGCCCTGCGCTGGATCGCGCCCGGCACGATGGTGACGATGGATTATCGACAGGACCGGTTGAACCTGCGCGTCGATCCGGCCGGCAAGGTCGTGAAGGTAGATTGCGGCTGATCGCCTGCCTCCCCATGCGCAGCATGGGGAGGGGGACCGCCGAAGGCGGTGGAGGGGTGACCTTGCTCAGCCTGCGAGTCCCCTACTGAAACCCCCGGCCGCGACAGGTCACCCCTCCACCAGCTTCGCTGGTCCCCCTCCCCATCGCTTCGCGATGGGGAGGCAGCTAAGTCGCCACCATCTCCGCCTTGCAGCCCAGCGCCGAGGCGAGCTTCCTCAGGCGGCGGTCGACGGTTTCGCCGTAGAGCGCCGCCTCGCCTCTGGGCAGCACAAGACGGATCACGTCCCCTTCCCGCTCGAGCCGGCTCCGCTCGAGGCTCGACGCCAGGCCGCCGCTGAGGCGCTGGCCAAGCCGCATGGCGAGACCCCAGCGCGAGGCGCAGGCCAGCTCGGAGGCGCTGCACAAATCCGCGATCCGCCGGTCGGGAAAGTCCCGGCCGCCGCCGAAATTGGAGAAGAGCGCCTGAGCCACCATCACCCGGCCGCAGACGTCGATCCCGACCCAATTGCCGTGGAGCGCCATCTCGACGCCGCGTTCGGCGCGGAAATCCGGATGCGCCTGCCAGGCGACGTCGGCGAGCAGGCAGGCGGCGAGGCGAAGCCGGGCATTGGCGGGGGAATCGTTGAAGATGGGTGAGATCCAGCGGTCGAGCAGGTCGCCATGCTCGCCGAAGCGGCTGAGCCCGCGACCGGCGTCGCGCGCCGCCTCGATCAACGGGTCCTTGACCCTCTCCCGGGCCGGAAGCTCATGGTAGAGCAGGCCCTCGCGGATCCCGAAGCTGGAGACGATGAGCTCGCTCGGCTCGAGCGCGTCGACGAGAGCGGAAAGGATGAGCTTCGCGTTGGGCAGGGTCGGGATTCGCGACGCGGTCAGCATCGGCATGCTCTTGGGGTCGGTTCGGCTCAGCGAGGCGATCAGCTTCCTCAACTCGGCCGGCCGTCCGGGCGGCATCCGGTAATGATGGGTGATGGGCAAAGGATAATCGCGCGAGATGATGTCGAGCCTGGCCAAAGCGCGCCACGAGCCGCCGACCATGTAGAAAGGCCGGCCCCGGCCTCGCGCGCCGAGCCCGGAATCCTCGAGCGTCGCGGCGAGTCGCCGGCGCAGCTTCTTCTCGGCCGAGGCATCGGGGTCGCCGATTCGAAGCACGCCCAGAGGCAGTGAGATGCTCGCGTGGACGGCGCCGCCGCCGACATAAGCGAGCTCGAGGCTGCCGCCGCCGAGATCGCCGACCAGCCCATGGGCTTCGGGAAATCCCGAGAGCACCCCTTCCCCCGCAAGCCGCCCTTCCTCCTCGCCGGAGATCACCTGCGGTTCGAAGCCCAGCGCCCGCACCTCGTCGAGGAAAGCGTCGCCGTTGCTGGCGTCGCGGACCGCGGCGGTGGCAAGGACCCGGACGTCGCGAACCTCCATCTGGGCGACGAGCAGTCGGAAACGGCGCAGGGCGGCCAGCGCCCGTCTGCTCGGCCCTTCGCCGAGCCTGCCGGTCTCGCCAAGCCCCTGGCCGAGGCCGGCGAGCACCTTCTCGTTGAAGATGATCGAGGGCGCCCGCGGCGCTCCGGAATAAACGACCAGGCGCACCGAGTTGGAGCCGATGTCGACGATCGCCATCGGCTCGGCGGGAAGCAAGGCCCCTCCCCTCACGAGCCGCGTCGCAACCGCAGCTTCGGCACCGATCCGCTTTCCTTGAGCGCGGCGCCGCGCCCCGACAGCGAGGGATTGGTCATGAAATAATGATGGAGGTTGAAGGGCCGGTCGTCCTCCGGGGCGAGCCGCTCGTAGCGCCCGTCCGAATGCAGCCGCCAGCTCTGCTCATTGTCGATGAGGTTGGCGACCATGACCTGGTCGAGCACCTGGGCGTGAACCGTGACGTTCTCGAGCGGAAGCATATATTCGACCCTTCGGTCGAAATTGCGCGGCATCCAGTCGGCCGAGCTGATGTAGACCTTGGCCCTTCGGTTGGGCAGCTCGTCGCCGTTGCCGAAGCACCAGATCCGGCTGTGCTCGAGGAAACGTCCGACGATCGACTTGACCCTTATGTTATCGGAGAGGCCCGGGGCGCCCGGCCGAAGGCAGCAGATGCCGCGAACGACGAGGTCGATTTGCACGCCCGCCTGGCTGGCCTCGTACAATTTGTCGATGATCGGCGGGTCGACGAGGGCGTTCATCTTCGCCCAGATCTCGCCGGGCTTTCCAGCGCGCACCTGGGCGATTTCGCTCTCAATCAAGGCGAGAAGCTGGTCGCGCATCTGGTGGGGCGAGGTCGAGAGCAGCTCGAGGTCGCGAGGCTCGACGTAGCCGGTGATGTAATTGAACAGCTGGGCGACGTCGCGGCCGACTCGCGGGTCCGCGGTGAAGAAGCTCAGATCGGTGTAGATGCGCGCGGTGACCGGGTGATAATTGCCGGTGCCGAGATGGCAGTAGGTGCGGTAGCCGCGCTCCTCCCGGCGAACGACCATCGAGACCTTGGCGTGGGTCTTCCAGTCGATGAAGCCGTAGACCACCTGCACACCGGCCCGTTCGAGCGCCGAGGCCCAGAGCAGATTCTGCTCCTCGTCGAAGCGGGCCTTCAGCTCGACCACCGCCGTCACCGACTTGCCCGCCTCGGCGGCGTCGATCAGCGCCCGGATGACGGCCGATTGCTTGCCGGCGCGGTAGAGGGTCTGCTTGATCGCGATGACGTCGGGATCGGCCGCCGCCTGCTTCAGGAACTCGACGACCACCTCGAAGCTCTCATAGGGATGGTGGACGACGATGTCCTTGGTCTGGATCGCCGCGAAGCAGTCGCCGCCATGCTCGCGGATGCGCTCGGGGAAGCGCGGCGCGAAGGGCGCGAACTTGAGGTCGGGGCGGTCCTCCTCGTAGAGCGCGTCGAGATCGGCGGTACCGAGGAAGCCGGTCGATTCGGTGACGATCGCCTCGGCCGCCCCGACACCTTCGCGCACCATGTTGACGAGCTCGTCGGGCATCTCGGCGGCCAGCTTCAGGCGGATGACGCTTCCGCGCCGGCGGCGCTTGATGGCGCTCCGGAAATAGCGGACGAGGTCCTCGGCTTCCTCCTCGACCTCGATGTCGCTGTCGCGAAGGATCCGGAAGGCGCCGCCGCCGACCAGCTCATGGTCCGGGAACATGGCGGCGATGTTGCGCCGGATCAGGGTCTCGACGGCGATGTAGCGCGCTTCCGCCCCCGGCAGGCGGATGAAGCGCGGCAAGGTCGACGGGACCATCAGCAATTCGCGGATCGGCTCGCCCGTGCGCAGGTGCCGAAGGTCGAAGATCAGCGAGAAACCGCGATTGGGGATGAACGGGAAAGGATGGGCGGGATCGATCGCCTGGGGCGTCAGCACCGGGAAGATCTGCTCCCGGAAGTGGCGCTCCAGCCATTCGGCCGATTCGGAGTCGATGGCGCCGCTGCCGATCACCGCGACTCCGGCCTCGGCGAGCGCCAGGCGAAGCTCGGACCAGACCTGCTGCTGGCTCTGGGTCAGCTCATCGGCCTCGGCGGCGACGGCGGCGAGCTGCTGGGCGGGGGTGAGCCCGTCCGTCGACGCCTCCTCGACCCCGAGGAGGCGGTGCGCCTTGAGGCCGGCGACCCTGACCATGAAGAATTCGTCGAGATTGCTGCCCGAAATGGAGAGGAAGCGAAGCCGTTCGAGCAACGGATGGGCGGGGTTGCGGGCTTCCTCGAGCACCCGCCGGTTGAAGGCGAGCCAGCTCAGCTCCCGATTGAAGTAACGTTCCCGCGCCGTCAGCGGCGGCTCGGGCGACGGCAATGGCGCGGTGTCGTTCATTCAGGCCTGGCTTTTCGCTCTCTTGATCATCCCGCTCTCCGACAGAGCGCGCTTCGCCATGGCCACCGTCATTCGACGATGATGGGACAAGGCGGCGCGATCCAGCTCGGCGACGACCTGCTGAACGGCGACATAGGAACGTTCGATCCGAGGCACAATGAAAGCGGGGACCTCCGGCGGGACCGCGATTCCGCGGTCGCCGAGCAATTTGACGATGAGATCGCCGATCAGAATGTCGTCGGGAGGGCCGATCTCGACATGCGGAGTCGCCGCGAGCCGGGAGCGCAGGTCCGGAAGCGCGACCTGCCACAAAGGCGGCGGAGAATCGGCGACGATCAGCAGCGGACGGCGCGACAGCTGCGCCTCGTTCCAGGCGTGGAAGAGGGCTTCCTCGTCATGGTCCTCGGCATTGTCGAACAGCCGCCCGCCGGTCTTTCGGACGAAGAGCCGGCCCATCAGGCTTCGCCCGGACTTGCGCGGCCCGGTGACCAGGGTGGCCATGACCGGCCACAGCGACCAGCGTTTCAGATGGTCGAAGGCGGCGCGGTTGGATTCGGAGATGAGGAAATCCTCATCGCGGTCGGCTACCGGCCAGTCGAGCGGCAGCGCGATCTGCGGCACGTCAGTCGCCGCCCCGCGACAGGCGCAGATTGCTGCCCGAGCCGGACACCCGCCAGCCCTGCGCCTCGAGCGCCGCGGCGAGGGCGGCGGGCTCGCCCATGTAGCTCACCCGCATCGCCGAGGTGCCGCCGACCGACGGATTGGTCGTGAAGGCCGACGTCACGCCCGGAACCCGGCTCACCGCGAGCTCCGCCCGGCCGATCGCCGCCTGGTCGGGCGTGTCGACCTCGATGCGAAGGACGGTCACCGCTCCGACCGGGGCGGTTCCGGGAGGCGGCAGCGGCCGCGCCGTCTCCTCGACCACGCTCTCCTCTTCCTCCACTATCTCCTCGACCAGGGGCGGCTCGGGGACGATGAGCGACGGATCGGGGACGAGCTGGCCGGCGGCAAGCGCCCGGCTGTAGAGGAGGTCGAGGCCGCGCACGCCCTCGTCGAGAAGCCGCGGGATCGCCGCGCTGTTCTCCACTCGGAGGGTGAACTGGCCGAGGACCCTGTTGTCCGGGCCGTGGCGGGCGATGAAGGTGCCGACCGCCGGGCCGCCGGGAAAGAGGCGCTTCAGATGCACTTCGGGGGCGATCACGTCGGCGGCGCCATATTGGTCGAGAAGCATCCGCCACCAGGCGCGGCCGGGCCGGCGGGTCTGGGCCACGTTGAGCAGCAGGGGATCGATTCCCGAGCCGGTCGGCCGGACGTAATCGACCGGGCTGTTGCCGGTACGGTAGCGGGCCCAGGCGCGCTGCCACTCGTTACGCGATTCGAAGGTCTGGAAGGAGGAGCCGGTCAGCATGACCGGGATGACGAGCACCGGCGCCGAGCGCCGGACCGAGCCGCTCACCCCGAGCAGCTGGCCGGTTCGGGCGCGGTCGAACAGCACGCCCAGGGTGGCGATGTAGCGTTTCGGGCCGATCTGCTCCTGCTCGACGACGATTCCGGCGACCATTCCATTGAGGGCGGCGTCGGTGAGGCCGGGCGCCTGCTCGATCGGACGGCCGTTGGTCTTGGCCCAGAGCGCCTTCCAGCCCTTTTGCTGCGCCTGCCGCCAGCCTTCCTCGCGGGCCTTGGCGGCGGTGTCGGCGCCGACGTCGACCTCGATCCCGGTAATCTCGAAGGTGCTTGCGCTGTCGACCGGCGGAACGCCGCGGTCGGCGCCCTCCAATTGCGCCCAGACCGCGCGCCCGGCGAAGAGCGAGGCGATCAGGGCGACGAGCAGGAAGGGCAGAAGGCGGGTCAGCTTCACGCCCGCCTTTTGGCGAGTTGAACGTGGAAATCCAAGCGCGATGTGGCTACCCGTCCTTCGATACACGGCTTCGCCAGGCTCAGCCGTTACTCAGGATGAGCGTCAGCGGCCAGCCACGTCCGCTCATCCTGAGTAGGGACCGAGCTTGCCGAGGGCCCGTATCGAAGGACAGGCTCAGCGCGTGGAAGACGAAAATACCTACACTTACGCCAAGGCGGGCGTCTCGATCGCGGCCGGCAATGCGCTGGTCAAGGCGATCGGCCCGCTCGCCAAGTCGACCGCCCGGCCCGGCGCCGACGCCTCGCTCGGCGGCTTCGGGGGCTTTTTCGACCTCAAGGCGGCGGGCTATCGCGATCCGCTGCTGGTCGCGGCCAATGACGGCGTCGGCACCAAATTGAAGCTCGCCATCGAGTCCGGCCGGCACGAAGGCGTCGGCATCGACCTCGTCGCGATGTGCGTCAACGACCTCATCGTCCAGGGGGCGGAGCCGCTCTTCTTCCTCGATTATTTCGCCACCGGGCGGCTCGACGGCGGAGTCGCCGAGCGGGTGATCGCCTCGATCGCCGAGGGCTGCCGCCAGGCCGGCTGCGCCCTGATCGGCGGCGAGACGGCCGAGATGCCCGGAATGTATGCCGAGGGCGATTACGACTTGGCCGGCTTCTGCGTCGGAGCGGTCGAACGCGACGAGGCCCTGACCGGCGGCAAGGTGGCGGCGGGCGACGTCATCCTGGGGCTTGCCTCCTCGGGCATCCATTCCAACGGTTTTTCGCTGGTTCGAAGGCTCGCCGCCGACCGGGAATGGAAGCTCGAGCGGCCGGCCTTGTTCGATCCCGACACCCTGCTGATCGAGGCGCTGATGGCCCCGACCCGAATCTATGTCCGGTCGCTTCTGCCGCTGGTCCGCGCCGGCAAGGTCCACGCCTTGGCCCATATCACCGGCGGCGGCCTGCTCGAAAACCTTCCGCGGGTGCTGCCCGAAGGGTTGCACGCCCGGATCGACGCCGGCGCCTGGCCGCAGCCGCGGCTGATGGCCTTCCTCCAGGCGCAGGGCAATATCGAGCCGGAAGAGATGGCGCGAACCTTCAACTGCGGCGTTGGAATGGCCCTGATCGTCTCGCAAGACAATGTGAGCAGCGTCTTACAAGCCGTTGAGAATGCTGGAGAGATAATAGTTCAAATTGGCCGGATCGAGGAAGGGCCGAAGGGCTGCACCGTCGCCGGACCGGCGGGCAGCTGGGGCGCTCGGGGGGACTGGACCGCGAGCCACCATGGCTGAGCGGGTGAAAGTGGGCGTGCTCGTCTCGGGACGCGGCACCAACATGGTCGCCCTGAGCGAATATAAAAGGCGCGAGGCGCGCAGCTACGACCTCGCCCTGGTCGCCTCCAACGTGCCGGAAGCCCGCGGCCTCGTCGTCGCCAGGCGGCTCGGAATCCCGATCTGGGCGCACAGCCACAAGGGCCTTGAGCGCGAGGAATTCGACCATCGGCTCGACCTGGCGCTGCGCGAGGCGGACGTGGAGGTGGTGGCGCTGGCCGGCTACATGCGGCTCCTGTCGGCGGAGTTCATCGACAAATGGCGGGGCCGGATCCTCAACATCCACCCGTCCCTGCTCCCGGCCTACAAGGGCCTCGACACGCACCGGCGGGCGCTGGAGGCGGGCGAAATCTGGGTGGGCTGCTCGGTCCATCTCGTCACCGACGAGCTCGACGGCGGCCCGGTGCTGGCCCAGGCCAGGGTGCGGGTGCGCGAGCGGGAGACGGCCGAGATGCTGGCCAGCCGGGTGCTCAAGGAGGAGCACAGGCTCTATCCGGAGACCCTGGACAAGTTCTGCGCCCGGCTGAGGCCGGGGCATTTGGAGGTTTTGCCTCCCCGCGCGTGAAACGCGTGGGGAGGGGGACCATGCGAAGCATGGTGGAGGGGTGGCCTGAAGAGGCCTCGCCAATCACCCCTCCACCACCTTCGGTGGTCCCCCTCCCATCTTCGATGGGGAGGCAGAATTACCCCACGATCTCTTCGGGCTTGAAGAAGAAGTCGATCTCGATCGCCGCATTCTCGGCGCTGTCGGAACCGTGGACGCTGTTCGCCTCGATCGATTCGGCGAAGAGCTTGCGGATCGTGCCTTCGTCGGCATTGGCCGGGTTGGTGGCGCCCATCACCTCGCGGTTGCGGGCGACGGCATTGTCGCCTTCCAGCACCTGAACGACGACCGGACCTGACGTCATGAAGGCAACCAGATCGTTGAAGAAGGGCCGCTCGCGATGGACTCCGTAAAAGCCCTCGGCCTGCTCGCGGGTCATCCGGATTCGCCTCGAGGCGACGATTCGAAGGCCCGCTTCCTCGAGCTTGGCGGTGATCGCGCCGGTCAGGTTGCGCCGGCAGGCATCGGGCTTGATGATCGAGAATGTGCGTTCGGTCGCCATGGCCGGCTCTATGCTCCGTTGAATGAGGGGATTTGGCGGCTCTCTAGGGGTGGAAGAGGCTGAGGGCAATTCCCCTCGCCGTCATCCCGGCGAAAGCCGGGACCTCGGGGAGGCTCGCCGAGCCTCTATCGGCCTGAGGTCCCGGCTTTCGCCGGGATGACGATTCACGGCCCCTGCACCCATTTCCCGCGCTCGTCCTGCTTCCAGTAGCGCGCTTCCACCTCCGGCCGGCCCTTCAGCGCCCGCCAGGCCTCCCGGGCGCCGTCCCGGCCGTCATTGTCGAAGAAATAGAAAATCCGGGCGAAGCCGAGCGCCTCCTCGCGCCAGCGGCCGTCGGCCAATGCGATGTTGGTCGCCCCGTTCGCCGCCGCCGGCTCCGCCGACAGCAGGACCGGCTGGCCCTCGGCCCGCTCGCGGCCGTGCGGAAGGAAGCTGTCCCTGGCATAGCTCCACAATTGCTCGTCGAGCCGCGCCAGCAGATCGGGCTCCGCCACCACCAGCAGCCGCTCGCCCCCCGCCACGACCTTCTCGGCGATGCTCGGCAGCACCCGTTCGAGCGGCGAGACGGTGAGGTGGTAGAAGTCGACGATCATCTACCCGTCACCCCGGCGAAAGCCGGGGCCTCGAGGAGACCGCCGTGACTTTTCATCCTGAGGTCCCGGCTTTCGCCGGGATGACGGATCATGATTCGAAATTCGTCGCCACGAAGCGGTCGAGAAGGGCGACTCCGTAGCCGGTCGCGCCCTTGTCGTGGAGGTGGCTGGCTTTGTCCGCCCAGGCCATTCCGGCAATGTCGAGATGGGCCCATTTGACCCCGGTCTCGACGAAGCGCTGGAGGAAGACCGCGGCGGTGATCGAGCCGCCCTCGCGAGGGCCGACATTCTTCATGTCGGCGATCGGCGAATCGATCAATTTGTCGTAGGGATCGCCGAGCGGCATCCGCCACAATTTGTCGCCGCTCGCCGCGCCCGCCGCCATGAGCTGGCCGGCGAGGCCGTCGTCGTTCGAAAACAGGCCGGCATATTCGTGGCCGAGCGAGATGATCATCGCTCCGGTGAGAGTCGCGAGATCGACGATCACCTCGGGCTTGTACTGGCGCTGGGCCCAGGTCATCGCGTCGCACAGGACGAGACGGCCCTCGGCATCGGTGTTGATCACCTCGATCGTCTGGCCGGACATGGAGGTGACGACGTCGCCCGGACGCTGGGCGTTGCCGTCGGGCATGTTCTCGGCGAGCGCGCAGACCCCGATGACGTTCGCCTTCGCCTTGCGGCCGGCGAGCGCGGCCATCGCCCCGGCGACGGCGCCGGCGCCGCCCATGTCCCACTTCATCGCTTCCATGCCGAGCGCCGGCTTGATCGAGATCCCGCCCGTGTCGAATGTGATGCCCTTGCCGATCAGGACGACTGGCCTCGCATGCGGGCTTGGGGCGCCGTTCCAGCGCATCGCCAGCAGCCGCGGCGGCCGCACCGAGCCCTGCGCCACTCCGAGCAGGGCGCCCATTCCGAGCGCCCCCATCTGCTCTTCGTCGAGCACCTCGAACTCGACCCCGAGCGGCTCGAGCCGCTTGCGGCAGCGGTCGACGAAGCTTTCAGGGTAGAGGATGTTCGCCGGCTCGGTGACCAGCTCGCGGGTGAGGGAGAGGCCGTCGAGCAGGGCCGCTCGCTCGTCCCAGGCGCGGCCCGAATCGCCGCCCCCGACGATGACCACTTCCTCCAGCGTGGGCTTCTGCTTCTTGGGAAGCTTGGTGCGATATTGATCGAAGCGCCAGCTCCGGGCCGCCGCGCCAAGCCCGATCCGGGCGGCGGCGTCGCCGTCGAGGCCGAGGCCGTTCAGGTCGATGACGAGGCGGGTCTCGCCCGAAGTCAGAAGCCGGGCGGTGAGCGCCCCGCCGATCTTCTCGAACGAGGATTCGTCCTGGCGGCGATCGCCCAGCCCGACCAGGAGCAGCCGGCGGGCGCCCTCCCCCTCCGCGACGAAGGTCTCGGCCACCGACGCGGCCTCGCGCTCGAAGCGCTGGGCCTCGGCGGCGCGGGCGGCGACGGCTCGGGCACCGGGGTCGATGCCGGCGAGGCGGTCGGCGACCATGTCCTCGCTCCACACCGGGATTGCGAGCGCGTAGGCGCCGGCGGGACGTTCACTGGCGAAGCTGATCTTCATGGGGGGTGCTTTGCTCCTGGCTTTGACGTTTGCCTCTAGGCGCTCGCCCCGCCGCTGCAAAGGGGGGCGGGCGGGCGCCGTCATCCCGGCGGAAAGCCGATCTCGGGACGGAAACGCGCCTTTATCGGCCTGAGGTCCCGGCTTTCGCCGGGATGACGGCTCCACCCGTCCCCACTCTCACCCACACGCCATTGCAGCCCCGACATTCCAATGCGATAGGCGCGAGAGGCAAGCGAGTGCTCCTGGCGGCGGGGAAAGTGAAGAAGCTCAATCTCATCTGCCTGACCGCGCTGCCGCTGCTGGTCGCCGCTCCGGGCGCCGCGTGGGCGCAGGAGACCGGTCCGGTCGTCGACGACGGCGCCGCCGCCCCGGCGGCGGATTCGCGCGAAGTGGCGTTCAGCTCCGACGCTCTCAGCTACGACAGCGAGGCGCAGGTGGTGACGGCGAGCGGCGACGTTCGGATGAACTCGGAGGGCAACCGGCTGCGCGCCGAGCGGGTGACCTGGAACCGGGCCACCGACGAAGTGCGGGCCGAGGGCAATGTCCGGGTCGTCAATCCGGGCGGCGACGTCGTCTATGCCGACAGCGTCGTCCTGACCGACGCTCTTCGCGACGGGATCGTCCAGAACATGCTCCTGGTGCTCGCCGACGGCGGCCGCCTCGCCGCCGACAAGGCCGAGCGCAAGGACGGCTTCACCACCCTCTACCGCGCCGCTTACTCGCCCTGCGCGGTGTTGAACGCGAAAGGCTGCCCGAAGAACCCGACCTGGCAGATCAACGCGGTCAAGGTCGTCCACGATCCGGTCAAGAACCGGATCCGCTACGAAGGCGCCTCGCTCAACCTGCTCGGCGCGCGCATCGCCGCCTTGCCCTTCCTCTCCCATCCGGACGGAAGCGAGGGCGGCGGAAGCGGAGTGCTGGTTCCGGACATAAGGCTGAGCTCGAGCAACGGCTTCGAGCTGGCGGTGCCTTATTATCTGAAGCTGGCGCCGAACCGCGACGCCACGATCACGCCGCACGTCTACACCGAAGTGGCGCCGATGCTGGAGGGCCGCTACCGCCAGCTGACCGGGCTCGGCGCCTTCCAGCTCGGCGCCTATCTGACCTATGGCTCGCGAATCCCGATCACCGCGCCCGTCACCACCCTCAGGGATGAAGGCGTTCGCGCCTATCTGGAGGGCAATGGCCGCTTCCAGCTGAGCCCGATCTGGAGCGTCACCGCCTCGGGCCGCTACGTCACCGACCGCACCTTCCTTCGCCGCTACGACATTTCGCGCGACACGAGGCTGCGCTCGGTGATCGAGGCCGAGCGGATCACGTCCGACAGCTACGTCTCGATCGCCGGCTGGGCCTTCCAGGGCCTCAGGGTCACCGACGTCGCCGGGCAGCAGCCGATCGCCCTGCCCGCGATCGACGCGCGCTGGCGGATGCCGGGCAAGATCTGGGGCGGACGGATCGAGCTTCAGGCGAACAGCCTCGCCATCCTCAGGACCGGCGGCCAGGACACCCAGCGCGCCTTCGCCGGCGCACGCTGGGACCGTCGCACCCTCACCCCCTGGGGGCAGGAGATGCTGCTGACCGCTTATGCGCGCGGCGACCTCTACCACAGCAGCGACAACCTGCTCACCGACACGATCATCTATCGCGGTGACGAAGGCTGGCACGCCCGGGCGATCGGAGCGCTCGCGGCCGAGTTTCGCTGGCCGCTGGTCGGGCCGTTCATGGGCGGCACCCAGCGCCTGACCCCTCGCCTCCAGCTGATCGCCTCCGGAGCGACCGACAATCTGGAGGTCCCGAACGAGGATGCCCGGGCGGTCGACCTCGAGGATTCCAACCTCTTCGCGCTCAACCGCTTCCCGGGCTACGACCGCTGGGAGAACGGGCCGCGGGTGACCTACGGCGTCGACTGGGGCCTCGATCTGCCCGGAATCGCGGTCAGGACGACGATCGGCCAGAGCTACCGCCTCGACGACAAGCCCAGCATCCTGCCCCCCGGCACCGGACTTTCCGACCGCTTCTCCGATTATGTCGGCCGAACCAACGTCAAGTTCGGGCGGAAGCTCAACCTCGTCCATCGCTTCCGGATCGACAAGGAAAGCCTGGCGCTCAGGCGCAACGAGGTGGACGCCGTTGTCGGCGGCCGCCAGACCTATGCGACGATCGGCTACCTCCGCCTCGACCGCAATATCGACCCGTCGATCGAGGATCTGCGCGACCGCGAGGAGATAAGGCTCGGCGGCCGGGTTCGCTTCCGTCGCTACTGGTCGATCTTCGGCTCGACCGTCATCGACCTCACCGACGCCAAGGAAAGCCCGCTGTCCCAGGCCGACGGTTACGAGCCGGTGCGCCACCGGATCGGCATCAGCTATGACGACGATTGCCTCGAGATCGGAGTGACCTGGCGCCGCGATTACGACCGGGTCGGCGACATCGACCGCGGCAACACCTTCCAGTTCCGGGTGGCGCTCAAGAATCTCGGGCGCTAAAGATGCACCCGTAAGCTGGGGTTCAGCCTATCTCAGGCATCGCTAGCGGCCTGCATTAATTGGAGGAATGATGAAGCTCGGCATTTATCACGGGGCGGCGCTCATGCTGGCCGGCTCACTGGCCGCCGCGGCGGCCGTTGCGCAGACCGTCAGCGACCCCGCTCCGGCCGCGCCGTCGGCGAGCCTCAGCATCCCGGCCAACCCTCAATTCATCTCCGAGGAAGACCCCAATCTCCGCAAGGCGACGGCGATCGTCAACGGCACCGTCATCACCCGCACCGAGGTCGACCACCGGGTCGCGATCATCGCCATGGCGGCCGGAGGCCCGATCCCGGCCGAGGAGATGCCGCGGCTTCGCCAGCAGGTGCTCCGCAACCTCGTCGACGAGGTGCTTCAGATCCAGGCCGCCGAGCAGGCCGACATCAAGATCACCAGGGGCGAGATCGACCAGTATTTCGCCCGCTACGCCCAGGGCCAGTTCAAGATGACGCCCGATCAGATGGCCACCTTCCTGCGTTCGAACGGGGCGTCGCCGGAGACCCTGAAGAGGCAGATTCACGGCGAGATGGCCTGGGCGCGCCTGCAGAGCCGGAAGATCGAGCCGTTCGTCAATATCAGCGAAGACGAAGTCACGGCCGTGATCGAGCGGCTCAACGCCGCCAAGGGCACCCAGGAATTCAAGGTCTCCGAAATCTTCCTTTCGGCGACTCCGGAGACGGCGGCGGCGACGCGCGCCAATGCCGACCGAATCGTCCAGCAGCTTCGCGGCGGCGCCTCCTTCCTCGCTTATGCGCGGCAATTCTCGGAAGCCTCGACCGCGGCGGTCGGCGGCGATCTGGGCTGGGTCCGCGCGGCCCAGCTGCCCGACGCGCTCGCCGCCGCGGTGCAGGCGATACCGGTCGGCAGCGTCAGCGACCCGATCGCGATCCCCGGCGGATTCTCCATCGTCCAGGTCGCCGATACAAGGCAGGTGCTGACCGCGGATCCGCGCGACGCCGTCCTCAGCCTCAAGCAGATGACGGTCCGCTTCGCTCCGGGCAGCCCGAGGAACGTCGTCGAGGAGAAGGTGCAGGGACTGATGCGCGCCGTTCAGACGATGGGCGGTTGCGGCGGTGCGGAAGCGGCGGCGGTGCCGATCGGCGCCGAAGTCGTGACCAACGACAACGTCAAGGTTCGCGAGCTTCCGGCGCCGCTTCAGCAGACCCTGCTCGCCCTCGGTCTCGGCCAGTCGACTCCGGCCTTCGGTTCCGCCGACGACCGGGTGAGCATCCTGGTGCTGTGCGGCCGAGACGACCCCGATCCGGCGACCAATGTCAGCTTCGAGCAGGTCTACAACCAGATCGCCGAGAATCGCGTCAACCTGCGCGCCCGGCGCTTCCTGCGCGATCTCCGGCGCGACGCGGTGGTCGACTATCGCTAGCCGGCTTCTGCCATGATCGCTCCCCTGGCCGTCGCGCTCGGGGATCCTGCGGGGATCGGCCCCGAGATCACGGCCAAGACCTGGGAGCGCCGGGTCGCCGACGCGCTGCCGCCCTTCTTCGCGGTCGGCGCACCGGAGGCGCTGCGCGCGGTCTGGGGCGGGCCGCTCGAGGTCGTCGCCGGTCCGGACGAGGCCGCCGCCTGCTTCCAGGGCGCCCTACCCGTCATCCGGATCGACGCGGCCGGCGAGACCCGTCCGGGCCAGCCGACGCTCGAGGGCGCCCGCAACTCGCTCGACGCCCTGGAGCTCGCCGTCGGCCTGACCCGCTCGGGCGCGAGCTCGGCGCTCGTCACCGGCCCCGTCTCCAAGGCGCAGCTCTACGCCATCGGCTTCACCCATCCCGGCCAGACCGAGTTTGTCGCCGAGCGCTGCGGAATCGCGGGCGACATGGTGGCGATGATGCTCGCCGGGCCGACCTTGCGCACGGTTCCGGTCACGACCCATGTGGCGCTCCGCGACGTTCCCGGACTTCTGACCACGGAGCTGATCGTTCAGCGTGGCCGGACCACGATCCGGGCGCTTCGAAGGCTGTTCGGGATCGAGCGGCCGCGGCTGGCCGTGGCCGGCCTCAACCCCCATGCCGGCGAAAGCGGGGCGCTGGGCCGGGAGGAGATCGAAATCGTCGGTCCCGCGATCGACCGGCTGCGCGAGGAGGGGGCCGAGGTGACCGGCCCGCACGCGCCCGACACGATGTTCCATGCCCGGATGCGATCGACCTACGACGCGGCGCTCTGCCTCTATCACGACCAGGCGCTGGTGCCCTTGAAGACGCTTCATTTCGACGAAGGCGTCAATATCACGCTCGGCCTTCCGATCGTCCGCACCTCGCCCGACCACGGCACCGCCTTCGACATCGCCGGCCAGAGCCGGGCCGAGCCGACCGCCATGCTCGCGGCGCTGAAGATGGCGGCCGCCTGCGCCGGGCGGCTGGCCCAGGCGTGAAGGCCCTTCCCCCGCTGCGCGAGGTGATCGCGCGGCACGGGCTCCGGGCCGCCAGGTCGCTCGGCCAGAATTTCCTGCTCGACGAGCAATTGCTCGACCGGATCGCTCGGGTGCCGGGCGATCTCGACGGGCAGAGCGTCTACGAGGTCGGCCCCGGGCCGGGCGGCCTCACCCGCGCCCTGCTCAGGGCGGGAGCCGAGGTGGTCGCGGTCGAGCGCGACCGGCGCTGCCTTCCGGCTCTGGCCGAGGTCGCCGAAGCGGCGGATGGCCGGCTCCGGGTGATCGAGGGTGACGCGCTGGCGATCGACGAGGCGCTGGAAGCGGGGGCCGGCGCGCATGTCGCCGCCAACCTCCCCTACAATGTCGGCACCGCCTTGCTGGTGCGCTGGCTGAGCGGCGAGGCCTGGCCGCCCTGGTGGCGGTCGCTGACCTTGATGTTCCAGCTCGAGGTGGCGGAGCGGATCGTCGCCCGCCCCGGCACCGGCGCCTATGGCCGGCTTGCGGTGCTCGCCCAGTGGCGCAGCGAGCCGCGCCTCGCCATGAAGGTCCACCGCTCCGCCTTCGTGCCTGCGCCCAAGGTGATGTCGGCGGTGGTCCATATCGTTCCGAAGCCGGCGCCCGAAGGGGTGCGGGCGGCGACCCTGGAGCGGCTCACCGGCGCCGCCTTCGGGCAGAGGCGCAAGATGCTGAGGCAGAGCCTGAAGGGGCTGGAGGGCGCGCTGGAGGCGCTGGCGGAGGTGGGGATCGATGCCGAGCGAAGGGCGGAGACTTTGTCGATCGACGAGTTCGTCAGCGTTGCGAGGGCGATGGACTGACCAATTCCTCCCCGCGATTTCGCGGGGAGGGGGACCAGGCGAAGCCTGGTGGAGGGGTTCTTCGGAGTCAGTAAGGCCCCTCCACCGCGCTTCGCGCGGTCCCCCTCCCCCGGAAATCCGGGGGAGGAATTAACAATCAAGGTTTCGGCGCGCCCACCTCGGGGCGCTGGGCGGTCAGGACCTCGGGCGGGGGGCCCTTGGCGATGACCGCGGCGAGCTGGGTCGCCTGCGGGCAGGGATTGGCGCAGAGCGTCCTGATCCGCTCGAGATTCTTCTTGGCCCGCTCGACCGCGCCGCGCTGGACCAGGGCCTCGCCCTGGCCGGCGAGCGCGGCGACGTCGTTGGGCTCGAGCTTCAGAGCCTCGAAATAGAATTTGATCGCCTTGCCGGGGAGCTTCAGCCCCTGCGCCGATTTGGCGAGGCCGATATAGGCCTGGCGGTTGCGGGGATCGAGGACGAGGGCCGATTCGAGAAGGTCGGTCGCTTCCTGGTAGCGCGACTGGGCGGCCAGCGCCTGCCCCTGCTGGGTGAGCTCGACGGAACGGGCGTCGATCTGGTCGTCGGGCTTCTGGCCCTGGCCGGCGCTCGCCATGGTCGCCAGCGCGATGGCGACGGTGAGGGCGATGGGGGTGAGGCGCATCAGTAACTCCATGATCTGCGTCGAGCGAGGTCTAGCATGGCGCCCGCCACCGCGCGATGAAAAAGCCGTCCGTGCCGTCCTGCGCCGGGGTGAGGATTCGCCCCGAACCGGCGGCCCGTCCGCCCGGCATGGCGAGGGTTTCCGGAACCATGGCTGAACGGCCTTCGAACGCCGCCGCCTGGCTCCTGCCCTCGTCCGCCAGAAGCGAGCAGACGGCGTAGACGATACGCCCTCCAGGCCGGATCAGTTCCGCTGCCAGGTCAAGCAGATAGGACTGAAGCTTGACATATTGCGCGAGCCGCTGCGGGTCGAGCCTCCAGCGCAGCTCCGGATTGCGCCGCCAGGTGCCGGTGCCCGAGCAGGGCGCGTCGACCAGCACCAGATCCGGGGCGTCGACCAGGTCGGCGAGCGCCTCGCGCTCCCGCCCCGGGTTGAGCAATCGCGGCTCGACGATGGTCACTCCCGAGCGCTTCAGGCGCAGGTCCATCCGCGAGAGCCGGCCGCGGTCGGTGTCGGAGGCGACGAGGCGGCCCGAATTGCGCATTTCGGCGGCCAGGGCGAGAGTCTTGCCGCCGGCGCCGGCGCAGAGGTCGAGCACGGTCTCGCCCGGGGCGGCGGCGCAGGCCAGGGCGAGGAGCTGGCTGCCTTCGTCCTGAACCTCGACCAGGCCGGAGCGCCAGGCTTCGCTCTCCTCCACCGCGATCGCATCGGGGAGGCGGAGGCCGATTGGCGACAGGGGAGTGGGAGCGGCGCCCGGAAAGGCCGCAAGCACCTCGTCGCGTTCGGCGCGCAGCCGGTTGACCCGAAGGTCGAGAGGCGCGCGCTCGAGCAGCGAGCGAAGATCCGCGGGAGTCGCCGCTGGGTCGAAGCGGCGCGAGAGCCATTTCGGCACCGGCGACGACGGCGGCGTGAAGCCCTTCTCGCCGGGCGAAACCGCGGCCGGCCCGTGCGGCGAGCCGTCGAACGATTCGAGCAGCGCCGGATCCTGGGCGGCGACTCCGAGCAGGGCCGCCCGGCCCGAGGGCGGCGGTTCCGGCCAGGCGCGGACGGCGCGATAGACCAGCTCGCGCACGGCCCGGCGATCGCCCGAGCCGGCGTAGCGGCGGGTCTTGAAATAGCGGGCGATGAGCGTGTCGGCGGCCGCGCCCCCTCCCCTCGCCGCGGCGACGATCTCGTCGAGCAGCTCGATCGCGGCCTGCATCCGTGCGGCGGGGGTCATCGATCAGCCCGACGTCGGATAATTGGGCGCTTCCCGGGTGATGACGACGTCGTGGACGTGGCTTTCGCGAAGGCCGGCATTGGTGATCCGGACGAACTTCGCCCGGGCGCGCAGCTCCTTCAGGGACGCGGCGCCGGTATAGCCCATCGCCGCCTTGATCCCGCCGACGAGCTGATGGATCACGTCCTTGGCATGGCCCTTATAGGGAACCTGGCCCTCGATCCCCTCGGGGACGAGCTTGAGCTGGTCCTGGATGTCGTGCTGGAAATAGCGGTCGGCCGATCCGCGCGCCATGGCGTCGACCGAGCCCATGCCTCGATAGGATTTATAGGAGCGGCCCTGGTAGAGGAAGGTCTCGCCCGGCGCCTCCTCGGTCCCGGCGAGAAGCGAGCCCGCCATCACCGTAGAGGCGCCGGCGGCGAGCGCCTTGGCGAGGTCGCCGCTGGTCCTGAGGCCGCCGTCGGCGATGATCGGAGTGCCGGAAGCGGAGGCGGCCTCGGCCGCGTCCATGATCGCGGTCAGCTGCGGGACGCCCACCCCGGCGACGACCCGGGTGGTGCAGATCGAACCCGGGCCGATGCCGACCTTGACCGCGTCCGCGCCGGCCCCGATCAACGCCCTTGTGGCCTCTCCGGTGGCGACGTTGCCGGCGACGATCTGGACCGCGTTGGACAATTTCTTGATCCGCTCGACCGCGGCCGCGACCTCGCGATTATGGCCGTGGGCGGTGTCGATGACGATCAGATCGCATTCGGCGTCGATCAGGGCCTCCGATCGCTCGAAGCCCTTGTCGCCGACCGTCGTCGCCGCCGCGACCCGCAGCCGCCCGGCGGCGTCCTTGGTGGCGTTGGGGTAGTTGACGGCTTTCTCGATGTCCTTGACGGTGATGAGGCCGGTGCAGCGGCCGGCCTCGTCGACGACGATCAGTTTCTCGATCCGGCGCTGGTGGAGCAGCCGCCTTGCCTCCTCCTGGGTCACTCCGGGGCCGACCGTGGCGAGATTGTCGCGGGTCATCAGCTCGGCGACCGGCTGGCGGGGGTTCTCGGCGAAGCGGACGTCGCGGTTGGTGAGGATCCCGACGAGCCGGCCGCCTTTCTCGGTCACCGGGATTCCGGAGATCCGATGCCTCTGCATCAGCTCGAGCGCGTCGGCGAGACTCTGGTCGGGGGTCATCGTGATCGGGTTGACCACCATCCCGCTCTCGAAGCGCTTCACCGCCCGGACCGCCGCCGCCTGCTCCTCGGTGGTGAGGTTGCGGTGGAGGACTCCCATGCCGCCCAGCTGCGCCATGACGATCGCCATGTCTGCCTCGGTCACCGTGTCCATGGCGGAGGAGAGGATCGGGATGTTGAGGCGGATCTCGCGGGTCACCTGGGTCGAGGTGTCGGCCTGGCTCGGAAGCACCGACGATTCGCCGGGCTGAAGCAGCACGTCGTCGAAGGTGAGCCCCAAGCGGATTTCGGGAGCGCGGGTCGGATCGGCCATATCGGCCTATGCCAAGGAACGAGCGATTCGCCAAGGCACCTTGGGGCGCGGGCGGTTGATCACCGCCGTGAAGCGGCAACCCGGCTTCTTTCCTACATTGTGCCTTGGTGCCTTCGAGCCTTCTCTTAAAAAAAACGGTCAGGCACTGCGCAGGAAAAAAATGCCGGATGCGCGGCTTCTGTCGGCCCCTGCCTTGCACTCAGCCCGACGTTCGCGCCGAGGCCTCGGCCGCTTCGGCACCTGGTTTTGAGTGAAGGCACAAAGGCGCGAAGGCACAACGTAGGAAGGACGGATTTCCGCTTCGCGCGAATGGTGCCGATGGCCGCGCGTGAGTGAGAGGGGCCAGTTGCGCACCCAGGCAGGTGCTGTAAGAAAACAGGGGTGGAAACCGCTCTCGACCTGCCGCCCGACAAACTCGACGCGCTGGATCGTGAATTCCTCGATGGGATAAGGCAGCACGGCTGGTTTGCGACGCGCGTCTTCGATCCCGATGGCGAGCTCCCCGATTTTACCTATTCAACGGGCTTCTGGTTGCAACACAGCCTTCCCGAGCTGATCCTGTTCTCGCTGCCGAAGGAGGTCTCGCACGGCGTTCTCTGGGACGTGTTCCGTGCCCTCGGACGTGGCGCAAACCTGCCGATCGGCGTCCGGCTAAGCGACGTCTTCGGCAACGCCGACGCCTTTTTGATGCCGGTGGCCAAGCGCCACTACGACGAGCATCTCCGTCAGTGCACCTGGTTCTACCGTGGCGAGGATTTCCCGTGCGCCCATTTGATCTGGCCAGACAAAGCAGGCCGATTCCCCTGGGAACCGGGCTTTGACGAGGGCATGGAATCGGACCAGCCGGACCTTACTGAAAATGGGTGGCTCACGGCGCTGGCCAACTGATTTCGCCGAGCCGGATGGAGGGAAAAGATGGAGACCGGCGATCTTCTCACTGTGGCCAGCATTCTCGCGGCGTTCGGCTCCGCTATGCTGTTCTTCCGCATACAGCGCGAGCTGACGATGCACGATAGAGCGGAAATTCAATGGATACCGTGGGCGGACTGGCTGCTGATCCTCGCCACTCTGGTCTCGCTGCTGGCAGTCATCCTGCCCATTTTCTTTGCCGCCGGGCTGCGACTCCCACTCGCAGCCGCGAGCGCCGCCACTGTCCTGGCCGCCGGCTACGTGCCGGCCATTCTCGCCCACTACCGAATAATTCTAGGGTTCGGACGACAGGGGCCGCGCACCAATCCTGAGCCGAGCGAGCTTTTCATCGTGCTGTTGTCGCTGGTCGCTGCCACATCGGCCTTCGTCCTGCAATTCTGGCGCAGCTGAACAGCAGCGCCGGCGACGGCGGCAGTGCCATTCGGGGGAAGGGTGACGAGGGCCGGCAGTTGCCAGCTCAGGCATGGCGGCAAAAAAAGAAGCGGCCAGTCCGAGGACCGGCCGCTTCGATTTTCGGTATCGGCTGCTTGCGCTTAGAAGCGCAGGTTCAGGCCGACGCTCGGGCGCAGGGTGTCGAAGGAGACGGTGTCGACCGCGACCCGGAGACCCATGTTCTTGCCCACCGCGATGTCCGCGCCGACGCCGACGAGGTAATCGCCGATCGTGTCGGAGACGTCGAGATCGTCGTCGTCGATCAGATCCTCATCGACGCCGATCAGGCCGGAGCCGTCGATGTTGATCCACTGATAGCCGGCGCGGGCGAAAATGACCGTGCCGCCCTTCGCGCGGAAGCCGACCCGGCCGGCGACGCCGTACTCGGAATCGATCGGGCCGTTGCCGAGGTTGAAATTGCCCTCGACGCCGACGATGGCCGACTTGCCGAGATCGAAATCGACGCCGACATAGCCGCCGTAGGTGATGGCGTTATCGTCGAGGTCGAAACCCGCGGTGTCGATATCGTTGTCGCTCACGCCGAGGTCGTGCATGCCGACTCCAACGCCGATATAGGGATGAGCGCTGGACTCGGAATCCTGCGCATAAGCGACGCTGGGAACGGCGAGCGGCAGAGCCACAGCGCTCACCAGCAGTGCAATCTTCTTCATAACGATCAGGTCCTTTTCATCTGTCGCTTCCGTGCGATCAGGTGGCATCGAGTTAATGGATAAATGTGACTTCGCAAGGTTCTACGGCAAATTGCCGGACCAGCGTGTTCTAAAAGCAACAGATGGTAAGGAGCGGGCAGTGCGGGACAGGCAGCATCACCAATAACCTGGATTAACGGACGTTGAATATCGGCTCACAACGCAACGAATTTACCGCGAAACGCCTCCGGCAATACGCGATGACTGGAAGCCCAAGGCATGGAACCGGATTTCGTGGCGATGCACAATTTTGGAACGCCGGCGGAATGAAGGGGTTTGCGGTGGGTTTTCCTGTGCGGCCCGGCTGCGCATCCGGAGACGGTGACGGCGTCAAAGGCCGGCGACGCGGCGCTGCCTTGCGAGCGATATCACCCGGCGGTCGAGCTCGATCGGATGCGCCTCCAGCGGTGTGTTCGCCGCGATCACCCGATGGAATTCGGCGTGCGCCGGGTTGAGAAGGACGTTGAGCGCGAGGGGATTGGCCGCGGACGGAACGATCAACGCGCAATATTTGGCCTGCGCCAGCCAAAGGTCGCCGACCCGCCGGCACGTGGCATTCCCTTCGTCTCGCCAGTTGGGATCGACCGCGCCAAGCTCCGCCGCGGAATAATGGGAGCTGGAAATCCGAGGGATATGAAGCGTAAGCATGACGAGGTCGGAAGGCCGCTCGGCCACTCGCTCGTCGGCGTGGACGATCCGCTCGAGGAGACAGACACTGGTGTCCTCGGCCGCATACACGATGGCACGACCGCGGCTGTGCCATCGCCCGTCGTCGTAGAGGCCGCCGACCCCGGACAGCGCCTGGGGGGCGTTCAGGGCATAAGCGGCGCGGGTGAGGCGATAGGCGGTCTCGGGCAGGATCATGCGACGTCGCCCCAATCCAGGCTCCGCAGGATGCGCTCGATATAGGCGGTGCCGACCGACGTCTCGAGCAGATCCACCGGCGTGCGACCGCCCATTCCGGGCTTCGGACGAGACAGCCAGGAAAGCGCGGCCTTGCGCCCGTCGAGCACCCGAGTCGCAAGCGCCAGCACATGGGCGAGGCGCCATGCGGCGTCGGACTCGGCGCGGGTCAGCCGCTGCCGCTCGGCCTTGCGCCGCCGAAGGGTCCGGCGGGGGGCGACGACCTGCTCGAGGATGGTCGGCGGATAGCCGGCCTGCCGGAGGGTTGCGATGACCTCGGCCGGCAGGCCGGCGGCCAGGGCCTCGACCAGGGTTTCCTCGTCGGCGATCGAACGGCCGAGGACCGCCTTCCCGCCGAGCAGGTCGATCGTGTCGGCCCAGACCGCGGCGTCGAGCTTCTGCAGGGGATTCCAGGGGTCGCCCGCGCCTCCGGCCGCCGCCGCGAGGAGCTCGAGACGCCCCCGGTCGTCATTCGCCGCCGCTCCGCCTTCAGCCTTTTTCTCCGCCGGTTGGCCCGCCAGCCTGAGGTGGCTGAGCAGCGGATTTCGGGCGAGGAAAAGGGTCTTGCCCGACCCAGTCTCCGCGCAGTTCAGGCTGGCCCTCGCAAGCAATGTCTCGATCTTTGTCGCCAAACCGACCTTGGACTCATCGTCGTCGTGATTGCCCGGGGCATCCACATCTCCGGCGGGCCTGTCCGCAGCGCCGACCCAGAGTTGCTGGAACGATGGCTGGCATAGGGAGTCGAAGACGACGGGCCGCGGTTGCTTCAATTCCCCGCCCTGCAACCAGGGAAAGTGCCACTGATCCAACAGGGCCAGAAACATCGCCATCTGTTCGATGGTCATCTCCAGTTCCGGCGAATCGGAGCGTGTTTCTGTGTCGGCGGGTTTTCGAGTCATGGCGAAGCCTTTCGGGGGCCGTTTAGTGCCACGTGGCACCATTTGCAAGCAAAACCGTGCCAAATGGCACCACCGCTTTCAAGTCGCCGCAATTGTCACGATGCAGCGACTTCCGGTACGGAGTTGAGGCGGCTCCGGACGTCGCTTGACGCGGGGAGAAGCACGTGACGAAGCCCAGGCCCTTCTACCGAAGCCTCTATTTCCAGGTGCTCGTCGCCATCGCCCTGGGCGTGCTGGTCGGCTGGCTCTACCCCGCTTTCGGAGCCTCGCTGAAGCCGCTCGGGGATGCGTTCATCAGACTGGTGAAGATGATCATCACGCCGGTCATCTTCCTCACCGTGACCACCGGTATCGCCGGAATGTCGGACCTGAAGGCGTTCGGACGGGTCGGGGCGAAGGCGATGGCCTATTTCCTGACCTTCTCGACCCTCGCTCTCGCCGTCGGGCTGGTGGTGGCCAATGTGGTGCGGCCGGGGGACGGGCTCAACGTCGATCCGGCCTCGCTCGATCAGGGCGCGGTGGCGACCTATGTCGACAAGGCGCACGAGCAATCGATCACCGGCTTCCTGCTCGGCATCGTCCCCGACACCTTCTTCAGCGCCTTCACCTCGGGGCAGATCCTGCAGGTCCTGTTCGTGTCGATCCTGTTCGGGATCGCGCTCGCCCTGCTCGGCGAGCGCGGGGAGCGGGTGCTGGGCGGGATGCGGGTGCTGACCGCGATCATGTTCCGGATCGTCCACATCCTGATGTACGCGGCGCCGATCGGGGCGTTCGGGGCGATGGCCTATACGATCGGGGAGCACGGCATCGACAGCCTGGCCTATCTGGCGACCCTGATCGCGACCTTCTACGCGACGTCGCTCATCTTCGTCCTGGTCATATTGGGGCTGGTCGCCCGGGCGGCGGGATTCTCGATCTTCGCCCTCATCCGCTATCTGAAGGACGAATTGCTGCTGGTGCTCGGCACCTCCAGCTCTGAGAGCGCCATGCCCCTCCTGATGGAGAAGCTGGAGCGCGCCGGCTGCCCCAAGCCGGTCGTCGGGCTGGTCGTTCCGACGGGCTACAGCTTCAATCTCGACGGCACCAACATCTACATGTCGCTCGCCGCCCTGTTCATCGCCCAGGCGACCAACACGCCGCTCGGCCTGGGCGACCAGCTGCTGTTGATGGCGGTGGCGATCCTGAGCTCGAAGGGCGCGGCGGGGGTGACCGGATCGGGCTTCATCGTTCTCGCCGCGACCCTGTCGGTGCTTCCGACCGTGCCGGTGGCGGGCATGGCGCTGATCCTCGGGGTCGACCGGTTCATGAGCGAATGCCGGTCGCTGACCAACTTCATCGGCAATGCCGTCGCCACCATCGTCGTCGCCCGGTGGGAGCGGGCCGTCGATCTCGACCAGCTCAGGGCCGCCCTGGCGGGACGCGGCGGCGAGTTCGAGGAAGCGGAAAGCGACGCGCTCCAGATCGAAGGTCGAAGCGACGTCGAGTGACTGCGTCCCCTCCCTTCCAGGGAGGGGGATTTTACCGCCGAGTCCGCTCGACCGGGAACTTGATCGTCCCCGCCGCCGGCTCGGCGAGCAGCTGAGCGACGCTTTGCGCGAGATCGGCCTGGCGGAAGGGCTTGGCGAGCCGGGGAAGCTCGGAGCCGGAGCCTTCGGCGATGTTCGAATAGCCGCTGATCAGCATCGCCGGAAGCGCCGGGGCGAGCTCGCGCAAATGGCGGATCAGGTCGACGCCGTTCATTCCGGGCATCAGATAGTCGCTGACGACGGCATCGCAGGCGGCCCCTTCGCGCACCAGCCGAAGCGCCTCGGCGCCGGACGCGGCTTCGACGATTCCATAGCCGATGTCGGTCAGCATGTCGGCGGTGGCCCGGCGGACGATGTCCTCGTCGTCGACCAGAAGGATGGTCGCCGCCCGCCGGGCGGTCACCAGCGGCGACGGCTCCAGCTCCTCCCGCCCGGCCGGCTCGGCGGCGGCCGGGAGCCACATCTCCGCCGTCGTCCCCTCCCCCGGCTTGCTCTTCAAAGAGAGCGTTCCGCCGAGCTGGGCGCACAGGCCGTGGACCATCGACAGGCCCAGGCCGGTGCCCCGGCCGACGCCCTTGGTCGAGAAGAAGGGTTCGACCGCGTGGCCGAGGGTGACCGAGTCCATGCCGACGCCGGTGTCGCCGATCGCGACCCGCAGATAGGGGCCGGGCGCGAGCAGGGCGCCGGAGCCGACCTGCTCGGCTCGGGCCGAGATGCTCAATCTGCCGCCCCCGGCCATGGCGTCGCGGGCGTTGAGCGCGAGGTTGAGGATGGCGAGCTCGAGCTGGTTGGGGTCGATCCGCGCCGGCGGAAGCTCGGCCGGGCAATCGATCGCGACCTCGACCATCGGTCCCACCGACTTGCTGATCAGATCCTCCATCCCGCGAAGCAGGGCGACGATGTCGACCGAGCGCGGCTGGAGGTCCTGGCGGCGGGCGAAGGCGAGCAGGCGCTGGACGAGGGTCGCCGCCCGGCTCGCCGCCTGAAGCGCCATGTCGATATGCCGGTGCGACCTGTCGGCCGGAGGGGCGCGGCGGCGAAGCAGGTCGAGGCTGCCGATGATCGGCGTCAGAAGATTGTTGAAATCGTGCGCGACTCCGCCGGTCAGCTGGCCGAGCGTCTCCAGCTTCTGAGCTTCGTGGAGCTGGGCGAGCGCCGCTTCATGCTCGCGGGTACGCTCGTCGACCCGGGCCTCCAGGGTCTCGTTGGCGAGGGTAAGGGCGCGCTGGCTGGCGGCGAGGGATTCGAGGCGCGCCCGGGCCTCATATTGCCGGCGGCGGCCGCGAAGGGCGGACCGGGCGACGCTGACCAAAGTGGTGGGGTGGAAGGGCCGCTCGAGGAAGGTGACGTTGCCGAGCACCTCGAGGAAGCGCTCCGCCGCCGGGTTGCGCTCGAGCCCGCCGCCGCGGCCGGTGAGGAGCACGAAGGGCAGGTCCGACCATTCCGGCTGGGCGTCGATCCAGGATCGCACGGGTCGAAGGTCCGAGCGCATCAGCGCTTCCTCGGTGACGAGGACGAAGCCGGCGCCCAGGCCCAGCTCGGCGACCAGCGAAGCGAGGTCGGCGCAGACGGTGGCGCCGATGCCCGCCTCGCCGAGCATTCCCCGCGCCACGGCGGAGTCCCGGCCGATCGGAGCGAGGATCAGCGCCCGTTCGGAAAGCTCGTCCCTCAAACGCTGTCACCGATGGGCGGCGGGCGGTTGCCGATCAGCTCGGGGACTCCCCGCAATACGCCCTGGAAATTGTGGAGCGGACCGCCGAGCGTGATCCCGGCGGCGCCGATCCGATATTCGCGGATCGTGTCCTCATGGGCGCTGGTGCGCTTTTTGATCACCGAGATCGCGCGCCTGACCCGGCCCGCCGCCTCGAAGTAGCGGAGCAGGATGACCGTGTCGGCGAGGTAGGTGACGTCGACCGGGGCCTTCATGTCGCCGACCAACCCGTGCTGGGCAACGGTGAGGAAGGTGCTCGCTCCCTGCCGGTTCAGGAATTGCAGTAGCTCGTGCATGTGGAGGATGAGCTGCTGCTCTTGCGGCATCGAGGCCTGGTAGCCGTTCAGGCTGTCGAGGACGATGGTGCGAACGCCCGAAGTCTCGACCGCGGCCCGGACCCGGTGGGCGAACTCGCCGGGCGCCAGCTCGGCCGCATCGACCTGCTCGACGATCAGCCCGCCGCCGTCGACCATCGCCTGCAAATCGAAGCCGAGCCCTTTCGCCCTTTCGAAGAGCAGCCCGAGCTCCTCGTCGAAGATGAACATGGCCGCTTTCTCGCCGCGCTCCACCGCCGCAACCACGAAGCTGAGGGTGAGAAGCGACTTGCCGGTACCGGCCGGACCGATGACGAGCGTGCTCGATCCGCGCTCGATGCCGCCGCCGAGGAGCGCGTCGAGCTCCGTGGTGCCGCTCTTCTGAGTGTCGCGCTTGAAGCTGGACTTGTGCTCGGCCGAGACCAGCCGCGGGAAGACCCTGACCCCGCCGGTGTCGATGACGAAATCGTGATAGCCGCCGCGAAAGCGCTGGCCGCGATATTTGACCACCCTGAGGCGGCGGCGCTCGGCCCCATATTCGGGCGCCAGCTCCTCCAGCCGGATGACTCCGTGAGCGACGCTGTGAACGGTCTTGTCGTTGATCTCGGTGGTGAGGTCGTCGAGCATCACCACGGTGGCGTCATGGTGCGAGAAATAATGCTTCAGCGCCAGGATCTGCCGCCGGTAGCGAAGCGAGCTCTGGGCGAGCAGCCGGATCTCGGAAAGGCTGTCGAGCACTACCCTTTTCGGCTGCACCCGTTCCACCACCTCGAAGATCCGCTTCGTGGTCTCGCCGAGCTCGAGATCCGAGGAATAGAGCAGGCTCTGCTGCTGCTCGTCGTCGAGCAGGTTTTCGGGGGGGACGAGCTCGAAAATCTCGTTCGGTTCGGCGAAGTCCCAGCCGTGGGACAAGGCGCTTTCGCGAAGCTCCGTCTCGGTCTCGGACAAGGTGATGTAGAGCCCGCGCTCGCCCCGAGCGGCACCCTCGATCAGGAACTGGGAGGCGATCGTGGTCTTGCCGGTGCCGGGGCTGCCTTCGAGCAGGTAGACCCGGCCCCGGCGGAGCCCGCCCGCGAGGATGTCGTCCAGTCCGGCGACGCCGGTCGCTGCTTTGGTCGCTGTGTCGTCCACCATTTCCCTCGCTCCGCGACTGGAAGCGCGGGAGACTCAACTGAATTGGCCGTTTCGGAGGTCAAACCTTCGCGGGCCGCAGCGGAAAACCGCGAAAAGGCGATTCAGGTTCCCTCCGCCCGGCCGGCGAGATCCATGAAATTGCGCGCCGCCTCCCGGTCGCGCTCGTCCGGGAAAGCGACGTCGAGATCGGGAGCCGAGCCGAGCATATGGAGCAAGGCCCAGAGGGCGAAGCGGTTGCCGCGGTCGGTCTCGAGGCCGAGATCCACCTTCATCCGCTCGATCCCGGCCTCGAGGGCGGCCGGGGGAATGGCGGCGAAGTCCTCGGTTCCGAAATAGCGGCGGAGCTGGTCGTCCAGGTTCATCCGGCGCCCCTAGGCCGGAGCGGCGGTCGGCGCCAGCGCTCCGCCGGCGACCGTCCCTCTCAAGACCCGGCGCGGGCCGATCCGCCTCCCCCGGCGGGCCAACGAAAGGTCCAGGGATCGCCCGGCTTCGCGACATAATTCGCCCACAGGTAGCGCCACGGGATCACGACGAGCAGGACGAGCCCGAAGCTTGTCTCGAAGACCGAGGTTCGCATCCCCTCGTCGAGCGTTCCGTCGAGCCAGCGCGGAAGGGCGAAGGCGATGAGCCAGATCACCTTCCAGCTCAGCTCGACCAGCAGCAAGGGGAGCATCTGCAGCGGGTAGCGCAGCCCAAGCAATGCCAGAAGCCCGATCGTCCCGATCAGGGCCCAGGCGACTCCGGTCATGCGCGGCACCGTGGGGGCATGGCTGATGATCAGCGGCCAGATCATGTTGCCGATGCCGACCGCCATGAACAGATACATGGCGCGCATCACCCACAAGCGGGTCGGCGAGACCTGGGTCATCGAATCTTCTCCCTGTTCAGCGAGCGGGCGGGAATGAGCGACAGTGCAAGGCCCAGGATGAGCAAGGTCAGCAGCCCATAATTCACCACCCAGGCGATGTCGGTGCCGTGGGCCCCGGGCGGCGCATAGCTTCGGGCGATGGCTCGGCGGGCGAGATGCTCGCCGAGCAGCACGAGGTAGATGAAGGGGACCAGCGCCCGGTAGCGGATCAGGGTGACGAGCGCGATCAGGGTGAGGACGAGATGGCCGAGCGCCATCAGCGCGAACAGCAAGAGCACCTCGCGCGCCGCCGCCGGCCCGTAGCTGGCCAGCGGGATCCCGTCGGCGCCGGCGGCGACCTCGGCGGTGTTGAAGATCGAGTTGAGGCTCATCGCGAGCTTCAGGAGGATCAGCAGCCCAAGCAGCCACAAGGCCGGGCGAAGCCCTTCGAACCTGTTGTCGGCCTGGCTGGGAAGGATACGGCTGAGCATGGCGCTTATTCCTTCAGGCGCTGGGCTGACCGGCGGGGCCATGGGCCGCCGGGGCGAGAGGGTGGAGCTTCAGCCGGGACAGGGCTTTGCCGAAGCGGATTCGCACCAGCCAGAAAGCCATGACCGCGAACGGAGCGAAGGCCAGAACGAACAGGATCGGCGATCCGCGCACCGCCCGGGGCAGGACGTCCTGCTGGCCGAGGAAGAAGGAGCCGGTGGCGATGAAGAAGGCGAAGCACATCCGCCAGAGGTGCCTCGAGACGCGCTGGGCGGGCGAGAGCTTGCGCAGGATGGCCTTGAGGTCGCCCAGGCCGGCGAGCAGGCAGACGAACGCGAGGGCGAAGACCGGGCCGGGACCCGCCGGAGTCGTCGCTCCGGTGAAGCCGCCCCACGCCATTAGGGCGGCCGTCCCGAGCGCGGCGGCGCAGGCGGTCTTCTCGATCCAGCCCGGCCGGCCCTCCCGGCGGCGCGCGGTCGTCCATGCGGTGAGGACGAAGTAGCAGACCATGATCCCGCCGACCGGAGACCCCGGCACCGGCCGGAGCGGCTCCAGGATCGCCGCGGTGACTCCGAGCAGCAGCATCGCCGCGCAGAACCAGGTGCCGCCCGCGCCTTGCAGGGCGCCGCCCTTTCGGACCGCGATGGCGGCCGTGCCCGACACCAGGGCGATCAGGCCGCCGGCGATGTGCAGCCAGGTGATTGCGCTGTGGATCCAGCTTCCGGTCATGCCGACGCTTCCTCTCTCGCATCCGCGCCGGCCTCGGCTTCCGCCGCCCCCTTGCGGTCGAACTGGAGAACGTCCCCCGGCTGGCATTCGAGCGCCTCGCAAATCGCCTCGAGCGTCGAGAAGCGGATCGCCCGGGCCTTGCCGGTCTTCAGGATGGACAGGTTGACGATCGTGATCCCGACTCGCTCGGCGAGCTCGGTCAGGGTCATTCGCCGGTCATGGAGAAGGTCGTCGAGCTTGATGATGATCGCCATGGTCAGACCGTCCCTTCGAGGTCTTCGCGCATCAGCGCGCCCTCGGCGAACACCCGGGCCAGAACGAAGGTCAGGAGGACGGCGAGCCAGCCGTTGATCGAGAAACCGGCGTCGAGATTGACCGGATGCGCCGGCGACGAAACCGCCTTGCCGATCGCGGCGATGATCATGCTGAGGATTTGCAGCGCGACCAGCGCCCAGGCGATGGTTTGAAGGCGAACCGCGTTGGCGGCGATGAACGCATCGCCCGAGCGCACCGTCTCGACCATCGCGAGGAGGCGCTTGAGGATCAGATGGTTGATCGGGATGGTGACGAGCCCGAGCAGCGCGACGGCGCGGAGGCCCAGGATCAGCCGGTCCGTGTCCGGGGACGGAGTCAGGTCGAAGGCGCTCATGATCCAGCGCTCGTTGGGGATGGCGACGAGCAAGGCGAGGATGGCGGCGCCGAACAGCCAGTTCACGACGATGAGCAGGCGAAGCACGACATAGGCGATCGGGAGAGCGGCGGAATAATGTCGGGTCATCGATATGCTCCAACAGCCTTATTATCGCTAAACGATAATGGACTTATCGGAGAGCGTCAAATACTTTATCGATTGTCGTTATGAGCCGTCACTTGACGGGCAAAGCTCGCGACGTCCCCCAGCACCGGCGCCCGCCGGCGGAACGGGATGGCGAGGGCGGTGAGGATCCCGGCATGGCCCAGGCCGGGATACAGCTTCAGCTCGACATCGCTCCCCGCCGCCTGAAGAAGCCCTGCCAGCTTGCGGCTGTTGCGAGGCTTCACCCGCGTGTCGGCGTCGCCGTGAAGGAGCAGGGCGGGCGGAGCGCCGGGGGCGGCGTGGCTTGTCGGCTGGGTTTCGGCGGGACGGGGCCAGCGGCCGAAAGCCGCGATCGTCGAAGCGTCGTCCAGCGGCAGGAAGTCATAGGGCCCGGCCAGCCCGGCGACTCCGCGGATCGCCGCCCGGTCGGCGCCCAGCAGGCCCGGGTCGAGCGCCAGCATCGCGGCATTGTAGGCGCCGGCGCTGTGACCGGTCAGGACGATCCGCTCGCCGTCGCCGCCATATTCGCCGGCATGGCGCCTCGCCCAGCGCACCGCGGCGGCGCAATCGCGAAGGAAATCGGGATAGAGCGCCTCGGGCACCAGCCGGTAATCCGGAACGATGACGACGAAGCCCTGCGCCGCCAGGGCGCGGCCGGCGAAGGCATAGCCCTGGCGGCGGCCGCTGTTCCACGAGCCGCCGTAGAAGAAGAGGATCACCGGCCGCGGCCGATCGGCGGCGGCGCTCGGCGCATAGACGTCGAGCTTCATCCGCTCCCCTGCCCCATAAGCGACGCCCGCGGCGACCCGCGCCGAGGCCCGGTCCTTGGGCATGAGCGCGTTGAAGCTTCCGAGCGGGTCGAGCATCAGGGCCATGACGCCCACGATTAGGGCCGCGAGCAGGGCCCACAAAGCGCGTTTCAGATTTTTACCGCGCGCCGCCATTTTCCGACCTTAGGCCGTGCCCCCTCGATTCGCTGCCAATTTCTCCCCCCGCTTTCCGCGGAGAGGAGTTGGTGGGGCGCGGCCACTTTCACCCTCTCCCGTTCTTACGGGAGAGGAGGGGCCCGCCGCGAAGCGGTGGGAGATGAGGGTCTGTACTCCGGACTCAGCAAGACCCACCTCCCAAGCCTCCGGCTTGGGCCCCTCCTCTCCCGTAAGGACGGGAGAGGGGCTTAGACTGATTGACCTCCGTCCCTCCCCGCGGCGAAACCAGGCGCCCGCCGAAGGCGGCCGAAGCTCCGAGTCCGTGGAAAGTCTCGCTACGCTCGCCTACCCACCCCCAACCCCTCCCTTTCAGGAGGGGCGTTCTCAGCGGCCAGGCCAGGCGTAGAGCGCCGGGTCGGCCAGCTTGCGGCCGAGCGCGATCATCAGGTCGGTGTCCTCGGCGGCGCCGTCGAGCAGGAGCCCGGGACCCGGATTGTCGGCCGCCGAATGATAGGGCCCGCCGAGAAAGGCGCCGAGCGCCTTCATGTCGGCGAACGAGCCGCCGACCATGATCGAGGGCACGCCGGCGCGGGTGAAGGCCCAGCCGTCCTGGCGCTGGACGAAGGCGGCGGCCTCGTCGTCGCGGTCGGGGGTCCGGCCTGATTCGGCGATCGTGCGGTCGATGACGGCGTCGAGCGCTTCATGGCCCCTGCCCATCACCGCGACCGGCTCCCCCTTGGGGGTGATGGCGAGCGTGTCCATGTTGATCGCGGCGACGATCGAGCGGAGCGGCACGACCGGCCGAGACGCGAAATATTCGGCGCCGAGCAGGCCCATCTCCTCGGCGGTGGTGGCGAGGAACAGGATATCGCGCCTGGGCCGTTCGCCCCGGCCCAGCGCCCGGGCGATCTCGAGCAGGGCCGCGACTCCGCTCGCATTGTCGACCGCGCCGTTGCAGATCCGGTCCGGCCCCTCCTTGTCGCACAGTCCGAGATGGTCCCAATGGGCGAGATAGAGCAGGCTCTCGCGGCCGCCGCCGGAGCCTCGGATCCGGCCGATCACGTTGTTCGTCCGGATCGTCTCGATCGCGGTAGCGACTTCGAAGCTGGCGCGCAGCTTGAGCGGCACCGGCGTGAACGAGGGTCCTGGGGTGGCGAGCAAAGCGGCGAAGTCATGGCCGGCGGCGCGGAGCAGAGTCTCGGCGGCAGCCTGCGACATCGCCCCGGCGAGCGGCGGCGGAGCGTGGATCGAGAGCTTCTTCTGGCCGGCGTCATAGACTCGCTGGACGATCGGCCAGGGCAGCTCCTGGCCGATGATTCCGATGACGGCGGCGGCGCCGGCGGCGGCGACCGCCTCGGCCCGCTCCGAATAGCCGGGGAAGCCCGCCGCCTCCGGGGCATCGTAGAGGATGAGGACGACGGCGCCCTTGAGATCGGCGCCGGCGAGCTGGTTCACGCCCTTGTCCGCGATCACCGCGCCGTGGCCGGCGAAGATCACCGGGGCGGAGTCCAGGGTCTCGCGCGCGGAGCGGCCGTAGAGGATGAGCTCGTCGCGGCCGAGCTCGATCCGCTCGCTTTTCCGGCCTCTGACCCGCCAAATGCTGGTCTGGTCGCCGGGGCGGCGCAAGGTCACTTCGAGCGGCTGGTACCAGCTGTTGCTCGGCCCCGCCGGCTCGAGCCCGAAGGACCGCATCTGACCGGCGATGTAGGCGATCGACTTCTGCTCGCCCTCCGTTCCCGGCTCGCGGCCGGCGAAGGCGTCGCTGGCAAGGACGTCGATATGGCGGCGCAGCGCCTCGGTCGAAACCGGCTCGGCCGAGGCCGGGAGGGCGAGCAGGAGAAAAGCGAAAGCGGCGAAAAAGCGTACGGCCATCCCGCCGCTTAAAGCGCCGGAGGCGCGGGAGGCAAGGGGGAGGCTTCCCTCCCCTCCCTGGAAGGGCGGGGAGTCAGGCCCGCGCCCTGGCCAGCAGCCATCGCGCCTGCTCGACATGCATTCGCTCGATCATCTCGCCCTCGAAGCGCTCGGCGCCCCCCGTGGCGGCGGCGACCAGTCGCTTCGCGGAGTCCACCTCTTCCTGAGACGGGCCGAACAGGCGGTTGGCGGGCTCGACCTGGCTCGGGTGGATGAGCGATTTGCCGTCGAAGCCGAAGCTCTTCCCCTCCGCGCATTGCGCGGCGAAGCCCTGAGCGTCGTCGAGGCGGTTGTAGACGCCGTCGAAGGCGGCGACTCCGGCCGCCCGGGCGGCGAGCAGGATGGTCTGGAGGGCGGTGGCCAGGGGCGCCCGGTCGCCGCCGGGGCGAAGGCCGAGGTCGGCGGCGAGGTCGTTGGTGCCGGCGATGAGGCCGGCCGTCTCCGGAGCGATCGCCGCGGCGTTCAGGACCCCCCGGGCGGTCTCGATCATGGCGAGCACCGGCTTGCCGGTGGCCCGGGCCGCCGAGCGCGGCGCTTCCGGGCCCGCGGTCATCGGAACGATCGCATAATCGGCTCGGCTCGACGCCACCGCTTCGAGATCCGGCCCGTGCCAGGGCTCGCGCGAATTGACCCGGATCGCGCACAGGCCCGGAAAACCCGCGGCCGCCGCGTCGACCGCGGCGGCGCGGGCGATATCCTTGTCCCCGGGCCTCACCGCATCCTCGAGATCGAGGACGACCATGTCGGCGCCGAGCCCCCTCGCCTTCTCGATCGCGCGCGGATTGGAGGCGGGCAGGAAGAGCAGAGAGCGGCAGAGTCGGAGGTCGGCGATCATGTCCCGATTTCGCTTGGAAGAGGTCCCACTTGCCCGCATTATGCCGAGGTTCGCAAGGGGAGGCGCGTCCGTCATGACTATCTCGATCGTGTTTTTCTTCTTACTCATCCTGGTCGTGCTGTTCCTGATGTCTGGCATCAAGATCGTCCGGCAAGGCTATCATTACACGATAGAATATTTCGGCCGCTTCACCGCCGTCGCCCATCCCGGATTCAATTTCTACATGCCTTTCTTCTACCGGGTCGGCCGCAAGGTGAACATGATGGAGCAGGTGCTCGACATCCCCGGCCAGGAGATCATCACCAAGGACAATGCCATGGTCTCGACCGACGGCGTCGTCTTCTTCCAGGTCCTCGACGCCGCCAAGGCCGCTTATGAGGTCTCCGACCTCTATGTCGCCATCATGCAGCTCACCACGACCAACCTTCGGACCGTGATGGGCTCGATGGACCTCGACGAGACCCTGTCCAAGCGCGACGAGATCAACGCCCGCCTGCTCTCGGTGGTCGACCAGGCGACCGAGAGCTGGGGGGTCAAGATCACCCGGGTCGAGATCAAGGACATCCGCCCCCCCGCCGACATCGTCAACGCCATGGGCCGGCAGATGAAGGCGGAACGCGAGAAGCGCGCCGTCATCCTCGAGGCCGAGGGCAGCCGGGCCTCCGCCATCCTCAGGGCCGAGGGCGAGAAGCAGGGCCAGATCCTCGAGGCGGAAGGCCGCCGCGAGGCCGCCTTCCGCGACGCCGAGGCGAGGGAGCGCGCCGCCGAGGCCGAGGCCAAGGCGACCCAGGTCGTCTCCGACGCCATATCCGGCGGCAACACCCAGGCGATCAACTATTTCATCGCCCAGCGCTACGTCGACGCGATCGGCCTGTTCGCCACCTCGCCCAACGCCAAGACCATCCTCTTCCCGGTCGAGGCGACCGCCCTCATCGGCACTCTGGGCGGGATCGGCGAGCTCGCCAGGGACGCGCTCGGCGGCGGCTCCGGCGGAGGTTCGGGCGACCCGGGCGGCCCGCCGGCGCGGCGCCGCGGACCGTTCGAGGGCGTGAGCGGCGGTTCCGGCCAGTGAACCTCTACGAGATCGAGCCCCACTGGATGTGGATGCTGGCGGCGATCTTCCTCGGCATCGCCGAGCTGGTCGTGCCCGGGGTCTTCCTGATCTGGCTTGCGGCCGCGGCGGCCGTGACCGGCCTCCTCACCCTCGCCTTCGGGATCGGACTGCCCGTCCAGTTCGCCCTCTTCGCGCTCCTCGCCATCGCCTCCGTCTATTTCGGCCGCCGCTGGTATCTGAAATACCCGATGCCGAGCGCCGACCCCCTGCTCAACGACCGCGCCGCCCGACTGATCGGCCGGACGGTGGTTGTGATCCAGGCGATCGTCAACGGCGAGGGCCGGGTGCGCGTCGGCGACAGCGTCTGGTCGTGCCGCGGCCCGGATTGCGCCGAGGGGTCGCGGGTGCGGATCGTCGGCGCGGACGGGAGCTGCCTCAAGGTCGAGCCGGTGCGGGAGATTGAGAGTCCGGCTTCATAGTGCAGTGGGCGTCGTGCAGTGGGCGTCGCGTGTCGCCAGCCCGTCATGCCGGACTTGATCCGGCATCCACTTCCAGCCGCATCGAAAGCGCTTCGGCGCGCGGCGGACGCCCCAATGGGTTCACGCAAAGACGCAAAGGCGCAAAGGCACCGAGTGGGTCTCGGACAGTGGCGCGCGATGTCGTCGGATCATCGCTTTTCCACATAGTGGTGCCGGGTACCAAGGAAGATTCCGCGGTGCCAGGTACCTAGGAAGATTCCCGGAGATTCCGCGGTGCCAGGTACCTAGGAAGATTCCCCGGGTACCTAGGAAGATTCCACATAGCTGCACCGGGCAGTCGGTGCCTGGAAGATTCCGTGCCAGGTACCGAGGAAGATTCCTCTTCGGCGGACGGCTCCTGCCTCGAGGTGGATGCGGTTCGGGAGGTCGGGAGTCCGGCGGCGACGTCGTGACGGGCTTCGCGCACCGCCCCGGATCAGATCGTGGGCAGGCTCCAGCGCGAAGGAGCCGGCGCTCGGCGCCGGATCGGCATGACGGTTTTGCGGGGGTGCGGGAACCCGTCGCCGGCTGTAAACGCCCGGGTTCGGCCCGGGCGACCGGGCGCCGGTCGAAAGGAGCGACGAACCATGTCCATATTGAAACCCGCCGCCGAGATGGCGGCCGCGGGCAGCAAGCCTTTCCCCAATGAGAGCGCCGAATATCGCGAGGCGCGAACCGCCCTGCTCGCCGAGGAGATCGAGCTTCGCCGCCATATCGGCCGGGTCGCCGAAATGCGCCGGGCGCTTCCGCCGGGCGGGATCGCCGGGGATTATCGATTCCTCGACGCCGAGGGGAAGGCGCTGGGCCTGGGCGACCTGTTCGGTCGGCACGACACCCTCTTCACCTATTTCTGGATGTTCGGGCCGGAGCGCGAGCGGCCCTGCCCGATGTGCACCTCGTTCGTCGGCTCGCTCGACATCCCCGCTCCGGACATCGAGCAGCGCCTGGCGATCGCGATCCTGGGCCGCTCGCCCGTCGCCCGGCAACTGGCCTTCGCGCGCGAGCGCGGCTGGTCGAACCTCGACTTCTATCAGATTGTCGGCGACGACTTCGCCCGGGATTATCGGGCGCTGGTCGACGGCGAGGAAGGCGCGGCGGTGCTGATGTGGAAGCGCGACGGCGACAGGGTCCGACTGTTCTGGGCCGCCGAGGGCGGCGCCGAAACCGCCGATCCGGGACAGGATGCGCATCTGGCGCCCGATCCGACGCCGCTGTGGACCCTGCTCGACTGGACCCCGGGCGGCCGCGGGACGAACTGGTATCCGCAGCTGGAATATAACGACTGAGGCTGGAGTCCGGGGTGGCGGTCAGGCCCCTGCCCCCCAAACTGTATGAAAAGGGGGACAGCCTATATTTTCGTCCCGTGGAGGCCGGTGAGCCCGTTGCGGAAAATATGTCCCGGATTTCCCAGCCCGTCATGCCGGGCTTGACCCGGTATCCACCTTCTTGCAGCGATGGCGAGTAGAAGATGGATCCCGGATCAAGTCCGGGATGACGATTCGAGTTTAGCGCACGATGGGCTAAATCCACTGCGCGCGCCAGATGGGGCACGCTGTTCCGGAACCAAAGCTGCATCGGGCGGCCTGAGAGTCGGGCGGCGGGGGCCTGCATCCCTTCGCCCTGCCCTTCAGGTTTCGACGCAACGGCGCGACGAGGCCGAGTGGCTCGTTTGCCGCGCCTATATTTCGCACGCTCGGATTCGTCGCGTCGTCGCGTTTCAAAAATGAGGCGGCGGCGGCTCGAGGGGTGAAGCTGCATCACCATCCCGGCACCGCCTTTCCCTTTGTAAACTTTCATCTTTTTCTTTTACCGGCTTGCCTGGCCGCGACCGGGGTCGTAACGGGCCGGCTTCCGGCGCGATCTGATTGGAAATGCTCGTGGGAATGAATTCGGTCCTCTCGCTGGTGCTGGCGCTCGCGGCGCCGGCCGAATCGCCGGAATGGGCTCCGATCGCGATCACGGACAGCGACAGCCCCACCCTCCTCTTCGTCGACCGGACCAGCATCAAGGCCACGGCGGACGGAAGCAGCGCCCGGACCTATCTGGTCATGGCGGACGCCGCCCTGCGGCTGCACGTGGAATATGATTGCGGGGACGCGCGCTACCGATATCTGGACTCGGCCCTTCCGGCCGACGCGGCCCCCGGCTCGCCCCGCCGCCACGCCCTGGGCTCCGGTCAAGCCGGCGACTCCGATGAATCAGGCGATGAGATATGTCTGCTCGGGCGGCAAGATCGACTTCGGCTTCGGCGACCTGGCCATCAAATCCCCCTCGCCGGAGGCGTTCGGTCGCGAGTTCATGGCGCGCCGCGCGGCGAAGCGGAAATGAGCTGAGCTCCTCGCTTTGCCCTCTCCCGTCCTTACGGGAGAGGAGCGCGGGCCGAGCCGCGGGTGCGGCGGCTTTAGCGCCTCAATCGCCCCGCTGATACAAAGCCCCCAGCTCCTCCAGATCGAGGTCGCGTTCCAGGTCGTGGAGCACTTCGTCCTCGATCAGGCCCTGGCGATGAAGCCGGACGAGCTCGGCCCGGCCGGCGGCGACCGCGGCGAGGACGACTCCGAAATGGGCCCGGAGGCTCGGCGTGAAGGAATCGGCGTCGCCGGCATAGCGTTCGACGTAGCGCGCCCGGTTGCGATATTCCTCGAGCAGCCGCGGGTGGAGCAGGGCGCCGTCCGGCGCATAAGCCCGCGCCTCCACCGCCGCCGCCTTGGCCAAAGCGATGGCGGCCTCCGCTCCGGCAAGGTCGATCTTCGCGGGCGGATCTTCGTCCCGGGGCTCGACCAGGGCGATGACCCGGCCCAGGCTCGACCCCTGCAGGATCACCGTGACCAGGATCACCGCGAAGGCCGCGACCAGCATGAGGTCGCGGCCCGGCATCGCGGCCGGCAAGGCCAGGGCCACCGCCAGGGTGACCACGCCGCGCATCCCCGCCCAGGCGAGCACTCCGGCCTGCCTCCATCCGAGCGGACGCGCCTGTTCGAGCCCCGCCCGGCGGAGCAGGGCCAGAAGCGCGTCGCTCGCGAACACCCAGATGAAGCGGGCGAGCAGGACGGCCGCGACGATTCCGATCACCGGCGCGGCCATGGTCGTCACGACCGCGTCCAGGCCTCCGACCCGCTCGATGACACCGCGAAGCGAAAAGCCGATCAGGATGAACACCAGGGCTTCCAGGCAGAAGACCAGGGTCCGCCAGAAGGCGCTTCCCTGCATCCTTATCTTCGCGGCCAGGACGACATGCTGGTACCAGCCGAAGACGATCCCGGCGGCCACCGTGGCGATGACTCCCGAGACGTGGAGCGCCTCGCCGCCCAGATAGGCGGCCCAGCACAGCAGAGTGGCGGTGGCGACGACGAGGGTCTCGTCGGTCATCCGGCGCATCGCCGCGATCCAGGCGGCGGCGACCGCGACCCCGACCGCCGCTCCGCCGATCGCGACGAGCAGGAAGCTCCCCACCGCCTCGCCGGCGTCGAAGGCCCCGCTCAGGGTCGCCGCGACGGCGAATCGGAACAGGACCAGCCCGGTCGCGTCGTTCAACAGGCTTTCACCCTCCAGCAGCGCCTGAAGCCGCCGCGGCAGGGTGACGCGCTGGAGCACCGCTCGAGCCGCGACGGCGTCGGGCGGCGACACGATCGCACCGATCACGAAGCAGGCCGCCCAGGGAAGCTCCGGAACGAGCCACTTCATCACCGCCCCGACGACGAGGGTCGTGAACAGCACCGCGCCGACCGCCAGCGACAGGATTCCGGCGAGGTGCCGGCGGAACCGGCCGAAGGCGGTGTAATAAGCGCCGTCCATCAGAAGCGGCGGCAGGAACAGGACCAGGGCCAGCTCCGGGTCGAGCGAGATTTCGGGAATTCCGGGCAGGAAAGCGAGCGCCCCGCCGCCGAGCAGCAAGGCCGCCGACGGCGGGAATCCGATCCTCGAGGCGGCCCAGTGCAAGGCGACGGTCGCCGCCAGCAAGGCGAGCACGAGCTCGAACGTCTCGACAGGATGCATGGGCCCTCCCGCTGGGCGCCGCGCCTCCGGCACCCCGGCCGTTTATGCACGGCATGCCGGCCGCGCGAAATAGGCGCCAGGTCGTCGGCATTCAGCGTGGCGCAGGCGCTCCAGGCCCTCTCCCGTTCTTACGGGAGAGGAGGGGCCCAAGCGAAGCTTGGGAGGTGAGGGTCTGTACCTCTGAGTCAGCAAGACCCTCACCTCCCACCGCTTCGCGGCGGGCCCCTCCTCTCCCGCGAAAAGCGGGAGAGGGGTCGAAGCGGCAGGCTGAATGTCGATACAGCGCACGTTAGTGCGGGGTTCATCGAACCGCCGATAGCCCATGGCGGCAAGCAAGGTTGTTTTCGCGCGCTCCGAGTCCATATCGGGCTGAGCGTCAGAGGAGGGTTTCAGGGGTGCCGACGCCGGCACAGGATCGGATCCACAAGGGGCCCTTCGCGGCCCTCCTGATCCTTTTGAGCCTGGTCCTGAGCTCGGGAGCCGCCGCCGCCGGAAGCGACCTTCGCGGGTCGGCGGCCCGTCTCGGTCCCAGCCGCTACGGCGCGGCGACCGCCCTGCTCCCGTCCGGAGCTCGAAATCCACTCGACGACGAGGCCAAAGGCACGGGCGCCGGCGCAGCCGTCCCGCCCGCCGCGCCGGGCCTCGTCACTCACCGCCTCTGGGCAAGACCGCTGGCCCAGGGCCCGTCCGGCGGCCCGGTCGCGCTTCCGAAGCCGGCGAACGCCCCGTACCGGGCCCGGGCCCCTCCAGCGTCCTGAGCAAGCCGCGCCGCGGCCGATCAGAACCGAATTGCCCTTAGCCGGGCAGAAATCCATCGCTGGAGAGCATCATGTCATCTTCAACCTATCGACTCACGCAAACCCACCGCCGCCTGGACGACGCCATTTCCACGGAGATGGGCCGGCGGCTGCCGGACAGCCTCAAGCTGCTTCGACTGAAGAAGCTTCGCCTGCTGGTCAAAGACCGGCTGGCGACTCTGATGCGCAGGTCGATCCCGGCCTGACCGGGCGGGCCGGCGTCGTCGCGACGCCGGCCCTGACCGCCCAGAGCATCGTGCGCTAAACCTGGATCGTCATCCCGGACTTGATCCGGGATCCATCTTCTACTGGCCATCGCTGCAAGAAGAAGGTGGATACCGGGTCAAGCCCGGCATGACGGGTGATGCGGATTTAGCGCATGCGGCTCGAGCACCGTGCGCTGAACCTGCACCGTCATCCCGGACTTGATCCGGGATCCATCTTCTACTGGCCATCGCTGCAAGAAGAAGGTGGATACCGGGTCAAGCCCGGCATGACGGGTGACGCGGATTTAGCGCCTGCGGCTCGAGCACCGTGCGCTGAACCTGCACCGTCATCCCGGACTTGATCCGGGATCCATCTTCTACCGGCCGTCGCTGCAAGAAGAAGGTGGATACCGCGTCAGGCCCGGCATGACGGGTGATGCGGATTTAGCGCATGCGGCTCGAGCACCGTGCGCTGAACCTGCACCGTCACCCCGGGCTTGACCCGGGGTCCACCTTCTTTCCGACCATCGCTGCAAGAAGAAGGTGGATGCCGGGTCAGGCCCGGCATGACGGGTGATGCGGATTTAGCGCATGCGGCTCTAGCGCATCGTACGCTTAACCTGAATCGTCATCCCGGACTTGATCCGGGATCCATCTCCTACTGGCCATCGCTGCAAGAAGAAGGTGGATACCGGGTCAGGCCCGGCATGACGGATGACGCGGATTTAGCGCATGCGGCCCTGGAAGCCGGCGCTGGAATGGGCCGTGCGGAGGCTCAGTCCTCCTCGCCCCGCTTGCGCTGGTAGAAGATCGCTCCGGCCGCCGCCGCGACCCCCGCCGCCGCCGCGCCGAGGCCGATGTTGCGCCAGCTGAAGAGGCTCTGCTCGCCCAGGGCGTGGCCGTCGGCTTCCTCCTCGAGGAGGGCGGCATTGTCGGCATTGGCGGAGAGCCGCACCTGCTGGCCTTCGACCGCCGCGACGAGACCGCCCGAAATGAAGTGATGGTGATGCTTGTGCGAGCCGCTGTCGGCCTTGGTCAGCTTGATTCGGCCGCCCTCGACCGAATCGACCGTGCCCAGGCGGACTCCGTCGGCACCGAAAATTTCCATATGGGGCTGGATCTGGCTGAGATCGGCCATGATGTCTCGTCTCCTGCTGGGGTGAAGAATTCGCCTGTGTAACGATGCGCGCCGGGATTGGATGCACGGCGCGATCGATCAGGGCGGACTCCACCGTCATGGAGCCGACCCGCCTCGCGCACGTTGGTCGCGAAACAAAGGAGACACTCAATGCGCCTCATCCTCGCGCTTCCGCTGCTGATCCTCGCCGGCTGCGACGTCGCCAACGACACGGCCAACGACCAGGTCCGGTTCGAATATAACGAGCAAAGGATCGAGGACGCCGCCCGCGCCACCGCCCGCGCCGCGGAGGAGGTCGGCTCGGGAGTCGGCAACGTCGCCGTCAGCACCGGCCGGGCGGTCGCGAACGAGGTCGGCGACATCGACGTCGACGTCGACGTCACCCGCAACCGCTCGGGCGGCCCCGCCGCCAACGAGGCCGCCGCCCGCTGAACCTTGCCCGCGACAGGTTGAAAAAGCGGCCGCACTCGGCAAGATGGAGGCTCGAAGGGGCAAGGGGCATATGCGCGGACAGGTACTTGGCGTCGACACCCGGACGGGCGACGGGATAGTCACGGGCGAGGACGGTCGCCGCTACAGCTTCAAGCCGCTGGACTGGGCCGCCCGGGGTGAGCCGGCGGTCGGAATGCAGGTCGATTTCGAGACCCATGAGACAAGGGCGCTGAGCATCTTCCCGGTGCCCGGCGCCTCGCCGCCGCCGGTCGCGGCGCCGCGGCCGTCCGAGCCCGATTCGGACGACCGCAACAAATATATCGCGGCGCTGATCGCCTTCCTCATCGGACCGCTGGGAATCCACCGTTTCTATCTGGGCAGGACCGGCTCGGGCATCGCCATGATCATCCTGAGCTGCACGATCATCGGGCTGCTCGTCACCATCCCATGGGCCTTGATCGACATGATCCGCTACCTGATCATGTCCGACCGCGAATTCGCCGACCGCTACGCCCGCAAGCCGCGCTGAGAGGGTTTCGCGCAGAGACGCAGAGACGCGGAGGCGCCGTGCGGCCCACCCTCCCGGCGAAGCCCCAAATGCCTCCTCGTCGGATGGAAGGCCGCTGCGCGTCGGAGACAATCGCGGCCCTCCGCGTCTCTGCGTCTCTGCGCGAATCCTGTCTTTCTATCCGAATATCCGGTTGAGATAGGCCGCGATCCTGACTCCGGCGCGGCTGAGCCGCCCGTCGAGCGCCGCACCGTGCTGATAGGCGTAAGCGTAGGACAGTTTCGGCGTCGGGCCGGCCGGATAGACGGTCTCGCGCAGAGCGACACTCTCGGCGATCCAGACCTCCGGATCGGGGCTCGACCAGGCCACCACCTGCTCAGGCGTGATCGCGCCGACCAGCCAGCCGGCGAGCTCGCTGTGCGAAAGCTGCCGCGAATCGATCATGCCCGAATCCCAGACGCTGTGCAGGTTGGTCGGGTCGCCGAACCAGCTGACCTTGACGTCGTTGCCGCCGCGGTCCCCGGGGCGGCCGGCGTGGAGCGGCTGGTGGAGGTCGCCGACGATGTGGATCGAGAAGCGCAAGGCGGTGCGCTTGTCCTCGACGCTCGCATTGGGATCGCGAAGCACCTGCGCGAAGCGGGCCAAAGCGGTGACCGCGTCGCCTTCGGTCGGCGCCCCGGCCGCGGCGCGGGTGCTTCCGGCGGGCACGGTGACGTAGTGGAAGGGGCTGGCCGTCTTCTGCCAGAACAGGGCCGGATCGGATCGCATGTCGTCGGGCCAGGTCGCCGCCTGCGCCAGGGTCTCGGTGCCCAGCAGCAGCTGGACGTTGGCCCGGGCCACGCCGCTCAGATAATGGTCGGCGACCGCGCCGGTCACGCGATGCCCGGTCTGGCCCCAGGCGAAAGCGGGGCCCGCGGGAAGAGAGCAGAGCAGCAGGGCAAGAACGATCCGGCGCATAAAATCCTCCCCTCGAATATTCGATAAGAGGATGCACCCGGAAAGCGCCCGAGACAATATTGCGGCGGCGGCGAGCTCCGCCTCGTCGGCGACTCACCTCCAGGCTGGATGTCAGCCCGTCCGCCTGGCCGTGAAGAAGCCGATTCCGGCCCCGACGATCGCTCCGAACACCGGCCCGACGAACGGCACCGGAATCGCGACCACGGCCCCGATCGCCGCCGCGACCGCCGCGCGCTTCACTACAGGATCTTCCAACATCGCCTCCGCCCTCCACTGGGGAGGTGTGTTATTACTATAATACAGAGCGGGCGTCTACCCCGCCCGGGAAGCCTCCCCGGAGCGGGACCTCAGCCCCGCCGCGGGCAGCGGGCGGCGGCGAAGGTCGCGAAGGCCGGGCTCTTGAGCAGCCCGTCGATCGTCTGGGTGATGAACTGGCTGTGCCCGGCCTCGGCCGAGGCGACCTTGGTCTTGAACGTGACCGCCGCCGGCACCTCGACGGACTCGCCCCCGGCCGAGACCCGGTAGAGGACGTCGGAGCCCCAGGTGAGCGTCGAGCTTCCCGAATGAACGAGGGTCATGTGGTTGAGGTTGGCGCTGATCGTGCAGGCCGGCTCCCCGCGCAGGGTGGCGCCGGTCCGCCGGAGCTCCTGCACCATCGCGGTCTTGAGGTAATCGGCGATCGGCTCGGACAGCGAGATGTCCTTGCCGAAGCCGTAGCCGCTCGTCTCGTACATGTTCGGAGCGACCTTCTCCGGAAGGGTGCGGGTGAACTCGCCCACGGCCAGGACGAAGGGCGTCTCGGCGATCGAGGCGGGGGTGTAGACGAGGCTCACCGTGGCGTCCTTCATCGACATGCAGCCGGCCAGCAAAGCGAAAGCGGGCAGTGCGAAAGCGGCCAGAGCGAAAACGGGACGAATCGCGATAATCGGCTTTCTCATTTCAAATCCCCTGTCGCGGGCAATTGGGCTCGAAGGCCTGCATGAAGGCGTTCGAGCCGATCACCGCATTGATGTTGCTGGAAAAGAGCAGGCTGATCGAGGCCGGCGCGCCGCCGAACTTGCTCGCCTCGAAATCGGTCGTCTGGGTCGTCCGGTAGAGCTCGCGCCCGTCCGTGGCTTTCAGCACATATTCGGCGGCAAGCCTGAAATCGGCGTCGAAGCCGAGATCGTCGATCTTGACCGACTCGACCCGCCCCTCGAGCCGGCAGCGCGCGCCCGCCAGCAGCGAGACGCCGGAGGCCCGAAGCTCCTGCCTCAGCCCGTCGGCGAGGAACACCCCCACCGGCACCGGCAGCTTGATGCTTCCGAGCGCGCTGTTCGGGATCTTGTTCGGCTTGTCCTTCGGATTGGCCGGGACATAGGCGAAATCCGCCACCTCGACCTGCCCGCGCAGCTCGACGATCGACTTCGAATGATAAGTGACGGTGAACGGCGCGGCGGCCGCCGGGCCGGCGACTCCGCAAGCGAGCGCCAAGGCCGCAAGGCTACGTATAAGCACGGAAATTTCCCCCCATCCGATTGCAGGTTATGCCGAAAAAGGATTGCGACGCAAGAGGTCGGTCCGAAATGAAATAAATAGGATTTGTCCTATCTATTCCCTTTATGTTCTACTGCTCCGATGAACGAAGACGATAGTGCCATGCCGCCACGGCGCTTGATCGACGAGGGCGACAAAACGCGCTTCCTCGAGTCCCTGCGCGCCGGCGCGAGCCGCGAGGAAGCGGCGGCGGCGGCCGGCTTCCCGCTCGGCAGCCTGTACAACGTCCGCGCCCGCGATTCCGTCTTCCGCCTCGGCTGGGAATGGGCCTTGGACCTCGCCGCCATCGACGAGCGCGGCGGCGAGCTGTCCAGGCGCACCGCCGACGGCGAGCCTGGCGACCGGATCGCCCCCAAAAACGGCCGCCTCCTGCAGCGCCAGAAGGCGCGCTGGGTCAAGTTCAACGAAGGGCGCCAGCAAATCTATCTCGACCATTTCGCCGGCACCGCCGACTCCGAGGCCGCGGCCGCCGCCGCCGGAGTCACAACCCACGCCGTCCGGGCCCATGCCCGCAAGCATCCCGAATTCGCCGCCGTCGAGAGCGAGGCGCTCCGCTACGCTTATGCCAGGCTCGAGGCCGAGGCGGTCCGCCAGCGGCTCGAGGCGCAGCGCCGGCTTTCGGAAAATCTCGAGCCGACCGGCGAGATCGCCCGGGAATTCGAGCGGGTGATGAAGCTTCTCGCCCGCCACGACCGAAAGGACGGCCGGATCGCCCGCCGCGAGGTCGGCCATGGCAGCCGGGAGCGCTGGTCGATCGAGGAGGCGATCGAAGCGCTCGACAAGAGGCTCCGGGCTCTCGGAGTGCGCCGGGGAATCCTTCCGCCGGAGCAGCTGGGGGAGTGATCGCCCGGCCTTCCGCCTTTCCCGCCAGGGCAGCGTTCGGGACCGACTTCGAGTGGCTCCTCGCGTGGATCGAGGTCCGCTTCGAGGGAGATGGCGGGCCGGGTCGTTCACCGATCGAATATAAGTCGTTCGTCACCCGCTCCGGGCGGATGTGGAGCCGCGAGGAGATGCTCGAGGTCCTCGACGCCCTGAACGGCCTCACCCGCGAGCAGCGCCTGCTCATCTTTCGAAGCCTGCCTGAGCCCGCGGTGCGGGCGCTGGCCGACGAATGGTGGTGGCAGGCCCATGGCGGCCAGGAGGAACCCGGGCTCGCTCCGAACGGCGAGCCTTGGCGGGTCTGGGCGATCGTCGCCGCCCGCGGCTTCGGCAAGACGAGGGCCGGCGCCGAATGGGTCTGGGCCCGCGCCCGCGAGGACGGCCGTGCCCGCATCGCGCTCGTCGCCGCGACGATCGACGAGGTCGTCCGGGTCATGATCGAGGGCGAAAGCGGCCTCCTGAACATCGCACGGGCCGGTGAAAGATCGCGCTGGATCCCGAGCAAGCGCCTCCTCCGTTTCCCCTCGGGCGCCGAAGCCCATGTCTATTCCGCCGAGCGTCCCGAGGCCCTGCGCGGCCCCCAGCATCATTACGCCTGGTGCGACGAGCTCGCGAAATGGCCCCGCCTCACCGGCACCGGCCAGGCCAAGGCCGCGACCGCCTGGGACAATCTCATGCTCGGCCTGAGGCTCGGCACCCATCCCCGAACCCTCGTCACCACCACCCCGAAACCGGGGCCCCTCCTCAAGCGAATCCTCGCCCTTCCCCGCTGCGCCGTCACCCACGGCCGAACCGACGATAACGTCCACCTCCCCCGCGACTTCCGCGCAGCGATGCGCGAGATGTACGGCGACACGAGGCTCGGCCGGCAGGAACTCGAAGGCCTCCTCCTCGAGGAGTTCGAAGGCGCCCTCTGGACGAGGGAGATGCTGGAAAAGTCGCGCTTCCTGCCTCCCCATGCACAGCATGGGGAGGGGGACCAGGCCATGCCTGGTGGAGGGGTAATTGGCTCGGAGCCGGAAGGTTCGAGCGGGAACCTCGGACCTCACGTCATTCACCCCTCCACCACCTGCGGTGGTCCCCCTCCCCATCTGACGATGGGGAGGCAAATGGTCCGCATACTCATCGGCCTCGACCCACCCGCCTCCACCCACGGCGACAGCTGCGGCATAATCGTCTGCGCCAGGGACGAAGACGGCGTCGCCTGGGTCCTCGCCGACCTCACCGCCCACGGCCTGACCCCCGAAGCCTGGGCCAGCCGAGTCGCCGAAACCGCCGCCCTCTACAACGCCACCCTGATCGTCGCCGAGAAAAACCAGGGCGGCGAAATGATCGCCGCCGTCCTCCGGGCCGCCGACCGGGACCTCCCCGTAAAGCTCCGCCACGCCGGCCCCAGCAAGGCCGCCCGAGCGGAGCCGATCGCCCTCCGCTTCGAGACGGGCAGAGCAAGGCTCGCCGGCCACTTCCCCGAGCTGGAGGACCAGCTCTGCGCCCTCACCTGGACCGGCTACCAGGGCCCCGGCAGCCCCGACCGCGCCGACGCGATGGTCTGGGCGATGACGGAATTATTCGAAAAGGAACGGGCGGAGCCGAGGGTGAGGAGGCTGTGATTGTCATCCCGGACTTGATCCGGGATCCACCTTCTTTTCGAACTGGGATTTCGGACAGGCAGGTGGATGCCGGATCAAGTCCGGCATGACGGAGATGCGAAGTTCCTATGCGGATGGGCCGTGCGGTCCCGTCACCCCGGGCTCGACCCGGGGTCCCCCCTGTCTGAGCGCGCCGAGGCTGAAAGAAGGTGGATGCCGGATCAAGCCCGGCATGACGACGCAGGAGCCCCGCCCTCGTCCCCGTCACCCCGGACTTGGCATCGCCCCCCGTCACCCCGGGCTCGACCCGGGGTCCACCTTCCCTTCGCAGCAACGCGACGAACAGGTGGATGCCGGATCAAGTCCGGCATGACG